>JAABUO010002227.1_pt1 | contig 23916 bp, 28 predicted proteins | sample 5559291 | NCBI WGS metagenome assembly JAABUO01 (sample SAMN10711878, study PRJNA513372) | rock metagenome | isolation source: Antarctica rocks | place: Antarctica: Victoria Land, Finger Mt sud
TGACCCGCCGCGCCGGCGACGTCCTGGCCTACTTCGACCGCCCCGGCACCAGCAACGGGCCCACCGAGGCCATCAACGGCCGCCTCGAACACCTCCGCGGCACCGCGCTGGGCTTCCGCAACCTCATCGGCGCGCCGGGGCGCGCTCAGTTCTGCAGCAGGGCGCTGAGCATTTCGATCGTCAACTTGACCATGTCGGCATCGGGGGTCTTTTCGAGGTCGTCGAAAACGCCCGAGCCCCGGCTCAGGGCTATCCCGGCGAGCGCAGCGACGGCCAGCTCAGCGCGTAACCGAGCCATCGGTAGTTGTGTTGCTGTCAGGCGTTGAGCAAGGGGATCGGTGAGGCGGGCGGCGATCATAGCCCGGGCGGCCTCCTGTACGGCGGGATCCTCGTGTGGTCGGACCACCGCCTGCAGCAGTGGCGCCGGACCGGCTCGGCGGACCTTGTCCAGCACCTCCTCGATCCGGCCCGGCTGCAGTATGTCGGGGACACCGGCGTCGGTCTCCGCGTGCAAGGTCTCGATGTAGAGGGCAGCCTTGCCGCCGAAGTAGCGGGCGATCAACGCTGGATCGACGGCGGCTCGCTCGCCGATCTCGCGCACGGTGGTGCGGTCGAATCCCCGCTCGCTGAACAACACTGTCGCGGCATCGAGCAGGTCCTGCCTGCTGCGCACAGCATCGCGGCGCCGCGGCTCGCTCACGGGCCGTATTCCCACGTCGCTTCGCTCGCTCACGGGCCGTATTCCCACGTCGCTTCGCTCGCTCACGGGCCGTATTCCCACGTCGCTTCGCTCGCTCATCGTGCGGCTTCCTCGTCGAGCTCGTAGAGGGCGACGGCGGTGCCGTTGGCGTCCACGCTTTCCAGGGTCCGACGCCGCTCGTCCTCGGAGGCTCGTGTGGGCGACGCAGTCGCACGCCCGGGTAGCAGGAAGCTCAGCACCGCGGCGAGCACCCAGATCCCGATGCCGATCACGGCGGCTATCGTGTAGCCACTGTCGGTGGGCAAGCGCCCCCCGCGGGGGTGTGGGCGGCCAGGATGCTGGCGGTCAGTGCGCTGCCCAGCGAGCTCCCGATCACCTTGAGCACCTGGTTGACCCCGAGTGCGCTTCCCGTCTCGGTGGAGGGCACGGCGCGCACGATGAAGGCTGGCATCGCGGCGAAGGTGCAGCCCACCCCGAGGCCACCGATCGCCATGACGAGGAGGATCTCCCAGAGGTTGTCCCGGAAGAACAGAAACATCACCATGGCGAGGACGAAGGCCAAGGAGCCGATGGGGATGACCATGGTGGGTCCGAAACGCTGGCTGATGATGGGCGAGAGCCTGCTGGCGGACACGCTCGCCGCCGAGAACGGCACCAGCACGAGCGCACCGATCACCACTGAGGTGCCCAGACCGTAGCCGGTGCTGGTCGGGGTCTGGACGAAAAGAATGACCACGGACATCAACAGGTACATCCCGACGCCGGCGATCAGCCCGGTCACGTCGGCGGTGAGCACCGAGCGGTCGCGGAGCAGGCGGAGGTCGACCAAGGGGTGCGGGCTCCGCAACTCCTGCGCCACCCAGGACGCCAGGGCTGCGAGGGTGGCACCGGCAGTGATCAGCAGCAGGTTCGAGCCCCATCCCCAGTGGCCTCCCTCGCTGACGGCGATCAGCAGACCGGCGAGGGCGACGCTGAGCAGCAGCGCGCCGAGGGTGTCCAGCTTGTGGTGCGCACGCGCGGGGTGGGCCGGGATGATCACGAGGGCGCACACGAACACCAGGGCGCAGGCAGCGGCCGCCGTCCAGAAGGCCGCGTGGAAGCCGAGGTGCTGGGCGACCAGCGCGGTCAGCGGGTAGCCGAGGCCCACCCCGGCCACGGTGGTGATGGACAGCGTGGCCACAGCAGCCCTGGACTTTTCGGGCGGCAGGTGGTCGCGGGCCACCGCCATCCCGAGCGGTGTCAGGCCGAGGCCGACACCTTGAAGCGCACGCCCGACCAGCAGCACCACGAAGCTGGCGGGCAGCGCCGCGAGGACACTGCCGAGCACGATCAGTCCGAGTGCACCGAGGATCACCTGCCGGCGTCGCGGTCCGTCGCCGAGCCGGCCCACGATCGGTGTGGAGATGGCCCCGGCCAGCAGCGTGATGGTCAGCGACCACTGCGCGCTGCTCAGCGAGACGCCGTAGTCGCTGGCCACGGTGGGTACCAGCGGGGCCCCGAGGCTGCTGACCACCGCGACGGCCATGCCCAAGAACACGAGCACCGGCACGAGAGCGCGCCTTCGCATCGATTGGTCGCCGGCGGCCACGACCGGCGGGGCCAGGACTGTCTTGCGCACACACTCTCCTTGTCACCACTCGATGTCTACACATGATGACATACTGCGGGTTTCGCACAGTGAGACGTGTCGCCAGTGGTTGTCCGCGGTGCGCGCTAGCTCGGGGATGCCCGTTAGCACGGTCGTACTGGGCACCGGCGCCAGCAGGAGAATCGGCCGGGAAACCGCTTTGGCCTTTGCCCGTGCGGGCTTCGACGTGCCCATCACGCCCTGCGCCACCCGCAGATGCAGAACTCCCGACTGCTTGCCCAACCACTGCAGCGGCGCGGCACCCCGGGGGAGTCCATGAGCGAGCGGCCGTCGCCGTCCATCACGTGGTCGTGGCGCAGCGGACCCAGTACAGTTCCCCGGCGTGCGTCCCGGTCAGGCGCCGGGCGGGAAAAGACAGACCTTCGGCGGCGAACCTCTTGACCGTCGCGGAGGGGGACCGGTGGCGCGGCGCTGGCCGGTTATCAGATTCCTATTAGGCGACTAGGATTGTCCGCTACTAACTTACGCAGGTCGGCGTCGCTCAGCCCGGCATCGATGAGTAATTTTAGGACCTTTTCATAGGAATCGACTGGTAGCGGGTTTCCTTTTTGCCCTAGGTCAGAGCCCAGCATAGTATTTTCAATACCCGCTGTCTTAATAAATTGGAGCATCGTTTCCACAGGCCATTGGTAGAAGCTTGAACGCTCGTCGTATTGGCATAAACCGTGCTCAAGCACTGCGCCCCACGAAACCCACCGAGCGGCAGTGTCTGGGTCCGCCTTGATCACAAAGTTCGGGTGGTTGACGACCATCCGCCGAACTCCCACAACGTGAGCAGCCTGTAGTACGGCGTCGATCTGTTTGATACTCATGTGCCCGGTGGACATGATGGCGTCAGCGTCACGTATCATCTCGAGCACGTCGATCACCTCTGGTAGTGGCTTTCCGTCCGCATCGAGGACTTCGACTGGAGTTGTTTCGCGGAGCTGAAGCGATGTGGACGGAAACTTTAGGTCATGGTCTGCTTCATGGACGCAAATGTGCTGGCCGGACGATACCGTCGGAAACCACACCATTCGGCCCCCAAGCTTGAGCGCCAGATCCACAGCGTAGGGGTTTATGCCACCGACATAGTTGTTGAGGGCTACGCCTCCGAAAACTGGGATGGGGAGCCCGCCAATGGCGTCGTCCGTGGCGGCAATGTCGGTGAGCATGCTGTGGTGGTGAGACTTGACGAGAATTGCTTTGAAGCCAGCCGCGGCGGCCTGTTCGGCCACGCCTCGGATGCCGACCCGTCGTGGGAACGGTGACGGGGCTGGGTGGAGGTGTAAGTCCACTGCCCCATCCAGCAAGTGCAAAATCCGCGAATCCTGGACCTGGTAGTTCTCGTTTTCTGACATTAGTGCTGTCGTCCTTTCGTCGTATGCTTGATGTGCTTAACCAGTGATTACTTACGGTACGTTGAGTTGAGTGTTAGTGCGATGCAGGCGAAAAGCAGTACAGCTGGTACCGGCGCGATAGCGCAAATCGGTAAACGTACTAAAGACTCCTTCCCGGGAATCTATGCGCAGTATTGATGTTGGTCACGGAACCGACGTTCGCTCCCGCGACATCATCGGAAACTCACGCCCATCGGCGGCCTACCCTCGGACTCCGGTCTGAGCACCGAATTCCCTTACCAGACCGTTCGGTGCCACCACCGTAAGTGCCCAGGACCGGGGCGATTGACGCAGTTCAGTAACCAGTTCCCCCGGATATTGCAGTGTTGCTCGATGCAGCCACGCGGACCGTCTTGCACATTGAAGCGTACCGGCAACTATGACGTTCTGCGCATTGACATCTGTCGAAAGTCGCAATACGCTTTGTAATGGTTTTTCAATGACACAGCGTAGGTTGATTTGGACACCATAGTCGACGCTGGCCTGCTGGCACTTGTTATCGATTGCGGCGTCAGTTTGTCCTACGTTAACGGCCCACATCCACGAGACACACTCGGGGATTGACAACCACGAAAGTATAGATACATCAACGGCGTACAACGGCACACCAGTGGCACACGCCAACGCGCAGGCGACCGGCAGAACCCGTTCGGCGGCCACGCTATCGTGCAAGACTGCGACCACGGCACACATGCTGACCCCTCTCGTGCAGTCTATTCGACGATGTATGCGATGTAGCGCACGGTTTTTGGTGAACTTCTGTTCGATGCTCAGTAACCGTCGACCACCTGATTCTCGAACGACGTACCGTCGACCAGGTGGGTGAGCTGCCGTCGCACGAGCTGGTAGATGCGCGGCAACCATGTCGGTGTAAACGAAGCCACGTGTGGAGTTAGCAGGCTGCCCGGGAGTGTCCACAATGGGTGGTCGGCTGTTAGTGGCTCCGGGTCTGTGACGTCGAGAGCAGCCAATAACCGGCCAGTGCTTACCTCTCTGGTGAGCGCATCCGTATCAACCACCGGGCCGCGGGATGCGTTGACCAGCAGGGCGCGATCCGGCATCCGGGCGAGAAAGTTTGCGTCGACCAGGCCTCGCGTCTCCGCAGTTAGCGGTACGAGCAGCACGACGACGTCTGCGCAGGCGAGCAGGCCGGGCAGGTCAGCGGCTGAATACGCGTCTGGGCGAGGGTGCCGTGCGACGCGGCACACGCTGGCACAGAATGCGCCCAGTCGCTGTTCCAGAGCTGTACCGATCGATCCATGACCGACGATGAGTACCCGTTTGCCGTACAGCGTGTCTGTCCCTCGTTGGTTCCACACCGACCGCGATTGGTCGGCGCTGAAGATATTGAACTCCCGCAAGACGGTGAGGATCGCCGTCATAATCCACTCCGCGACTGCGGGGTCATGCGCTCCACGCGCGTCGCAGAGTGTGACAGCGGCCGGTGTGTAAGGGAGTATCCAGTCCGCACCGGCACTGAGAAGTTGGATCGCGCGCAGCCCAGTCAGACGGGGCAGGACGTCGAGCGAGGCTGGCTTGTTCCATGTCGGCGGCACGAACAGCGCAACATCGTCCAGCTCGGCCGGGGGTGCCGTGTTCCCGTCCCATACGACGACGTCGACCCCAAGCGGGGCTCCGTTCATGAGCTCAACTGCGTTGCGGTGGGCGACCCAAGCCTTCACGATTAGATGTTGCTGGACGGAGTCGGGAAGACGCGCCCGGCTGCCAGCTCGAAAGACGTAGGGGAAAGCGGATGGCGGGGCGGATCGCTTATTCGACGAACAAAGACCTGCTGCGTGTACGCGGTCACCAGCTGGCCCCTTAGTCGAGTAGGTCTGGTTGCGCGTGGGTGATCTGATCCCATAGCGGGGAGAAGTTGAACCGTCCCGCCTCGTGTGTACCGATCTGGCTGCGAGTGAGTCGCGCCGCCTCGGGATCGATCGAGATGGGCGACCCGGCTGCTTCGGCGAGCAGTTGAGACTGGCACGTGCGCTCCATGGTGGCGAACCACCATGCGGCCTCGTCCACGGTATGGCCAACGGTGAGGATGCCGTGGTTCTGCAGAATGACCGCCTTCATGTCCTCAAGTGTCGCCGCTATTCGCTTCCCCTCCTGTATATCGAGCACGACACCGGTGAAGTCGCGGAGGATGGCGTGATCTTCATAGAAGGCGCACGCATCTTGCGTCAGAGGATCAAGGAGCCTGCCAAAGCTCGACCACGTCTTGCCGTACACCGAGTGAGCGTGGGCCGCGGCCACGACGTCCGGACGAGCGGCATGTACCTGCGAGTGAATGGCGAAGGCAGCCTGGTTCACCCTTCGGACTCCCTCGACCACACGGCCTTCATGGTCGACCAGCAACAGGTCGCGGACGCGGATCTGGCTGAAGTGCATACCTAGCGGGTTGACCCAGAAGTGATCCGTGAGCTCAGGGTCGCGCGCGGTGATGTGCCCCGCCACGCCTTCGTCAAAGCCAAAGCGAGAGAAGACTCGGAACGCCGCAGCGAGCCGTTCCTTACGATGCTGACGCTCGGAGACGAGGTCGGTAATGGGAACAGCTTCGGGAATAATGAGTTCGGTATTCACGATGTTCCTTTCGTGGTGAGAGGAGAGGCGGTGTAGCTCGCCGCCTGCCAAGGCAGAATCGGAGGTGCGTCGCCTCGTTTGGCCATAAGCTGCCCGTAGCTGTGCGACGCACGAGCTGCTGCGCCCACGAGCTGCCCGATGTCAGAGATGCCGCGGCGGGTGAGGTACGCATTCACTGCGGCCACCGCCTCGTCGATCGCGGATGGCCCGTGCATCAGCACCGCGCTCACAATTTCCACAGCACTCGCGCCGCTGAGCAGGAACCGAATTACATCTCCGCCGTTCCGGGCGCCGTTCGTTCCGATGAGGGGGACGGTAGGCATCGCGACGTGGGATTTACTCACCCAGTAGAGGCTAATCGGAAGGGCCCAGCCGCCCCCGATCGCGGCTGCTGACCCCAGCTGTGGAAGCCCGGTGTCGAGATCGGGAAGAAAGCCTTGGAACCTACCGATCATCGCCACGATATCGGCGCCGGCGTCGAGAGCCGCCTTGGCCAGGACGGTGACATCGGTGGTCTGTGACGTCAGCTTGACAATGAGCGGTTTCTCGGTGCGAGCCCGGACGGCACTGGTGTACTGCGCAACGCCCTCAGCGGTTCCCACCTGCCGAACCGCACCGCTGGCGCTCTCCTTGCCGTGCGGCGCGCTGAGGTTGAGTTCGATGCAGCCCACAACCTCGCCCATCAAACGCGCGAGGTCTCCGGCGGGTTCGGGTGCCGAGACCGTAATGCTCCCGATAACCATCGAATCATGCGATCGGGCGTACGCCTCACACCGATCCAGCATGGCGACCCAGCCTTCCATGGTCGTGCGTGCCAGCCCGGAACGATTGAAAAGCGAGTCTGTAATCTCGGGGTTGGACCACGAACGTGGGGCGTGGCGCGCGTCGAGCAGCATGTATTCGGCGATACCTAGCTGGCGTGCTGCCGCCGGATCCTCGTTGATGGACTTGGCAACCACAGCCGCGGCGCCCGCGTCGATGCAGGCACGAATTCCCCCTTCGGTCATGGTGAATTCGGAGGATCCCACGATGACCGGGTTCTTGAGCGGCACGGGACCCAGCTCGACGGCCAACGAAGGTGTCATGGAGCGATCCCGGGAGGTTGAGAACCTGCCCAGATCACACGTGAGTCGACATCCGGGGCAGTCCGCGGCGCACCGTAAATGCCGATCCGGTTGGGCCGGGGCGATGCGCTGGGCAGCTCGCCGAGGCCGAGAGGGCCGTGAGACACCGCACGCGCAGCTGTGTCCATTCTCCAGACTTGCGTGTCTGTTCTGCGGTCACTACTGATCATTACTAGCTACCTCCATCGGGGCTGAAGCCCGAGCTCGGGCGCAGTGATGGTCTGCTATGTCTAGCCTCCCAGGCGCTATCGGTCAAGGCCTCGACGGTAATTTGTGCAGAAACCATTGACAACGGGCAGTAAGGGCCCGTACTTTCCGTCTATCCGGATCGTGGCCGTGTCTGGCAGCGATGCGGTCGCGATGTACCGAACGTTCCTCGACGCCCAGGGATGGAGTCACCGTGGAAGCGGCACAGCTCGGCCCAACTGCATCTGGAGCGGGTGACATTCAGGTGATCGCACGGAGTGCTCAGTTGTTGCGGCTGTTCTCGACCACGCAGCGTTCGCTGCGGGTATCGGACGTTGGTCCGGAGTCCGGCCTGCAGCGCACGACAGTTCACCGATACCTGTCTTCAATGGCCAACGCCGGCTTTCTGGAGCGCGACAATGACGGCGGATACCGCTTGGGGCCGCTGCTGGTACAGCTGGGCACGGTCGCTCTCCGTGGCCTGCGCGTCTTGGAGATCGCCGGGCCGCACTGTCAGGAATTGGCTGACGAGGCGCGTGAGACTGCGGTGCTCGCGGTCTGGGGGGGTCTCGGCCCGGTTGTTGCACGGGTGCATGAGGCGACCGATCGGCTCGTGAACATCAGCATCCGCATCGGTAGCCAGCTTCCGCTCGAGGCTGCCCAGTCGGTTGTCTTCTTGGCGTTCATGACCGATGTGAGCATCGAGGCGCGGCTGCTCTCCCAGCTTCCGGAAACCCGCAGACGCGAGATCAAGCTCCAGATCGAGACCGTCCGCCGCGAGGGTTACATGGTGAGCTCGCAAGTCGTCCAGGGAATCCGGGCCATTGCGGCGCCGGTGTTCGACGGCCGCGGGGATGTTTGCGCGACGGTAGCGATCCTCGGCACAGTTAACGGCATCTCCGACGGAGAGCGATCCGGGCTCCTGCTCGCCCTTGCTCGGACGGCCGAACGCCTCTCCCGTGACCTCGGATGGATGGGAAATCTACCGTTCAATGCTTTATTGGAATCGAACCAGTCTGCTTCGTGAGGAAGTAAATGATGAGAAATTCGAAGTTGTACAAACGGGTCCTTCGCTGGGACGAAATACCTGAGGAAGCATTGCGGCCGGGTGTCCGCCGCAAAAGCTACGCCACGGACAGCTGCATGCTAGTAATGAACACCCTCGAGCCCGACATGCAGCTCAACCCCCACGTCCACGAGGACTTCGACCAGCTCGTGTACATCGTCGACGGACGCTGCAACTATTATGTCGACGGCGAGCCGCATGAGATGTCTAGCGGCTCGCTGATGCTGGTACCTGCTGGTTCGCCGCACTATATCGAACCGATCGGTGGCCCTTGCCTGAATCTGGACATCTTCACGCCACCGCGGGCCGACCTTGAACACCTACTCGCCTACCTACCGATGCCGGATCCCGCGACATGAGCGGCTACTGGCTGAATCACGCCTTCAACGATTTACGCCATCCTGAGGCTCGTCAACGCCTCACTCAAGGCCTCGCGGCCTACCTGGACGGTTACCCCCTGTCCGACGAGGAAAAGCAACTGGTCAAGGACGGTGACTGGGCAGGCTGCGTCGCTGCTGGCGCAAGTGTCTACACCCTCACCAAGCTATTCGCGCCGACTGGGTTGAACCTCCTCCAAATGGGCGCGCAGATGCGAGGGCAATCCATGGAGGAGTTCGCGGCGTTTCTGCGTGAACAAAACGAGCGCTCCAGCAAGTTCGCGCTTCTCGAGCAAGGGGTTAGCAGCCGTGGCTAAAATCGTCGGTGGGCTTGGATGCTCTCACGCGCCCTCGATCGCCCATGTCTATGACGGACGCAAAACAACAGAACCGGAGTGGAAGCCACTGTTCGATGCGTTCGACTATGCGGAACAATGGCTTATGTCGCTCGGCGCCGACGTACTTGTCTGCATCTACAACGATCACATCGACCAGTACTCGCTCGACGCGTGGCCGCAGTTCGCGATCGGTGTTGGCGACTCCTTCGACATCGCCGACGAGGGTTGGTCGCCTCGCAACTTTCCGCCGGTACCGGGTCACCCAGAGCTTGCAATGCACCTTGCCACCGAGCTTGTCGCGGCGGGGATCGATATGACCGTCTCCCACAAACAGGTCGTCGACCACGGCATCCTCTCTCCTTTGCCAGTCATCAATGAAAACTGGGCGTTACCCATAATCCCGATCGCCGTCAACGTGATCTTCGACCCGCGCCCGTCGCCAGCCCGATGCTGGCAGCTCGGACAGGCCCTCGGTGAAGCGATCGCCTCCTACGATGCTGGCACGAAGGTAGCCGTAGTCGGAACCGGCGGGTTGTCGCATCAGTTGACCGGACCCGATTTCGGCCGTATCCGCCCCGAATGGGACCGCGAATTCCTCCGGTTGATCGAAGAAGCACCAGAAAAGTTAACGGAATACACGCTGGCAGACTTCGCTGAGCGGGGCGGCGAGCACTCCGCCGAGATCGTGCAGTGGCTCGCGATGCGGGCGGCGCTGCCGGTGGGCAGCGCCGCGGAATTCACTTTCTACTACCCGCACCAAATCATGGGTTACGGGATCGCGGGTTTCAAAGCTCCAGCATCGGCCAACAAGTCCTAAAGGAAGGCGAAACTCGATGGGTATCCGAACTGGGGAACAGTACCGTCAGTCGCTTCGTGACGATCGGGAAATCTGGCTTGACGGGCAGCGCATAGCCGACGTGACAACTGATCCGCGTACACGTAACACGGTCGACATGCTCGCGGAGTTGTATGACATGCAACATCGCCCCGAGCTTGCCGACTCCCTGACCTACGTCCCGGACAACGCGGAGAACGGCGAACGGTGCGGCTTGTCATTCCTTGAACCCCGGTCGGCGGAGGACCTGGTACGGCGCCGGGAGATGGTCAAGATGTGGATGGACTGGACTGGCGGCATGATGGGACGCTCGCCAGACTTTATGAACATCCATATGACCGGTTTCGGTTCCGCACCCGAGTTCTTCGCTCAGGGGGGTGAGCGGTACGGTAAGAACATCCGTGATTACTACCAGTTTATGCGGACGCACGACCTGGCGCTTACCCACGTCCTGATTAACCCTCAGACGGACCGTTCGAAGCCCCCCCACGAGCAGACGCAGGACGTAGCCGCCCGCATCGTCGAAGAGAACGAAAACGGAATTGTCATCCGTGGCGCAAGGATGGTTAGCACCCTCGCACCGTACGCAGACGAGATTGCGGTATTCCCCTCGACCTATCTGCAGGCGATAGACGAGTCCAAGCCCTACGCATTCGCGTTCTGCCTACCCACCGCAACGCCAGGAATGAGGTTTATCTGCCGTCCGACGGTGGCGCCGGCGGAAGGACGCGTCCTCGATTACCCATTTTCCTCGCGGATGGATGAAATGGACGCCGTCGTAATCTTCGATGACGTCCTCGTTCCGTGGGATCGCGTGTTCGTCAACGGGAACCCGTACCTGTGCAATCAGTTGTTCCCGGGCACCGGAACGATGAACCAGATTATGCACCAGTTCGCGGTGAAAAACCTCGCCAAGGCAGAGTTCATTCTCGGAGTAGCGCTCAACGTCACAGAATCGGTGGGGACGAACGGGTTCCAGCAAGTCCAAAACATGCTCGCCGAGATGATCAACGCGGTAGAGCTCGTCCGAGCCTGCATCCGCGCCTCTGAGGTCGACTGCATCCCCGGACCAACAGGCACCGTGCTGCCTAACCCCGAGCCGCTCTGGACGGTACGAACCATGTTCCCGACGATCTACCCCCGACTCGTCGAGATCCTGAAAATCATCGGCGCGAGCGGTCTCATGGCTACTCCCAGCGTCCGGGAACTCGAGTCGGATCGGCGCGGCGACATCATTCACTATTACCAGGCGGCTTACTTGCCCGGTGACCGCCGCGTCGAACTGTTCCGGTTGGCTTGGGACATCGCATGTTCAAGTTTCGGCGGTCGACAGGAACTCTACGAACGTTACTTCAGCGGAGATCCGTGGCGGCTTATGATAACGCGCTACACGAACTACCCAGCGAAGGACGAACTCAAGGACCGGGTGTGGCAATTCCTTGACCGCGCTCGTGAAGCCGATGCTCACGTGGAGGCTCGCAAGGATGCGGAAAAGGTGTCCAGCTAGTTCACTGTCGCATATCAACCGTGGCCTCACAGATCGCACGAGGCGTCCTCGTCGGTAACAGCTCAATCAGTCCACTTAGGTGGCCGAGAAGAGGCATCACATGAACAAGTACAGAGTCCGGGCGCTGACTGCGGTCGCCGCCGCAACGATGCTGGCGAGCGCGTGCGGTTCCGGCGGAAGCAGTTCCAGTGCAAGCGGCTCGAGCGAACCTATCAACATTGGGGTACTGACCTCCCTCAGCGGCCAGTACAGTGTCCTGGGAGGGTTCACAAAGAAGACTCTCGACCTCTACGCCGAGCAGCTCAACGCCGCGGGCGGCATCGGCGGCCGCAAGATCGAGTTGACCTACGCCGACGATCAGACAGACCCCACTCAAGCGGTCGCCGGGTTGCGTACACTTATCGCGAAGAAACCGGTCGCCCTCGTCGGACCCGTACTGAGTTCCGCATGCGCGGCGATCGTTGACCAGGTGGAAACTCGCAAAATCCCGATGGTCACAACCTGCGCCACCGACAGCCAGGTGACTCCGGTGCGCAAGTACGTCTTCATGGCGACGCTACCGACCCCCGGAATGACCGAGCAACTGGGCAATTACCTCAAGAGTGAAGGCAAGACAAAGGTCGCTGTTCTCTATGACTCCGGCGACTTCGGCACGTCCGGACTTGATCAGATTAAGGCCCAGGGCATATTGCACATTGTCGGCGAGGCTGGCTACGACCTGAAATCCACGACATTCGTACCCCAGATCTCTTCGCTACTCAGTAAAGCACCGGACGCTGTCGTCGTGTGGGGCGCGGGCCCACCACTGGTCACGATCGCGAAGGAATTTAAGCAGCTAGGCGCAAAAGTCCCATTGGTCTCCTCCGGTGCCTCCGCGACGCCACTCTTCCTCGGCCCAGCCGGACCGGCCGGCGACGGCGTCATCATGGCTTCCAGCCTCGCAAACGTCGTCACGAGCGTGCCCGACAGCAACCCGAGCAAAGCCGTCGTTACCAAACTTGCCTCCGACTACCAGGCAAAGTATGGGCAGCCGACGTCACAATTTACCGCGGATACTTGCGGTGCCTGGATGACGATCATCACCGCCATCAAGAAGGCGGGGACCGATCCAACCAAGGTTCGCGACGCGATCGAGACAACTCCGAGCGTTGGCTGCCACGGCACGTACCGGTACTCGCCGACCGACCACCGCGGACTAAAGGCGTCCGATGTGTGGGTCACCATCGATCAGAATGCCAAGCTCACCGCGACGCCGTTCAGTGTTCAGGCCGCCAAGTAATGAAGGCCATGCTACAGGGGGCGGGGAGGCAACGGCATGCATGAGCCGCAGCGATTGCTGCAGATCGAAGGCGTCCGGAAAACGTTTTCAGGAGTGATCGCGGTACAGGATGTTTCGTTTGCAATGGCACCAGGTGAACTCGTCGGGGTGCTCGGGCCTAACGGTGCAGGAAAATCCACCCTTTTCCATCTGATCACCGGCCTTCTCAAACCCGACCACGGAGAGATCCGATTCGACGGTAGACCGATCACTCACCTGGCGCCATACCAACGCGCCAGGCTAGGGGTTGGTCTAGTTTTTCAGACGCCGCGACTGTTCGCAGGCATGTCGGTATTCGACAACATCATGTCGGGTCAGTTCCTCCGCAGTAGGTGTGGCATGACGGCCTCCGCGCTTCGATTACCACTCCATCGACGTGACGAGAAAAGCATGAGGCGAGCTACCGTCGACTTGCTGAAACGTTTGAATATCGAGGCAGTTGCCGAAGCGGAGGTATCAACTCTGCCCTTCGGCCTCCAACGCCGAGTCGCCGTGGCTCAGGCACTCGGCGTTGGGGAGCGGCTCCTTCTGCTCGACGAACCGGCAGCGGGGCTGACTGGGAGCGAGCGTGACGATCTGCGTGATGTCATTGCTGGGCTCCGTGACGACGGCATTGCCATCCTGCTCGTCGAGCACGACGTCCGCTTTGTTTCCGAGATCGCTAACTCGCTCGTGGTTCTAGACCGCGGCGCGGTACTCGCTTCAGGGCCGGTTGAGCTGGTGCTCGCGAATCCCGCCGTCATCGAGGCATATAGCGGGGTGAGCGCCTGATGCTCGAGGTCGATGACCTCGTAGTCCGCTACGGCGGCCTGGAGGCGTTGCACGGCGTAAGCCTGGTAGTCGAAGACGGCGAGTTCGTGGCCATACTTGGCCGCAACGGCGCCGGCAAAACGACTCTAGTCCACGCCATCGCAGGGTTGCAACGAGCACATGGCGGAACCGTTCGATATCGCGGCGATCGTATCGAGCATAAGACACCCGGCGCTATAGTGCGCGGCGGCATCGCGGTGGTCCCCGAAGGGCGCCTGCTCTTCGGCGCCCTGTCTGTCCTGGACAACCTGCGCCTGGGAGCGTACGGCGCGGTAGCGAAGGGGCCAGCCGGGCTCCTCAGATCACTGCTGCCCCAGCACCGACTCGTGCGCCAGCGACTCGACCGGCTCCTAGTGCTGTTGCCGGAGCTCGAGGAGCTGCTGCCGCGCCGCGCCGGTGCCCTCTCGGGCGGTCAGCAGCAAATGGTCGCGGTTGGTCGGGCGCTAATGGCCGAGCCCAGGGTCCTGTTAGTCGACGAACTCTCCCTGGGTTTGGCGCCATTAGTCGTGCGACGATTGCTCGAGCACTTGGCAAAATTACACAAAACGGGAATCGGCATAGTGCTGATCGAGCAGAACATCAGTCTCGCGCTCGGGGCAGCACAGCGTGCCTATGTCCTCGAAGGGGGCGTAATTCGCTACGGCGGACCGAGTGCCGAGCTCGCCGCCAGCCCACTCGTGCTCGGTGCCTACCTTGGAGTCAAGGAGGCGGGAAACGCGTGAGTCAGTTCTTGCAGGCAATTTTTAGCGGCCTGGGGCTGGGGGCCCTCTACGCCGCGATCGGCATCGGACTGGTCGTGATTCACCGCGTCACTCATGTGATCAACCTCGCCCAGGGCGCAGTGGCCGTGCTAGGCGCCTACGTCATGTCGACCGCAGTTCAGTCACTGCCGTGGTTCATTGCCGTGTTGCTGAGCGCTATCGCTGCTTCAATCGCAGCGGCTGTAATCGGGCTGCTCGTGCTGAGTGCGCGCGACACTTTCGAATATGCGCCGATTATTATGACCCTTGGCATCGCATTCGTGGCCCAGGCGCTGTTTATCCTCATTTGGGGGCAGATTCCGCATTCCTATCCGCCTGTCAGCAGCCACGCCTTCACCGTGCTCGGCGCGTTCGTGCTGCCGCAGCAGATACTGCTGCTTGCCATCATCATTGCGCTGCTCATCGTGCTGCACGCGTTCTTCTCGACGGCGTATCTCGGAAAGGCGCTCAGCGCCGCGGCGATGAACCCCCGATCCGCGCAACTCGTGGGAATCAACCTGGTCCGTGCCGGTGTCGTCGCGTTCGTGGTCGGCGGATTCATCGCCGGACTTTCCGGTGCGGTGTTCGGTGCGCTCGTCCCGGTCACCCCGGAATCCCACATCGCGCTTGCTGTCGCTGGCTTTGCTGCCGCAGTCTTCGGAGACCTTGACTCGCCCTTGAGGACGGTGGCCGGCGGACTCGGACTGGGAATCCTCACCAGCTTCGCGGCGGCATATGGATTCCCCCAGTACCAGGAAGTGGTGGCGTTGGGTGCGCTGGTGATTCTCCTGTTCACGAGGACAATATGGGCGCGACGCGGAGGTGTGTTGACGTGATATCAACGAAGATGCTCCGAAGGCTTACCGCGGCCACCGGCCCTCTCGTTGTCCTCGCCATCCTGTTCGCCGGTCCTGCAGTACTACCCGCCACGCTAATCGGTGCAGGTGCCCTTTGCGCGCTATATCTCGTGGCGGGGGTCGGGCTGAACGTCCTACTGGGCTACACGGGGCAAGTGTCTTTCGGTCAGGGCGGCTTCTGGGCGATCGGTGCCTACAGCGTCGGAATCCTGACGGCAAAGGTGCATCTTCCGATCGTGCCCGCAATGGTCTTGGCTGTCTTGATCACAGGGGTACTCGCCCTCGTTGTCGGTTGGCCTTTGACGCAACTACGCGGGCATTACATCGCCGTCGCAACGCTCGCTTTGGCGCTCATCGTGGCAGATCTCGCCAACAACCTTGGTTCCCTTACCGGCGGCAGCGTCGGACTTCCCGGCATTCCGGCCCTCGCCGTGTTCGGATACACAGTCGTCGATGCCGATTTCTATCGAGTGTGCTGGGCGGTGGCGCTTGTCGTTCTCGTTTTGACTGCAAATCTGAGCCGCAGCCGCAGCGGGCGGGCCTTCCGGTCCGTCGGAGCCGACGACAGCGGCAGTCAAGCCCTCGGAATTCCCTCTGCCGCCTATCGGCTCCGGGCATTTGTGTTTGCCGCGTGCCTTGCCGGTCTCGGGGGAGCGTTCTACGCGCCCTATCTCGGGTTCCTATCGCCCGACGCCTTCGGACCGCAATTATCGGTCTTACTCTTGATTGTGATCGTGGTCGGCGGCATGCGATCACCGTACGGCGCGCTGGTTGGCGCGGTCACGGTCACTGCACTCACTCAATGGCTCGCCCATTTGAGCGCCAGCCCAGACCTACCTGCACGGCTCGCGCCCGCCCTCAATGTGCTCGCGTATGGCGCACTGATTTTTATCGTTATGCGATTCGCACCGACAGGTATCCTTCCATTGCTGCAGCGCATCGCCTCGCCGGTCTTACGCTGGGCACGACCTGCTCGCTTGACTGCACACACGCCCCCTGAGGGGGCCCAAGTCCGGCACGCACATGAACAGGACGACACCACGGAGCCATCGGAGGCGGGGCATGTCTAGCGAAATCAGCGCGGCACTTAAAGGTAACTTCAAACTGGCGGCGTCGATGTTTCCTTCCGGGGTTGCCATAGTGACCTCCGGACACGGCAGCGTTGTCCACGGCATCACGGTGAGCGCGTTTTCCAGCCTGTCGCTCGATCCTCCGCAGGTTCTCGTCTGCGTGGCGCGGTGGAGCAAACTCAATCAGCTTGTCTTAGCCTCTAACTCTTTCGCCGTCAATATTCTCGCCGCAGATCAGGCCGCGCTCAGCGAAGTCTTCGCCAAACCCGGCCGCGACCCCGTCACCACCTTTACGGAGATCGAGATCCCGCATTCGATTGGGGTGGGTGGATCACCGATCATCGACGGAACTGCCGGGTACTTTGATTGCTCAGTAGTAATGGCTTGCGAAAGCGGCGACCACTCCGTCTTCTTCGGCGATGTGCTCGCCGCCCACGCCTCGGAGACGAAGTCGCCGTTGGTCTATTTCAATCGACGTTACCATGATATAAACAATGCGGCACAGGAGATGTAAGCGTATGCGGATGAAGGTGCTTGCCGCGGAAGAGGAGCTACCCGCGGAACGCGGTTCCGCGGTCGCCATCGGCGTCTATGACGGCTTGCACTGCGGTCATCAGTGGCTTTTGCGGAGGTTACGCAAACTCGCTGGCCCCGGCGTTCTGTTAACGGTTGTAACGTTTGACCCACATCCCTTGCAACTGCTCCGGCCTGTGTCCGCGCCTCGGATGTTGACCGACATCGACCAGCGGTTAGAGCTTCTCGAGAACATGGGAATCGTGGACGCATGCCTAGTACTGAACTTCGATGCGGCCCGTCAGGAACAACGCGCAATAGGGTTTATCGACGACGTTGTGGTGGGTCAGCTGCACGCACGTCACGTGATGGTAGGTAGTGACTTCCAATTCGGCCGTGGGCGAGAAGGCGACGTGGCCCTTCTTTCACGCGCAGGAGCTGTACGTGGCTTCGATGTGCAGCCAGTTCCGCTGCTACCGATCTCATCGCAGGCCGCGAACGTACCCTGTTCGTCGACCTATATCCGTGGACTGGTGGCCCGCGGACAGGTGGAACACGCGGGTCGCCTCCTCGCCCGCGCACACGAGGTTCGCGGTCTCGTCGTGGGTACATCTCGGCCCATCGGCGGCCGAGGGACACCGACCGTCGTTGTTCGCGCGAGCAGACACGCTGCATTGCCCGCCGAGGGGTCCTACGCGGGCACACTGATCACTCCTGACGGCCGACGACGTATGGCAGGCGTGTCGGTCAGACAGGGACTGACCGCACACGAACAAGCCTTGCTCGATGTGCATGTCGTCGGCGACGTCACTTCGCTGATCGATCAACGTGTCGGCGTCCAACTCGTCCGCCCGATTTGGGCAAGTGGTCGCGCGGACCTCATCGCTGAAATGTCGGCGCAGGCGGAGGAGATCGCGCGCGCTTCTGCCGTAGGAGGGTGGGCTGGCGCCATCTGATACCGGCTCTTCAACTTTGTGCGGGCGAGCGGCAGCTGCTGGGCCATTACGGTGCTCTTACGCCTGGGCGATTGCGGGGGAGCCCATGTCTATGTCTTTGGTCTCGGGCCCAAGCAGTGCGCCGATGGAGATGAACAGGCCGGCGAGCACGATGAGTATGACGGGTGCGAGCTTCGCGGAGAAGAGTGACGTCAGCCCGGACATGTAGAAAGCGTAAAAGGCTGGAACGATGATCGCGAGGCTGTACCCGACTCCGTATCCGCTCGCACGCACCTCTGCGGGGAATCGCTCGGTGAGATACGCGGCGATCGGAGCGAAGGTGCAGATCGTGAGGAGACCGACGACCGCGCCGAGGACGACGGCTACAGCGAAGGTGCTTCCGTACTGGAGGATCAAGGCGTAAGAGGTTGCACCACCTATCGCGACCACGAGCCCGTACCCGATGAAGTAGGGGCGTCGTCCAATCCTTTGTGACAGGGCACCGAGGAACGGGTAGGCGATCGCCGATACCGCGGCAAATACGAGCATGACGATCGTGGACTGGCTGCTGGTGAGATGGTCGATCGTCTTCAACTGTCCTGGTAGCACGGCCAGGCCGACGTTCGTGGCGAGCCAAGTTCCAGTCATGAAGATCAGTACCTGCGCCAGGCTGCGGCGGTGGGCCTTGCCGAACAGATCCCGTAGGGGGGAGTGTTGTCTCCCAGTGATCGTCTTGGCGACGGCGGGCTCTTCCTCAACTTCGTTGAGGTACGACCGGAACAGGAGCACTGCCAGGGCAGTTCCGATGAGGAACGGGATGCGCCAGCCCCACTGCGAATATGCGGAATCAGCCCCCTTCGAGGGCATTACGTTGAGCAGAAGCAGCGTGATCGCTGCGATCACGGCGGAAGCTCCCGGAGACGTGCAGGTGATCAGGCCGCTGATGAGGCCACGTCGGCCCTTCGGACTCCACTCCATCGCAAGTGGCACCGCCGCCGTGTACTCACCGCCGAGGAAGAAGCCGTCGACGAAGCGAAGTGCAATCAGCAAGCCGATGGACCACAGCCCGATGCTGGTGTAGCCGGGCAGCAGAGCGATAAATAACGTTACGATCCCGAAGCCTGCGACTGCGGTGAGCGTGGACTTACGACGTCCAACGGTGTCGGCAAAGTGACCGAACACTGCGGCACCGACGGGCCTGCCGATGAGGGTCGATGCGAACACGAGGGCGGTCAATATCGACGCTGTGCCGGCGGATACGTGCGCAGACTGGAAGTATGCCGCCGCGGGAGCTAGAACAACGATCGGGAGGTAGATGTCGAACTGGTCGATGAAGTATGCGAAAACTCCTGCGCGAATTGCCCTCTGGCCCTTCGTGCGGTTGGGAATCGTCGGGTTTCTGCTGATGCCGTGGGTGTGTGCGGCGTCTTGCGGGCCCCTTCCCAGACCGGGCCGTGTTGCAGGCTCGGTGATCATCGACGCCCGGTCTCGGCCTGCTGATGTTGACATGGGTTCTCCTTAAACTTGCAATAAGGTGCCCATCGAATATGGGCATGGGCATCGGTCGGACCGCTCTGTTGCCCAGGTGGCCGTGCTTGTTCCTTCGGTGGTTCCCTGATCGAGATGGATTCCGTAGAGGTGGCGGGAACTAGGGGAGAGGCTTAGAGGTCGTCGATCACGAAATTCCCTCCCATCTCTTTGGTGAGGTCACGGGCGGTGTCGATCACCATCGCAAGCTCTGGCGCGTCGTCGGACTGCGACAACGCGTTGTCCGTGCCCACGACGGCGAGGCTGGCGCACATGCCGTACTCGTCGAAGACGGGCACGGCGATGGCAACTACGCCGGGGGTGCTTGCCGTCGAGCAGTGTCCGGTTCTTCGCACGTGCTCGACCCTTTCCAGGAGGGCTGCCCGCCGCTGTGGCGCCATGTTGGCAAGCAGCCGTTCCATGCCGAGCTGGTCGGCGTGAAACGCGAGGAAGATCATCGCCTGGGCTGCGTCGAGCGGGAGGTGGCCGCCTACGCGCACGGTCACAAGTGCCAGTGAGTCCGGGCTCTCCTCGACTCGGGAGACCACCGGGCCAGCGGCTCCCCATAGGCTGAGGACAGCCGTCGCGTGAGTGCTGAGTGAAAGCGCCTGCATGCCCGCCGGTGCAAGCTGCATGACCTTTCGCCGACCGATCGCGAACGCGCCCAGCTGCAGAAGCATCTTGCCCGGAATGAACTTGCCGGCGTCCACGGCGCGGTCGAGCAGACCCGTGGCAACTAAGGATGTGCAGTAGCGATACGCGGTGCTGCGGTTCATCCCCAGTCGCTCAGCCGCCTCGGCGGCTGTCAACTCGAGTGTTTCGGGCCCGAAGAGGCCGAGAAGCTCAGCTGCGCGGCTCACAGCCTGAATCTCGCCCGCTGCAGACTTGCCGCCGGGCTCTCGTGGCTTCGCTTTCGCCATGTGATCCTCCTTGCAAACCACGCGTTCGCATCGTGCACTACGGTCGACGGCATAATGTAGCCAACGTCACAGGGGTTGCACAAGCCTTTTCATGAAATACGCCGTCTCACGCGGGATAGGCAAGCAAGTGGCGAAGCCGATTGGGAAATTTAGGAGTTCGATTGCGCAACTGGTTGCCAGCATGTGAACATGGTTCACCTCACAAACACTTTCCACCGTTCGAAGGGACCCAGAAGATGACGAAGCCCGCCGTCGAAGCGCTGCTAGAGGGAGCAGTGGACATGCACTGCCACTCGGGCCCCAGCCCGTTCCCGCGGGAGTTCGACCACGCCGACGCCGCAAGGGACGCGTGGGAACGGCTCAAGATGCGGGCCATCGTTGTCAAGTCCCATCACCACAACACGGTGATGGACCTGCTGGCGATGGAGGTCCGCCTTGCCACGATCCCGACGAAGGCTTTTGGCGGGATCGCTTTGAACAACCAGGTAGGCGGCCTCAACAAGTACGCCGTGCAGATGTCTCTTCGCATGGGCGGCAAGGTCGTATGGTTCCCGACGAACTCTTCCGGTCGCCACATCGACTGCCACCCCGAGCACAGCGGTTTCCCAACGGCGACCGTTTCGCTCGACGTTGAGCGCACCATCGTGTCCGTCGATGGTGAACTCGTCCCCGGGGTCGGCCCCATCCTCGACGAGATCAAGGCGAACGACGCCGTCCTGAACGCGGGTCACATGTACCCAGACGACATCCGCGCCGTCTTCACCCTCGCCAAGGAGAAGGGTATGAAGCGCCTCGTCGTCAGCCACCCGGACTTTGTCATCGGCGCCGAGCCCACCCAGTGCAAGGAGTTCATCGAGCTCGGGGCCTTTGTCGAGCACGAGCTGCACATGTACGACCCTGAAGGCTCATTGAAGTGGGACCCGAAGCAGCTGTACGAGTGGATCAACACCCTGGGGCCAGAGCACACCGTCATCGGCTCCGACTTCGGTCAGCGCGGCCTGCCGCGGCCCGTCGACGCCTACATCCGCGTCTCGGAGGCGCTACTCGACCTGGGTCTGCCCGAGAAGGATTTGCAGCTCATCACCCGTGACAACCCGAGTTACCTGCTGAACCTGCAGGACTGAAAGGAGAACCCCGATGTTCGATAAAGATGACCCTCGCGCGTCGCTGGCAACCATCAGCGGGCGATCGCCGGTCGCCACCGACCATGACGGATCGATTCGCCCGCCCCAGTACATCGAGTTCGACCAGGAGGAGTCCGTCGAGACTTCGGCCGCGGGCAGCCCGAGCTGGTACTTTCGCGGCCAGAACTTCACACTGTCGCTGACCCGACTGCGGGAAGGTGACACGCTCGCGCGGCATGAAGAGGACAACGAGTACCTTGTGCTGCTGACCGATAACATTGCCCGCGTAACCGTCGCGGTCGGCGCAGAGACCGAAAATATTGATGAGCAGGCCCTGGTGGTCGTGCCGCCCGGAGACTCGACCGTGACAGCCAGGGCAGAGACGGTGGTGATCCGTCTGTTCGATCGCCGAGCAACGGACCTGCTCGCAAAGGCTCGGAACGCGGCGGCATACGAGTCAGCCGACCCGCGGGTGACTGCTCTCACGCCGTGGCCCGATCCGGTCGGTGGCCCGCGGCTGCGGGTCTACTGCCCAGGGCAGGTTAGCCGCGAACCGGGCCGGTTCGGTCGGATCTTCCGGACCAGTGCGTTCATGGTCAACTTCCTGGACGTACAGGATGGGCCGCGAGACCCCGAGAGACTGTCCCCGCACCACCACGACGACTTCGAGCAGTGCTCGTTGGCGGTCGAGGGGAGCTTCGTCCACCACATCCGAACACCGTGGACCACCAGGAGCAGCCAGTGGCAAGACGACGAGCACCGGCAGGTCGGTAGCCCGTCAATTGCGATCATCCCGCCGCCCACCATCCACACCAGCGAAGCAGTCGGAAACAGGCAGAACCGGTTGATCGATATCTTTTGCCCGCCCCGGGAGGACTTTTCCGTCAAGGACGGCTGGGTGCTCAACGCTATGGAGTACCCGCAGCCATGACCTGGTTCCGAGAGACATTGTCGCGTTCGCGGCCACCGCTGGGTACCTGGGTGAAGCTACCGACCATCGAGTCCGTGGAGCTGCTGGCAATCGCCGGGTTCGACTTCGTCGTCATCGATCTTGAGCACTCGCCGATGTCCTTGGAGTCGGTGAGCGCGCTTGTCGCGATGGCACGAGCACGCAGCCTGTGTGCACTAGTGCGCGTGCCCGACCACACGTCGGTATGGATCCAGCGCTGCCTCGACCTCGGGGCGGCCGGAGTTGTCGTGCCCCATGTCGACGATGCTGAACAGGCCCGTGTGGTCGGTCGGGCGGCACGGTTCGAACCCCGCGGCACACGAGGCGTCGGACCGACCAGCCGCGCCGGCGACTGGGGGCTCATCCCACAGCCGGACTACCTGGCGCAGCAGGACCAGGTTGTTGTGATCGCCCAGATCGAGAGTCCAGCCGGGCTCGCTAACGCGGCTGACATCATCGCGGATCCCAACATCGACGCCCTCTTCGTGGGACCTGCCGACCTTGGGCAGGCCCTCGGTGTAACCAACGACAGCAGCGAACTCACAGATGCGATGACGCAGGTCAGTAGGGTCGCGCACGCCGCTAGCCTCCCCGTGGGAATTGCGGTCGGCGCTGTAGCCGCACGTGCTGCCGATCTAGTCTCGCACGACTTCGATTTCGTCATGGTGAGCAATGACGCCACGATCCTTGGGTCCGGCGCCGCGTCACTTACTAGCGGGTACCGCGACGCATGTGGGCACTGATCGGCTACGCGCACACCGGACACTACGTTATTCACAGCAGGGGCTGCAGGACGTAGCCCGCGGCTGGAAGCAAGGCGTGACCGTTGAGATCTCGTACCTGTACTCGAGCGCTCCAGCGGGCACCTTGCAACGGGCCAGCGTAAGAGAGACGTGCGGTCTCAGGCCCCTGGCATAGGCCTTACTGCCGGGGTTCGCCGGGGGTCAGGGGCTTGCGGCTGCCGCTGGCAATCTGGGTGCGACACCAGCAAGAGGCGTTCCTCCAACGCCAGTGTGCCGACGGGATCGGAGTACCCACCCAGTACGTCGGCAAAGAACTCGCCCTCCTGGCGAGTCTGGGCATGCTCGAGCAGCTGCCCCGGGAACCCGGCGACAACCGGGTCTTCTACCGGCACCAACGCGACCACCCACTGTGGAGTGTCATCGATGCCGCCGCTACCGCCGTCACCGAACATGACATGGCACGCCCTACGATGTCCGCCAAACCGTCACCGTGACGAATGGCGAGGTTGTCCCGGGTCTCGTAGAAGTTGAGGTGGTGGTCCCCCGCTCGGCTCCTGCCGTGAGGTAGGAGTTGAGCGTCGCCAAGACACTCAACGAGAAGGGGACCACCGTGAGCAACAACTACCAGAACAAGCGGGCGCGTACGAGCGCCGAGCTGCGAGTC
>JAABUO010002229.1_pt1 | contig 23909 bp, 23 predicted proteins | sample 5559291 | NCBI WGS metagenome assembly JAABUO01 (sample SAMN10711878, study PRJNA513372) | rock metagenome | isolation source: Antarctica rocks | place: Antarctica: Victoria Land, Finger Mt sud
GCCGACCGATTGGCTCGTGGCGCTGGGCTATCCGCCCGCGACGGATGACCACCCGCTCACGACCGCGCCCTGCGTCCTCACGGCCGCCTGATGCGTCAACTGTCAAGTCCATTTGAACCATATCTTATAGGATAAGCAATTGCGCGCTATGCTACGATACGACGAGTCTATGCTTTATGCGCGGGGCCTGTCATTCTCGACGACGACTATCTGGCGCTGTGTCGGAGCGGCCACCGTCCGCGTCGCCGGCCAACGGGCGCCGCCGAGAATGGCATGGCCCTGGCTCAACGTCGGCGGACGACGAGCGCGAAGGGGTGCGAAGGGGTGTAGAGGAGTATGGCCCATCGACCGATCCCCGCGTGGGGCGCGCCGCCGGACCCTCCCGCGCTGGGCGACGACGACGTACACGTCTGGCGGGCGGGGCTGGACGTGACGCCGGAGAGGGCAAGGGCGTTAGGGGCGACGCTGTCCCCGGACGAGCGGGCGCGGGCGGACCGGTTTCGCTTCGAGTGGGACCGCGGCCGGTCTATCGCGGCGCGCGGGGCGCTGCGGGCCATCCTCGCCCGCTACCTCGACGCCGACCCGCGGGCACTGATCTTCCAGTACAATCCGCACGGTAAGCCCGCGCTCGCCGGGGTCTACGGGGACGCCTTGCGCTTCAACCTGTCACACGCGGGCGGCCTGGCGCTCTACGCCGTCGCGCGCGGCCGGGAGGTCGGGATCGACGTCGAGCGGATCGCGGACGACGTCGAGATAGACGCCCTCGCCGCGCGGTTCTTCGCGCCAGAGGAGACGCGGGGGCTGGCGGCCCTCCCGCCCGAGGCGCGGCGAGGAGCGTTCTTCCGCTGCTGGACCCGCAAAGAGGCCTACGTCAAGGCGCGCGGCCTCGGGTTGGCGCTCCCCCTGGACCTTTTCGCCGTGTCGGTCGCGCCGGGCGAGCCCGCGCGCCTGTCATGGGCGCCCGAAGGCGACCCCGCCCGCTGGTCCCTGCGCGATCTCGACCCCGATCCCGGCTACGCCGCGGCGCTGGCGGTGGAGGGCGACCCTGCACGCGTGCTGTTGTGGCAATGGTAAACTATGTCGCGGGTGTGCCCTACCAGTGGGCTGACGGGGGACGCGTCGTGCGTACCCACGGGGACCGCCGGCTTCCAGCCGGCCTACCGTCGCGGCCGTCCTGGTCGGGCACACTGAGTCGTGCGCCCGCGTTGGGGCCGGCCCCTTGGCGGTCCCAGGGGGTCCGGCCCCGTCCACCTGTTTAAGCAGGGCTTGACAAGCTATTAGGCGTTGAGAGCGCCGCAACCGGGTATGGCGATGGGAGGATCCCCGCGATGAGCGTGCGCGGCGTGCGCGGCGTGTCCACGGCGCTCCCCTTGCGGGCGGCGCTGCCGGCGCTGGTTGGCCGTGTGCGCGGCGATTCCGTGGCGCGCAACAGCGCCTACATGATGGCCACGACGGTGGTGACGTCGGGGCTCGGATACCTCTACTGGATCGTGGCCGCGCGCCTGTACGCGCCGCGCGACGTCGGCCTCGCGGCGGCGGTGATCGCGGCGATGACGCTGGCGTCGAATCTCTCCAACCTCGGCGTCGGCGCGACGCTGGTGGGGATCCTGCCCGGCAGGGCGAGCGGCCGCGCCTGGTCGCTCGCCCTCAACGCCGGGCTCGCCGTCGGCGTGTGCGCCGGACTGCTCGCCGGCGGCGCTGTCGTCGCGCTGCTCCCGGCGTTCTCGCCCGCCTTCGGGGTCGTCCGGCACAGCGCGGTCTACGCGGGGGCCTTCGTGGCCAGCGCCGCGCTGTGGACGGCCGTCGGGCTCGTCGACTCCGCCTTCGTGGCCGAGCGCGCGGCCGGCAACATGCTCGCGCGCAACGCGGCGTTCGCGGCGCTCAAGATCCCGTTGCTGCTCGCGCCCGCGCTGGCCGTGGGGATAGGGTCCCTCGGTATCGTCGGCTCGTAGGTCCTGGCCACGGCGGCCTCCGCGCTCGGCGGGATGCTGCTCGTGCGGCGGCTCGGGCTCGGCTACCGGCCCGCCCTGCGCGGGGTGGCCGGTCAGGTCCCGGCGATGCTGTCGTCGTTGCTGGGCAACCACTTCATCAACCTGGGCGGGATGGCCCCAATGTACCTGCTGCCGGTGCTCGTCACGGCGCGGCTCTTGGCGACGGACAACGCCTACTTCTACGCGACATGGATGCTGGGCAGCCTCTTCTTCATGGTGTCGGCCTCGGTGGCCGCGTCGCTCTACGCCGAGGGGTCGCGCGCGGGGCGGGAGCTTGGGCGCAACGTCCGCTCCGGCGCGACGGCGATCGCCGTCCTCCTGGCGCCCACGATGGCCGTGTTCCTGCTCGGCGGCCCCCACATCCTGGCCGTGTTCGGCCCCGCCTACCCGCGGCACGGGCAGGCGCTGCTCGCGCTCCTGGTCGTCTCAGCCATCCCGGACGCGGTCACGAACGTGTATGTGACGGTGCTGCGCGTGCGTCGCCGGCTGCGCGCCGCCGCGCGCCCGGTGTCGCGCCTGGCCTCGCGGGCGGACAAGGGTGCTCTCCCCGCACATGAGCGCGGGCCGCGGGGGGTGCGCGGCCGGGCGCCCCTACGAATCGGGTCACGGCCGAGAATGACATGGCCTGCCGCGGACACCACGCGCGGCCGGGAGATCGGGCCCGAGCGGGAGAGCGAGGGCATCTCACGCGGATAGGTCACGACCGGGCCAGACCCGCGGCGTGGGCGATTGTGCGATACTCCCCTTGCGCCCCTCGCGGGCGCGCCTACTAGTAAGCACGCGGGCGCGCCCTGCCATGTCCCGCGCTTACGACACGGCGCGGAGCGAGCCTACGTCCGGCGCGAGGAAACGTGTGAGAGGAGCGCCGCCCTGAGCAACGCACGACCCCAGCGGCCCCAGCGGCCCCAGCGGCCCCAGCGGCCCGTCTTGATCCTCGTCGCGGGGGCGCCGGCGAGCGGGAAGACCACGCTGGCCCGCCGTCTAGCCGCCGACCTCGCGCTGCCGCTCCTCGCGCGCGACACGATCAAGGAGGCGCTCTTCGACAGCCTGGGCGCGCCCGACCGTGAGCGTTCGCGCGAACTGGGCGTGGCGTCCTACGCCGTCCTGTACGCCCTCCTCACCTCGCTCCTCGCCGCCGGACCCGGCCTCGTCCTCGAGAGCAACTTCCACCACGGCCTCGCCGAGGAGGCCCTCCGTCCCATCGTGGCGGCCGCCCGCGCCGCGCTCGTCTACTGCGAGGCGGCGCGCGCCGAGACGATCCGGCGCTACGTGGCCCGCTTCGAGCGCGGCGAGCGCCACCCCGGCCACCACGACGCCGCCGCGCTCCCCGAGATCGCCGCCAACCTCGACGCCGGGGTCTACGCCCCGCTCGCCCTCGCCATCCCCACCCTGCGCGTCGACACCACGCACGGCTACGCGCCCGACCTCCCCGCCATCACAGCGTTCATCGCGGCGGCCACGACGGAGGCGTAGCCGCCCGGCTACCCCGTTCTTGAGCGCGTTGGCCTCCGGGTATGTCATCCCATGCCGGCAAGACCTGCCATCGCATCGCGCCAGCCTCGTGGGCGACGATGGCCACGCCATGGAGATGCCTGCGCCGATCGTCGAGATGTTGCGCCGCGTCGTGCCGCTGATGGCCGAGGGCGCCGCGATCGGCCTGGCGCCGCTGTATCAGGAGTTAACGACGCGGCAAGCGGCAGACCTCCTCAACATCTCACGGCCATCCCTGATCAAACTCCTCGATGCGGATGAGATTCCCCATGGCACGTCGGAGGGAGGGCATCGGCGTATCCGCTTCGTCGACGTACTGGCGTACAAGCGACGCCGGAGCGAGACACGCCGCGCCGCGTTCGCGGAGATGGCCGCGATCGGAGAGACGTACGGCGCGTATGACGCGCACGCCGGCGGCTGGGTCGGTTTGGAGGCGCTTACCTAAACCTCTCAGAAAGCCCCATCTTTTAAGGCGGGGATGACTGGGATCGCGCTCCGCGCGACGGGCCACGACAAGCGGCGCGGCGCCCCTGGCCTGCATGTGGTAAAATACACCTGTCCGGTGGCGTCTGGCATCACGAAAACCAAGTGGGGCCATGAACACGCCTGAGACCATACGGACACCTATTGTCTGGCGCTGGCGGTGGGGCACACCGACAGTTGAAATGCTTGTGGACACTGCACAAGACCTCCAATGGGGGCAGTCGTGGATGAAGCAAGAATCCTCGCCTTTTAAGGTGGGGAGTGTCAATGCCGGTAGCGTACCTCGAACACAGTGCGCCCCCGGCCGAGGCGGTCCCCCCAGAATCGGCGCATGGACCGGTCGTCGAGCAACGCGACCGTGAACGTGGCGTGCGGCCCGCGTGCATAGCTCTGGTGGCCGATCCATCCGGGACGGCTGGCCGTCGGGGCGCGGCGCCACCCACGGCGACGCAGCGTCCCATCGTACCAGCGGTCGACGGCCGCGGACGCGTCATCGGTCGTCAGGATCCAGACGGTGTAGGTCGGGGCGGGCGCTGGCTGAGCGTTGGTCGGGGCGATGAGGCTCGATCCGGGATCGGTCACCGTCGCGCCGGGGTAGTAGAGGTGCGCTTCAGGGCGGCTACCGGCAGCCCGTTGTCCTCGACGACGACGACCGCGGGCTCGTCGACCGCCGCGTCATCGGCGGTGATCTGAAGGCTGTAGGCGCCGGGAACCACCAGGCCGTCTCGCACGGGCAGGAGCGCCGTGAGCGGTAGGTCGAGGGTAGCCTGCCCCATGCCGACCGCATAGGTGTGGGTACCGCCATAGTAGCGTGTCGCGATCCCGCTGGCTTGCACCGTCACGCGGTGGCGTCCCACCGTCTTGAAATCGTCCAGCGTGAGGTGGGCCTGCGCGCTGAAGGCGGAGGGGATGTGGTGCTGGTCGTCGGCGCAGACCCGGGCGCGCGCATCGTAGGCCGGCGGGAGGCAGATACGGCCCCGCGCGGCCGATTGGCGGCTGTAGGGCGTAATGGCGTAGGTGACCTCGACGCGCGTCAGGCCACGCGTCGGCGGCCCGTAGCGATAGTCCACGTCCGTGACCCAATAGGCGAGATGGAACTGTTCACGGGGCGAGCGGCTGTCGCCGATCAACGGGCTGAAGTCGGGGATCACGCCGCCGATGTCGCCGTCCGGGCGCCACCCGCGGGCATCCAGCCGGCGTGTGTACCAGGCGTAGAGTTGAGCGGGCGACGCCGAGGTCAGCAGGATCGTGTCCGCCGTCGCGAACTGAGCGCCGCCGTTCCACACGTCCTCGTACTCCCCGACCACCGACCGATGGACGATGCGCGCGCCGGGATAGACGAGCCGCGCCTCGGAGTGGGCGAGGAGCTGCGCTTTGCCCACGGCCCCCGTCGGTAAGCCCCAGCGGTCGAGGGGGGTGGGACCGGCGGGGGGATGTGATGCAGTGAACGCGGCCAGACCGATGGGCAGGACGACCATGCCGGCGCCGACCAGGAGGAAGGCGACGAGGGCGAGGCTGAGGCATCCCAGTCCCGCCAGGGTATACATTCCCCAGCGCACGAGCGACCGCATGTCCACGCTTCCCCTCCCCTGTCAGCACTCCTCTCCAGTAGTCATCCGTCCCCACTCGGGCCGCAATAGGATGTTCGTCCATCGTTGCTTTAATCGTGTCGTCTTCTTCGAAGAGCGAACGCAACCCCCTGCCGCCACCTGCTCGCAGCTGTCATTATGGTAGTGGACCTATTGTCCACAGGCCAAGGGCAAGGGTGACAAGGATACCTATCATAATGACTGCGTTCCCTGTAAGCAAACCCAAACCAACGCGACGACAGCGTGGAATACATAGATTGATAAGACCCGCCACGATGACACATCCAAACGTGAGCATAAATAGGTATAAGAACAGCGATCCAAATTGGGTATGGGGCGCAAAAATAGACGTTATGATAGCAATACCTAGAAAGATGAGCGGCGAGAGCCCCGCTCCAAAACCTCTAACATAGGCCATTATGTTCGCTCCGGTAACATAGGCCATTATGTTCGCTCCGGCCAAACTCGCAGAGGAGACGCAAGCTGTCCAGGTAGTAGCCCCAGTTGAAGTTCGCGGTGGCGACGGCATCGTCGCTTAGCTCGCGCCCTACCTGATGCCAGAACCGGACCATGGTTCCGTCGCTCGTTGCGTCGAGGTCGAAGCGGATGGTGGTGGTCGCCCCCCCATGCCTCGTGTCCCCCCACACCCTCCCAGCCCACGTGGGCAGGCCGGTCTAGCTCGACAACCCGCATGTGCGGGTTGAAGGGGCCGCCGAACGTGAAGACGAGGTTCGCGCCGACCGCCGCATCTTCGGCCGTCGCTCCAGTGGTCCACCACCCCGACAGGCCCTCAGTCGTCGTCAGCGCGTTGAACACCATCTCGCGCAGCGGGCGAATCTCGAACACATTGAGAGAGTCCTCCTTTGTCAATCCTCGACGAACATCTTCAGGCGCGCGAGCGCCTCATCCCATTGCCGCGCGATCCCGTCGAGGCGGCGGCGCGCCTCGTCGAGCCGGTCTGTGTCGAGCGCCCAGATGCGTTCCCGCCCCCGCCGGCTATCATGGACGAGGCCGGCGTCGGCGAGGATATGCAGGTGCTTGGTGATCGCCTGGCGCGTCACGGCGGAGCCGGTCGTGAGCCGGGTGATCGATTGGGGCCCGCTGGCGCCGAGGCGGTCCACCAGCGCGAACCGCGTCTCATCGCCGAGCGCCGTGAAGAGCGGCGCCGCGGGGGCAAGGCCGGCCGGCTCCGCGCTACGCCGCGACATAGCGCGCGATGTGCGTGAGTTGCTCGGCCCAGCCCTGCTCATTCATGCGGAAGGCGGTGGCGCGACGCGCCAGCGGGATGCGATCGAAGCCGGACTCGACCACTGTGAGTTGCGTGCCGTCGGCGACATCGGCAAGGTGGAATTCGACGAGGGTGGTCGGCTCGTGCGTATAGTCCACATCAGGCTCGATCGCGTAGGGATGCCAGCGGTAGGAGAGCAGCTGCTCGGGTTGCACCCGCTCGACGGCGATCTCCATGGTCAGGTGGTCGTGCCCCGGGCTCGTGATGCGGCCCGTGAGGCGCGCGCCCGGCGCGAAGGCGCCCTCCAGCGCCACGCCGAACCAGGCGCCGAACTCGTCCGCGCGGGCGAGCGCGCGCCAGACCCGCGCGCGCGGCGCGCGGAGGACGATAGTTTTCTCGATGCGATCTGTATCCATATGCAACCTCCTGATTGCATAATACGGCGCCGCGCCATGAAATGCAACCACTCAGTTGCGTGACCGGCGCGGCGTGGTCACGACGGTGATAGATGAGGAAGGCGCTGAATGATTACACGATGCTCCTAGCAGCTACCCCTGTTTCCGCCAAAGGCAGTGCTCCTTACCAGGCCTGCGCCACCTTCTGAAACAGAGTGACAAACTCTGGTCCGCATTGCCAGCCGAACGCCTTCACGAACGCCCACCCGGCAATGCGCGCGGGGTTCAAGCCGAGGTCCGCGGCGAAGCGGTCGATCTGGCGCCGGAGGACCGCGACCGGATCGTCGGACTGGATCACAAAACGGGCGCGGTTATACAGCCATTGGGCTAGGTCGTAGGCGGGTTCACCCACAAGCGGCTTGGGATCAATAAACAACCAGGGTTCCCGTTGCGCTGCCAGGACATTACCGGGATGAAAATCGCCGTGTAGCAGCACACGCTGTGGTTGACTGGCGGCGAGTTCTCGCCCCCGCGCGACAACCTCAGCGACGATGTCCCCCTCGTATGCCGCAGTGGCCGTGATGCGCGGCAGGTCATCCCACCAGTGTGCGACATAGTCCGACAAGGACATGAACGGCGCGCTTGGATTGGGTGCTCGCCACAGGCGGGTCAACATCTGGCCCGCCACGGCATTGCCGTCCTCGTCCCCCAGGGACCACAGGTCCGTTCCGGGACGGCAGCGCTCTAGCAGCAGGGAGAAACCGTCGTCGGACGCGTGCAGCAGGCGCACAGCGCCACGGCCATCCAGGAAACGGAGGGCGTGGGCCTCAAAGCGCGCCTCATCCTGGGGGAGGCCGATCTTGAGGACGGCCTCAGATCCGTCGCTACGTTCGACGGGCGCCACCCAGGAGACGGCCCCGCCATGATCGAAGGCGGGGCCGACGCGAAAGCCCCACTCCTGCTCTAACTCCACGATGCGTCGGGGCAAGTGGGCGAGCCAGTGGGCTCCTTCGGCGCCGAACTGGAGAATGTGTTGTTGCAGGAAGGCGGGGATAAAAATGTCCACTCATTTTCTCCTTGTCGCATCAGTCCCAGACTGCTATGCCCCTGAAGTAACCATTGCGCCCCATCGCCCTGACGCGTTACCCTCGCTTTGTAAAGGAATGCAAGAGTGCGGCACGCGGCCGTGCCAGACGCCCGCTGGCCCCGTTCTTGCCCGGTCCCCACTCGGATGATGGCGCAACGAAAGGAGATCTCTATGCTATCGCGGTTATCGCGCGCCAAAGGCGGCCTCCCGGCCGCGCTGCTCGCCGGCGGCCTGCTCGCGCCCCTGGCCGCCCTGCCCCACGCCCAGGCCGCGGGCGCTCACTCGCTGGGCCGCAAGGACTTCTACGGGTTCACCTCCCGCAGCAACGACTCCTCGCCCAGCGCGGGCACCTACTACCTCGACCACGACCCCGCCGCCGTGGTCGCCGGCGTGGCCTACCCGCGCGTCATCGACCTTCACCCCTATGGCAACAGCGCGCCGGCCGGCATCTCGCTCAACACGGCGCGCTTCCCGGGCTATCGCGCCCTGACCTTCGCCATCGGCATCGAGGACGGCAACCCCGTCAACACGACCGCGGACGTGCGGGTGACCGTCAACGGGCGCACCGTGCGGCGGACGCGAGTGCGGCAGGGGCAGATCTCCGTGCGGGAGACGCTGCCGTTCGGCCGCGGCGAGCAGGTGATCAGCATCGTCGCCACGGCGCCCGGCGGGTTCGCCGACGTCATCGTGGGCGGCGCAACCGTCCTGCCGGGTCGCCCACGATGACGTCGGCGCGCCCTGCGCCCGATGGCCCGCCACGCCCAGCCCCCTGCTGGTGCGCGCCCCACCTCACGACGAGCGTCCGCGACATCCGCACCCTCAGCGCCGGCGGCCGCCGGTGTACATAATGTACAGGTAATCCTTAGGAGCCCGATGTAATCCTCGGGCTCTATCGGCGCCCTATCGACACTCTGTCCAGGGCACTGGCATAGTGCGTCGCGATAGCCGAGGCTGTCCCACTTGCTGGATAATACATAAAAAGAGGGGAAGGCCGCCATGTGGCAGCCTTCCCCTTTGCCGTAACGAACAGGGCGGCGACTACGGGGTCGTTTGCGTCACCAGGCCGCCGTACTTCGTCAGCGCGTCGGTGGTGAGGGCGTCGTTGTACAGGTGCGTCTCCGTGTTCGGCGCGGCGCCGGTGGCCGGGATGAAGCCCTGGCTGATCAGGAAGCCCGCGCCCGCCGCGACGTTGGGCAGGAGGTTGAGCTCGAAGGTGACGTCCGAGAACGGGGCGTAGCCACCAACCGCGCGTGAGAGCGCGCGATGCTCCGCCTCGACGGCTCCGATCTGGAACGTCAGGCTGGCGAGGTCGGCGCGAGCGTCGGCCGCGAACGCGCGCGTCGCCGCCAGGTACGCGGCCACGAACGCCGTCTCCAACAGGATCGCCACGTTCGCGTAGTTGGCGCGGCTCGAGAACGTCCCGGTCGGGAAGGTGAATGGGACCGACTGGGTGGCGGCGTTGACGACGTAGCCGGGGTACGCCGGCACCGCGCCGAACGCCTCCAGGTAGCGGATGTGATACGCCTCGGTCGCCAGGATCGCGCTGATCGTCGTCACCTCGGCGGGCGTCAGCCCGATCGTCGTGGCATTGGCGATCGCGTTCGTCTGGAAGGTCACGGCCAACAACTCGGCCGTCAACGCCACGCCGATGATCGTCGCGGGATCGTCCGTCGCGGCGAGAGCCTTGTGTGGGACGAGGGCGCCGGCGGCTACGAGACCAGCGCCCGCCGCGGCCGCCATTTTGACGAAGTTGCGGCGCGAGGACGGCGCCGTGTCGAGAGGGCTCGCGATCTTGCTGGTATCCACTAAAGACTCCTTCAACCTATAATGTCAACTACAACCACTACAACCATGTGCCAGCGCCAGGAACGCCAGGGGCGCGACCGCGTCGAGATAGCCAGGGGACAGCTCACGATGGACGAGTGCCGCTCGCCCCGCGGCTCACCTCCTCTCCCCACACGTATCGAGACGTACTCGGCTTATCCTACCTTATACAATGCCGGTTACGCCAAAAAGTTACGGTCGCGCCCCGTGATACGCGGCTAGACACGTCAACCGGCTATGACGCTAGCAATTATCGGACCACCTCTACGGCTTTACGGGGCCTCACGGCCCCTTACGAAGCCTCACGGCCCCCACACCGCGTCCTCTCCCGTGTCGAGGCGGCGCGCGCAGCGGGCGGGGCAGGTCGTGGGGGCCGTGTAGACGGAAGACGTCGCCGCGCGCCCCGTACTCCCCGTACTCCCCGTACTCCCGCCGCTACGTCCACCGCTCGCGCCGTCGCGCACAGTGAAGGCCAACGCGGACGCGTCCGGCGCGAAGGCTTGCGCCGCGATCGACGCGCCGCTGGGGAGGGTCGCGGCCCCCTTGCCGACGCGCACGAGGACGGATTGCGTCGCGAGGCCCGGCGTCCCCGTCGCGTAGGCGATCCAGCGGCCGTCCGTCGACGGCGCGAGGCCGACGACCGGGTCACTGACCGATACGGAGCCGCCGCGGCCCGAACGCAGGTCCAACGAGACGAGCCGCGTGCCCGGCGTCACGCTGTAGAGGACGGCGCGCCCCGGGCCGTCGAGCGCGGCCAGACCCTGCCACACCCCCGCGTGCGCGCTATACGTCGTGAGCGCCTTCGCCGCCCCATCCGCCAGCGCGACGGCCTCGATCTGGTCCCCCTGCACGCCGATGGCGCGATAGCCGCCCCCGGCGGCCGCGGCCGCGGAGCGCCCCGCCCCGCTCGCGGCCCCGGTCACGCCCTTTAGCGCGAAGGCCGCGGGGCAGGGCGTGGTCCGTTGCGCGCCACTTCGCGTGTCGAGTCGCGTCAATAGCGTCGGATCGGGCGGGTAGCCCTGCTCGTAGACGACGGCGCGGCCGTCGGGAGCCCAGGCGAAGCCGCGCGGGATCGCGGGCGCGAGCCGGCGCGACCCACCCGACGACGAGACGAGCCAGAGCCCCACCACCGGTGACTTCACGGCCTGGAGACCAAACGCGTAGCGCAGGGCCAGGAGCCCTGTCCCGCTCGGCGACCACGTTAGCGCCGCGTACGGCGAGGCGGTCGTCCCATCGCTCGTCAAAGCCCTCTTGCCCGAGCCGTCCCGCCCCGCCACGTACACGTTCCCGTCGGCCCCGACGTAGGCGACGCGCCCGCCCACGCCCGCCTTCACGCGACGGGTCACCTCCGCCGCGCCCATCGCGCCCATCGCGCCCATCGCGCGCGTCACACCCCGCGCCTGCCGTGTTGTCAGGGACGATACGCCCCGCGCCTGCCCCGAAGACCCCGGTAGCAGCGCCGCCGCCAGCGCCGCCGCCATACCCAGACCCCACCATGTCCCTTTACGCACCTAGTAGTCCTCCACGCGTTACAACAGCCGGGGACGCTGGTTACGCCACGCTACTAAGCTTAAAGGACGCCGTGGCTAAAGTCGCGGGGCGAGTCACAACCGTCACAACCATCGCGACCGCCCCACCTCTCCGTGGCCGCCGTGCTAGCATGGAGGGAGAGTATGTGAGGTGATGTTCAGGAGGAGTTCCGATGGTACCGCCCTATCAGCCCGAGCCCTTGACCGATTTCGAGCAGGACGATAATCGCCGCCGCATGGAGGAGGCGCTAAACGACGTGACCGCCCGGCTGGGCGCGCGCTACCCGCTCGTCATCGCGGGCGAGCGGGTCACGACCGAGGCTACGTTCCCGTCGCTCAACCCGTCGCGGCCCGATGAAATCGTCGGGTACGTCGGTAGCGGCGTGCGCGACCACGCCGAGCGGGCCATGGCGGCGGCGCAAGAGGCGTTCGTCAACTGGAGCCGCGTGCCGCACACCGACCGCGGACTGCTCCTCGTCAAAGCCGCCGCGATCATGCGCCGCCGCAAGTTCGAGCTTTGCGCGTGGGAGATCCTCGAAGCCGGCAAGAGTTGGGTCGAGGCCGATGGCGACGTGGCCGAGGCGATCGACTTCCTGGAGTACTACGGACGCCAGGTTATCGCGCTCGACACCCCGCATCAGGTAACGCCGCGCGCGGGCGAGGACAACGCGTTCGTCTACATCCCCCTGGGCGTCGGCCTGATCATCCCGCCGTGGAACTTCCCGCTGGCCATCCCCACCGGGATGGTCTCGATCGCCATCGCCGCCGGGAACAGCGTCATCTTCAAGCCGGCCGAGCAGACCCCCGTCATCGCCTACAAGCTCGTCGAGATCCTCGAGGCGGCGGGGCTGCCCGCGGGCGTGCTCAACTTCCTGACGGGCGATCCCGCGCAGGTCGGCGAGCCCCTGGTGACGCATCCCCGCACGCGCTTCATCTCGTTCACGGGCTCACGCGAGGTCGGTCTGCGCATCAACCGCCTGGCCGCCGACGTCGCGCCCGGCCAGATCTGGATCAAGCGCGTCGTGGCCGAGATGGGCGGGAAGGACGCCATCATCGTCGACTCGTCGGCCGATCCCCAGGCCGCGATACAGGGGATCGTCGCCTCGGCCTTCGGCTTCCAGGGGCAGAAATGTTCGGCCTGCTCGCGCGCCATCCTGCTCGACGACATCTACGATACGGTCCTCGCCGGCGTCGTCGCGGACGCGGAGGCGCTGCGCGTCGGCCCGATGCGCGCGTACCAGAACACACTGGGTCCCGTGATCGACGAGGACGCCTATCGCAAGATCCTGGGCTACATCGAGATCGGCAAGGGCGAGGGACGCCTCGTCGCGGGCGGGTCGTCGGCGCGGAACTCGGACCGGCCCGGCTACTTCATCCAACCCACGGTCTTCGCCGACGTCGCGCCCGACGCGCGCATCGCTCAGGAGGAGATCTTCGGACCGGTGCTGGCCGTCATCCGCGCGCGCGACTACGACCACGCGCTGGAGATCGCCAACGGGACCCCCTACGGGCTCACCGGCGCGGTGTACGCGCGCGACCGCGCCAGGCTCGCGCGGGCCCGGCGCGAGTTCCACGTCGGCAACCTGTACCTCAACCGCAAATGCACCGGTGCCGTCGTCGGGGTGCAGCCCTTCGGCGGCTTCAACATGAGCGGGACCGACTCCAAGGCCGGCGGCCCCGACTACCTGGGGCTGTTCATGCAGTCCCAGTCGATCACGGAGGCGCTCGACGTCCCGCTCGACATGGGCGACCAGCAGGGGGCGATCTGACGAACGGCCAGCGGCGAGCGGCCTGCAGGGAGCGATTTGACGGGCGGCCAGCGGCCAGCGGCCGGCCGGGAGCGATCTGACGAACGGCCAGCGGCCAGCGGCTAACGGCCAATGGGCGCCGCTACCGATGAGCGCGGTCGAGCCACGCCTCCCACTCGTCGAGCGTCGCGCCGGAGCGGGCGCGCCAATAGCCGCGTCCGCCCGCGCGGCGCATGGCCTCTATCTCGCCCAGCCAGCGCGCGTAGCCCGGCAGCTGCCCCACGAGCGCGCGCAGCGCGACGGCGTTGACGCGCCACCACGGCCGGCTCTCGGGGAGCGAGGGCATGTAGAGGCCGAAGGTCTCCAGCCGCCAGCGCAGCGCGCGCGGCGACCGCGCGAGGAGCAGACCCTGCCGCGCCAGGGGGAGGATGACACGCGCCCCTGGCCTGACGCTATCCGTTAGCCTACCGCTACGGGCCATCGTGCCCCTTGTCCCCCTTATCCCCCTTGTCGCCGCCGCGTCCGAGGGCCGCCGACCGCTCGTAGGCGGCCATGACGGCGTCGGCCATCGTAGGGCGCAACCCGCCCCGCTCAAGCTGATAGAGCGCCGCCGCCGCCGTGCCGCCGGGCGAGGTCACGGCGTTCTTGAGCGCCGCGGGGTGGCGCCCCGTCTCCTGGGCCAGCCGCGCCGCGCCCAGCACCGTCTGCGTCACCAATTCCTCGGCGATGTAGCGCGGCAGGCCGATCTGCACCGCCGCGTCGGTCAGCGCCTCCATCACGACGAAGACGTACGAGGGGCCGCAGCCGCTGATGCTCGTCGCCATGTTGAGGTAGTCCTCGTTGTCGACCTGCAACTCGCGCCCGAGCGCCCCGAAGATCGCGCGCGTGTGGGCGATCTGCGCCGCCGTCACGGCGTGGCTCGCCACCCACACCGTCATGCCCTCGCCTACGTGGGACGGCGTATTGGGCATCGAGCGCACGATGGCGGGGTGATAGCTCAGGCTCTCCAACGCGGCGAGCGAGACGCCCGCCGCGATCGAGACGACGAGCTGGCGGGAGTCGAGAACCTCGCGCAACTCTGGCAGGACCTTCGGGACCATCTGCGGCTTGACGCACAACAACACGACGTCGGCCCCTTCGGCCGCCGCCGCGTTCTCGGCCACTGTCCGCACGCCGTAGGACTCGGACAGCGCCGCGCGCCGTTCCGGCCGCGGCGCGCTAGCCACGACGTCGCCCGGCGCCACGACCCCGCGCGTGAGCAGGCCGCGCAGAATCGCCTCGGCCATCGTGCCGGTCCCGACAAAAGAGACGCGCGGGGCCCCCGGCGTCTCCCCCTCCGTTCGCGTGGCCGTCAACGTCTCCGGCGCCATCGTCGTCATCATTATGTAACGTTCGCTCCTGTTTTTTAGCTGTAGCGTAGCAGATCGGGCCGGCCCTGCGTATGCGACGTTAGGGCCTACGGCCCACGCGGCTCCCGACCGCGCGCCACGACAAAAAGCCGGGGGCCGCAAGATGTATCTCGCGGCCCCCGGCTGACTAGGCGTCCGTGGGCGGGCCAGGCACCCCCCCACGCGTCACAGGTGTGACGCTAGGGGACCTGCGGCAACGGCTGACCCGTCGCCGTCGCGTTCGACGCCGCGACCGGGAGCGGGTAGAGCCCCTGCGTGCCCCACCAGTTCGAGCCGTCGGCCGAGTGCGTCACCGAGGCGGCGACGAAGGCTTCGGGAGCCTGCGTCGGCTCGCCCGACACGGACGGACCGCGCTGCTGAACCGTCGAGAACTCGGCGCCCGTCGTGCCCGCCGGGATCGGCGCGCCCGAGACGGTTGCCGAGAAGACGCCCGTTCCGCCCACGTCGGTCCTGTTCTGACCGATCGTGGCGATGCGGTCGGGACCGATCTGGTAGGTCTGGTGCGCCAGGACGCCGCCGGGGCCGAAGAACGTGCCGCTGACACGGATCGGATTGACGCCCGGGTTGTACAGGAACACCGTCTGCGACAGCGGCAGCGTGGTGTTGGCCGGATCGGCCGTGCCCAGGTTCGGGAAGAGCACGTCGCTCGTGCCCGTGGGCGAACCGACGAGGTCGATGCCGGGGGCGCCGGAGTTGGCGTCGCCGCTCGGCGTGATGCCGCCCTGGCCGTAGTACTGCGCGAGCTCGGCCACGACGCGCTCGGAGCTCGTCACGTTGGTGCTGAACACACCGGCGCGGGTCGGCGCGGCCGACGGGACGCCGGGGAAGCCGATCCCGTTCGAGCTGCTGGTCAGGTCGGTGGTGCGCAGCGTGAAGCGCGCGCCCGCGTCGACATCGGTGAAGAAGAAGCCGAGCAGGCGGCCGCTCTCACCGCGCAACTGGATCGTCACGTGCGCCGCCGGACCCGGCGCGGTGGCCGACCCGGAGAGCGTGCCCGCGACGAGCTGGGCCGCGATGTTCGGATTGACGACCTCGATGAACGGGCGGTCGTCGGCCGTCTGCGCGGCCTCGGCCGTCGGCGTGATGGTCCCGAGGACATCAGGCGTGTTGGCCGTGAGCGAACCGTAGGCGAAGATGAGCTGCTTGGACGCGGTCGTCAGACCGGCGGCGATCGTCTCGCCCGGCTTCGCGGAGCCGTTGCCGGGGCCGAAGTACAGCGTGCGCTCGGCCACGATCGGCGTCGCGGCGGTCGTGCCGCCGTCCGGCGACACACTGTTCACGAGCAAACCAATCGACTTCGACGCCGAGAGGGCGTTGAGGCGATTGATGTTGAGCGTGACGCGCTGGCGCGGCGCCAGCACGAGCCCGTTGATGAGCGACGAGTCGGCGGCGTTGTTGGTCGCCGTGACCGCGGCGCTGCTCGTGCTGCTCTCGGGCACGCCCAGCACCGAGACCGTCGCGGTCAGCGTGGGGCTCGGGTTCAGCAGCAGGAGGTACTCCTGGAAGCTGCTCCCCGTATAGCCTTCGGCGAAGTAGTAGCTCGTGTTCGGAGCCGTCGTGCCGAGGCTGGTGTCGCCGTCACGGCGCGCGCCGCTGTTGCCCGCGCGCTCGATGGTGCGCTGCGCGGCGACGCCGCGCACGAGCCCGCCAAGGCCCGCGGTCGCGCCGACGCCCTGGAAGCCGGCCGTCTGCACGATCGTCGCCACCTTCTGGTTGACGCCGGAGACGACCTTACCCGCGTCCGGACCGGAGATGACCGCGGTCCGCGCGATGTCGGTCGCCACGTCGAAGCGCTGGTCGGCCAGAGGACCGAGGGTATCCGTCACGACCACGACGTCCGGAGCGGTCGTCGTCGGCGTGATGTCCGTGTTGCCGAGCTCGAGGATGTAGGTCTTGGTCACGACGACCGACGCTACGTTCGGGTTGAGCACGTCGAGCGTGTCGACGTAGCTCGCCTTGCCGTTCGTCACGCCCGAGCCCGTGTAGCCCTCGGCGAAGTACTGCGCCGCGACCGGCGGGCCGGCCACGGGACCCGAGATGATCTGGATCGTGCTCGTGGCGATGTTAGAGCTGTAGATGTCGTTGGCCGTGATGACGTACGTCCCGGCGATCTGCGTCGAGAACGGGATCGTCGTGGTGAACGCGCCCGTGCCGTCCGCGGTCACGGCGGTCTGCGCCGGCAGGTTCCCGCCCGTGAAGCCGGCGGGTCCGCCGATCGTGAAGCTGATCGGCGAGCCGGGGATGAAGCTCGTGTTGCTCGTGATGTTGAGCCGGTTGTTCTGCCCGACGATGAAGTTGGGGCCGAGCGGGCCGACCGTGAGGCCGGGGGCCGTCGGGACGACCGCGATCGTCGGCGTCGTCGCGATCGTGAACTGCGTCGTCGCCGTGACCGGGTACGGCGCCTGGAGCGAGATCGTGGCCGTCGTGCCGTACTTGGCGTCCGACGGGATCGCCGTGATTGGCACGCTCGATCCCACGCCGGTCCCCGTCGTCAGGTCGCCCTCCGACGCGGAGGAGCCGTTCACGGGAACGGTGAACGTGGACGAGAGCGCCGCCGTCTTCGCGACGCCCGTGGACGACGTGTAGGCGATCGTGGGGGTGATCGCCACGCCCGGCGCGACGTTCGTGATCGTGAGTGTCGGGGTGACGCCGCGCGTGCCCGACGTGGGCGCGACGGAGATCGACGCCTGATTGACGCCGAACGAGAACGTCGCCGTCTGCGTCGTGCTCAACGAGGCGGTGATCGTGGCCGTCCCGAACGTGAACGTCGTCGGCACGGTCACGCCGAACGTGAACGCGCCGCCGGTGGCGGCGCTCCTCGTGGAGCCGAGGTTGGCGGCCAGGCCGTTCGCGTCCGTGGCCGTGAACGTCACCGACGTGTTGGGCGTGATCGTCCCCGTCACGGTGATCGGCGTGCCGACCGGGCCGGTGATCGGGGTCAGCGACGCCGAGCGTCCGCCGGTGTTCGAGAACGCGCTCGTCTGAGACGAACCGGGCGAGATGGTGTGCGGCCGGATACCCGTGCGCGAGGCGACGGTGTGAGCCGCGCGAGGGATACCCGCCTGAGCCGCGCTGACTGTGCCGATCGCGGCCGGAGCCTGCAACAAGACGATGCAGAGGACCGCGAGGGCTGCCAGGAGACTCTTCGGCGTGGCCTTTAGCGACATGCCTTACTCCTTAAAAAAATACCCTGAGGACAATGAATAGGGGGCACGCGGGATCGCGATGCGGGCGCGACGGGCGCCTGAGCGCCACGGCCGTTGCCCGTGCTGTGTCTATAGTACTTGCTTGCACGACGATGTACGCGTTCTACCTCTTCGCGTGTAGCGCGTCCGCGTTTTATAGAGCCTGACCGCCGACGCTGGATTCCCAACCGCCGGGGACGGACCCCATCCGGGCGCTACCCCTGTATCACCTCCCTCTATTGTCCTCATTCTTGCGCGCGGGCTCCAAAGCCAAAGAGTATCGGCTCGGCAAGACTTGTACCAGGCTTGTCCCAACGGCAAAGGACAGCTATCCTCCAACCAGGGCGCGATAGCCTCTCACAAGTACAATGCGCCCCAAGGGGAAAAGTTACGGAACCCCATCGAATAAGTCCTCCTCCCGCGCCGGCGCGGGGACGCGGCTGAAGGCGCGGATGTAGCTCTCGACGCCGAAGGCCGCGGCGGCGAGATCGGGCGGGAGGGTCAGGAGCGGGTCGTCCGCCGGGAGCTGCGTGCGGTAGGCGCGCAGCGCCGCCCGCACCCGGTCGAGGTAGTCTCGCACGGGGACCCGCGCGGTGATGACGTCGTCGGGGGCGGCGCGCTGGCGAATATCGAACGCGTGCTCCTCCTCGTCGAAGGGCGCCGCGAGGCCGCGCGCGCGCATCCTGCCGTTGAGCCACAGCAGCGCCGAGCGCGCGACGACGGTGTAGTAGAGCTTGGGGACAGCCCAGCCCGCCGCCATCGCGCCGTCCGCGCCGGGGCCGTCCGCGGCGGCGCGCTCGATCGCCGCCAGCGTCACGCGGTGCGCCGTCACGTGGTCGGGGTGCCCGTAGCCGCCCGCCGGATCGTAGGTCACCACGACGCCCGGCCGCGCCGTCCGCACGATCGCGGCGACCCGCGCCGCCGCCTCTGGGAGGTCGGCGCTGACGAAGGCGTCCGGGCGCCTGTTGGCGTCCGTCCCGGCCATCCCCGAGTCGCGGTACGGGAGCAGGTGAATCTCCCCGATCCCCAGGATCTCCGCCGCCGCGCGCAACTCGCCCGCGCGGATCGCGCCCTGGCCTCCGCCGGGTCGAGCGCCGGATCGTGGATCTCCCCCTCCTCGCCGCGCGTGCAGCAGACGAGGACGGCGCGCGCGCCCAGCGCGGCGTAGCGCGCGAACGTCCCGCCCGTCGCGATCGTCTCGTCGTCGGGGTGCGCGTGTACGGCCAGAAACGTGCGGGGATTGGACATAGCGGCAGTGTATCATGGCGTATTATGGGGCAGGCGCCGTCTGATGTGGCGCCCACTGGGACCGCTGGCATCCTGCCGGCACGCGCGTAGCCGGCTGGAAGCCGGCGGTCCCAGTGGGTACGTCCGCCGCACGGCAACCCCTCTGACGAGACGCCAGGGATGTCCGTTATAGCAGATATAGTAGAAGGGACAAACATGAGCGCGACTATCGACAGCGCGGCCATCGACGTTCTCTTGCTCGACGTGGGCGGCGTGATCGTCCCGCCCGCCGACCCGGCGCTGACGACGGGGATCGCGGCCGACCTCGGCCTCACGGCCGCGGAGCTTGGAGCCCTCTTCTACGAGTGGGAGCCCTGGTACGCGCTCTCCACCGGTCGGATCGACGCGGACGCCTACTGGCGCGCGCTCGGGGAGCGCGCGGGGCTGGAGCCCGACAAGCTGCGGCGGCTCGTCGCGCCCGTGTGGGAACCGTCGGGCGTCGACGAGGAGGTCATGGCCCTCGTGCGGACGCTGCGCGACCGCGGCGACACGCGCCTCGCCATCCTCTCCAACGCGACCGTGGGCCTCGAGGACACGCTGCGCGGCTTCGGCGTGGCGCAGTTCTTCGACCCCATCGTCAACTCGGCCCGCATCGGTCTGCGCAAGCCCGACCCGGCCGCCTTCACGCGTACCCTCGAGATCATGGATAGCGCGCCGGGGACGGTCCTGTTCGTCGACGACAAGCGGCGCAACACCGCCATTGCGGAGGAGTTGGGCATCCCCAGCGTCCTCTTCGACGGCGCCGACGGCCTCGCCACGGCGCTCACCGCGCGCGGGTTGCTCCCGCGGCGTTAGCCCGACGGAACAGCGCCGGGCCTGACGGCTCGCCGCGACGCTCGCGGCGCTCACGGCGCACGGGTCACCCTCGCCCTCGCGCCGCGATTTAACCCGCCCTTAACATTCCGTTAAAAACCCCTTAACGCGCCCTTGCTACAGTACACCTGTGTGCCTGCGCGCATCAATTGCTACAGGCGCACGGCTGTTACAGAATGTTTCGTCAAAGGGAGCCCAGCTTTGCCCATAAAGTCCGATAGTTCCGCATCCTGTACGGTTTGGCGCACCATGCATAGCACAGGTCCGAATTGAGAGGCTCGTCACAGTCTAGTAGGCGATGAACGTTCGGCAGAGGCCGACTTTATGGGCAAAGCCAAGGGAGCCCTCTGATTCCGCGATAGCAACTCGTAACTTTCGCCCCACGGCCGACGCGCGTCGCGCGACGCGCATGGGGTCGATCAAGATACGTGGCGGGCGGCCTATCCGGGCGCCGGCGAAGGGGGAGCGCATGGCGGAAGGGGCCACGGACACGCGAGGGACGCGGGGGACGCGTGACGACCGGGCGGAGGCGCCGTACACCGCCGTCTACCCCCGTCCGCGCGCCGGAAGCGGGACGCGCGGACGGGACGCGGCGCGTGTCCGCGAGGCGCTGCTGGCCTATCTCTACCTGACCCCGGCCTTCGCGCTGTTCGCGCTCTTCGTCCTCGGCCCCTTCGTCTACGTCTTCTACGCCAGCACGCTGCGCCACCCCGGCGCGGCGACGGAGAGCCACGTCGGCCTCGCCAACTATCAGTACCTACTCGACCCGGCCCAGCAGTCGGGCTTCCTTGGGGCGCTGGCGACGACTCTCTATTATGTCGTCGGGGTCGTTCCCGCCGGCGTGGCCCTCTCGCTCCTGTGCGCCCTCCTGTTGCGCCGCAAGGTACGCGGCTGGGCGGTCTTCCGCCTGACCTTCTTCCTGCCCTACGTCACGCCCGCGCTGCCCACCGCCATCATCTGGCTCTACATCTTCGACCCGCGAGCCGGCCTGCTCAACGACGCGCTGCGCCTGGCGCATCTGCCCGCGCTGGGCTGGACGAACGACCCGCACTGGGCCATGCCGTCGGTCATCCTCTACTCGTTATGGCAGTCGGCCGGCTTCAACACCATCATCTTCCTGGCCGCGCTCACCGCGATCCCGCCCGAGATCGAGGAGGCGGCGCGCGTCGACGGCGCCTCGAACTGGATCGTCGCCCGCCGCGTCACCCTGCCCCTGCTAACCCCCACGATCTTCTTCGTGTCCGTCGTCGCCGTCATCGAGTCGCTCAAGGTCTTCACACAGGTCTACGCCCTCACCGCCGGCGGCCCCGCCGGGGCCACCACGACGGTCGGCGTCTTCCTGTATCAGGAGTTCCAGAGCCTCAACCACGGCGAAGCCAGCACGGTGGCCGTGGTCATCTTCGCCGTGACGATGGCCTTCGTCCTCGTGCAGCACATCGTCGGGCGCCGCCTGGTGTTCTATCAATGAGCGTGCTAGAGACGCTCGGGTCCACGCGGGCCACACGAGCCACACGGGCCATATCCACGCCGATACGTCGGCGCGCGGGGACGCCCCGGCGGCGTCTAGGCCGCGCCGCCCACTACGCCGCGCTCCTGGCGCTGGCCGCCGTCTTCGCCTTCCCGTTCTACTGGATGTTCGTCACGTCGGTCGAGCCGGCCGGCCGCCTGGGCGACGTGCCGCCGAACCTGCTGCCGCTATGGGATTGGCGCAACTACGCCGACGCCTGGTCTGCCGTCGCGAACCCCGGCTGGCTGCGCTACTTCGCCAACACCGTGTTCATCGCCGGGGCGACCACGGCGCTGGCCCTCGTCACCTCGCTCCTAGCCGCGTACGCCTTCGCCACGCTGCGCTTCCCCGGCAAGAACCTGCTGTTCGCCGCCGTCCTGGTCGTGCTGGTCGTCCCCGACGAGGTCATCCTCATCCCCCAGTACCAGATATTGGGGGGACTCGGCTGGCTCGACACCTACCAGGCGCAGATCGTCCCCTTCGGGGCCAGCGCCTTCGGCGTCTTCCTGCTGCGCCAGGTCTTCCTGGGGCTCCCCAAAGAGTTGTGGGACGCCGCGCGGATCGACGGGTGCTCGCACACCGGCTACCTCGTCCGCGTCGCCGCCCCGCTCGCCAGCCCGGCCCTCATCGCCGTCGCCCTCTACACGTTCCTGGGTTCGTGGAATCAGTTCCTCTACCCCCTGGTCGTGACGACGAGCCCGCTGGTGCAGCCGATCCAGGTGGGTCTGGCCGCCTTTCTGGGGGTGCCGCACAGCGTGCAATACGGCCAACTCGCGGCGGCGTCCGCCTTCACCATCCTGCCCATCCTCGCCATCTTCCTCCTGGCCCAACGCGTCATCATCGAGGGCGTCGCCACGGCCGGGGGTGGGGCGCTGAAGGGATAAGAAACCACGGGTATAGCACGATAGAGAAAGAGAACGTCATGACACAGCACGTCCGTCTCGCCCGCGCCGGAACCGCTGCGGCCCTGGTGGCCGCCCTCGGCGCCGGGGCCGCCGCGGCCCACGCCGCGCGGCCCTCCGCCCACATGCCCGCCCGCGCGCACGCCGCCCCGGTCGTCGTCGAGTACTGGGAGAACCTGAGCTATGAGCCGGCCAAGAGCGACCTGCGGATGATGGTCGACGCCTTCAATCGAAGCCACCCCGGCATCGTCATCAAGCCGCAAGCCTTCTCCAACGCCAGCGTGCTGCAGCCCAAGCTCCTCGCCGCGATCCAGCAGGGCCATCCCCCCGCGCTCTCGCAGACCGACGCCTTCGCCGTCGCCACCTACGTCGACCAGGGCTCGGTCGAAGACCTCACGCCCTACCTGCGCGGCAAGAACGGCCTGAGCGCGCATCAACTCGCCGACTACTTCGCGCCGCAGCTCCAGAACGGGTACTACAAGGGCAAGCTCTACTCGATGCCGTTCAACGACACCTCGGTCACCGTCATGTGGTACAACCCCACCATCCTCAAGAACGCCGGTATCACCACGATGCCGCGTACCTGGTCCGAGTTCGCCGCCGACTGCGCCAGGGTCACGAAGGGCGGCAATTGGTGCATGGACACGACCGACAACGAGGAGACCCTGTGGGAGCCGATGGTGCGCCAGTGGGGGGGGAGCCTCGTCAATAGCGCCGGCACGAAGACGGCCTTCAACTCCCCGGCCGGCGTCGCCGCGCTACAGTACTGGGTCGACCTCGTCAAGCGGGGCTACGTCCACCACACCAACAGCGCGACGAGCCAGTGGCAGACCGACTTCGCCTCCGGCCACGTCGCCTTCGAGGTCTACAGCAGCGAGGGCGCTGCGGCGACGCAAGGGATCGTCGGCAAGAAGTTCGTCATGGGCGCGGCCCCGATGCCGGCCGGACCGAAGAACAACGACGACGGCAACGCCGGCGACAACATCTTCATCTTCAAGGGCGCGTCCCCCGCGGTCAAGCAGGCCGCCTGGACCTACATCACATGGGCCACGCAGCCCTACTGGACGGCCTGGTGGTCCGAGCATCTAGACGCCGCGCCCGTGCGCCGGAGCGCGGTCCCGCTCCTGGCCAAAGCAGGCTTCCTCAAGAACCCCCTCGTCGCCGTGCCGATCGGGGAGCTCGGCCGCGCCTACTATGCGCCGACCGTCAGCGGCTGGGCGCAGGCGCAGGGCGACATCGACACCGAGATGAGCAAGGCCATGCTCGGCCAGGAGAGCGCCGCGCGGGCCATCGCCGCCGCCGCGGCCAAGGTCGACCACGACATCGCGTCGGCCGGCTAACCCGCGCCAGAGGGGGCTTTTAAGGGTAGGTTTGTCACGAGAGAGGGAGGGTCGGAGGGCTTCGCCCTCCTGTTATCTCGCGTGTGGAGGGGCGGCCCCCG
>JAABUO010002232.1_pt1 | contig 23882 bp, 29 predicted proteins | sample 5559291 | NCBI WGS metagenome assembly JAABUO01 (sample SAMN10711878, study PRJNA513372) | rock metagenome | isolation source: Antarctica rocks | place: Antarctica: Victoria Land, Finger Mt sud
TCAACAAGCCATTTGCAAGTCTATCGATGTGCCCAAAAGTTCAAACACACAGCAGGCATTGCTGTTTGCTGCATGATCACGAGCGCCTAGCATCAGTGTTAAACCTTTTCCTTGTGTAGTTAGTGCGCCGATCTGCAGAGCGCTTCTTGGCTCCAGGCTCATCTGACAGCCAGCTATACTTAGTGGATGACGAACTTGTCACTTCAGCAGCAGTGACACCATTCTTTTCAACGTCAAAATCAGCAGCAATATCAGGACAGACAGTGCTTGAGCTGGCTACCTGCTGCAGCAGCATGCAAAGCTTTGCAGACATTGACCCACAGGCAGGGTGCGCTCAGTCAAGCTGGGCTACCTCTATGCGCAGCAGGCTTGATGGACGTGACATTTCACCAGGATGATGATGTACAGATTCATTGACAGTGGCACTACACAGGCATGGCTGACAATAATAATAGCATTGGGGGAAAAAACACAAACAACAATACGCACAATGATCACAACAGCAAATCAATGACAACAGGCATCAGGAGCAACAGGCATGGAGACTCTAAATTAATCTGCTGTGCATGAGTGGGGTGAACACCAATCTGCCCTGCAGCCTGAGTGCTTGGACATGCAGTGCGAACTCAACAAATGTGACCATCAATGAGCGGTGCTACCACACTGTGTACAGGGCTTGCATGACAGTCAGGCCTGACCTGTCTTGGACATGATGTGGCCCACCTTGGCATTGTCCAGCAGCCGCCACACCTTCTCCTGGCCCGGCAAGGCTGCATTGCACACCACACACCTTTCATCATGGCTACGTACAGTATTCTCAGGGCAGGCTCAGGGTTTGAGGGCTTAGGGTATCCTAGGGTATGTCCTGAGATGTCAAAACCCCAAAACCCTAAAAACTGTTGGAAGGCTGAGGGTATCCTAGGATGTGTCCTGGGATGTCCCACACCCAAAACCCTAAAAGCTGTTGGAATGCCTAAGCTCCTTAGGGCAGCCCAATAAGTGTATAAGCTGTATAACACCATTGCAGGTGCAAGCATCATACTGTCTGAACCAGTGTGTGTTCAGCCAGCTGTAAGCATGCAGCTGAGGAGCGCAGCTATAGGGCAGCACCCTCTAATGTGGTGTGCTTAGCAGCAGCAGGCATGGTACAGGGCAGAGATGCCAATGCAACAAAAGGCAGCGTTGAACCTGTGAAAAGCAGTCCCTGGGAGCCATGGCTGGCAGTGCCTGGAGAGCGCGACAGGCGGTATATGCGAATTGAGAAAGGCATTGCCTGGAAAGCGCGAAAGGCAGTACATGGGAAGTGTGAAAGGCACTGTCTGGACATGTGAAAGGCGGTACCTGGGAACACAATGGGGACTGTGAGCAGGACCACAACATGGCGGCAGGAGGAGGGCAGCTTGTGCAGCAGCTGGAACATCTGATTGTAGGTGCCCTCGGATATGATCTCCTTCTTGGTGCGCTCTGCATGCAGCAAACATGTGGGTAGAAAAAAGTAAAGACTACACCTTTCGGCGTCAATTTTATGAGAAGCCAATTTATTATACCGGGCTGCCCAGGGATAAACATGTGGTTATGGCTTGTTGCTTAGTCAACAGCTGGGGCAGCTGGTTTTAGCATGCCTCAGATACGATGATTCTTCTTGGTGCAGTCTCCATGCAGCAAACACGACATGGGTATGGGCTGCTGCTTGTGCACAAGCAGCAGCTTGGACAAGCAGTTGCAGCTTGAATCAAGTACCATCTCCTACTTGAGCACTCTTTGCATGCAGGAAACACGATGTGGATAAGGGTTATCGCTTGCGCAGCAGCTCAGACATCTGTTTGTAGCTCATCTCACTTATGGCGGCCCTTCTTGGCGAGAGCTGCACGCATCAGCCAAGACATGCATTTAAGGGTTTGGTATGACCCTGAAAACCCTAAATATAGTCGTCGCTGGCCAAGATCTGGGCCGTTGTCCTGTGATTAGCCTCAGATATGGTCTTCCTTTTATGCAATCTGCACACATGATGTACAGTGATCTCAAGAAAATTGATTGCTCTAAAGCTGCAGTTGATCATTGCAACAGTGTCAGCCCCAATAGTCACGCAATAGGCAACAGAGGAAATGGCCATTTCTTGCGAGACGATGGGGGAACTATAATGCTGTTGTGGACTGGCAGCTTCAAATAGCATAAGACTATGGACGCCTGTATTGCTTGGAGCCATGCAATTGAGCACAGCATTGTCCTGGGCAAAAGAACTGAGGTTCATGTGATTGCATGCTGTTGCTACACCAATGACATGGACGCATTTGTTTTGCATGTACACAGACATCAATCATTGCCAGCGACCAGGATTGGCAGAATACTACATTCACTTCACATTATGCATACTACCACAACTGCACATTATGCATACTACCACAACTTTACATAATGCATGCAGGCAAACTTGAAAATACAGACCAGCTCCGGAAGCAGGCATTGCCCTGCAGGTGATGCATCAGGATCAGTTATTCGACTGTTTATCTCTTGATCCAATTGTTTGATGTGTATCTAGTTGCTTACTTACAGTCTCAAGTTTGACACCCCAAACTCTGCAAGTTGCAGGCCCTGACACCTGCCTTCCATGTTCGTCCTGAGTTGGCACACGAGATCAAGTTGTTCATCTGTTGGTATTTGAATCAAATTCTTTGCTGTATATCTGTATATACAGTTGTTTGTTTGTTTGTTCATTACTCATGCCCCAGCAGATGCATTCCCTTGCCGTGTAAGTTGTTGTTCAGGCATTCAAACAGTGCAGCTGCAGTCACAGAGCAGGTTGCCTTCCTAAAGCTATATGTCCTGATCTATGATGTTGACTTTGCTTGCAGCTGATGTTTACGCTTTCTGGCTCATGATGAGCTAGGTACATGCAGGGCAAGTCTTGTCTCTCCTAATCTGTGGTCAACAAAACACATCCAACTTTTGGGTCAGCTGACCTGCCCTGGAGTCAGGAGCCACCAGGCATGTGGTGGGGCCAAACATGCGTAGAAGGGACCAGGCCTTCAGGTGGGTGGGGTCATCTTCTGAGAGGGGGCCCCACATGCCGTTGTCCCCTGCAGCCCTCTCTATGGTGGTCTGCTGCTGAAACAGCAGGTACATCTGGCGTGCTATCTTGAACAGACCTGCAGGCAACGACTGTAAGCTCATGCTAGATGCTGCTGACCTTGTGCGTGTGATCATCAGCACATGCTCTTCTGCAGTTTGCTGTTCTGGAAGGAAGGACAGGAGAGGGAAGGGAAAGAACTTCCCTTGGGGAAGGGGGGAGGGAAGGGGAGGGGAGGGGAAGGGAGGAAAAGGAAGGGAAGGGAAGGGAAGGGGAGGGGAAGGGAGGGAAAAGAAGGCAAGGGAAGGAAAGAGGATGGTTGTTTGACGATTTTAGGAAGAGAAAGCTTCAGGTGGGCCCAAGCTCCGGCTGCTCTGCTGGCTTTGCCTGCATGCTGCTGCGCTGCACAAACAGCAAACAGCAAATGCATTGGGCATCTCATCTTGAACAATCCTACAAGGTACAGGATATCAATGGATACCAAAGTCAGCTGCAGCCCTGTCAAGTGCAGTGTGCTGCAGAAACAGCTGACCCATGGGGTGTGTTATCTTGATCAGGCGCGCCAGTCACAAGTCCAGATGATGCTGGGTGAAAGAGCAGAAAAGTCTAAGGCACCGAGCAACCATATAGAGAGTCTCCTGAGGCAGCAGCCTGGCGCTGCTGCTCACACTGCCTTTGTCAGCTGCAGCTCTGGTTGTTTGCTTGCTGGTCTTTGCGGTGGTAAAATCCAAGGAATTCAAGGTTGATTGATCAACTCAGTGAGTTATGTAGTGATGACACGCTTGTGGTGGTCTGCTACTGAAACAGCAGATGTGTCTGGGGCACTGTGTATAACAGGCCTTTGTTGTCAAGACTTGTGGCAAAACAAGGAATGGCCACAAGGGAGCCATCAGCATTGGAAGATGTTAGCCTAGTCCACTCAAGCTTTATCTCACATGAGGAGCTGTTTGCAAGCTTGGTGCACCCACAAAGGAGTCGTGGTGATATCACAATTTCTCAACTTTTTTTCTCGATTTATGCGCAACAATAAGAAATACGGTCAGCCCACATGCATAGAGAGTGATGACAGGGCATTTGAGAGTAACAGCAGCACACCCAGGGGACCCTAAACCTTGCAAGCCGCTGCAACGGATAAAGGGCGAGTGTGAAACTGCCCCAATCATCTAAGAAATCGTTACCACTTGAAGTTCAAGTTCTGCATGAGACACCACACACCGTGCAATTCCTTCCTGAGCAGATGCTGCATATGAGCAGGGCATGTGAAAAAACCCCAGACATGGAGGATGGCACGGTCCATGTATGTCAACTGTTGACATGTCCACTACAAGAACTGTAGTGTGAGAAGTGTAGTGTGAGAAGTGTAGTGTGAGAAGTGTAGTGTGAGAAGTGTAGTGTGAGAAGTGTAGTGTGAGAACTGTAGTGTGAGAAGTGTAGTGTGAGAACTGTAGTGTGAGAACTGTAGTGTGAGAACAGGTGCTCACCTTGGAAGACGCTGCAGGTGAGCAGGGCGTGTGGGTAGCTGCCCCAGCCATCAAAGATGTCATGGTCATCCCACATCATGACTTGGGGGATGCAGGCCAGGGCATCTGCCAAGTGCCTGCTGCACCAGTGCTGACGGTAGTGCGTGAAGTAGAAGTATGTCGCCTCTTCGGCCATTGCCTCTGTCCAGTGGTAGGAGCTGAGACCCTGTGACAGCAGCACACCTGTGTGCAGCGTTAATGTGAACCTAAAGGTGGCCGGTGATGTACAAGCATGCAACTTCAGCACTCATCTCTGTTTGGTGGTATGAGCCCTGCAGCAAGCAGGGTTTAGGGTTTAGGATTTAGGCCCTGCAGCAAGCAAGCAAACACGAGGCACATGAAAATGCAGGCGCTGAAGACCAATGGATGACGCAGAAGAGGTGTGGAGGTGGTGGGAGACGTAGCCACATTGCCTCTGAGGCCTGTTGTCTTGGTCCAATACAAGAGATTCATAGCATAATATGAATTGAGCAGAGGCGCAGAGCTCTTGCGGTCACTCTTGCAAGAGCTGAATAGCTGCCGCTGGCATGCGGAGCTGCTCACCGTGTGAGCAGTCTGGAGGATTGTGCAAAATGGTCAGGTGTGGCATCATCTGGTCTGTATTCAGAATGTAGGGTTTAGATATGGCAACAGCCAGGCTGTCAGCAGTATGCTGGTGTCATGACAGATTATTCAGTTACAGACTTGTTTGATGACGGATTATTCATTTACAAACTTGTTTGAGGACGGATTATTCAGTTACAGACTTGTGTCATGACGGATTATTCAGTTACAGACTTGTTTGATGACGGATTATTCAGTTACAGAGTTGTCATCTGTGTGGACATTGCAACAAAGCATGTGAGGCAAACATGCTTTACATTCAATAATTCATTGAACTTGTGACTTCTCCAAGTTCAGGTATGTACAGCACATGTACAAAATGGGGCAAGTAAGATCTTGGCTATCACACTGTCTCTTCTATGCTTGCTTTTCTCACACAAGAAGCTCAGGATGCACTGACTTCAGTGTAGCTTACATCGTTGGGGATTGCGAGTAGATACTGCAGCAGCTGTGTTTTAAGTGTACGCAAGCCAACCCCAGCCGTGCTTGCATCCTTGCCATGATGTGTGAGTCTCGCCGCAACCAGCAGCTTCTACTGACAGCAGATGTGGCCTGAGGGATGTGCCATACCTGGCGATAGTCTCACATGCATTGTAACACCATTGCATTCATGCGAATATCGTATGGGGCCTGCTCGTGATTTCAGAATTGGGCCTGCTAGGTGACCACCATACAGCAGGGGCTTGCCTGGTGACAACAGGCATCATGCTGCTCGTCAGCACTGCCAACAACGTGAGTGAATGAATGAATGAATGCATGAATGAATGAATGAATGAATGAATGAATGCATGAGTGAGTGAGTGAGTGAGTGAGTGAGTGAGTGAGTGAGTGAGTGAGTGAGTGAGTGAGTGAGTGAGTGAACGAATGAACGAATGAGCGAATGAATGAATGAATGCACGAATGAACGAATGAATGCATGAGTGAATGAATGAATGGACCGACCTTCCTGCCTGAGTGAAGCCACTCCTGAACATGCTTGCCAGAGAAGACCTCATCATTGTAGATCTGGTCACCACCGCCCACCATGGCGTGCAAGGGTGCCTTGGCGTGCTGACTCAGCACATCCCTCCACAGCACAAACTGCAACGCAGCCAGACACAGATGTTGTTGTAAAGTGCATCCAGGGTTGATCAGGTCACGTCTGGCCACCATGGCATGCAGGGGGGATTTAGCATGGTGACTCAGCCCAGCCCTCCATGTAACCAGATTTTAGCGCAGACAGACATGAATTATTGCAGGGGCGCCTAGACATGCTGGCTCAGCGCAACTCTGCAAAACAAAAACTGCATGGCAAGCAGGACCAGTCACAGGGCAGTCAGGCTGTGGTGGACTGTAGTGTAGTCTTGTTGCAAACAACAGATTACAAGAGGAAGAGTCACAGAAGTGTGTCACAGCACAGAACTCACAGAACATGAGTAATGCGTAACCAGGTGCGTAAACAAGTCGATCAACAAAAGAATTTCGAACAATAAAAAGTTTAATAAGCGAATATGTAAATCATATGACTGCATGTAGCTGGCTTCTGAGACCAGGTATGCCCGGCTGACTGTACACATGTTGCATAGCCACAGGAAAAGCAAGAAAACTGTGCAGCCTGGCTTTTCTACATGGAACAACAGATGTGGCATTTGTGTCACAACTGATGAAAACTAGACTTGACGGGAGATTTGTTTGTTACCTCGTATGGCCCACCCCACTTGTCATGGTCACCGTCTGCTGAGAGGCCATTACAGGAATGAAAGCCCCAGTGCCAGGTCTGCATTAGGCCCGCCACAAAGAAGCTGTACCTGTGGGTGCAGATACACGTACACACGGATACACATACTAGGCAGGAGTTTATTTGTGCTGTGCCCAGTGTTGCTTCAGCTTAGCCCTGCAATATTCAAGATATACCTGCATGCATCTTTGATGAGTACATGCAGCATCTTTGGCACATTTCTGTGGGAAACAGAACGCACAATGAAAGCCATAAAACATTGACCAATTCTGCTGAAGCTAGTCATGCATGATAGCCAGGATTGCCTTGGTTTTGTATCTGGTACGTCAGAGCTGTTTTGCATGAGCAAAGTTGTAAACAGCTTCAGTGACACGGTGATGAGGAAATGGCTGCTTTGCAGCTTGACCACACCCATAGGTGATAAAGAAGAAGCTTGCTAAGCTTGCATGGTCAAGAATGGACTAGTCAAACTGCTGATTCATCTGCTCCGAACTGTCAGCTAGCTTGGAAACAGATACAGCATCACGTACACATTCAGGCGCCAGCGTCTGTCCTTCTGGAGGCCATGTTTTGCCGTGCTTATGATTGTAGTTGTCTTGTCTGGCAGCTTTTGAAGGCTGCACCAAGGCATGCAGGCTGACAACTTCACAGGGATGTGAAGAAGATTCACCTGTGTTTGAAGGGGTCGACATTGATTGTGTAGAACACCTCTTGCTGCTGTTGCTGCACCTTCACTGCAATGTTGAAGCGCCAGCAGGACCAGCTGTACATCTCTGTCAGGAGAATTGGCTGAATGTTCTCAAGTCGGCCATCCTATAGAAGAAGTGCGGTGACTGCATGTCCAATTGACAATGCAAAGATTGCGGCAGCAGCAATCAAAGAAGGAAGGAAAGCTTGTGAGCTGAGACAAAGCTGATCACAATGCAGCATTGCTTTCAGTGAGCAGCGTGACTTATTCATTACAACATGTATGGGAGCCCTGAAATGGTTTGCGTGCTTAAATAACATGGCGAGGTGACAGCACGCTTGCGTGATGTGTGTTGTGCAGTTGTGCTTCTTCTGCTGTGGTAGGAAACCTGCATATGCAAATCGTCCTTGCAAGCTTACCGCTGTTTGTAACTGTAACACAGGGAATTGCATCCCCGCTTTGGTCAGGTAAAGGACGGAGCCCTGCCAAATGCCAGCTTCAATGTCGTATCTGTTCAGCTGCAATGCTGGTCCTGCGACCCCGGCCTCATCTGATGCGTTGCCCCTGTTCAAAGTTCCAGGAACTTCTGCAGGGTGCTTGCCCTGCTCTTCAGCTTGCTGCTGCCGAGCGTCAACAGTTGTCGACCCCTCTGCAAACTGCTGTGGAGTGTCCGCTCCAGCAACAACCATGACGTTGTCTGATGTGGTGTATCGTGTCCGGGCACAAACGTCCGCGGCACCGAGTTAATGCATGAATACGGTATGAGTGATCAGAACCGGGAACATAGGATAAAGCTGACACATCAGCCTGCACCTGTCGCAAAACAGCATATATCAGAAGTCGTCAACGCATGCAAGCGTGGAGCGTCAGTAGCAGCAAGCGGCACGCTTCAGAAGCAGGATCCACCTGATGACGATTCGAGAGCAAACAACGTAGCAGCTTCCGGCAACCTTGCTCACGCGTTTAGGCGCTCATTCACTCATTTGACCAGCAATACAGCTTGCCTACACCACCTCAGCTGACAACATGCATCAGTTTCGATCGCGATCCGGTTGGACTGCCCTAGGAAGCAAATTGAGAGTCTGTTTACTTGTGAAAATTGGACTGACGCCATATAAAGCCAAAAGCGTGATGCAGAGGACAGATCTTGCCATGCTTGTAAAGATGTAAAACGGAGTACAGGATTTCATGACTTCATGTTCATCAAGCATGGTGCAACACACAAGCTATTCTAAAGATTCTTTGTATATATTCTAGCTAGCACTCAGATCTATGTATCTTTACGCAAGGCTATAAGCATGAACTTGCAACATAGATAAAAAGGCGAAATTCAAAGTCACAGGCACAAGGCGATGCAAGCAAGCTGTCCAGCAGTCTTTGCTATACATAGCATTGACAGTCTCATCAACAGCATCAGATTGCAAGACCCGTAACGAAATCTTTGCCCAGCCTTTTGTGGTCAATCCTGTTCACTACAGCCTTGTTCACAGCAATCTTTGTAGCAAACCCGGGGACGTACACATACCATTCCACACCAAAGTCACAGATGTAGTCACCTAGGCGTGCTTCACAAACACAAGTATACAAGAAGGGGCAATACAGGCGCTGGAGACTTGTCAACCGGCACAATGCTGCCATTGCCTTTAGACCACACCTAGGGGTTGCCGAGGTGCTGATCTCCAAGCTGGTCAGACTTGGCTTTTTGCCTAGCCCAGCAACTTGACTATTGCTGAGCTGCCCTTCTATTTGTAGGTCCTTGAGATTTGTCAGGTAGTGCAGAGCACGCAGACTGTCATCTAAGTCTTTGTGATCAGCAGCCTCGGCAATGAAATGCAGCCTCGTCAGCCATGGCAGTGCCCGTAGACAGTCTTCACTTGGGCAACAGAACAGACGTAAGGCTTCAAGGGACGGTAACATGGACAGACAGTCCATCTCTGCTAGCTCCAAGCGCTCACTGCCAAGCTGCAAGCGCTTCAGACGTGTAAACTTGCTCCAGTCTAGATCTGAAGAGGATCGAAGCCAGATCGTGAGCCCTGCCAGTCCATAAAGATGGCATCTGGACTGTGATGTGGGTGCATCCATGGACAGATTTTGGATGCGTGGGTGATGGCGCAGGTCTGGGACTGTCTGCGGCAAGAGGTGCCCATCTGTCATCAGCTGCAGACTCGTGAGGCCTTGATACTTAGCCAATAAGCTTTCCAGCTCAGGACAGTTGTGCGGTACAGCAAGATGTGTGAAAGAAGCTCCTGCAGTAGACAAGATCATCAGTAGCTCCAGGAGCTGACTAAGGGGTGCTAGTTTGTTAATGCCTCATGGAATGTGCTTGCCTAACTGTAAAGACTTACTTGCACACTTGAGCCACGGATGGCACACGAGCTGGAAGGCACGCTTGTCCCTGGAGTGCAAATGCGTCACCACCAATGCCCAAATGTCAAGTTTGACGTCAGCCCACACCGGAACCTGAGGTGGTTCAGCGGACATGCTGTTGCTGGCAAAATAGGTAGAAGTACCAACAGCCCGTGGAAAGCAGCCACCGGTTGGCTTGTTTTGTTGTCGATGCTGACAAACACATCCGACTCAGCAGGCAGAAAAAATCACCAGTCGGCGATTGCGGTCAATGATGCCCTGTAGTCATTTTCATCTGGGGAGTCTGAAATGACAAAGGGTTCACGGCGTACTTCACTCAGGCGTGGACACGGACAGCGCAACAGCGCACCAAACCACACCACGTTCAACTCTGCATGGCTACTAAACATGCTGTTATCACTCTGACATCTCAACTAGCATGATTGTTGCCAGTCGCATGCAGGCTTAGGCTGGGCAGTAAAGGATTTTCTTGCTCTTTCAATGACATTGTGTACTGATACAGCAGGAGCATGCAGACATGGCCTGTGAATGTCGGCTCAAGGCAGAATTGCCAGGACAAGCCACTTGATCTACCATACAAATGTCTGAGGTTCATTAAAGGCATTGAAAGTTTTCATGTCGTGTTTGCCCAAGGACCTGTAGTTAAATTTAAAAGAGCGAGCTCGAGGCCCTGCTGGCATGTCCTGCATGGTGGTGATGAGATGACACCATTGAGGATATGAATGCAGCTGGTACTGAGCTTAAGCACTCTCGCCACGAATGCGGCGAGCTAGCTGAATGTCTTTTGGCATGATGGTGACACGCTTGGCATGAATGGCAGCTAGGTTGGTGTCCTCAAACAGACCAACCAGGTAAGCCTCATGAGCCTGATCACCTTTTTTCACTTCTGACACACAAGTGGTTCCTCCACTCTCTTGAGAAAACTCATTGCTGCCCCCACCAGCCTAGCTGGGGTCAAATCTCACCTTGCCAAAGAGTTTGACCTGCAAGGCAGAGTTGGAGATCTCCACTCTAGAGTGGGTCCGGACCCTGCAGCACAGCTAGGCAAACTTATGAGAAACATGATCAAAGGCTACCACAGTCAAGCAGCTGAAGTAGGCTATCAGAAAATAGGTGCAATGCACCTTGAAGAAGCCAAAATGCTGCAGTTGCTCCAGCTGGAGCACATGTGCTCTAATTAGTTGTAACTTGATCTCAGCACCGGGTACCCCTAAGAGAGCAGTTACTGCTCATCAGGGATGAACTGGTCTTCAGCTTGTTGTGGCAGTCCTGCCTTACGGGGTTCAATGCAGGAGGGGTCAGGCTAGACAACATAGTCCTGCCTACAGAAGGCAGCGCACTCCCCTACCTGCGGCCCATTGGCCAAGCTAGGCATGAAAGCAGGGCCAAGCTGCATGTGAAGCTTGACCGTACCAAAAACAAGAAGGGGGGACAGTGCCAAATCACCTTTGCTTGCGATCCCCTATGCTTTACATCCTGGCTGAGGCCTGCAGTTGCATTGCATGACCAGTAATGCTATCTAGGCCAGACTGACCATATACCTTAAAGCCTACACCTTATGAACAACAGCACGTGGCTGCTGCTATACATCAACATCTGCAGAGGGCTCACTGCATACACATGTCTAGACAGTTCTATATCATAACACGCATTGCTTATTGAGCGCCACAGCTGCATGCAGCCATTGCATCTTGGCCGAACATAGTTACTGTATCACATTCAGAAATCTTGCACAGAGAACTTTAGTGGCGCTGCATCTCAAGTTTGGAGTAAAGGCTCCATCCTTCATGGTGGTGTTGAAATAACACCATTTTGTGTTTGGTTTTGATGACAGTAAAGTTGCAAAGCTAACCGCCAAAGCCGTAAAGAGTGCGTCCCTGTCTCTTCAGAGCGTAGACAACATCGAAGGCAGTGACTGTCTTGCGACGGGCGTGCTCTGTGTATGTGACTGCATCTCTAATCACGTTTTCCAGGAACACCTGTACAACAAGTCTGCACATGTCAGCTGAAGCCTCGGGGCACTGGCGCAAAAGGATTTCAAGCAGTACAACATGAATTACAGCAGCAGCTGGTACACAACACCGCGCGAATCTCAAGAATTTCAGTAGGTTGTTTTGCTAACCTTGAGCACACCACGAGTTTCCTCGTAGATAAGGCCCGAGATACGCTTGACACCTCCACGGCGCGCCAGCCTTCTGATAGCAGGCTTGGTGATGCCTTGGATGTTGTCGCGAAGAACCTTCCTGTGACGCTTTGCCCCTCCCTTACCAAGGCCTTTGCCACCCTTACCTCTGCCTGACATCTCAAGTGTTGTGACTGTGGAAGAAAGGCTGGAGGTTGAGTAGATGGGTCGTCAACGTGCAGAAGTTGTGTGTTTCAGCTGAGGCTTTGATGGCTTTAAAGGCGTGCAGCCGTTTGGTTTTTGAATCTATTTTCTTACCGAGCCGCCCTTGTTGAGTACCGGGGGGCGCTTGCACAAACTTGACCGAGCAGCCCTCGCACATTCATTCCTGAGGGTACAATTTGACAAACACAGTACCGTACAAAGCAGGCCTCAGCGACTCACGAACTTCACGTATTTCTTGTCAATTTGGTTCAAAATACTCACAACCTTCAGCACACTAGTATCATGTCTGGACGCGGCAAAGGCAAGACGGCTGGCAAGAAGCAAGTCAGCAGATCAAGCAAGGCTGGTCTGCAATTCCCCGTGGGCAGAATTGCCCGTTACCTCAAGAAGGGCAAATTTGCCACTCGCATCGGTGCTGGAGCCCCTGTATACTTGGTGAGCGTCACTTTTAACTGCAAGTCCTTTTTGCAAAAGTTGACTGCGTGCTGTCCAAGGTGACTGTTTGGTGCAGTGGTGACACAAGCAGTGCCACTTTCCGGCCCCTTGCTGATGGACCTTGCATGCTTTTCCAGCCCTAGTCGACATGCCTGCAAGTGTGTCACGTTTCAACCCGTTGTGTTGTCGACATTTGCAGGCAGCTGTGCTTGAGTATTTGGCAGCTGAGGTCCTTGAGCTAGCCGGCAATGCTGCCCGTGACAACAAGAAGACCCGTATCGTGCCTCGCCATATCCAGCTGGCAGTGCGCAACGATGAGGAGTTGAGCAAGCTGCTTGGTGGCGTCACGATTGCTGCTGGTGGTGTTTTGCCCAACATTCACAGTGTGCTGTTGCCCAAGAAGACCGGCAAAAAGGCTGAGGAGTAAGTCTTGCCTTGGGCCCCACCCTTTCCTACTTCAAATGGTGTTGTTTCAACACCACCCTTGCACGGACCAGCCCAAATTCTTGTGTTTCAGGACAGCATACGCCTTTGTACGCATGATGCCTACAAGTTGCATCTTTGACCAGCTGCTGAGGAAATTGACAAGCAGCAGAAGCCAGAGCTGCAAAAGTATCATGACTGCTCTTGATCTCAATTAGAAGAAGTAGCTTCTCACACTGTTTTGCACGTACGTTGATTGCACAAACAAAACAACTGAGCTGCTGTGCACAAGGGCTAGTTTATGAATACATTTGTGTCATACAGAATCCTACAAGTCGGTGACACATCCCAATGAAGCTGAAGACACATTCTTGATGTACTTGTACAGTGCGCCTTTGGTTGCCTTCAGGGGTGGAGCCTTCCATGCAGATTTCCTCTTGCTCCATTCCGCTTCACTGATGTCCAACGCCTCCACCTTGTGTGTCTTGGTATCTATGCGAACCCGGTCCCCATCATGCAACTGCAAGAACAACACGATATCAATGTTGGTCAAATCCAACAGGTCATGTTCAACCTTGTGTGCCTTACAACCATGCAGCTGCCAAAAGCATCACGATTGCCAGATCCCTTTTGCAACCCCAGTGGCCCCTGCCAGCGCAGCAAATGAGTATTGTCTTGTCATTGTCATTGTGTATGCCACTCACCATAGCAATTGGTCCTCCATCTTGGGCTTCAGGGGCCACATGGCCGATGACAAAGCCATGAGACGCTCCTGAAAACCTGCCATCAGTGATCAAGGCACACTGGCCGCCTAGCCCTGCTCCCATGAGGGCTCCTGTGGGGGTCAACATCTCAGGCATGCCTGGGCCCCCTTTTGGGCCCTCATACCTAATCACCACCACTGTACCCTGGACATATCATGCTTGCACATGTAAGGACCTGACTGGCTCAAGCATTATGAGAGTGTGAGTATGGCAAAGCAAATAATGGACTAGTCATGAGCCAAGACAACTTGAGCAGAAGGTAGAAACCATGATGAAGGCAATGTCCAGTGATCATTTAGAGCAAGCAGCCTGCTTTGTGCCCAAATCTGATGTTGTCACTTCATGCTGGCTGAGGTATGGTGTCATAACAATTCATAGTGACAGCGCCTGAGTGATGTTTCAGCCGCATGCATGGCAAGAGTAAGAATCTTGCACGTCAAAGGCATCAATGCAAACAGCGTCAGCTGTGTACAAATGTCGCATTGATGTGGCATGGATGCACTGCTGCGTGCAACACAGTCCCCACTGAATGATACAGCAATCAGCGTAGCACATCTACATGCATACTCCGAGTTCTGCAGGACTGCCTGTGATAACTTCAAAGTCTGATCACTACTGTCATACTTGTATCTCTCATGTGGTGTGCAAGGGATGCACCTGAACATGACCGGGTGATGAGTGCCTTGACTTGCTGCAAAAGAAAAGCCTTGGCGGCTCTGAAAATTGCCTCTTTGCTGTGATTCATTACTCATCTCATGCTATCGCACAGCATCATGTCATGATCTCTGTGGCTGAGTCTTCCGCACCTTGAGTTTCTGAGGACCAGCCTCCACTGCTCTCAGCATGGACTCTTCACTGTCAAAAACCCGAGCAGGGCCTTCAAACTCAAGCCCCTCTTTCCCGGTGATTTTGCCCACACAGCCCTCTGGCGCCAAATTCCCGTACATAATCTGGATGTGGCCAGTCTGCTTGATGGGCCGGTCAATGGGGTAAATCAGCATCTGACCTTCCTTCAGGTCGGGCACATTTTCTAGGTTCTCAGCTAGGGTTTTGCCTGCAGACAGGTGGACTCTGGCTATATTTGAGTTGTTGTTTGCAACGTTTGTTTCAGTTGCTGTTACAAGCCAGCACAAGCCGCAGCAGCAGCAGCAGCAGCAGCAGCAGCAGCAGACAATTGATGCAGCCTTTCGGCCATATCTGGAGCAACACCAATGACACGGCATGATTGTTACATGCAAATTACAGTTGCATGTCACATGAGCCCATGCGACGTGTGGACCATGTGACAATGCAACAGTGCTGCTCTGATGAGAACATCAATTGCTTTCAGGAATATCAAAATATCTGTATGTCAGATCTAAGAGTGGGATGGCACAATACAATGACAATCCCCACCTGTGACTGTAAGGCAGTCCCCATGAAGAAGACCTTTGCTCAAAAGGTACTTGAGCACCGCTGGCACTCCTCCTACCTGCACTCACAACGGACAGACGATTGACCGGCGACATTCACTCAGCTCATCCAATAAGTACATATCTGTCCCCTGGGTGAGGTACATACAGTCCTGAGCAGATCCCTGTGTGACTGACAATGAGCAACAAGATGGCTCTAAATGAAAGACAGGTCACATGGTCAAGACACTGTGCAATGGTGACTTAGAGTACAAGTGGCGCTCTTCCTCCCTGCACACACACACACAAGACAGACTTTTGACTGCTTCTGACATAAGAAAGGTGGTGTCGATGGTTTGCAGCAGCATTTGATGCCTGTGGTTGCAAAGCATGACTGCGTACCAGACAGACAAGTACGCAGTGAGGCCAGAATAAATACAGACAGACAGACATGCATGCAGGGGTCTGTGCCCCTTGCAGTCATGAGCAGCTGTCCCTTGCTTCAGCACAGGCTGCGGAACTACCCTGTGCTGTTATACATACAATGCTCAAGCGTCTTCTCAGCAAAGCTTGTCAGCGCTGTTCACTGTATACTGCTCACATTGATTGGCTACCCCTCAGCATGGACAGATACAAGAGTGAGGGGAGCAGACCTTATGTAAATCTTCCATCAAATACTTGCCGCTGGGCTTCAAGTCAGCAATGAAAGGCGTCTTGTCGCTGATTCGTTGGAAGTCTGCCAGGTCCAAAGGGCAACCAGCTGCCCTTGACATTGCCAACAGGTGCAAGACTGCATTGGTGCTGCCTCCCAGCGCCATGACTGTCGTGATGCCATTCTCAAAGGCTTTTGGGGTCATGATGTCCAGTGGTTTGATGTCACGCTTCAACAGCTCCAGCAAGGCTCTGCAGCACAGGTGGACGAGGTTGGTGGTGAGACAATAGAAACTGCCCTGCTGTTTTTACAAAGAGCCCCTGCAGTGGTAGGGCCTTTGCTTGCAGGGGCTGCTGGGGGAAGAAACCAGTGTACAGCGTTGTTTGGTGCACGCAAAAGGCATGACTGGTGCAATGCTGTTCTGTTCTTGAAGGACTTGGGGGTCATGATGTTTCCAGGCTTAAAATCACAGAGAAGGCCAACACGCCTCATCCTGGGGCTTTTCTGTACTCAATGCTGCAAGGCGCAACACTAGTTTTGAATTTCTGTTTGTTTCAGACTTGATGCTGCTGCTTCCACAACTCCAGCAAGGTCGTGAGCCTGCACAGAGCAGTCACTATCCAGATAGACTGCCAGTCAGGAATGGGGATACAAGCAAGTACCACAACTGGCGTGGCTCTTGGAGGCTCTTTTTATATGAGACTTTCAGTAAACGGTTTAGGACGGGGCAAACAAAGTTGTTTTGAGGCACTCACCAAATCTGGATTAAAGGTTGTAAGTGTAGAGGAGTGACTTTTGTGGGTATATTCGGTTGATAAGTTGCACTTCAGCAGTTCAGAGCGCCAAGCAGCAGAAGCTGACATGTCCTTGATTAATCAGCTAGAACACTACTGCTGTATGGTAGGCTCATATACACCGCAATATGCAGCTTCATACAATACACGAATGGCACATGCATATGATGTCTTGTAAGGCAGATCATGACCAGCAAAGCTGTGCTTGCCAGCCTTTTTGCGTTCAGCTTGTTGACAGAAATAACAACTGGCACATCATTGCTGTATGGCACACATATACCCAAGATGATGAGTTGCTGCTGCCAATGCAACATGACAACCACAAAATGAGGTCTGGAAGAGAATCCATAGTCAACACTGTGTTTGCAGAGTTTTTCTTGCCAGCTTTTTTTTTCAGCCTCTGTTTTTTCTGTATGATCAACAGCTGACAAACTGCGGTACACCAGGCTTCTGCCAGTTCAGATTTCATCTAGCAAACTCAGCAGTTAGGATGATGACATGTAACATGTGCAGTAGTCACGCAATTCAGCATATGCTGCAGGCTTTTACTTGCCAGGTTGTCTGCATTCTGCCATCCTCAGCAGGTCTACAGTCAGCACACTGCTGCTGTAGGGCAGGCACATGCCCGTCCACTTTTCATCTAGCAGAATCGGCAAATATGACAACTTCATGCATGATATTCACGCAAGCCAGTCCAGAGCTGCAGGTTCTGGTTCTTACTTGCCAGCTTTTCTGCATTCTGCCTTCTTCAGGGGGTCCACAGCCGGCACACTGCTGCTGTAGGGCAGGCTCATGCCCATAGCCTCGATGGCGCTGGACATGGTATTGGCAGTGTACATGCCGCCACATGCTCCTGCTCCAGGGCATGCATTGCGCACAACATCATGCATCTCCTCCTCACTCATCAAGCCGGCAGTGTATGCGCCTGCACAGCATGTACAGACATCAGTGTGTAGAGCATCAGCACAATACTGGGGCTGAAGAAGCATTGCACACAGCAGCATTTTATTTTCTGCTCGTTGATCAAGCTGGCTGTGTGTGTGCCTGCACAGTGTGTAAAGCATCAGCACAGACATTGTGACAGAAGACCCTGGTGACTGCTCTACAGCTTCAGGATAACATCAAAGTTGCAAGACCTAGGCATGAATGATTGTGCACCACCACACCAGTCCTGCATCAATACATGTCGCTGCACATGTTTGTGAACTTCCTCCTCTCACCAAACCAGCTGTGTATGCCCCTGTACAGTGTGTAAAGCATCAGCACAAGATTGTGGCTGAAAACTAGGCGTGAATGACCACATTGTGCACTAAAGACTGCTGCTGTAGGCTGTCACAGAAATTCTGTGCCAGGGGGCTCTGCATGCCCTGAGTATCTCCTGATGAGGACTTCAAGCCCAGTGTGAAAGCGCCTGCACAATGTACACAACACAAGCAAAAGCTTGCCATTTGGAGTCAGTAAAACCCTGGATTTTGCACTGTATTGCACAAAGTGCTGTATCTGGTATGTCAGAATTGAGCAAAATCCAAGCTGGCTTTTTTGGGTGACTGTGATGGTCCGGATGCCAGCACAAGCTATGGCACCAGGACCGGCATTGCAGACAAAAGCATGCATCTGTCTCTTGCCCATTGACCCAGCTGCATTCCCTTTTAGGATATAAGAACAACGGCACATTATCATGCATCTGTCTCTAATTCGTGATCATCACCCCAGCTGCATGTACTCCTAGGATACAAGAACAAGGGCACATAAAGATAGCCCACAATGCAGTATGCAAAGGTTAGCAGCGTTACAGGGGGTGATTGGGGGGTCATTGTAGTTGCAGGGGGGTCATTGCAAGTCAAAACCACGCTTGGCTGCAGCACCAAAGCTTGCTGAGCAAGTCATTGACAAGGGCAGATTTGACATTGAAATCACAAAGGCTGTTGCTGCATGTCATTGCCCAAGGTGTTTGCAGGCATACTGATGTCATTGATGCTACAGCACTGACTCAACATCCATTTCAGTCGTAAGACTGACAAAGAAACCTTGTGCATGCGTCTGTCACAACTATGCATGGTGTCAACAGTGACACCACAAACAAGCAGTGATTGACTATCTGTCCAGCTGTAGTCAGATTTTGACAGCAGAGGCCCACCATATGCTTCAAAGGTGTGGCTGACTAGCAGATCGCGTCCATCAATCTTGCTGCATCCAGGTTTGATGGTGCCTCCATACACCATGATGGATGGCCTGTTGAACCTAGCCATGGCCAATATGACTCCTGGCATGTTTTTGTCACATCCTGGGAGGGATATGTTGGCGTCATACCACTGTCCACACATCACAGTCTCTATGCTGTCGGCTATGATGTCGCGTGAGGGAAGACTATGGCTGCAGGGACAAGCATAGTAGTTGAGAGCTACTGCAACAAACAAGACTGGGGTAGAATGCGTTTAGGAAGGCTGCCTCTTTGGACGCAATACTGCAGTGCCATGCAGAGTGACAATCTGTGAGCGAGCGTGCGATCCATGCAATGTGTGACTGCCTGTGCTGGTGAGGTTTTTGGTATGTTCGCGGCATGCAAAGCCAGTGTGAGTCGCTTACCACATGCCATCTGTGCCCATTGAGATTGCATCACTGATACCAATGGTATTGAAGCGTAGGCCGACCAGCCCAGCTTCGTGACATCCTTCCTTGACTTCCTGTGCCAGGTCATGCAGATGCATGTTGCAAGGGTTGCCCTCCCACCACACGGAGGAAATGCCCACCTGCATGCATGACTCCTTGACCGGGCTCGATATTGAAATCTGCGCAGACTGCAAGTGCATGCCCAAGACTTGCACGCACAACCGCGGTAAGCCGGACCTGCGGTTTGTCCATGTCGCCTTCGGTCATGCCGGTGGCATATAACATGGCTTGTGAACCTCCTTGTGATTTCGACTGTGTGATGGTTCTGCTAAATTTGTTCAGCGATTGCTCGGCTGCCTCAGTTTGCGCAGGCTTGGTACCAGTTGCGTCTCGTACATTCTTGCTACTGGTATGCGGACGGGGGCCGCTCTGAAGGTCTTCCAGATCAGGCTGAGCGGCATGTCGCTTGGAGCCATTTTGAGCCATGGTTTCACAGCACGATACGCAGAATAATGACCCGTGATGGCGCGATAGCGACAGACTGTCTGTCTTGATATTGCATTCAGTTGAAGGATTTTTACTAACCTGTTACTAAGGTCATAGGTTGCAAACAATGCATGCAGAGTGAGAGATGACACCGAATGCATGCATGCATATGCAGAGTCAGGATCACTCCGTTTGTCTGAAAGCTCACTTGTGCATGCGTCAAGCTTGACTCGAGTTGACACAAGGCTCACGTTGCCAGCTGGCTTAATCCGCAAGGAGTTTGTGTTGAGAGAGATGTTATATTAAGTCTGCGTGCTTTCTAAAAGTCGCACAGTCACACAGTGATGAGCCATCGACAACGCATCTTGACACAACAGGCACACAAAAAAAGCTAGTAGCTTCAATTTGACGAAACTTTTCACACGCTATGAGGATGTGCCGACCCAAGACTTGGCACTGGGAATCCCTACTGACCTAGTGCAAAATTCTTGGTGACTCCACATGCTCTAGACATCCGACCTCATGAGCTGATCAGCAGATGTAAGCCCTCTGGAACGTGCTCGGACTTGGCTTGAAAACCGCAGAGCAGAGGCATCAAGCAGGCAATGAGACCTGTTACATAGGCCGGCATTGTTGCACTAGACAAATCAGGCAAACTTCAAATGCACGATAAGCCAGTGGAACAGGTCTGACACGACATGAGTTGCAAACCTAGGAGCAAACATGAGCGGCAAGTTAAAGCGATAAAAAGACTAAAGCAGGGCATCACATACATTGACATGCTTTCCTTCTGACAGAAGGCTTTGTTGACCGCAATGCACATGTCCACCTATTCTATACAAATATATCAGGTGTGTCTACAAACTGTCTGGATTGCTTCCTTGTATACAGTGTGCGCTGAGCCACAGAACGCTTCTTGGATCCAGGCTCATCTGACAGCCAGCTATACTTTGTGTGTGTTGAACTTGTAACTTCAGCAGGACTGACTCCATTCTTTTTGATGTCAAAATCAGCAGCAACATCAGGACAAACAGTTTCCAAAGAGTTGCACTCACACAGCTTGCGCCCAACACAGCAAGGGCATCCTCTTGTCCTCTTGCCAATTCGATTATCTGGGGAAGCCTGCCAGCTGTGCACCTTGCCCTTTGGACACTCTTGGCAGCACCACCAAATGAGTTTGTTGCTGCGTAGTGTTGTATTGTCAGGAAAGCTTCCGTTCTTGCTGTTTCTGTCATGGTCCCATTGCTCCAGCAAGGCATGCTTTGCCGCCGCAAAAGTAGGGTGCTTCTGCCTAGTGCCGTCTGCTTTCCTGCCAGCGTTTGTCCTGGCACACTTGGGGCACCCAGTCTTCTCACGTGCCTTTTGCATCACTGCAGCCTGCCATTCATGCAAGCAAGCGTTGCACTTCCAATGGACTCTCATGCCGCTGAAGACAGTCACTTGGTCTGGTGACAATGGATGGTTTTTCTCGGCATCCCATAACAGCGCAACCTGTGGTGCCTTTTTAGCCAGTGTATTGTGCTGACAGATGGCCGTGCCTGAGCAGAAAGGACAGCCTGTCCCTTGGCTCCTGTTGTGCACATGGGCTTCCCAAACATGTGGAAGACCCTCTGGGCACTGATCACATGACCACCAGACCTTGCAGTTGCTGTATGGCTTGATGAGAATGTCACCAAGGTGTCGGTTGAGCTTTTCATGCCACTGTCCCTGCAGCTCTTCTGCAAGCAGGCTGATGTCTGGGCCAAGTCCATTCCGTTGCTGGTCTTGCTGCTGTGATATACTGTCAGTTCTGCCATCAATGCCATATGCATGTCCTGCAGACCATCATGCATGCATGAGTCCTAGTCAGCATTGAAGAGCAGACACTTATGCACTCAACAGGCATAGCTGGTTTGCCAACTCAAGTGACACACTTGTGCAAGAGAAACAAACGTTCGCATGCGTACTTTCGTGTACAGACTGAACACCTGTCCGCAGCTTTTGTGCGTGGCTGGTAAGCCGCCTGACGCGGTGGTGCCTTTGCGAGGTTCGCCTGTAAGCAGGCCACTGCAAGGTCTGAGACCTGGTTGTGTTTTGCAGCAGTCCTGAACTGCCATTAAACCTGCTTGGTTATGCTGCAAGAGCTCTCGTGACATGCCTGATGTGCAGGGGGTTGAAAGACAGCGTCGCTCCCACACCACTCGATTTGATCATGCTCTGGTCACAGCACAGAGGATTTGCTGCCTGGTACCGCGGAATTGTGCGAGCATAAATCATTTAAACGAGAAAGTCGCAGTGCTTTCCGTAGCGGCTCAAGCAGCCACTGGTGCCATAGGCAGCCTGCAAAACTAGACATGATCTGCATGTAACGCGAGCTAACGCTTGCCCAGTCATCAACATGTTTCACTGACGAACAGAGAAGGTCATGCTGCAGGTGGCAAACAAAGGTGACATGCCAGATTCGGAACGGGGACATTTGTGCCTTTCGTGTTGAATGCAGGTGATCTGTGGACCCTGTCAACATCAGCAACAGGATTACAAACTGAGCTGGATGCCTTGTAGGATTTCTGCAAGCTCAGGCTTGCTAGATAAGCTTACCTTGCTGGCGACAGCAGCCTGAAACCAGCACGATAATTGTGCTCAGCAGCTAAAGATAAGCATGTGCTTCCTTCTATGTCTCTTCTATGTTACAAGCCACATGTGTGTGCTGGTACAAGCCTTTGCACCTGACTCTGTTCTTGGCACTTTGATTTTGATATACTAGGACTTTAGAGCACTGCTCCTAGCCTGTGTAAACACTTTCCCCCTGTGCTTGCTGAAGACTCTAGTGCGACATATCCAGCATCCAGCTTCTGCCACACATGCGTAACAACACAGCAGATTGTTTCTGGCTCATCGTCATCAACATTAACATTCATTCTTTGACAAACTGCTACCTGCTAGCTCTCTGGCCAGCAAAGCGTGGTGATAGTATGAACAAGCCCAGCCATGCATGCAGGTGCATGCCTGCATGCTAATGATCAAGGCATTCATTGTATTCAAGCAGTTGCATAAAATAAACACAATGCATTGTACATTGATAAAACCTGCACTGGAAAGCATAGTGGCACAAGAGTGGCACAAGTGTGCCAGCTGTAGATGATGCACAGCGTGTTGTGGAAGTGCTGCTTACCTGCACCCTAGGACTGGCAGCAGATGAGGCCCAGTTGTGAATACCTGATGAGTCATGAAGTTTTTCAGGGTTGGACTGATACCCAGAAATACTTCAGCGCCTCTGTTGATCAGAAGGACTCCATCCTGTGTCTGGATGGTGGCAACATCTACAACATGACAGCAAAGCCTCATGCATGGGTAGCCACAAATGCTGTTCAAATTGTGACTGACATGACGGCATTGCTGTGCTCAGCAAACTTTTGTTGATGCACAGGCCTGTGACTGCAAGCTCAAGCAGCAGCCAGACCACCCACACAAGCACAGCTGTCATATGGCTGCTCCAAAGATATACAGGCACAACGTGTGAGCAGCACCACCAGCATCACTAGTTTGAATGCTTACCGCAAAGACCCTGCCCCCCCCCCCCCTCCTTCAAGTTGATACATTGCCAGATTTCAACTTGCCAAAGCTTCTCAAACTCTATCATTATGTGCCATCCCCAGTGTTGGTACTGGAGATTCCCAGTGACTTGAGGTAAGGGACATGAAGACTTCATCATGTCTGGCCTCAATAGACTGTGTCAGCCCTGCAGCATTCAAGCATGGCACTGGATACTGTTGGTCTATTGCCCTTGCTCAGGCTGAGCACAAGATAGCTAAGAAGACAGAGTGCAGGCGCATCTCATTGCAAGCAGAAAGTGCAGGCATGAGGCACCAACATGTCCCACATGTCAGCAGGCAATGCCACTGCGTGAGACCTTGAACAAGCCAGTGGAAGTCATTACATAAAGCATGTCAAGCATGTTCAAACATGAAAGGTTGACTCATGCAAGTGCCTTTCCCTGCACTGGGTACAAGAGTGCCAAAGAGGTGATGCCCTCTCTGCA
>JAABUO010002233.1_pt1 | contig 23878 bp, 29 predicted proteins | sample 5559291 | NCBI WGS metagenome assembly JAABUO01 (sample SAMN10711878, study PRJNA513372) | rock metagenome | isolation source: Antarctica rocks | place: Antarctica: Victoria Land, Finger Mt sud
CGCCCATGCCGCGCATCCAGGCCGCCAGCGGGTGGTCGGGCGCGCCGTCGAACAGCAGCACCGGCACCAGCGAGGGCGCCTTCTCCAGCACGCTGAGCATGGAGACCTTGAGGTAGGAGTCGTACACGTTTGCGCCCTCGCCCGGCGTCTTGACCGCGCACCAGACGACCACCAGCCGGCGGCAGCCCCGGTCCATGGCGCGCAGCACCGGCAGCTCGGTCGTGTTGGTCAGTTCAGTGTACTCCGCCAGCCGACGGCCCCGCGCTGCAGGATCGGTGAGGGTAGGGTAGGCTGCGCCAGCGTCCCGCTCGCGCTCCGCCACGCGCTCGAGTAGCCGCGGCGGCTCGACGCGCGCCGGCCCGGCGCGCTTGGCGGGCGCCGCCGCGGCGCGCGCGCGGCGCGCGAGCGCCAGGGCCGCGGTCACTGCCCATCCCCGCCGCCGCAGCGTCGGGGCCGCTGCCGGCTGCTCTGCCCGGGGTTGCACAGCGCTGTCTGCCGACCGCACGGCGTGCACGGCGGGCGGGGCGCGCGGGGCGCGCACGGCGCGCGGCGCTGGCCGCACGGCGGTTTCCGGCGACTTTCTGGCGCCCTGGGCGGGCGCTGATGCTCCGCTGCCGCGTGCTGCAGCCGCAGCGCGAAGGCCGGGCGCAGCCGGGTGCCCGATTGTCTGCGGACGGGCGGCGCCCGCGCAGCCGCCAGCCAGCAGCAGCAGCAGGCCCACCAGCAGCGTCGCTGCGGCCTGGGGCATGCCAGCAGCTTTCGTGGCGGCCGCAGGCCCGCTCGCTACCTGCGCCAGGCTCAAAAAAAAATCAATGCTTGCTGTGCACCACACCTTCATCTCAAGCGCCGGGGGTGACACACTGCCTCGTTCATGCACCAGACTTCATCTGGCAATAAACGCTGGTTTGCGCTTGTACACACCTGGTGTGAGTGGTGGAGGAGGCCAGGCCGGGCATCCCAGCTTAGACTGTGCACAGCCTGGCCAGCGTTGCACCAATTGGCCTACTTGTTCTCTGCATTCTAGCTAGTTGTGGGACAGGCTTCAAGCACTTGGGCACAGCTAGTCTTGCTATCATCATTTTGTATGTCCTATTCGTAACGACAGGGCTGCTCGACTGATAGGGTATTTTTGGCGCAGATGCTCTTCGCCTGCGTGCGCGTCTGACAGGTCGTTGACAGGCACCGGCCCGCGGCACAGCACGGCATATTTGAAACCGGTTGTGGTTTCGCACTATTCGTGCCGTTGCAGTGCACTGCTGCATAGTTCCGCGCCAACCGCCTCCTCACTTTTCAATTTCCTGATTGTTTACTGCGCAACTACATCCAGGTGTAACTCTCTGTTTAGAAGTAATGCTCTTACAATATGCTCTATTCTTTTGCAATGCTCTATTGCGCTCTGCAAGACTGCAGCAACTCTGCAGGTACAGCGCACTGAGCGCCTTAAGTCGCGCTCCCTGAGATCTACCTTGGTCAAGCGCTCAGTGGCTTTCTTTTGGCCCGGCAGCCATTTGGGCCGGCAGCCATAGGTGCCGCCTGCTCCGCAACGTGTTTAAGCTTGCGCTTGCCAGCTGATAGCCGTGCCGCCAACCTGCAGAGCCGGTGGCGGCAGCGGCTGCCGAGCGCCTGGTCAGGCTTTACGGAGCACGCCTGCGCATTGCTGTGCAGCGTGCATACCACGGCCTGGCAAGCTTGTTGCCAAGGCTGCAATAACAAGGAGTCCGGTGGTTTGAGTGCCCAAGTCCTTGAGCGCTCTGTAAGTGGGCCTCGCTCTGTAGCTGTACTCAACGACGCCGCTTGCAGGAGTGTGGACAGGAGTGGCTTCCGAGCTGCGCTGTCGTCGAGGGACACGGGGACCCTGCGAACCCTCGAAGGCTGTTTTCAATTCCGAATTCCCGCGGTATCTACGCTGGTAGAAGTATAAGTTCCAACCACCTCAGTCCGGTTCCTCCACTCCGCATGGACGCTCGGAAGGACGATGAAGCCAGCGGCGTGGCTGCAAGTCGCTCTGCTCGTGGGAGCAGTGGCAGCTGTGGCAGTCGTCTGTAGCACGGCACTTGGCAGTGGCGGGACAGAGGAAGCCTACATCTCTGCGTCTGTGACGCCTGCAAGCAGCGTGCGCTGCAACCGCATCAGGCTGCCCGCGCAGTTCTACAATGACACCACCTCGCCTTACAACCCGGCGGCAATGCGCCACCCCAGCACGGGCATGTGGTACCTGCTGCACACCTTTGACGAGGTGCGGCGCCCCTCCAGTGAGGCCGCGCCAGCTCTGCAGCTCCCGCGCTGGGCGCTCAACCCCTTGCTCGGAGTGGCGGCGGCCGCACGCTGCACTCCCCTCTGCGGCAAGGCTGCCTGCAGGCTGCCCCTGCTGCAGCTGACCGCACGAGCGTCACGCGCAGGTGTCCTTCACGCTGTCAGACACGGTGCGGAACGGCACGAACCTCGCGCAGCTGCTCAACACGCACGCGCTGCTGCTCAAGCTGCCGCGCCTGGAGAAGCCGGGGCTGCAGAGCGGCAGCCACAAGGAGCTCGCCATGCTAGAGTATGACGACAGATACCTCGCAGCAGCCCAAGCGGCCGGGTCGGCGTTCTACAAGTGCGGCGACTGGCGGTGCGCACCCCCGGGAAATTATGCGCCAGCGGCTGTTCCTATTGTGCTGCACAATAGGCAGGACGTTGGGACCATGGAGTACAGTCACTGGCGGCTGAGCCTGCGCGCGCGCGCAGGCCGTTTGCGTGGCGCGGCGGCATCTACCTCGCGCACTGGATCTATTACGCGCGCGGCGAGGAGCGCATGGCAATATCAGCCCTCGATGAGGAGGCCGGGCTCGTGCGCCTGCTGCACGTGCTGAGCCCGCTGCCGCCCGCGGTCGCGGCGGCGCGCCTCGCCGGGCGCCACGCGCCGGTCCCCAAGGCCGAGTCGCTGTCCTCCGTGGCCGGGTCCACGTTCGCGCGCGAGAAGAACTGGGGCCTGGTCGAGGACGGCGGCGAGCTGCTGCTCTTCTACACGCTGCTGCCGTGCACGGTGGTCCTGGCGCACGACCTGTCGCTCGGCAACGCGACGGCCGTGGCGGCCACCGCGCGCACGGAGAGCCGCGCGTGCTTTGGCGGCGCCGCAGCCGCCATCGCGCGCCACACGGGTGCGCGGCGTGGCGCAACCTGGGCCGGGGTTGCGCAGACACATGGTGGACCGGGAGCTCTGCTGCAGTACTGCAGTGCGGAGACCGAGCGCTGCTTGTTCACAACTTTCTACTCAGCACGCGATGCTCAGAGGAGTACAGCGTTCATAGTGAGGGCCGGATATCCTGGGGGGCTATGCGCAGCATCCACCACCACCAGTTCATAACTACCCTGCAACTCATGCCGCCTGTCCGCTGTGTCCCATGTGTCCAAGCGATGCTGCCTATACCCTTGGCGGGCCGGCGGCGGCGTGGAGGCGCTCTGCACGCAGGCCGCGCTCGTTGCGTGACTGGGCCGCGCCGCCGCGCGCAGGGTTGGACATGCTGCGCCTGCCCATCCACGGCAGCGGCAACCCGGTGCCCTGGGACACCGAGCGCGGCGACGGCCACCGCGAGTGGCTGGGCATGCTGCACGCCAAGCGCGGCGACTACGCGCACTGGGCCGTGCGCATCGACCGCGCGACGCGCCGCGTCACGCACGTCTCCGCAGGGCCCGTCGTCAAGGCCCGCGACTACCGCAACGAGGTCCGGCCCCCGCGCACCTGCCGTCCGCCAGTGGCCGCCGGCCCTGCCTGCGGCGTGTGCCGCGCGCATGCGCGGGGATGGCCTCACATGCGCGCCAGCGGCCCAGCATGGTGCGGCTGAGGCCTACCCCTGTCCCGCCCTGCAGGGCTTCCTGGACAGCGCGCTGGTAGTGGGCTCCTTCCACGTGGTGGACCGCGTCGACGAGGAGGGCCTGCAGCGCGTGGTGCGCCGCGCGCGCCACCCGCCCCACACCGACACGAAGCGTCCTCAGCATGCCCGCTCAGGCTGCCGCATACATCTGTCCATGGCGTGGACGCTGAGCATGGCATGAGCATGGCGTTAGCGCTGCGCAGACTCCATGCGGCGCTCACAGCGGCGGCCCCGGCGTGCGCAGGTGCGCATCCTGTACGGCGAGGGCGACCGCTTCGGCTGCTGGCTGGATGTGGCGGCCGACGCGATCGTCTGGCACGCGCTCGGCGACCCCGACGCCGGCGCGACGCTGCCGGCGCCCGCGGCGGCGCCGCCGGGCGCGGACCTCGCGCCCGCGCGGCCGCACGCGCCCCAGCTGCTGCCGCTGGGCGCGAGCGACTGGACTGCGGACATGTGGGCCGAGCGCGGCGTGATGGCGCGGCTGGCCGGCGGGGACGGCGCGCCCGGCGCCGGGCAGTCGGAGGCGATTGCGGACAGCGCCGTTCGCGCCACGGCGCGGGGGCGGAGCAGCGCGAATGCGCGCGTGCGCACTCTCGGCAGACGTGGCAGAGACGAGCGGAGGGGCGGCGCAGAGACCAGCCGCTGACCTGGTGACCGCAGCATTTAATGCATGGTGCTAGTTGGCACGGGGAGGGGACTTTGAGATCCACTCCCTCCCTGTTCTCTTTGTCTTGGGAGAGGACCACAAGATCTGGTCCCCGTGTCAACGAGGCTTTTGCTCAGACACAGCTCTGCGAGAGAGGCGCACTGCTGTCATGTCCTCAGAATTGTTGCGTCGCTATGAGCGCCTTCTGGTAGTCGCATGGGGGCAGATGCCGTCCATGCCTAGCGCTTATGTCAGGATGACGAGCATGCGCTTTTCTTGCAGGAAGGAGCTCGATTGCTTGCACTTTTTATGGTCCAGGGTGGATATATCAGCGCTTTTTATGGTCAATGGGAGGAGACGCATTCACGACTCAATGAATGAGCTGCAGCCGACAATCAGCCAGCTGCGGCAATTAGCGTGTGGTAGGAGGGCTGCCGTGTGTGTCGCAGAGCGCATCCATTCCATGGCATTCACGGCTTGAAAGCCTGGCGCGCGCCCGAGGAGGCACAGGGTGCTGGCTGGGGCCTTGGCCTGCCACACCCTGCCTGGCGCGCATGCGGTGTCGCCAGCTGGCCGCGGCCGGCTGCACGAGACCTGTTTGACATGGGTGTGACGTGTGCAGCATGCAGCAGTGCCGATCAGAGCCCCTGTAAGCTTCGCGGTTGCACCGCTGCGCGCTCTGTACGGCGGCGCACCGCTCTGGCAGCGTGCTCATCCAAGCTCAGAGGATAGGGTAACACCAATTCCCTCCTGACCAACAGGTGAGACGCAGCTCCAGCGCGCGCTGCAGGCACACCCCGCACCGGCACACCCTACGGGAACAGCGCCTGCTGCAGCAGCCCCGTGGTCTCCGGCACGCCCAGCATCACATTCAGGTTCTGGATCGCCTGCCCCGACGCGCCCTTGACCAGGTTGTCGATCACTGCACGCCGCGAAGCGCGCCGGTCAGGCACGCGCGCCGTCAGGCAGGTCGAGGCGCGGGACAGCACGACGCAGCGACAAAGAAGGTGGGGGTCCGACGCGCTCCGGCAGACGCCCAGCAAGCGTCCTGTGTGGCTGCAGCCGCAGCGCGCAGAGCACGAGCAGCCATCACGCACAGGGACGCCGGACGAGGCGCACCCGCCGTATTCCAACAGGCCCGGTCACCCCGGGCGCGGGTGGCGCAACGCACTCTGAGCGGCTTTGCTCACAGCCTATCGGGCGCCGGCGCACAGCCCGGCTCGCTGCACGGCAGCGCTCTTCTCTCGGCAACGCAGCCCAATCGCACAGGCGCGCCGCGAGCGCGCACCGCAGAGGATGATGGCGCGCCCCGGGATGCGGTCCGGGAAGACGGAGATGAACGCGTAGTTGGTGCCGCGCACGTAGCGTGTGTGCGGCACGCCGCCCTCCTTCATCACGTGCACGAACGGCTCGTCCTCGTACCGCGCCTGCGCCGCGCCGCCCCCCGCTGACCCGACTGCGCCGGCGCAGGCCGCACTCCATTGCCAGGCGCTGCAACCACTGTGACCTCGGCCAGCAGCATGAGCGCGGCTTTATTGCCACCTTTCCAGGCGGCTCTGCGGTGCGCGGTGGGCCGTTTGCGGAGTGCCATGAAGGCTTGCAACGTGTGCGAATAACGCACAATGAGCAGGGCGCCAGTCCTCAGGCACTACCAACCACAGGGACTCCATGCGCTGCCTTCACAGCACCGGCTCAAAGTGCTCGCGTGCAGCGCTGCTTGCGCCGAGCAGGCCCTGACGGAGGGAAGAAGGGAGCCAAGGCGGGCAGGAGCCGCGGATGCGGCGCGCCTGCAGCGACGCGCGCAGGTCGTCCACGCTGGCGCCGCCGTCCAGGCGCACGTAGATGGTGGACTGCATGCCGCGGCTCATGGGCATGAGGTGCGGCGTGAAGCTCACGCGCACGTCCGCGCCCGCCGCCTCGCCCAAGCCCTGCGCAGAAGCAGGGCCTGGGTTTAGGGCCCCATCGCGCGCGCAGCGCCAGAGCAAGGTGCAGCCAGGTCACACCCGCCGGGCGACGCGCGCTCGGTGCTGCAGGGCGCGGGCGCGCGGGTGCGTGGGCGCGCGGCGCGGGGTGCGCACGGGCGCGCCTGCTCGATCTCGGGCATGTGCCGGTGGCTGCCGACGCCGTAGCAGTTGATGCCCTCCGCGATCTCGGTGTACAGCAGGTTCTGCTTCGCGCCGCGCCCCGCGCCGCTCACGCCGGACTTGGCGTCGATGATGATGTCCTCCGTGGAGATGGCGCCCGCCTGCGCAGCGGCGCAGTTTGGGTTAGGGTAGGGTCTGCTTGGGGCGCGCAAGTCAGGGTTAAGCCTATGGGCAGGGCCTAGCCCGTACCGGCAGGCGTCGGCAGGGACAGCGCCCGGGCGCGGGGCGGCGGCCGGGGGCAGGCCCGCGTGCCCGGTGGCCTCCTGCTGGACGGCTGGTCGAGCCTGGTCAGCGTGCAGCCGCGGCGGCGAGCGTGCCGAGGCCGGGTCACGAGGCATGCTGCCGAGCAGGGGTGGGGGTATCCGCAGCACCGTGCGCTGGAATGGCACTCGGCACACGCAGTGCGCGCCGCCAGGCCAGCCCGGTCCCGGCAGCCGAGCACCTGACGCGGTGTGTGTGCGGGTCGGGAGCGCAACATACTGAAGCAGGAAAGAATTTAGGGCGCGCCTGGAGCAGCGGCACCAGCGGCAGCTGCACCGAGGTTGGGTAGCAGCCCGGGTTGGCCACCAGGCGCGCCGAGCGCACGTCCTCGCGGTGCAGCTCGGTGATGCCGTACACGGCCTCCTTCTGCAGCTCCGGCGCTTTGTGCGGTCCTCCGTACCTGCGCGCCGGCGGGCCATGGCAGTCTGTACACACGAGTGCGAGTGCCTGCTGGGTACGTGCAGCCCGCCGCGCGCTGTCCGGGGCAGGATCCGAAGGCTTCACTGGGGTCAGGCACTCTCTGCATCCAAGCACTCTTTGCTTTCAAGGCCACGGACCGTGAGATGACAAGCGCAGAAAATGAAAAGTCAGCGTGTCGCGCGGTGGGCAGGCGGCAGGCAGGCGCACCACTGCGCGTAGGTGTCCACATTCCGCAGGCGGAAGTCTGCCGACAGGTCCACGACCCGCACCTGCGCGGCCAGGTGCTGGCAACTCGCTGGGCGCTGGCCAGGCTTGACACCCGCTCTGTACTCACTGACAAACCCCAGATAATAGCGCACGACCCTGCGTGCTGGCAATTCGTTCGGTGGTGGCCAGAGGCGACACCCTCTCTGTACTCACTGACAAACCTCAGATAGTAACGCGCGAGCCTGCGAGCCCCCTTCCTTTACGTTTAATCTGAGTGCAGGCACGCAGCAGCGGCGGCTGCCACGCGCACCTCGCGGGGCAGCGAGGCCAGGATCTCCTGCGTGGTGGCGTGGGGCAGGCAGCAGAACGCCGCGTCGACCCCGCTCCAGTCCACGTCAGCGACTTTCACCAGCCGCGGCACATTGGTCGCTGTAACCAGGTGCGGAAACACGTCTGAAAACGCCTGCCAGTGCGGCGCGCACGCCGGTTGTTCAACAGCAGCAAGTGGTTAAATAGGAACAGTATCCAAGAGCACCACCAGCAGGCTCACTACTGTGCCAAATGCCAGTTGTAACACACAGGCGTGAAGTGGGGCTTGCCATGCGCAAAAGCGAAGTGCACTCATTGCACTGCACTGCGCAGGCTGTGCGTGGCAGCCCAGCAGAGCGTTCGCCAGCACAAACCACAGACTGATGTGAGAGTGATCGGCAACCGATCGAGCACACCTTGCCCGCCTGCGTCTCGCCGGTCAGCACGGTGACGTCAAAGACGGGGTGCAGCGCCAGCAGCCGCACCACCTCCTCCCTGGTGTAGCCGCTGGCGCCCAGCACCGCCACACGCGCCTTCTCGGTCGAGGCGGTCCGCCCGGGCGCCTCGGCGACCTGCTCCGCGGCGGGCACGGCTAGGTCACGCCCAGGCGCTCGCCCGCACAGCGTGCTTCCATGCAGCAGGTCCGCGCCGCCGCGCACCGCGGGCACCGCAGCCGCCTGGGCGCGGCTGCACAGGCGCAGGCGCCGGGGCGCCCGCCTGCAGGTGCACATGCGCGGCTCCACAGGCGCGGTACGCGTCCACGGTAGCAGAGCGCCTGCCATATTGGTTGATGAGTGCGGCAAAAACGTGCGCAGCGATCAAACCGGCCCATGCGCATACACTCGGCACCTCTTCTTCCCCTCTCTTTTTAGACTGAGGCCAGGGGCCATTAGGGGGTTCCGAGTCCCTCAAATGCCTGGAAAAGGCTCCGAGAGGCTAGGTAGACATCTGTGCGAGCAGACGGAACGGTCGCCTCCAAGTTTGCATACGTCGCAGCGGCTGCACGAGCAAGCAGCGCACTTGCTTGTCCCGTATAGCAAAGGCAAGACACGCTTGCGCAGGCTGAAGAGCTTTCGCCTTCTCACCTCCCTGCCTTATAAAGAGCTAGCTTGATATAAGCTTGAGCTTGAGATAACTTGCGAGAGACCGTGTTTTATCACTAAAATAGTGCCTGGAGCATCCTGCCTGTAGTGCCCAGCCATCTGGCTCTTAGTGCTGCGGGGTAACGGCCATGCGGAGGCCTGCGGCGCTGCTGGGCATCCTGGTGCTGGTCGCATTGCAGGCGGTAGGACGCCCCGCTTAGACGATTTTGCTATGCTCCAAGCTGTGTGAGGGGCACGCCGTGGAGATGCCTGTGGTGCGGACCGCAGGTGTCAGGTTTGCTGCCGCACACCGGCCGCAGCCTGCAGTCTGTTGACGAGCTGCCAGAGGGCTCTCAAGCACAACAAAACGGGTGCGCGGCAACAGGGAGAACCTCCCTGGTGATGACCATTGTAACAGGTGTAACAGGCCATTGTAACAGCGCGGGCGCGCTTCAGTGTACTGAGCTTGACCGTGCAGCAGGACCGCCGTCCTGTCTGAGAGCTGTGCGAGAGTGGCGTGCGAACGCTGCCTGCACATACCATATGAAACCCCCGCCCCTGCCGCAGGTGCGAGGCAACGCAGGTGGCAAAGTGCCAGGCGGCCGGCCAGGTCTGCCTCAACAAGGCGTGCGTGCCGGACGCGTGCGACAACGAGAAAGCGCTCTCGCCACGGTGCCGCGCGATCTGCCACCTCATGGCGCCCAGCCTGGCGTACGCGTGCAGCGAGTGTGAAGGCAAGGTCGTGTGTACGCGCGACAATGTGCTGCCGATGCTGGGCGCCATCAACAAGCGCCGCCCCTGGCGCATGTTGCAGAGCCGCAAGCGCAATGCGGGCGTCCAGTCCAGTGCCGCCTAGGGCCAATGAAGCAGAGTTCGGGGAGTGCACGGACTGGTTTGCCCACTTTACAGTCGCTCAAAGAGACAGACTTTGCTAAAATAGAAGTCTGCATCCTACATACAGAGCAGGCATGCTACGTACAGAGCAGGCACAGGCTGGTTTGTACGTCAAGGGACCCGTGCATGCGCGAATATTTGTATACAGAGAAGAGCGCGTTAGAAGCCTTCAAATATTTGCATGCGTTTTTATATTGACTGCCTGCTTGCAACAGGTGCAGCCCAGCTGGCTTTCAGGCGGTCACTGCGGCGCAACCACATTGCGTTTGCGGTGTACTGCGCACACCTGCGTGCTCTTACACCTGTCAGAGTAGTGCATAGACCTTGGGCTCGTCATAGTCCGCTTACACCTCTGTACACTTCACAGCGTTCGTCGTACTCTGGCTGTGACCTTGAAAACCCTTACAGGTGACTATACTCGCGGCGCATGCGCAACATGCGCTGGATGAGCCAATGGCAGCCGCCGTTGCGCTCGCAATTGCGTTCTGCTCCTTGTACACAGTCGCTCAGGCCGTGCCTATCTATCTGTACTCTGGCCCGGCCTTTAATTGGGTGAGAAATTGCTCAGTCAACCACGCAAAGGAGCTCAAGGGGCTGCGCGAAAGCTTGTATGCGGGCAAGGTGCTCTTCCAGGAGCGCTTGCAACAATATCCAGAGCGTGAGCCCGTGCCTTTGTCTGCAGTCTATATCTGCAGGGGCGGCGGGACTGTGCGCTCATAGACGTGCTTGCGCAGGCGTGCTTGACAAGAACTGGCAAGATGCGGAGCTCTTCGTGGTCCCCGTCCTCACGGTCCTCGCGTACTGGGAGGCGTGGGGACCTGGCTCCGGCTGCAATGGCGTGTCACTGCGGCAGCAGCTCGACGTCACGGGCAAGGCCTTGCTTGCGAGCCCCTACTTCAGGGCCAAGGGCGGTCGGGACCACCTTGTCTTGGCAGGCCACAGCGGCCTGAAGTATGTCGACCGAGGTCTGCAACCACCCACGTACTTCGCTATGGTGCGCCTGTGCAGCTGCGGCCCAGCACTCACCTGCGCTCCTGCTGTGTTGGTGACGAAACAGCAAGTGACACGGCGCGTGTTCGCAGGCGCTGGCCAACATGACAGTCGCACGGTATGAGACGCTCGACACCCACAGCCGCAGCCGCCCGTGGCGCTGCTCAGTGGCCGTCCCGTATTCGCACAAGGCGCACGCACCAACCATTGACAGGCACATCACGCACGCCGGCGACGAGGTTGCGGGCGACCGAGGCATGTTTTTCATGGGTGCGCTGTGTTTGCTGCAGGCAGCTACCCAAGTGCTTTGTTTGGCATGTTGTCAGCAACGCCCTCAATGAATACATCTGACTCTGAATATATCTGACCCCCCAGAGGCGCCACAGGAGACCTGGATGCCGCGCCGGACTTGGACCTCCGCAGAGAGGTAGCAGAGAAAGTCATGCAGCTGACAGAATACAACATGACCTTTGTGAGCACCGTCGACGACCCGCTCGACGCAGGCTTCCCCAGGCAGTGTGACGTTTCCGCATGCCTCGCTATGCCTCGGTGTGCCACACGCGTGCCCAGGGGTACCTGCATCGAGACCCTGCGGCTCGGATGTTGTCCCCAGGCGTGCTGGTGCCGCATAGATGTTGTCGGCTGGGAGGTGTCCGGGACTGTCATTGTTTTTGCCACGGAAGCTAGTTGCACACAAACCGCGCCTGGCTGTGAGAGCGCAAAACAATCCAAGCTGCTTGGACAGGTGCGTCAACTGTTCGTACCATAACACGTTCGCTTCGGCCCTGTACGAGCAGCGGCTGCGGCGCTCCAAGTTTGCTCTGATAATGACGTCTGGGAATGCTCCCAATTCCCGGCGCATTTTTGATGCCTTTGCGCACGGAGTTGTTCCCATTGTCATCAGCGACCGCCCTTGGCATGTGGCCATGCCCTTTGCCTTCAAGGTGAGCTCGCACCTCCTGTGCGGCTTTCATTACTAGCTGCAATTTTGCATCTGTCTACACAGGTTGCTGGAGTGCGTGACCTACCATGACAAGTGTAGCACTGTGCGTTAACATTGCTCTGTGATGTGGCACACACAACGTGCAGAGCCGTTTTCTGCAGGTGCCGTGGCGCGACCTGGTGTACTCCCTTGGGGAACATTTTACCGAGGAGGAGCTCAGGCGTATTTTGGCAACGTCCAGGAAAACCACCGCACGCAAGCGCAACCTCATCAATTTTTATCTGCGGGATCTCAGCTGGACTGCGCCAGGCTCCCGCGTGGCTGACAATGTCCTGCTAGAAGCACTGAGGCACTGCATCTGAGCAGCAGTGAGACAGATTTCGTGAGCTATGGCTATGTGGCTGTGCAGTTGCGCAGCTGGCCAGCCCGTAGGAAATGCCAGAGCGCATGCCTCTCGCCGCCGTGTGCTTTTCGCATCTCAGCATGTGAGTCTGATTGTGGGTGCACCATGCCTCTGCGCATGCAGCACCAGGACACTGCGCAGTCCCTGGTGCATGCTTGCGTGCCTCGCTGCGGATGAGTTGCTATGCAACGAGTAGCAGCCCTGCATGGGGCCCATAAACAGCCGCGCTGCTGAAGCAGACGGATTTGATTATTTCATTCATTCATCATTTTGTTGCAGTCGATGCATGTCCTGCCTTGGCATTCTGTTGCATCTGTCTTTGAGGAGCTGGCAAGTCTCTGCGGTGATTGGAGGTGTTTCTGACGGTGTCCTCGGGCCTGCTGCACCCCCTGTAAGTGGCTCACTTCTTCTTGCCCGGTCCTGCCCATCCGGCCTAAATTCGTATGTTGACTACTGACACTTGTGCCAGTGAAGTGCTCTGGCAGTATCGCCCCTTCATAAAGCAAACAGTGTGGCAAAGAGTCTGCGGCGCGCAGACCCTGCACCGGCACTGTCTGGTGTGACGTGCCTGAGTAGCCAACAGATTTGCCGTGCTTTGCCGTCAACCGTCAGACACACCTCTCGACTTGCACCCGCATATAATTGCTCTTACGGAGCGCCGTTGTTGACTGGACCGTTCTTGGTGCCTGTGGCACCGTGCCACAGCTATCTTTGCCAAGGGCGGGCGGGCATTCAATATTTGCGCCCTTGCTCCTGCTACTCACCAACGATCAGCCTACAAGGCAAGGCACCTTGCGACATGCACGGCAGTGCCTGCAATAATCAACTTATTTTTCCAGTTTAAAACCTGCCGTTACCCCATGACCGACAGGAGCTCTTTGCCCTGATACACAGGGGACCAGCGGACCGGGCTCAGTGCTGCGCCGAGCTCTGGGTGTGATGCGGTGGGCAGGTGCCTGGGCACCGCCTGGTAGCACCGCGCTTAAGGGCAGCGCGCACCGCGCGCCCAGCGCGCCCTTCCGGGGTCTCGCCGGGCCGAGCGGCGCGCGAGCGGGCGCGCCCTGCAGGCGCTGCCCTGCAGACAAGCGGCCGAGGCGCAGCCAGCCGCGGTGCGCCAGCGCCCGCGCTCCGATGCTGCCCGTCAATGCAGCAGCGCCCTTGCTGTAGTGCAGCAGCGCCCTTGCAGTTCAGGGCGGGCCTCACTCGGGGCGAGTGCGCGGCAGATTGGAGCAGCACGGCGCGCTCGCGCGGACGACGGGCTGCGCAGCCAGCGCCAATGGCGCCGGCGAGGCCCGCAGCTCCTTCGACGCCTCTGACGAGTCGCCAGTGCGGATGGTGAGGCCGGCGGGCAGGCAGCGCACACACGGCCCGCGACGCTGCTGCTGTGGGCCACACGGCGACGCACGTTCGCGCCCGCAGGGCGTGGCGCAGGAGGCAGCGGCGCCGGACGCGCCCGAGGAGCTGACACCGCTGATCGAGGCCCTGGAGCGCGCGCGGCACCGCGCCAACGCCGCCACCGCGCTGCGCGAGGCGCTGGAGTCGGAGGCGCGCGGCCGCGCCCGAGCGCTGGCTCCCCCTGTCTGCGCCAGGCCTGCAGGCGCTCTGCGCTCGCCCCGCCGCCCATGGCCGAGTGCCGCCTGGCGCAGCCAGCGGCCTCTAGTCAAGAGACGCGCCGCCCAGTGTCCAAGAGACGCGCCGCGCTGCGCGCGCAGGCGCAAGAGGTGGCGCAGCTGGCGATCCAGGCGCGCGACGCGGCCGCGGCCGCGCGGCGCAAGCAGGAGGCCGCGGCCGCGCAGGCCGAGGCCGCCGCGGCCGTGCAGCGCAAGGTGGCCGACGAGCTCGCGGCGGTGGAGGCGCGCAGCGCCGACCCGGCCAGCGAGGCCGCGCTCGCGGCGGCGGCCATGCTGGACGCGTCGCCCACCGGCGCGCCCCTACGGCCCGCGCGCACCCGCGGTCCGCTCGCCTTGGGCGCTGCGCGTCTCGTTGCGGATAGACGGGGGCTCATACCAGTGGTGGAACATGGCAGCGCCCGCGTATTGGCGCGTGCTGCGCCGGCGCGCGCGCGCCCTGCTTCACAGCGCGCGGCCGGCGCCGTGCCGGCGCCCGCTCTTGTGAGCACAGCAAGCTCCGCCTGCGCTTGCCCGAAGCCCTGGTGCGCTGTGGGCACCAGGGACTGGGTGCAGTCGCGGCTGACGCAGGCGCCCACCGCTGACACGCCATCCTGCAGCACAGCGCGAAGAGCGGCTGCGCCCGTCCGCGGCCAGCGCCCCCGCTCCTCCCCATGCCGCCCCACCCCGCTCGCGTGCCGCCGTCGAGCGCAGCGACACCCGGCCGCCCCAGCATGCCGCCGCTGCCAAAAAGGAATGAGCCATCCTACTACCCCTCGCTACATGACAGACACCTCTCGCTGCACTTGATTATGGCGACTCTGTGGGCGCCGCGCGTGCGCAGGCACGCTGGACCTGGCGGCGCCCGCGCGGGAGGAGGCAGCCGCGGGCCTGGCGGGCCTGCGCGTCGCCAAGCAGGCCGAGCTGGACGCCGTGCACCGGCAGGCCGCCGAGCTGGGCGAGCGCGTGCGTATCGCCCGGGGCCCGGACCGGCAGTGCCCCGCGCGAGCGTGCAGCACGGGCCTTGTTTGGGGGAGGGCTGCGCCTCTGTGATGGGTGCCTGTGGGCCCTGTGGCAGGGTCCTGTGCGGCAAGATGCGTTGAAGCACTCTTGCTGGGCGCCTGGCGGCGATGCGCGAGGAGGGCAGTGGGAGGGAGGATGTCGCATGGGCGCGGGTCAGGCAGGCGGAGGCGGTTCGCCCGTGCCGGCTTCCTGGCGCCCGAGGCGGGCGCAGGCACAGCAGCCGGGGGTTGGGCTGACGGGCGGCGCGGTGCCTGCGTGCAGCTGGCCGCGCTGGTGGAGCAGTGCGGCGCGGCGGACGCGGCGGCGGGCCGCGCGGAGGAGGTCGCGAGCGCGGCGATGTCGGCCGCGGAGGGCGCCGTGCGCGACGAGATGGAGTCGGCCGCGGTCGCCAAGGAGGTCGCGTCCGCGCTCGACAAGGCGCTCGGCGACCTGCAGGCGCGCTCGCGCGTGCCGTGCGCGTTTGCCCAGCGCGGGCCCAGGTCGCCCTGGGCGCGCTGGGAGGCGGGGCTGGCTGCAGCAGCGCGCTAGGGCTGCGCCAGGACGCCTGCCTCGCGTCAGCGAGCAAGCTGTCGCGCTCGTCTGTGGCGTGACCTCGTCCGTGAGTCTCAGGGCAGGCACGCTGCACGGCGCGGCGCGCTGGCGTGACCAGTGCCTTGTGCGCCGCGCTGCGCAGGACCTGGACATCGCATTCGGCGGCAGCGACAAGCGGGGGGCCGAGCTGCTCGCTGAGGAGCGCGACAAGGCGCAGGCCGCGCTCAAGGTGCGCTGCTCGCTGGAGTAAACCTAACTCGAACCCTGGAGGCAGAGCAGCGTGCGCAGCCGCCTGCCCTTGCGCGAGGAGGCCGCTAGGACGAGCGCCGGCCGGCTCGTGGCCGCGGCGAGAGCAAGCCGGGCCGGACCCCGGCTCACGCAGCCGCACCCCGCGCGCGCAGCTGGCGGCCGAGGTATTTGTGGACAAGGTGCCGGCCGCGGGCGACGACGCGCTGGTGGCGGGCCCGGCGGCGCCCGCCGCCTCCGCGCCGGCCGCCATCGACGCGCCGGCCTCGCCGCGCGGCGCGGCCGCGGAGCTGGAGCTGCCGGCTGTGCTGCGATCCAGGTGGGGCGCTCAGGATTACCCTTGTTCTAACAGTATGGGCTGGCGAGCGGGGCCTGTCACCTACCGCATGCCGTTCGCGCTGGTGTGGGCTGTGGTAGCTGGCGCGGCGGCCACGCTGCCGCAGGCGTACCTGCTCGTGCGGGGGCGCGGAGCTCGCGCAGCAGCAGAGCTCTGCTGAGACGAGTTTGCCTGCCGTGCCTTGCGCGGTGGCCTGCGGCAGATGGCAGCGCAAGGTACAGGCCGCGCATGCTGGGCAGGGCGCTAGCGTGCGCGTGGGCTGGTCCGCGTGCCCACGCGCTGCCATCACAAACGGCGGGCCTGACGAGCTCAGGCCGGGGCTCCCCTGCGGCCGCCCTACTCCGCATGCGCAGCCCCGCGACTGGACCGGGAAAGGACAGGGGGCGGGGCGATTTCGCACAGCAACGCTGCGCAGGCTGTCAAGAGCCAGTGCCTGGGGAGAACCGCACCAGGGTCCCTGCTGCGCACACTGCGACCGCATGAGCCCGCGCGCGTGCCCAGGTGGGCGCTGGCGGCGCTGGCAGTCCTGGTCGTGCTGGGCGGCGCGCGGCTGCTGCAGGGCACAGCCGCGGGCAGCTCGCTGAACGCGCGCCTGTATTCCATCGCTCACCTCTGCGCTCAGGCGCGGCGGCCCTGTGCACCAATCAATTGTACCTGCGAGGCCGTGCTGGGTGAACTGCTGGGCGCCGCGCGCTAACGGCTGCGCTGGCCCATGGCGCTCGGATGGCGCTCCGCCTGCTTCCAGTTCGTGCATGTGCATGAGTGCTAATCTCGTGCCTTGTACACTACACTCTTGCTCTGCTGGTTCACATGTGTGGCTCGGCCTGGCGCAGAGGGCGCTAGCAACCCGCGCGCCGGCCTGTCTGAAGGCGCAGGAGCGTGCAGCTCGCGCCCTGCTTCAGCGCTCGCTCTGCTGGACCAGCATGGCACCCGGCCCGGCCCTGTTCAGAGCGCGCCGCGGAACGCGGACCGTGACTGCGCTGCGCACACGCCGCTGCTGGCGCTGTTGGGGCGGCCCAGGCGCGTGGCGGAGCGCCGCACGCGCGCGGCGCGCGCAGGCCAAGGGTATGGTTATAGGGTTAGCGAGCGTAACCCTAACCGGCGCGCGCAGGCCAAGGGGCGCCTGGCGGAGCTGGCCGCGAGCGTGCCCATCCCGCACGGCACCGAGGGCCTGGTGGAGAGCTGCTGGCTGCTGCTGACCAGCGTGGTGGCCGTGCCCATCGTCTGCTCGTTCCCCGGCGGCAGCGCCGTGCTCGGCTTCCTGGCGCGCGCCCGGCGCCCGGGCGCACCCGCTGCCCCGCGCTGCCTGGGCCCTGCTCGGCGAGCCTGGCCGGTCGCGCTGCCTGACGCGGCGGCGCGCCTGGTCGGGCCGGCGTGGGCGTGGTGCTGCGCCATACCAGGCCACCGCGCGCCGGGCGTGCGTGCACGCCATGCCCGCATGCGCCCCGCCACAAACCATGCGCACGGGCAGCTGCCGGATGCCGCCCGCCTGGCTGCATGCCGGAGCGCCCCCGCCTGGCGGCCAAAAGCTGGCATCCCCATCCGTGGCGGCCGCAGCGCGCAGGCGGGCGGCGCACTGATCGGGCCGCACGCGCTGGGCATCGTGCGCGACGTGGAGGGCGTGCGGCACCTGGCCGAGCTGGGCGTCGTGTTCCTGCTGTTCAACATCGGGCTGGAGCTGTCGCTGGACCGCCTGCGCTCCATGCAGAAGTTTGTGTTCGGGCTGGGCTCGCTGCAGGCGCGCGGGCGTCCCCCCTGTCCCTGCGCGCGCCCGGCGGCGGCCATGCGGGCGGGTGTGGTATACCCTAACCATAACCCTGCACACTCTTCGCTTCGTGGCACGCGCGTGCGCCCAGGCGCTGGTTACGCTGGCGGTTCTGGCGTACCCTGACCATGACCCTAACCCTACAAGCTCCCCAATCACGGCATGCGCACGCGCCCCAGGTGGTGGTCACGCTGGCGTTTGTGGCGTACACGGTGATGGCGGTGCTGGGCGCGTCGGGCCCGGCGGCAATCGTGCTCGGCGGCGGCCTGGCGCTCTCGTCTACCGCGGTCGCTATGCAGGCCCGGCCCCGCCGCCCGCCTGCGATGCCGCCTTGTGTGATGCCTGGCTGGCAGCAGCATGCCATCTTCGACGGCTTGCATTTGGCGAGCGCCTAAGGCCGTGGCCCAACCCGCAGCCTGACGCTGCAAGAGCCCTCATCTCGACGCTCAGGCACCGCCTGCAGTTGTGTGGTGCGGGGCGCGCGCACGACCCGGAGCTCGTGGAGAGCAGCACAGTAGCGAGCCATGCGCTGCAAGCACTGCCTATGATAAGAACCGCACACACAGGTGGCCGGCGCTGCCTCCCCGCAGCCAGCTGCCCGCGGCAACTGAAGCACGGGCGCGGCCGGGCGCAGGTGCTGCAGGACCGCTCGGAGACCGGGTCCCGGCACGGCCGCGCGACGTTCGCGGTGCTGCTCTTCCAGGTGGCGCTCCGCCCCGCGTGCCCGGCCGCCCGCGTGTGCCGCAGCAGCGCTTGTCGTGGGCCTAGGGCGGCAGGCGTGCAGCTCCGAAATCTGGTGCCGCCGGTGCTTTTCCTCAACAGAGTGGGAGCTCTGGCTGGGCCGGCGCGTGCGCCGCGGCACACGTTGATCACTTGCATTAGTTGGGCTCTTGGCGGGACTTTAGACTGCATCTTCTGCCCGCGCGCGCACCGAGGCGGGCCGGTGCGCGTGGAGCCGCACCCACCGCACCCGCTGGGCGCACCCTGGACCGCAGCCGCCGCTCGCGCCGCGCGCGGAGGGCCCAGCCCTAGCCCTGGGCCGGCGCGCGCGCGCAGGACCTGGCGGTCGTGGTGCTGCTGATGCTGATCCCGCTGCTGGCGCCGTCTGACACGGGCGCGCCGACCGGCGTGTCTACCATCGCGCGCGCGCTGGGCATCGCCGCCGTCAAGGCGCGGCCCCCGCGGTATAGGGTAGGTAATGGCGCCGCGCTCCGTCCGCCGCGCGCGCGTGTGCTTTTCTGTGACGTGTGTCCTCCGCACTTGGGCGGGCGGGTGCACTGCCCAGCATCGGCGTGGCAGCGTGGGCGCGGCGCGCGCAGGCGGTCGCCTGCATCGGCGTGATCATCGCGGGCGGGCGCACGCTGCTGCGGCCCATCTACCGCCGCATTGCCGACATGGGCAACGCGGACGTGTTTGCCGCGCTCACGCTGCTGGTGGTGCTCGGCACGAGCGTGCTGACGCAGATCGCCGGGCTGTCGCTCGCGCTGGGCGCGTTCCTGGTGCGCGTGCGCTGGGCTTGCCGTGCGGGGTTAGGTTTGGGTGCTGCCCGGTCCGCCGGGCGCACAAAGTCGGGGGTGGCGCGCACGGGACGGCGCTGCGCGCGCGCGCGCGCCCCCGAGGCTCGCATGCTGGGATGACAGCTCGAGGCTTCAGTTTATGTGGCTGCGACGGTTGTTTTGTTGTATCAGCCTGAGAGCCTGCGCTGTCAACAGCCTGCACAGGGGCGGCGCCGCGTGCGGCACGCTGGCCGCAGCGCTGACGTGTTTTGACGGGCGCCGGCAGGCGGGCCTGCTCATCGCGGAGACCGAGTTTGCGCTGCAGGTGGAGAGCGACATCGCGCCCTACAAGGGCCTGCTCATGGGCCTGTTCTTCATGACGGTCGGCATGGAGATCAGCGCCGGCCTCTTCGTCGCCAAGCTGCGCACCGTGCTTGCGGCCATCGCCGTCCTGCTCATCGGCAAGGCGCGCGGGGGTTCCCGGGGTAAGGTTCAGGTCGAGAGCGCGCCGGGCTGAAGCGCTATGCCTCTGAGGTGCAGCCTGCGCGCGCACGCGCGACGCGCGCAGCGGCGCCACGGGCGCGGCGCTGACAGCGGTGCGGACGTGCCCGGCGCGGAGCGCTGCCGGCGCGGAGCGCTGTCTGCCGTGGCCCGCCCTCTTGAGGAGCATGCTGTCAGCCTCACCTGGCTTGAAGGAGCTGCGGACATGTTGCAGCCTGTGCGGTCCACCCAGCGCGGAACACCGGCGCAAACGCGTCGCTGGGCAGGGTTCCCGGGCACAGGGCCGCCGGGCAGCCTTGCTTTCACTGTTGTGTTGCACCCACTTCTGCCACGCCGGACCTGTCTGAGACGCCGGCGGGGCCGCCGGGCGCGCAGACGGCAGTGATGGCGGGCCTGGGGCCGCTGTTCGGCCTGACGCGCATGCAGGCCGTGCGCTCTGGGCTGCTGCTTGCCGCCGGCGGCGAGTTCGCCTTTGTGGCCTTGTGCGCCCCGCCCGGCCCCGCCACACGCCGAAAAGCCTGCGCTGCACAGGCCGGCCGCGGCGGTCTGGGCGCATGGACCTGCGCACCGGCCTATCCCCATGAGCACACCTCTTTCAAAGCGCATGCCCTGGCCAGCCACGGACAGCTCAGGCGCCACACCCCTGTCCTGCCCCGTCTGCATCCGCCCCCCGCGCGCCGGCCAGCAGGATATGGCTGTCGTGTTCGCTGGCGCGATTCCCCGGGGCGCGGCGCGCGCAGCGGCGAGGCCATGGCGCACAAGCTGGTGGACAAGGCGCTGGTGAGCGAGCTGTTCCTGGTCGTCGCGCTGACCATGGCGCTCACGCCGTTCTTGGCCGAGCTGGGCGCGCGGCTGGGCAAGGCGTTCGAGAGCAGCGATTTCAAGGCGCGCCGCCGCGCCCGCGCCGCGCGCCCGCCCCGGCCCGGCAGGGGTTGCCTGGGGCTGCCGCGGGGCGCCCGGCGCGGGTGGGCCGGGGATGTCGCAGCGCGGGGCGCCGCCGATATCGGTGTGCGGGGCTGCGGCCGGCGGTGCGGCCCGCCCGGCCAGCAGCCTCTGTCGCCGCCCCGCGCGACGCTGGGCGGCGTGCGGCGGTGGGCCCTCGCGGCGCGAGCGCGCGCGCCGGGGCGCAGGCGCTGCAAGCGACGGAGGGCGAGGTCGAGGAGATGCGCGGCCACGTCATCATCTGCGGCTTCGGGCGCGTGGGGCAGACCATCGGGCAGCTGCTGGCCGAGCGGCTCATCCCCTTTGTGGCGGTCGACGTGCGCGTGGACAAAGTGCAGGCGCGACCCGCCGCTCTCCCACGAGGCCGGCGCCCGTCTGGCGCCGGTAAGACCTGGCGATCTGCTGTGCTGCCACGGCTCGGCATTGCCCTGCCAGTGCGTGCATAGGCGGCGCGCCACCCGCTGGGCATCCCCTTCGGCTGCGCCAGAGGCGGCCTGTGCGCGAGGCGCCGGCGGCGGCCGGGGGGGCGCGCGCCCGACCGCCGCGGCCGCGCGCAGGCGGGCAAGGCGCTCGACCTGCCGGTCTACTTTGGCGACGCGGGCAGCCCGGCGGTGCTGCACAGCCTGGGCGCGCACCGCGCGGCGTGCGCGGTGATCACGCTGGACACGCCGGGCGCCAATTACCGCTCCGTCTGGGCGCTGCACAAGCACTTCCCGCACGTCAAGAGCTACGTGCGCGCGCACGACGTGATGCACGGGCTCAACCTGGAGAAGGCGCGGGCCGCGCCGCGTTGGTGTAGGGTGTGGGGTGTAGGGTGTGAGGATGTAGGGATGTAGGGTTTGTATAGGGTGTATGGTATACCTGGCCTGGTTGCAGCCGCGCCTCTGCTACCGCCGGCTGTCGCAATGCGCGGCCCGGCCGGCCTGCCGCAGCCAGCGCCGTGCGCGCGGCGGGCCAGCGCGAGGGCTGGCCGCCCGGCGCCCGACGTTCCGGGGGGCGCGGCTAGCGCGCGCGGGTGCGCGCGCGCGCAGGCGGGCGCGACGGCGGTGGTGCCCGAGACGCTGGAGCCGGGCCTGCAGCTGGCGAGCGCGGTGCTGAGCCAGCTCAACATGCCGCCGGACGACGTGCAGGAGGCCATCCAGAGCTTCCGGCGCAACCACCTCATGGAGCTGCAGGCGCGGCGCCCCGCGGCGGCCGTGTGGCGGCCCGCGCTGCCCTCCGCCGGGGCACCCCGGGTCCTGCATGCTGTGGCGTGGGCGCAAGCCCGTGGCGGCGCGGCGCATCAGGGCATGGGGCAGGACCCGCTACCCGCTATAGGGTAGCTACTAACCCAACCCCTTGTGCAAGGCTGCGGCGCGCGGCCGTGGAGGGCCTGACTGTGCGCGGACGGGCCGCAGGCGCTGTGCAAGAACAGCGGGTCGTCGCTGGGGTACGGCTTTGGCAGCAGCCCGGTGGACCCGGGCGAGGACGCGGCGCGGCCGAGCGACGATGCGTCGCGCGCGCCCCTGGCGGATGTGGCTGTGTAGGCGCCTCGTGCGCTCGGCGCTTGGCGCGAGCGGATGCGGGTATGCACAGCCGGAGCTGGGGCGCTGCGTGCGCATGCGCTGTGCGGCGGTCAGTCTGCGGGCGTGGTGCTGCAGACCGGGCCCGCAAAGTGGATTTTAGGATCTGGGGGGTTGCGTTGCTTTGATGCTGTGTGTCGTAGTATGCCTGCTGGCTTTGTGCGCCGCACTTTCTGCTGCAATGCATGCTGCTGCTGGTGCGCCGAGCTGTGTGCCGACCTAGTAAGTTATTACGGCCGAACTGGTTGGCTGCTGTGATCCTGCCCCCCTCAGACACCTTAAAAAGCACAGGCCGCACACCCCCCCAGCTGAGTGGATGGATATGTAACAAGACGGGGCACTTAGCGGTACCATACTGCAGCAGTGGTATGGCTCCAGACTACAATGACACGATGCGCATGCAAGGCGACCCATAGCTCACCATGCCATGTATACAGCACACATGATGAGCAGGCCGCTGTGGTCCCGCATTGCTTGGCACCACTGCACTTCTGTGACCCCTCTGCTGAGGCTGAGATCGCGGTGCACAAGGAGATGCATGCAGAATGAAGGGCATGCCACAGCGCTGGGGCACATACATCTGCGCGATTTGCATCGCATGAAAAGCGAAGAGGGGCGATGAGTGTGCAGTGCATGCATGCGCGGAGGGTTGCTTAACGTCGCGGGAGGGGGCGGTCCCATCATGCAGCCGCCGCTTGTGCTCTTTGCGCACGCGCGTGCGCTTCAGTTCAGGCGTGCCACGGCCATCCGCACCAAGGCCCTGCGCACCCGGTGCAGAAGAACCCTGTGCTCGGAACCAGTACTTGGCGTCCCTGGCGGAGAGCGGCACCTGCGGCTGCCCGCCCGGCTGCGGCCCCATGGCTTGCGCCGCGTGAGCGCGCCTGTGTACGTGGTGTGTGGACCGTGCGCATGTGCTGCGGCGCTAGACGCTGCAGGCAGGAGCCTGGTGCATGCAAGCTTGCCTCTAGACGCCTGGTGGATCATACTGTCTAGACGGCAAGACGGCATGCGGCCCCAACACACTCTTGCATCGTGCTGTATGCCCTGTTTTTGACGCGCGGGGTGCACCCACATCTACAACAACTCGGGCGCCGTTAGAACAGAAGTCCGCGCCTGGCGCCGTCCCTCCACCGGACAAAACGGAGTCTATAATACACACACTGCAGCATCAGACCAAGTTGATGGCACTCTGCAGGAAAGCACACCCGCGCACAAGCAGAGCGCTATCCGGTCTGAACGTCACAGCTCGCGGCCGTGCACACGCCGAGGCGCCCAGATCGAGCGCCGCCGCACCCGCCGGCCCAGCCCCGGTGCAGACGCGCGCCGCCGCGCCCTCGCTTGCGCTCATGATGACAACCCAAGCCGCCCGCAGCTCCACACCTACACAAGCCGCAGCTGCCGCACCCACCCAAGCGTCCCAGCTGCATGCGCCCGCCAACAGCCAACGCTGTCCCCCAGCTACCCCACCAGAAGGCAGTCCACGCAGGCCTGCGCCGGACCCCGCGGCGCACGCGCGCGCGCGCGCACGCGTTGCGCTCGGCGCCGCAGGCGCGCGCGCCGGCGCCGCGCGCGAGCGCCTCAGCTGCCGCAGCACGACGATTTCTTGGTCGTCTCGCTGACGGGCTCGGTCACCACAATCTTGGTGCCCTCGCCCGGCCGCGGCGCGCTGTCCTCGGCCGCCAGCGCCTTCTTGCTGACGATGTGGTAGATCTCGG
>JAABUO010002234.1_pt1 | contig 23877 bp, 25 predicted proteins | sample 5559291 | NCBI WGS metagenome assembly JAABUO01 (sample SAMN10711878, study PRJNA513372) | rock metagenome | isolation source: Antarctica rocks | place: Antarctica: Victoria Land, Finger Mt sud
CTCGTCGACTTGAACATTTTTTGGATTAAAGTCAGCTTCGATTATATTTCTCTACTCGGAGGGTGTAACGGCGGCGATCGCTGACTTGTTACATGGCGGGTTATGCTGCACGCTTTACTTATGCAGGCTGATCGGTAGTGGCGAAGTGCACTCGGGCCCGTCGTAAACTGTTTTCCGGCGAAAATAAGTATTGTGGCTAATTCTGCAAAGTGATATCAAAGTTGACTAGGAGGAGGAGGAGAGAGGTAACGAAGTCCCCCGCGGAAGAGAAGAACGAGTGGGCTCTGCGCTCCCTACGCCTAGACGACTGGGGCGCGATCGCAACCAGGGAGGCCACCCGCCGCCCCCAGAGGATCGAGAAGACAATACACCATTGGTGGAGGTCCTCCTGGGATACCATATGGGACGAATACCAGTCGGGACTAGGAGCTGGGGATCGCCCCCCAGGAGGACCCTCCATGAGGGCCTCCAGAAGGCTGAGAGCTCCGTGCTTACGCAGATGAGAACGGGAAAGATCGGGCTAGCCGCCTTCTTATACTAGTATAGAGTCCCCGGCTTTATATGCTGGCGCAGGCAGGTAGGCTCCAGGACCGCCGCCAGGAGCTAAAGGATACCTCAGGCGCGGTGGACGCCTACAGGATGCTCGCGAACGCGGGGGGGGCAAATCGAGCAGCGAGATGGATGATCCAGACCGGGCTTCTAGGCCAGTTCTCGCTCTAGACGCGAGTATAACTAAGAATAATAATAATAATAATAATAATATTGATTTTAGTATTAGTTTTTAAGCTACTAATATTAATGAATATTAATAATTTTCTTCCGACAATTATTTTCGAATTAGCTAAGAAATTGCTATTTCTAATTCCCTTCCACTATATCCTATTTACTATGTAGCTACGGCTAGTATTAGTTTTCGTTAATATAATTATAATAGAAATACGTGAAACGAATAAACAGTCATGCGTGTGAAAGGAACTTCTTGTTCAAGTGTATGTAAAATGGATGATGGATGACATTCCACCCTCGGTACCGTAAACTCTACTTAAGGAACCGCTAGCTAGCTTACTACTAGTCAATCGACGCCTATTAATGGGCGTTCTGCGGTCAGCGACAAGCACAAGGACTCTGTGGCCCTTGCACCACGGAAAACGCTCAAGGTAACGTCTACTATCCTTGATGTCTATGGGCGTCAAAGAATGGCTTCCACATCTTCTCTTCACTGGGCCCCATCTCGTGGCCTGCGAAGGGGAAAAAGACGGCCCCCTCCCATCCTTTGAGTGGAGAAGCACAGCAGCCAAAGCATACGGTGCCAAGTGTCGGGAATGGAATTGGGAGGGTTGACGGCGTCCATCTCCGCAGCGACGGCTCGACATCTGAGGAGCAGGGCGGGTAGCAGGGCTCCTTCAGCACTCCACCCAACTCGGTGCCAGGCTTAGAAGCCGTGTACGACCCTTCAAACCTTCGCTCGCTAATTTCACTGCTGACAGAGGCACCCTCCACGAGAAGACAAATCGCTCTACATCCGCTTCGTCACCACCACCTCCTCCTCCTGCTGCTGGCCCTCCTTCTTCTCCTTCCGCCACTGGTACCGTCCTCTCGTTGATATCTGATACGCAGAAAGAGTCAAGTGATCGCGCCCTCAAAGATATCGGCTTCTTCGTGAAGGAAAGAGAGGGCGAACGTAAGTGACGGGCACAATGGAGACAAGGGTAGACGAGATGGGGACAGGACGGCCACAGGCGCCACAGGCATTGGAGATTCCTCCAAGCGCACGGCGGACACTGTAGGTTTGAACGAGGGGGTAGAAGGTGTATCCAGGTCGGAAAAGTTTCGACGTTCAGGTCATCCGCAGGCCCTTCTCGCTGTAATCGACGTCTAATGATTCCTGGAAGACCTGATCGACGTGATAAATGATGCTGACCATGACCAGATTCTCGCACAGATGCGATCTCTACCCGAGCCTGTCTTCAGACGTCCACCCTCTTAGCGAGACTTTCAGTGACCCGAGAACAAAACAAGCCCGAGTGGATCCAGTGGGGCTGGCGGCAGTCAAGGTAAGCCCCCCAGTGTAAACCTTGACCGGCGTCTCGGCCTTTCCTCTGACGTACTGATAGAAAACCGGTCATGCTTAAGGATGATATCTCTATGGCCGACGAGGGACGAGCCAAAGACCCTCGGATGCTATATGCCACCGCTCCTCCCACTGGCCTTGATCCTCCCACACAACCTCTTGATCGGCCTACTTCTCCCGACGGTGCTCGACTTCAGCCCGCAAGCCGGCCGGTTGTCAGTGAAGCCGACTACGGAGCAGCCCCGTTCCCAGGCCTCACCTCCTCCACGTTCTCCTGTAATCTAACGCCAGCACTCCAGCGCTTGAACAGAAGGAAAAGAAGATTAGAAAAACCAGTAACGAGAGACGGGTATGAATACTACGTCAGACTTTGTATAAAAGTCTACAGGATATTCATCAAGGGCTGATTGTATCGGAGCTGATGGGGAACCCCCGTTCTTTACATTACCTGTACAACTCGGACGGCGTTTGCTAATCAAGCAGTAGCTGATATACGGAAACGATGCAGAGACACCACGCAGATCAAAAGACGCCTTTCGAGACGATGCCTGACTAGGTTCGAGGACTATACGGTATTCCCAAGAGTCTTCGCGTCAGGATAGTCAAGGAAGTAAAATGGAACCACAAGCAGAACGTCTATGAAAGGTAATGGGGCAAGTTGGTGATCATGGTCCTCGGCGCATTCGAGATGTGGTTGAATTACCAGATCGATCTTTATAACCAACGACACAAGGAGAGTAGGGGAGGAAAGAAGGGACGAAAGCAAAAACGGAAGGCGAATTAAATACTCAAGCATACCCCGCTCCTAATAGCATAGTCATTCCATTTTCCCTGCCTAGTTGCTACCCTAATTGAGACAAAACACCAAGTCTGCATAGCATAGTCCCGGCGGTCAAGAATGAGGGTGTTAGCTCAATGACGCATCGAATTGTGCAATGTTTCCTTTCCATATTGATTCGTCCTTTAGCGGCGCCAGAGCAACCATGTGGAATAAGTAGCTTTGAATTTGCTAAGGTCTCTCTTGCTAGGACAAATTGATCTTTTAACAAGTCGATCAAGTCGAAGCTGACTAACCCTCTTTTTGGGCATGTCGCCCTTGGCAATATCTCGCCCGAGGCTAGAACAAGAATCTTTAGCAGAGCGAGACGCGATACAAAAGCAGTGATCGCGAAGGTGAAAGTCAAGTATTTGGCCATGGAATCCCGAACGCTGGAAAAGAGCTTATTATAGAGGCTCTATGCCCAACACCGTGTTTCTCTTTGGTGTTTGTAGCTGGCGACTCGGGGGTTCGTTCTTGTCCGGGCTCGGCGACTGCGGTGTTGGCTTCGCCCATTGCCCATGTTTCTTCATTTTCAGAGAGGGACTCGGTATCATTGTCGTATGGTGTGCTATCCTTGTTGTCGTCAATGACTCGTGCAGTAAGAGGCTCGGCTTGGCCATTAGCGATCAATCGTTCGGCTTCGTGTAGTGGAAGCTCGACGCTCTCCTCTTCATAGAGTGGAGGTGCTGTATTCGTTTTGACCAAATTACTCGTCTGTGAAAGTGGTTCTTCTGGTTTCAAGTCGGATACTGTGTCCTTGGAAGCAGAGGCCTGCTCGCCGTAACTCTTTGAGCGCTCCTTGTGCTTTTTACGAGCTTCGATGCCCGACCAGGCGAATAGCGAGACCTATAATGGGAAGACCTAAACCTCGAGGCAAAATCTTGTGGAAGGAGGCAAGAAAGCTAGAACAAACCCTAGGGTTCTCTCATCAACGATAGGATTGGTCGATTTTGCTAGCGCATCGCGATACTTACTAGATCAGGCTAGACCTGCCTGGTTTCGTATGATTTCCCTTGCTTCCGGGTGGATAATTGCATCCATCCCTGCTCCCGTGCAGCTAATCAGAATGTCTGAATCCCGCCTCGAAAGCTGAAGGATTGGTCAGCTATGTTCTATAAGCTAAGCTAATGCATTTATCGACCGGCGTGTAAGGTGTCTACAATTATAATCTCGTAGTCCTCCCCTTCTTGCATTGTGTCATAATAGTTATTGGAGTGACAACATCATGGCTCTAAGCAGAAAAGATGCTAGTCCGGTACCCAACATCATCGGCCCATCATAAGCGCTGATGCTTCTCGACACGTTAAAGAACTATCAGGTCAGTATGATAGCTTATAGCGCGACTCCTGTAATGAAAATATCTCTCATTTAAGGAACTCCATATGATAACTATGTTATCGATTGTTGCGAACCTTAGGCCATGGAAAGAAGGTGTAGAGGTGGATAATCGCTCGACCACGACCATGCGCTGCCAGTGGTGTCTATTGATTCAGCACCTTCTACCTTTAAAATTCGATGACTTAATCCTCGAACCTGCTTTACGTAGCATACCGTATACAGCTCCATGTCTATAGAACAGCAAGCACTATCTTTCATCCTCAGAGTCTGATATAGCCATGTTCGTCTCGGAACGAGTATCGTAATCGTCTTCATTTTCCCGACTTGCCCAATGCTTCAGGTGGTAGTCGTGTCTAAAAGCCGCGAACGCTGCAGGATTGATCTTCGCAAGCACCTCGTCCTTTGTCATGTATTCAAGACCAGAACCTATGGCATTCTCTGTCAACGGCTGGGCGCCATGGCGACAATATGCACAGATGACTTCGACCTCAGGGGGAGTCAAAGGGACGCGATCAGCGCGAACTACTATCACAGAGCCTACCTCGCCCTGCCACTGCATCGGCGCCCAGCCCCAACCCAGGTCACCAGCACCCTGAAACCCCGCATTTAGACCGATGTCGAGGAACAAAAAGGTCGCTTCCTGGTTCGTATACGCAAAGACATCATCTCGCCAATTTTGATCAGCAGGAGCTTGGATGATCAGCAAAGGCACGCCAATGCGCTTCGCAATAGCACTGATTGCCCCAATGGTGAAGACCGAGTGCTGGGTTTGAATAGCGACGGAGCTGTATTTCTCTTTACCAAATGTGTCCATATCCCCTTGACAAGATATCTGGACTCCATCAACGACGACTGGTGATGCGGAAGGTTTAGGATCGATGCTCGTGTCGGCGTAATCCTCGAAGTACTCAACAATATCCCGCATATCTTCGATCTGAACATCTTTGTAGTCCTCACGACCCATAGAAAGTTGGACAGCACTCATGCAAATACCTGGACCACGCCAGTCGTGACAGAGACGGCCGTTGGTCGCCGCAACAAGACTTGGATTTTTTCGTCGATTCTCTTTCAAGAATGTATCTCGGAACAAAAACTTTGTCGAGCGAATACGGCATCCGCGGCGAGAACTATAGTTAAAAGTACGGCTGTCGATGTAGGGGTCGTCATCACCTAGATGATTTTTGACGTCGGCAATCTGATAATAAAAATTGTCTTCCTTGTCGAACTTCCGAATGATCTTAACCCACAACCATCGTGGATTCCTTGAGATCTCTGGAAACAGAATAGCTCTGACCATACCCTCACGTGGTGGGAGCTGGAATTCTGGATATGACTCGCAGAGATGCCTATGAAAATGATATTGCGCGCTTTGGCAAGCTATCGAGCAATACCGCACTGCTTTGCATGAGCTGCATCGAGTTGAAGTTGTCTTTCCGCAATTGGAGCAAACATGGTCAGTAGAGCCTGCTTCTTCGCCACCGAATGGACCCCATTCTGAGGCACAATCCTCGTTTTGCACCGCTGCTGCCGTATGGTTTGATCGTGCAGAAACAGCATCTACTTCCCAAATGGGACTTTTGGAACTATCTGAAAGGACGCCTGTATTGCCTGTGACCAAGGGCACGGTCACTCCCGTGCTCGAGTCGGGATGAGCATACATCACCGTGTGACGGTAGATTTTGTCTCGGAGCGCAGACTGTAGATGTCCTACCATACGCTGTAGTATTGTTCGATAAGTCTGCTCCATTCCGGTGTCCGATACAGACGTAACACTCGGTGGTCGCCATCCGAGACATAAATTATTGTGGGCTCCACATAGTTCGACTTGGTCTTGTTGTTCCAAAGATTCCACATATAGCATACAACAATAACAAGCCGCCTTGCTGCACGCAATATATCGATCATTGTCCACGAAGTCCGTCAAGCCATTTCCTTGTAATACCAGGGAGTCAAGCAATGCAATTTCTGCATGCGTGGAATTTCGCTTGGTGTTGTTCAACAGATCTTCCATGTAGGTATAAGGCGTGCTCGCATCACTGCTACTAAAGTTAATCCGGACAGCCGTATCAAAGGCGCTGACATCCTGCTCCGGTAGGAGGTCTTTGACAATCTGGTGGACGGATTGGTTTGAATGAAGCAGAAGTGATTTCCCTGCCTTCGGAAGCGGTACAGTCCTCACTTTGACGTTGAAGACTTCAGGGCAAATATTCCAAGCGTGTAACATTGAATGAAGGCACTGTAAATGTTTTCCAAGGCGCAATGTCTGGTGATGGAGAGCCTGGAATGGCGAGAAGCGTGGGTCAAAGCCTCCCTCTTTCGTTCTTGCCAATATCTGAAGCAAAGGCAAGTTCCTAGCTTCATAGCAGTCTCTGACGAGTTGAAGATGTTGTGGCTCGACAGTGGTTTTGAACAGATGTCGGAGACCCAAGAGTGACTTTTGGAGACCCTCAACCGTCATCCCGTTGCTCAAGTCTTGGGATCATTCTTCAGTCAACGGTCATAAAGCGATTGGAATTACTGACACTGTTCCAAATCAACTACGTTTTTGATGCATTCTTCACACGCTGTCAGTGCCATTCTGCGATAGAGCTCAATCCGGGACCTGCTTGGCCGGATGACCCGGTGAAGCAAGTCATCTGAAACGTCGTTGGGACCGCGCGTGCTTTTCATGATAGCAGAGAGGACATCTTCAACATGCTTTTTTGGCTTCGTCTGTCTGTGGCCTTGAGATTGCTGATTGACTGTCAGCCACAGGATGCGGTTCATGGACGTCCCATTGAGTGCTGCCGCCGTGCACGTCCTTCCTCCCTTTTCATAATCACAAATGTAGGCTACAGCATCGAGAAAGGATCGACGAGCATCTTTCGGTAGTTGCTTGCTCCTAGGTGACGTATTTGCCTTCTCTGCCTGCGGCTTATTCAGAGCTAACAACAGCAGCAGGTTCTGATACAACTGAAGCTCAAGGTGTTGATGCATGTCAGCATTGATTTCATGAGATCCTTTGCATATCTCTGAAGATTTAGCATTAGATCGATGCCTGAGAGGAGTAGGGACGAGTGAAAAAAGCTTTATAAGTGTCATGCCCTGAGTAATGTGATGGATTGGGCCTGAGGAAGAGCGGGGTCTGCAGGCTGCATGACCCGGTAACGCTCTTGCGTGACGTGGTAAGGCAGAACGCCTCGGCTTTGATTTCACTATCAACGGTAGATGACTCGATATGATCGCTATCGTCGCACAATAGCAAGTGAATCGTCAACGTCTTCGCCCTCCACTCCTTTTGCCGGGTGGCCTTCGGGCAGGCTTGTACGCCACGGACCCTAATACTATCATGGAAATGACCCCGGACTCGGTTAATTGGGCCAATCTTCACGCCTGGTTCATCCAGCTACTATACGCTTAGTGATGGCGTTGACTGTCAAGTAATGGTTTTAGTTAATGGTGTTAGTAGATTACGACCGTGCGCCCGTGGCAACTTAGATACGGACAGCCCACCTCCCGCTTTTAGCGTATATAATTCTAATAAGAATACTAAGGTATAGAGTAATAATCCTTATCCCTATAGAGGCTATCTAGCTCTATACTAAGTTTGTTAGTAAAGTATAATAGCTACTATAATAGATAGTAGATTTTATTATATAATATTATTCTTGACCTTAAATAAGTAAATATAAAGCTCTTAGTATTCCTTCTTTAATTAACTAGATATATAGTAATCTATAAAGTATATTATATTATTATTATTAGTAGAATACTATTATTCTAGAAGAGCTTCTATATTTATAATTATTTCTACCTTCTTCTTAAAGTATACTAGTACTTTAAAGCTACTATAAAAGATACTTATATATTAAAAGCTACTAGATATAAGAAGGAGAGGAACTTAACTATCTATAAGTAAATAAATATTTCTTATAACTTATATTATCTAGAATAGAGTTACTTATTATTACTTATAATACTTATAGTAATACTTAAGTAATAGTATTAAAGCTCTAATTATATTAAGAAGAGTTAGCCTAATATTTAAAGGAGTAGAAGGTCTCTTATTATTATTCTACTATTTTACAGACTTTAAATAATATAAAAGTATTATATAAGAAAGACTAGTAAGTAGGACCTTAAAGGTAGACTCTTTAAGTTACTTAGTAAGCCTTTATACTAGAAGTATATAAGGGTATTAGAATAGTTCTATAATTATAAACTAATTATACCTAGTTATATAAGAGGCCTATCTTACTTTAAATTAGACTACTTAATAGATTAAGGTTACTTTAATAAAGAGGAGAAGCTTAAAAGCTTAAGGCCTCTAACTTTTTAAAAATAGTAATTAGTTCTTTAATTTATCTAACTTTACTACTTTATAACTGTTAGAACCGGCCTAGAATTAAGTTATAGGGGTAAGTAGATTAAGATAACTAGGTAAGGAGCAAGAGATATATACAAGATATAGCTATTAAGTACTAGTAACTACTATCTACTAAGACCCTATACTTGCCGCCTTAGGCCTAGTATAATAATACTATATATAATACGGCCTGGTAGTATATAGTAATACTATATGCTATAGGTAGGGCCCTGACACCTATTATAATTAAGAATAATAAGTAGGACTTAAATAAATATAAAATCAATATAATTATAAGAAATTAATATTAAGAAGGAAGATTTAGTATCTAATGAAATATAAGAGTTATTTTCATATATATAATATATAATATAATATAAATAACTTGAAGGATAATTAAGAGGTAATTAGGGAATATAAAGAAAGACCTTATAATAAATTATAATTATTAAGGTAATTATATTAAGAGCTTTAAATAGTCTAGATAAGGTATTAAATAACTTAAATAAGGAATTTAATAATATATAATACTATAAATAAGGTTATCTACTTTTATATTATACTATTATTATAAATTAGATAAATAATTATTAAGATAGCTATTATAAAATTAATAAGATAATATTGAGACATTTTTTATCCAAGATAAACATCAAGCGAGCCGCTCAGCTTACAGGAACGAGGTTTTCACCGCCTCCTTTCTTGCTGGCAATTACGGGGAGCTTGCATTAGAGAGTGACTCCGCGGTCTACGCCGACAGGTATATCTCCTTAACAGTCGAGCTTTCCGATATAGCATTGGACGGAACCATTATCGCAAGCACCTTTTCCCGTACTGTTCGTGAATTGATGGCCATATAGAAACGACTTATCGCTAACAACCTTCATCGTGCAGCTACTTCACTCTCCCTCGTTACCTTCCTATTAGCTAAGTGCCTCAATCTTTACTTAGTAGTTCATCAACATCAGGCACGTTAAGATGGACCCAGATACTAAGCCTGCGCATGCGAACGGTGGCATGCTGCAATCTAAAGACCACCGGGACCTTCTTGATATCATTGACAGAGTTCGACGGTAGAGCGAGACAGTATCGAGACAGAGTTTCTTCCGGGAGGAGTCTGGACAGTCCTCGAGGTATTATAGCTTGGTGTGGAAGCGCTGAAGCTGCGTCTTAGCGATGTCTTACGAGATCAAATTTTAAGGCAGCTCCCCAGCGTCCTGGAGGACGTTAAAACTGAAATTAAGCAATGCGAACACAAGCTGGCCAGGCTTAGAGCTTCGAGGCCTACCGTCTCAGAACAACGAAGACACCTACTCAAAGTAAGTATAGGGTCCTCGACCCTATTGAAAGCCGCCATTGACGGTATCTACACGGATGTCTTCTTTACTAATATCAAGCTGCGCGAGCGGGCTGTTGTGCAGAACACCTTATCCGACTTTGCCGAGCAGATGCGTATAGAAGGTTACTCGAGAATTATTCGAGAAGGCCCAGGTCCCCTCGAAGACAACAATCGGTGTGTCTCCCGGTCAGAATACATCGAGGAGGTAAAGGCTCTCATGAAAGAAAGCCGGGGACGAGAGCTCCCAGGCACGTATAACCCTCTCATTGTGGCCGAGCTCTTCAGCAGGCAATGCAAACCCTGGCAGAGCCTAGCATATGATCTCTCGGAGCGCGTCCTCAGCTCTGCCTACATAAGTGTCAAGTCTGTCCTTTGGTATGTTGCAGATGAACGAACAGCCGGGTCGCTTTTCCGTGAGGTTGTTGGCCCATCGATGGAGGGTCTAAAACTGAGCTTAGCCGCAAAGATAGATGAAATCCTAGAGCCACATCTGTCGGGACATCCCATCACTTACAACCACTACTTAACTGAAAATATGCAGAAGGCGCAGGTTGCCCGCCATCGACGTGAGCTGGAGAAACGCTTGAAGGTCTTCTTCAAGAAGGACGAGCTGGTTATTGGTGCTACCAATCATTGGTTCGATATGAAGGCTTTGGTAGAGACTCTTGTGTCCTCCACCGAGCCCGTTATGGACAAATTTTCTTGCTCCATGGCGACTAACATGATGGAAGCGTACTGCAAGATTAGTGGCTCTTTACTCTAGTCTATGATGCAACTAAATAAAGTCAGGTCGCTCTGAAGAAGTTCATCGATGATTTGAGCATCCTTGCTATTGAAAGATGTTTGATCCAGAAGTTACCAAATCTTCTCTCCCCAGATCTTATCTGTGACCTCACCGATGCGGGAGTCCAACGCATTGCGGGTGAAAGCAATGAGTCGACAGCACAAAGGATGCTTGCGACGGAGAAGCTCCGAGTATTGGATATCGGTATGGCTGATTTGAAGCGATTGAAGAGGTATAACCCTTCAATATTGGACTCGCAGGTGTGTATACTGGTGATTTCTGTTACTTTTCAGACTAATTCAGATCTCGTAGGAACACCCATTTGGAGGCACGGATCCTGCTGCAGCGTACGACGAGATCGTTCAAGAAGGATGTACCGGGCATCCCGACATGTCAGCTGATTCAGATGTAGACTTGGAGACTAATTTGTGTCCTGATAGCCAAGAAATGTGCGCGTTAGGAGTGCCTCCAGTCCCTCTGGAAGGTTCAGAACTTGTGCCGGTAGATGGTCTGAAATCGCCAGATGTCCCTGCTACGAAGGCCAACAAGAAAGGCCGAAAGAAGGTGACCGGTTATAAATGAACGGTTGAGCTGTTGGCTACACGGTCAAGAGTAAGATGTCTAAAAATCTGAGAATCAGGAGCAAGGCTCCATAAAAGCAATTCTTGTTATACGAAAGAGATAAATTTCCAATGTTGACCCGAATCCTATCCATCTTCCCCTACCCTAGCTTCCACTCCTTCGCACACCGTCTGTGTCAAAGACCATAGCTCTTAAATTGCCTCTAGCAATTTGCGTATTCAGAAAATCTAGAGTTCACTAATATTCCAAGGAGCAAAATTATAGCCGTCCTTTCTAATGTTCGTATCGTAGAAGTTGGATCCTACGAAGATACTACGGCTAAGGTCATGGTTATAGATTAACCCCCTCACTCCTCATCATTCCTCTTAGCCTCGTCATCCCCACTCGCATCTTCGGCACCAGGAACAGCGCCACCAGCAGCAGGAATGACGCCAGCAGCACGCAATCCAGCAGGCGGCACGGCCACAATTACAGCCCGTGGTCTGCTCTGGATAGACTGCGTCGTGGTAGGGGGGCTATACGCCGCAGCAACTGAGCGATCTAGCAGGAGCAGGGTCGAACGCGAGTTGGGGGAGAGATGGTAGCGCCAAGATGTCGGAAGAATTTGCGCAGCCGATCACCCACCGCCAACTGGGCTTCCTCTATCATCTGCTATTGTGCAATGCTCACACGGTGAGCTTAAGGAAGGATCCAATAAGTTTGCTCCATTGGGCGGCCTTTGGCTCCCTGGCGCCTACCAGCCTAAATCCACAGGCGACCTGACAGATTGGTATGAGCTTTTACCACAGGTAAGGAAGTGTCATGTTTGCTCCCAGTGTGCCTACCACAGGTAGGCGATCCCTTTGCTCCCTGGCGTGCCCCAGGCCTAAATCCAGGCGACCTGACAGGTAGGTAGAAGAGCTTTTGCCACAGGCAAGGAAGGTTCTTATATTTACTCCCTCGTAGTACTGCACCACAGGTACAGCACCGAAATTGCGCCCACAGGACTAGCAAATAACCGCTGCTACGGGAGAGTAGACACAGGCAGCTGAAAAGGCAGCCGGGTTCATAACCTGTTGAACAACGTGTTGGCAACGTGATTATGGCTATCTGCATAGTACTCTTAGGAGGTAAGAACAAGGAGTTGAAAACTCTGTCCACATGGACCATGCCAAGACGCTAGCATGGATGGGGCTAGATGCCCATCTCTAACAATGGTACTAGGAACCTCCTGATGTATTAATATTACATGTAGAAGAGCATTACCTCGAGCATAGATAACATAGTATCCTAGTAGGATAGCTAGTATAATAAGAATCCCTAGAACCTTTCTATACCCTTTGTTCGACCCCTCGGCGCCCTGAAAGTACTTTACGCTTCGCCAAGCACAGGTCATGGAATGTGTTGGAATTCAGACCGGGTCAACCTCGGTAGTCACTAATCAGGACTAGTCAGGGGGCCTTGGCAGACTAATAGAGATTTCTCGTGATGGTTATTCCATTCTACATAGCTACATCCATCCATTAGTTATCATAATACTATTGCACTACACCCAAATCACGTGCAGATGACTCATTGACATCATACATTTTAACAGAATGTAGCCTATCCTATAGGGCTGGACTAATCCCATATGGTTAGCTCCTGCTTCTTCCACCAATAGGAACTCACTGTCCCTAGACCATGGCAACATCAACAGGAATCTGAGTATCGTGAGGACATTCCGGGTTACTGCGAGACCAGTCTGCTATATTATCTCATCTGCGTTGGTGGCGCCTTCGGCCATCCGGTGTATTGCCCGGGCCCACACGCCTTAGACAGTAGGATCTTGGCATTCCTAGAGAAAATCGCATAATTAGCCTAGCCCATACACCAAATAATTCTTGACCAAGTAACTCTGATGGATAAATACTTCAATTCTTTGATGTTTTGACAAGCTAAAAGGCGCCTACTAAGCGGCCTGCCTCCAATAGTATGTCTGCAGCAGCAGAGCTTCCCAGCCAACGACCTAGCCAGCGTGCTGTTGTGGCAGCAGAGGCTGAAATTCCCCATCAAGTAGCTGGTCTCACCTCATCGCCAGGAGCTGCAGCAGTGGCAAGAACATGAGTCTCGTATACCTCCACCTACCCAACCATCTTCGCCAAGGTTGGTAACGTCCGTCCCTATGTCGCGAGCCACCCGGCATCGCGAGCCGAATTGATGAATTAGACCTATGAAGTCTCCCCTCCGCAAATCTATGAAGATATGGTCGATATGTCACTGTTCTACAGCCATTTCTCCTCCAGGACATCTATCTGCAACGAAAATTACCGCGTTGTTATTCATACTGTCAATCGTTTCGTTGACGCCATCGATTGCCGCTTCAGCTGTTCCCCCCTGCCAAATCATGACCAACCATATATCTTTGGTTTGCGGAACCATGATATGTGAGTTTCATGAAGAAAGAATATAGCCAAGCTATGAAGGCAATCTCGATGTACATCTGCATTTCCTTCATTCCCTGCAAGTCCAATGATTTGGCCTATCCTGGACCCTTGTGACGTTTGTAGCTAAAAATTACGCTGGCTACGAACCTCCTGTCTTTTTACAGGAGAGCCAATCGATCTCAATTCAACGCAGTCATAACGGAGTCGAGACGTTGCGTGGCGGTGAAGCTATTGTGCAGAGATTTTCATGCGCCCGGCAGCAATACCCACCTCGACCCAGATTACTACCGATACTTGCGGAGGATTCATCGTGTTAAGAGTTAGAAGGCATACTGGGGAACGGACCTTGGCTATCCTGTGGCAAACGTGACCACAGCGGCGGGGTCGGTGAGCACGCGCAGCCAGGCGTAGTGACCCTGGGGCTGCGGTGCAATAGTACGGGCCTCGTCCACTCGTATTTTCCGGCTTGCTGGAGGGATGCAAAAGCGTCCGTTTTCTCTTGCGGACAATCGCTCTCGAGCGGTACCGACAATACGACGCGACGACTAACACCATCGACTATACGTGGAGGATCATCAGATCAAGAGTCAGAAGGCATACTGGTAGCACTAGGCGTAATGGCCCTAGGGCTACGACAGGATCATACGGGCCTCGCCCACCCGTATCTTCCGGTTTGACCAGCGGGATGAGCACCCATCCGATTTCTCTCGCGGGTGATCGCTCTCGTGCGGCGGCGACGGTACGACGCGGCGACTGCAGAACTGCACACTATATCCTCCAATGCCATGTCACAGGCACACGCTAGGCCACGGACACGACCCTCCTACGCTAAGATTTACCTCTACTGACCCCCAATAACTCTCTGAGATCGTCAAGCAAGAATCGGAAGAACACACAGGAATAGACGCGCTCAGGCGCACAAGATTACATGGGTTGGCGAGGATATGCATACAGGGTTGATGGCAAGGATGGATATGGTCTAAAGGCATTGACATACAATTTATAGGATGTATACAGGAACAGCATAGCATTGTTATAAGTATAGATCCTGGTGGAACAGCAAAGCCCGGCGCGTCCTGGGTTCACACATATTGTCAATCGTCACAGATAAGCGGGAGTTTTCACCCGGGGAGGCAGGTTTGCCCTCCTCTCACGGTTTCTTCTGCGGCAGCATATGGTACGTTTCGGCGGTTGGATCCATATACTGTTCGTCAAGAACAGCGTTACAGACCTCCCTTATTAGCAAAAATAGATGCTAGAGTAGGTGTATAAATCAATCAATCAATCAACTGATTATATAGATCAGAGGTTGTTCAAGAACGAATGCACGAGGAATTGATTTGGCAGTCAATAAGGATCAGCCGGAAGTGAAGAAGGATATGGAGCCTACGGGCAGCCAGATTGGATTGTCCTCACGATACTCAGATTCCCATCTATTGTGCAAAGGACAGCCCAGCTACGACGAATATGAGGAAGCCAAACGACTTGTAGATCGAAGGGTCAAACAGCGAAAAAGGGAGCTCCTGAAACAGACGGAGAGGGGATACGACGTCGCGGCGCCGGTAGGATATTTCCATACCGTGGAATGCAGATTCTCGATGTCACACGCAAATTCTGCTAATCTTTTACAGCAGTATCTACAACGTCTCGCTACATAAGGCTGCTTGGAAATGAGCGAGGCTGAGCATTCGCCGGCCCGGCATGACTCCTCCATCCTCTCGTAACCTCCGTACTATCATCTACCGCATTCTTCGGCGTCTATCGCGTCTCACCACAAAGTCCTGCATCGACTCTTGGGTTTTCTTTATATCCTTCGCAATCTATCCCTGTACAGCACACAGTCATCTCCAGAGCTTTCTCTGCCCATTCACAAGCCTTCACCAAATTGCCAATGCTGGCGCTGAAACTTGCCGCTTCTCGGATACTGTAGCTGTCAGCTTCTCCTTCTTCATCCGAGCTGTGGTACCAGAGCCCAACAAACCTTCGAGTCAATTCCATGTTCCCTACTCCTTCCTCACGGAGCAGCTCCGCATACTCAAGCGCAGCGTCCAAAGCTTTTCTGTCGTTGCGGAAAGGACTAAACACTGGCAGGGCACTGTGCATGGCCAACCCCTGGTCGAGCTGGAACAAGCGTTTACGCCTCTTCTCGCTTGCCCTGCCAAAGGCAGTGGAGTCATCGCACGCTGGACAATCACAGGTGAAGCCGTACAGATTCAACTGCTTCTTACGTTCAGCGGAATCACGGCATATTTGGATGTACGTTGTCAAGATTTCCTCGCCAGCTGCGATATCCTCGACTGCGTGTACTGTTTCTCGCTCAATGGTATTGTTCCAGTAGTGATGGACGTTGGGCAAGCATGAATGATTGATGCGTGATGCCTCAGGACAGATTACAGATCCCTCGCCTGCTCCGAATGTGTTCGTCTCGTATATAGCCATGATCTTAATGTGCTCTTCGACGGACAGAGCATCTACGCTTGGTCGTAGATCTTGCTGAGCACGGACGATATTTGTCCTCGCGGTATCACGAGGGCCTAATGGCCGGCAATGAAGTGATAGGAACAAGGCTTTTCGGTCTGGTGAAAGTTTTGCAAACTCGGCAGGAGCGTCCATTGCATTATCTCTAGCCAGGTGTATCAAGGGCCGCTCGCACATGATTCGGGTTCCGCGCTTGAGATCTCGAATAGCGAAGACACCGAGGCCTTTCCCTTCTGCTGCTTTGACCGTGTAGAATGTTGCTGAGGTTGAAACGCAAAAAAGTATAGCACCGTGTCATCTATAGGATGGGCAATACGAACGGAAATCCTGGGATGCCATCAACTTGTCGCCAGCATCCGCACATACGATACAATCTCCGTCCCTTTTTAGGGCACCAAAGTCCGTGTCCTCAGCGGAAGTATTTTGATTGCCCACTTTAGGGCCCATTTTTCCTTTCTTCTTTCGGCCACCGCGATGATTTTTGCGTTTGTTCCCTTTGGTCGTTTGAATGTCTCCGCCACTCGACACTCCAGTAGAGGCATTGCTGGGGCCAAGGTTTCCAACCTCCATAGCACTTACAAGATCCTGTACGATCGTCGAATTTGTATGTAATGAAGACGAGACAGCTATCAAATAATGGAGACGCGGCGCGGGGGAGGCAGACATTGAAATGTCGAGGGGACGCTATGGGGCTATGGATCGCAGGTGCAGGGGGTCCATTCAGGCAGATATGCACCAAGCCTTGAAGACGCTTTACCTGAGACAATTATGCATGTTACCGCCTAAGTCTTGCGGTGAAGAAATGGTAAGAGGCAGGTAATGCTTGTTTGCCTCGCCGTCCTGGACACGTCACCGATGTTTCGGAATGGTGCATATCGGCATGGAACGGAGGCTTGCCTTGCCTTGCCTGGCCAATCGGTCGTTGTAGCTCTATTGACTTCCGTAAGACTTCAATTTTCTCCCTGGTCCACTTAGTTGGTGAAGCTTGTAGGCCAAGAGCCTAGTTACTTCCGTACGCTCTCCGTGGTATCGTCATTCGCAGCCGCATGCCAGTCTTGTTATGATAATGACAGGGACGGTGTAACGGAAGACCAGAATCCGATCATTGCTCGGCACCCGAATTACGCAAATCTACTTATTGCATGTGAAGCATCTTATACATACGCCAAAGATCGTCCACATATTGGTCTTGTTGTCGCCGGCTTACTTAAAGGAGATGAGGCAGTTCCATTCGGATGGGCCATTCTGCTAACCAACCAGCACTTCGCCCAGTATCCGATTTCGAGTCTATGGAGCATGGTGTGTCTAGCCGATTGAGGCAGCAGAAGGAGACTAGGTTTGATTATGTCGTTTGGTATATCACTCAAGCGTTTACAGGAGATTCAATGATGTATTGAGAACACATGCGAAAACCCACAGTGGTGCAAGGGACGAGCTTATTACATAGCGATTCGCATCAACAGAATTATAGAAGAAGTAGCATCCTGATTGCTCTGCTATGCGGAAAGAATCGCGGCAGAGCTTACTCTTAGCTAGCCCCAGAACGCTTAGTTATTGTTGAATGATATGAGGATCTGATGAGTCATCTGCACGTGTCTTGGGTAATGTGCATGTATGTGATGATAAATAATGACTATGATAATTTCTATGTAGAATGGAACGCAGACGAGAAATCTCTCCTAGTCTGCCAAGACGGTCCTGATTAGTAATCCATTAGTAGTCAATTGGTAATCACCGAGGTTGACCCGACATCAATTCCAACACTCCCGAGAAGATATCGCCAGCATGGCAGCGCTGGCCTCTCAGATCGGTGACAACGAGGTATGTTACCTGTCGACAACCACCACATCTGAATGCCCTCATGTTTCACTCGGAGCTAGTCCCAATTGTTGTCTAGCGAGGCCGAAGTTGATGGGGCCGATGGGCTTTGTCAAGTGGGTCGGCACATTGGCCTTTGGTGTCAACCCATTCGAGACGGACTTCTTTAGTTTCCGAAACGAGTTGACGAACCAAATGATATCTCATTCGGATGTGTTTTGTAGCAGTATGATTAATCGGGTTAGTCGCCAATTTCATAGCTGCCTGGTTGTCGATGCTCAGGAGCACTGGTGCTGCTCCCTCATCATACCCCAGCTCTTCTAGCATGGGGCCAAGATACAGAGCTTCTTTACATGCTTCTGCTGCAGCGATGTATTATCACCAACACTTGTAGCGAAGCGGAGTGTTTACGGTTTTTAAAATCCTTCGACTCCTTTAATCACTTTCCTCTTCCTTTCCCGGTCGATCGAAGAGCTCATGGAGATGTTCTTGAACGACTTCGCCATCCAGAGCTACTGACCCGTCTGATCCATGATCACTCAGACGTTACCTCTACCCTCGCGACTACGAGCCAGAACCTCGTTAGATTCATCGATAGAGCGACTCAAGTATACACTCATTCTCCCCGCGAGTATACAAACATCGATTTCTCCGGCGACATCCAGATTGTTCGTCAGCAGATTCGCCTGGCGGATTCCTAAGTCAACGATCTGGCTGGTCTCCACGGTACCGTACAAAAGGATTACCATGCGCTCTATGCATTTACGGCAAAAGGCTTGAAAGACGGCCAACTGAGTAATTCGGAAGAATGGTGGGCGTGCCAAAGGCCTTACATATTACCGCGGTTCGGTGCTTTCGACGCAAACAGGGAATATTTGGAACCTTTGGAAAGAACTAGGAGGAGTGAAGAAGCACGTTTAGGGGTCATTACTTGGGAACGGGATACACAAAGACTGGAACAGATTCTTTGGGTAATCCGAGAAGGCGACCGGATCCTAGGACAACTAGCTGATTCACTATCTCAATGGGACCCTCAGATATACCACGGTACTACTGACGCTTCGAGTATGAAGTCCTGGATACAAGCATGGCGCTCGGCTTTGCGAGGCTTAAAGTTGGGGAAGACGCTCGACCCAAGGCAGAGATGGTTACGGGAATGGTTTCGGCAGTACATAGTTGAGAGTGGACGAGCAGAAGAGAAATGGAGGGAGCTTCTATCGTCGGTAGAAGATGAGGAGCGAATTATAATAGAGATTAAGAGTGAATGGTGTGAGCGCTCATAGACTTAAAGCGTCTATCGCGTACCAGCGTCGATTTAGGGAACGTCCCTCGGCAGAGAGGATGTGGGCGGCCGCGAGAAAGAAGTTCGGCATCCTATGAATTGGAGACTTGCTCTGGCGGCTGTCAGACCAGAAGATAAGGACGGGAACGGGTTTACCCTTAGCAAAGCAGCTCTGCATGGTTCGTCAGGGAACAATGGTGATTTCCGATTCTTCCGGAGTGACACAAGGAGAAACAAGCATGTTGAGCTACGGGCCAAACGAGTCCAGTACCGGGAAGTCCAGTGCGCGGGTATAGGTCCACAGTAAGATCACTCTTGCCTGGCTCCCATATACCAATCGCAATGCTTTATCCATGTTTCAGCAGATAGGGAAGATCTTTTTCGTCCAGCAACATAATAGACAAATCAGAAACTCAGAGAGAATTGATAAGTAGCAAGAAGAATGAGGGCATTCTTCACTACGTGTCGTAGAGAAGTAATTTGTGAACGCCGTGCCGTCATCAAGGCATGGATGGCTGGCCTGCCAGCATGGGAACTAGTGGGGCTTAACCGAAGGAAACTTTGAAGATGCCGTGATTATGTGTGATTGATTGATGGAGAAGGAAAGCTTCCCGCAGGTACAAAACCTGCCTGCGGAAGGCTTCCCTTCTCCCCATTCAGGACAGTCCCCCTATTCTAGCCACATTTGCGGGGCGGTGGTTTGTATGACGTGATGTACGCTCAACAGCAAACTATTGCGCACCACGACCGATTAGTATCATTCAAACGCTGATGTCATGCATACATACTACTCCATAATATGTACTCCTCCTATCGATATGATCATTTGTTGTAATGTGGTGGGAGTAGCTGTCGCATGACTTCAAGTTCTGATGGTTGGACCCTGTCAGCCCTACGGCTTGGCAGGGTCTGCGGAGAAATACTATGGTATCCGGCAGGTTAAATGTTAGCGCGACAGGGGTTTGATTGGTCAGAACTTAAAATCACCACAAAAAAATGCCAAGACGCTAACATTTAACCCCCCTGAGACGTAGTAAGCGGTGTGTTTTCGAGTAAGTACGACAGCGAGGTCGTACGACGGCAACACCATAGGAATGTATGGTCGGTGGATCCATAGCCTCGAATAAAGCCTCCCATGGAGTGTCTAAGTAGCACTCGGGCTATGTGTTGAGGACTATGGGTCAAAATTTTATACCTATCACACGTCCGCGTACCACTCTGACAGCCGAATAACATCAACAGCAGCTACGGAATAACTCCAAATAATCGTTTGCCGTATCTTTTGTAAAGGGAAACTTATTGCCTATAGTAGTTTAGCGTTAGTACGATATCAGACTAGGCCTTAAGAGTCGCTTACTGGCGCTGTCATTCCATAATCCCTCGCCCCCCATTCTCCCCCATTGTATTGAGACTCGTAGTCACCATGCGTATGCTGAAGACCTTGCTAACAAGAAGGCTCGTGCTTTTGCTACATTTCCTGCTTCCTATAAGCGTCCCCCCGTTGATCATGAAGTTTTACCAGCAAAGAAGATGCCCAATTGCGGTTATAGAACTGGGCCTGTACGCCAAAGGGATAAGGCGGACGCTGATCGTAGTTGGAGGCGAAGAAGAAGGAGGCGAGGTTGATGGAGCCTAGGAAGGAGGATGTCAGCCAGTTAGCTGATAAGTTGTTGAGTTCATCGTTGCAGGTAGGATTGGTAGGATAGGGCGTACGTACATTAAAACGAACTATTGCAGGCGCGTAGTGGCACGTGATATATGACGACAGCAGTAGCGATGGCGACAGCGACAGCGACAGCGATAGCGACAGTGTTGGTATAGTTGCATGTTGACAAATGGTAAATAGTACTACCCCGCAAATGTGGCAAATGTGGCTAGGGGGAGTTGTCTTCCGCACAGGCGCTTCCCTTGGCAGGCACTATCAGTCACATATGAGAAGATTCTTCTGCCGCACGAAGGATTGCCACCGAATACACAAACCTTTTATGACTGCGTGCAACCGAGAACAACACGAAGCTTGTCATCATAAGCCGCGGATTTAGTGTATGTATCGAGATTGTAAATCGACGTTTGCACGAGTCATTAAAATGCAAGAACACTATCGATGTAGCCACAGCGAGAAGAATGCAGTATTTCGCGATATCGCACCCCGTGTCTGATCTTCATCAGCTGGGCTCGACCGAGATTTTCCTTTCATGCTCCTTGTCTCAGGCAAGCCAGCCGCGAATCGTAGCAGTAGGTCATGGGTCAATGCGGATGGACCCAGTAGCCAGGAAGGTTGTTAGGAGCGCAGGTCGGATTCTTATCTTGGTGTTAGAATCGCGGAACGGTATTACTTTAGTCCGGAAGCCTTGGACCGTAATTTTGTAAGCATGGCGGTTCACACTAGATGTAGGCCATGCGCCTCACTCTCAGCAACTCAACAATTTGTTCATTACCCTAGGAATCTTCATCTGATTTTGAACTATCCAGCTCCCGGAGCCACGTGACAAAGATTTCATGCACGCACAAGGAGACATTCCCTAAGAAAAGGCTCTGGATTCCCTGGAGCCCGAGTTGACGAGACACCAACGCTCTAAAGGAGGCTCGTGTACATCGAAATTTTATTGACGAAGTTCCGTAGATCTCTGCTCTTCTTCTTCATTCATGGTGAATGCCGTAGCCTTTTCGGAACAATACACTTTCCACTATGGCGAAGCCCACTATCTTGCCCTATGACAGAAGTTGCGACACCTCATCGGCGTCTGCACTTCGGCTTGATTTGGCCAACATCATGATCGGAACGGAAGATTATGAGCTTCGCTTTCAGGAAACAAAGAAAACGAGCCCGGCTCAGATCTTCTTGGACTCATCGAGACGCAAAGTCTTTCGAATGCATGACGTTGTTATCAAGTTCGGGCCTAGCGTGGATGCTCGAGAGGCTCAAACCATGCATTTCATTAAGGAAAGAACGAGGATACCCATACCTGGTGCGACTAACGATGGGCCAAACACAATCTTGATGGAATACGTCGAAGGCTGCAACCTTCAAGAGCGTTGGCCACAAATGTTAGATGAAGAAAAGCGACGCATCGCCGAACAAATGTGTGACATTATACACCAATTACGAGGCCTCAAAGGGAATTACATTGGCGCTGTGAATCGTGGGCCTGCAGTCGACATGAGGAGATCCAGCAGCACTGGTGGCCCCTTTGACTCCGAGACTGAATTCAACAACTTTCTCTTTGAAAATATGATCTCCTCAACGCCATTGCTATACTCTCAGTCGGTACGGCAAACGATGAAAAGAGATCACGAACTTGTGTTCAGTCACGGAGATTTGAATTTGCACAATATCATTGTAAAAGATGGAGACATAATGGCTCTCCTGGATTGGGAATATGCCGGATGGTACCCCGAACACTGGGAGTATGTCAAATTTTGTGCCGCTACATTACACGACCGAGAATGGCATGAGTTAGGTCCAACCCTTTTCCCAACAACCTATCCCGACGAGCTGATCAAAGATCAATTCTACGGTTTGTTTGTGTTCTGAGACGCTGGCGCTGGGATTACCTGAAGCTGGTTCATCTGTCAGAGACCAGTGCAGTCTGTTTGTGGTGGGCAGACCTTTTGGAGACCATCAAGACTCGTCAGATGCATCCGTAATGACGTCGGCCATGGTATCTACAGCGGTTTTACGAGCCGCTGAGGTTATCCAACCTACGTTGCTGAGCCTCAGCAAGGCATCACCAGCCCAATGCTGGCAGTTCCAGGATTTGTCCGAATTCTCGATGGGAGTTGCCATGATTCTTGACTGAATGGCGTTCTTGGTCTGCCCTTGAATCTTAGCCACTGCTATCTTTCTAACAAACTTCTGACTTTTTTTGGGTCTTCATTCTGCTTGACTTGAGATTGGAAGATGCCACTGGTCCCGACGATGTGTAATAGAAGTGTGCTGCTACCAGGAATTTCGAGGAAAAGGGCTGTATGTCGAAGGTCGGAGGCATCGACAGGACTTCCCTTATACACGATAATACTGAGAGAAGCCGACATCACGAGGCAAATATTGCTAATCACGCACGAGGCACTGATATCGAATTACGACTAGAGATGGTGATTTCCATCTACTTTATACTGCCGGTTGTTCCTAAAGGTATCCTTTTAAAGCCGCTGGCTAGCACTGAGCTTAAAGGTGGCGTTATGATTGGAGCTGAGTTGGAAGATAGTGGTCGGGCGAATGACACATTCAGACTGAGTCAGGGATTTATCGACAAGCTACAGGAAGACTTTCTACATTGAAAGACCCAGATGCAGTCGCTTCACTCGCCAGGCAGCATTTTCCCTTTGTGTGCAAAGGGAGAATATTGGTCTTTGGATTCAATCAGGCTCGCCTTAGGATCTCAAAATGGTAGTGATCGACATGCCCGTGTTTTCTTGCCGACGCCCTTGCCTGCCAACACCCTGCATCTGACACCCTCTTGTCAGCTAGCGCCGCCGCAGCTGATCTACTACGGTAGGAACCATGTTAAATGTAAGCGTCTTGGCAAAAGCTAGTTGAAATACCGTTCATTTCTAGAAGTTTCCATGTAATAATACATACAAATCTACCTTCTCCAATAGATTCTCCAGCATA
>JAABUO010002235.1_pt1 | contig 23871 bp, 14 predicted proteins | sample 5559291 | NCBI WGS metagenome assembly JAABUO01 (sample SAMN10711878, study PRJNA513372) | rock metagenome | isolation source: Antarctica rocks | place: Antarctica: Victoria Land, Finger Mt sud
TTGCCTCATGAAACTGCCCGAACGTGCATGCAATATCTGACGCTTGGCAGTGCTCACACTTCTGGCCGTCGCTTGGGCCGCGGACGTCGTCCGGGTAGCTGCATTTAACCCGGCGATAGCGACAGTAGTCGCATGCCTTTCGCACCGCCATGTCGGGGAAGCGCGCTCCTCCAGGCTGGCCGGCACGAAATGGGGAGGGGATGACTGACAGCTGGCCAGGCTCGATTAGAGTTGCCGAGGATTCTGCATGCGGCGATTGATCGACACCGGTGGATACTTACAAGGCTTCTGATTGGCTGGACGGGTGGAGACCGCCTGGTGTCGGTACAACTACATTGGGTAACTAAAAAACAAGTCTCCTCGCAGGACCATTGAAGTTCGCAGGCGAGTCGGCTTTGCGCTTCAGGTTGTCAGCGACCTTGTCCATACCACCGCCTTTTCTCGGCAAATCTACTGGATTGCTCGGTCTCGGGGTGTTTGTGAAGTAGGGGAATTGTAAAGAGTGCATACAGTCGGGCCGCTTACGGGGATCGAGGCTGAGGAGTGCCGCAAGAAGCTCCAATTCATCATTCCTGGATGCTGTGAATGTGTTTGCTAAGGGAAAGCCGGGATAGGACTTGAAGTCGACAAAATTAGGCAGGGCTTTCACATCTGGCCAAGATTTGTCGGTGGGCGTGCCTAATGCCTGGAATATCTTGTCAAGCTGATCGAGATCATTGTTCCCAGGGAAGAAAGGAGTTCTAATCAGCAGCTCGGCCAGAATGCATCCAACCGCCCATATATCAATCGCGACGCCGTAACTCTTGCTGCCAAATAACAGCTCCGGCGCCCGGTACCAAATCGTGACAACCTGGCTAGACATTGCGCTGCGAGGATCGCCATAATCCCTCGCGAGACCAAAGTCGGCAATTTTGAGGGTTCCGTTGGCAGAGATTAGAAGATTATTCGGCTTGAGATCCCTATGTAAAATAAAATTCTGGTGACAGTGTAGTAATCCTCGAAACGTCATGAGTATCCAGCTTTTCACATCACTAGTTTGGAAGCGGATTGTTCTGTCCTTGATCAACATCTCCAAGTCGGAGTCGAGATATTCTAATATGAGATTGAGGTTTGTTTTGGACGAGAACACGTCAATCAGTTCTATGACATTACTGTGCTTGAGCTCTTGCAGAAACTTGACTTCCCGGATCGCAGACATGTCCATTCCGTCCCTGAACTGCCCGATCTTTATCTTTTTGATGGCAATCGGTCGCTTGGTCTGTGCATCGTGGCCTGCATAAACGACGGCATACGTCCCCTCGCCGACCTTCTTGTCCTTGATGTAGCGAGACTTGCCCTCCAGGGTTTTGGTGGCCATGAAGCGCAGTTGTCAAGCTTTCACATCAGCCCTCGTGACTCCCACCTGCGTGCAAAATCGGGTGGCAGAGGTCAATTCTTCAACCACACTTCCTGCTCGATGCCCCCAATGCGATGAGATTCTCGGGAAAAAGACATCTTGAGAAAGGACAGTGGCTCCTAGCTCAAGCCAGAGTGGGCTATGTCTTCTATTATTTTTATCACGGGTAGGCCAGCTTACCAGCCTCATCATTTAGCTGCCGGCCGATTTCATAAAATCAGCCCACCCCCTCAAAACGATGGGGGAACATATAAGAAAACTCTCTTTACTTTGACGCACATTTATTCTGGGGAGGGTATAACTTATGGCCTCTGAGACCTCTTCGAGTCTCCAGACAATGATGTCTTTGAGACCGAGGAGTCCCGTGAAGGCACCCGAGTATGTCATGCCAAGCCGAGCCCACATTTCTCAAAAATTGACGACACTGGTTGGAACTAGGATAATGATCAATAAGGGGTTTCTACTATACGACCTGCTGCAGCTAGTTCTCATCTATCGCTGGGCTGAGTACGCTCTTCTCCTGTACGCAAATGGTTTAGGGTTTGGACTAGCAAGCCTCCGACTGGTCACCACAGCCCTACCTATGTTTCAACTCACATGTGGTCTTATCCTCGCTTGCCTCTTTCTCGACGGGACCGTCCTTGCTTGCTGCTTCCGATGCCAATCTCGAGAAAATAGCAAATTTTGCTACTACACATACAGCTTGTGCGCAAGCTTCTTTGCATGCTCCGCTCTGTTCTTCTCCTACTGTGCCATCAGTACTCACAGGCAGGGCCATCGCAACTGCACAAGCTGGTATTCGCGCCAAAGCCCATACAAACTCGAGGAAAGCAATCCGTTCTACATATCCTGCCAAGTGCAGGTTTCTGATTACATTTGGTGGGTAAGCGCTTGGATTGCCATTTCGTTCTTGCAAAGTGTATCCTGCGCTATACGATGCGTCTGGATACGGGCTCAAATTCACGTCGTCTCATCCGGCAAGGAGAAAGGTGGGAATGAGTATCCGCTCTTCCCAGAGAAGTCGTATCACTTCCCCAGCACGAGCATGGAATTGTGTTGAGCACAGCTGATTGGGCGTAAATTCACACTCCTTCCTAATATAAATACAATCCTTCGAGACCTTTAGTAGGCGTGTAATTTTCATTTCGTAATCTACCACCAACGACAGGACCAACATCGTAAACTCGCCATGTATTCTAGAGCTGCCAAACTGATTACAAATCCTGCTCAGTTTCTAAAACAGATCGGACGATCCACAAGTCAATATGCTACGAAATTTGAGTCGCTGGACTCCTTGGTGAATTCCACTGGAAGTCAGTTGAAGAACCTGGGAATCGAGACAAGACAGCGCAAATATTTGCTGTCGCAGAGAGAGAAATTTAAACAAGAGCTCGAGCTCAGGAGGACTACTCGTGGCAGGAAAATTCGTGGCGGCGAGAGGAAAAGGAAAGCCAATGGAGAGAAATGATGAGGAGAATTGCTCAAATCGCGTTCGCGCTGTTTCTCAAAAGTCCCCGTTCAGCAGATTGAGGCCTACATACGGCAGCCTTATTGAACGAAGACGCTTTGGGTGGAAGTCGCTGGACGTCTCAGAATTTACTTCTGACTGAGCTACTGTAGCACCGTCCCACTAGCATCTTTGGCCGTGAGAAAAGCATTAGAACTAATCCTCTGTGGGTTTTTGATTTAAGCTGCTGAACAATCATGAAAAGCGCGTGGAGCTACAGGGCTTATCACTTTACTTTACAAATTAAAGCTTCTATTTTACACATATAAATCAAGCCATCAAGGGTGATTATTCCAAGTACTGCACACTTTCGATTGGCAGAGTCTTCGGCCCCTCAGGCGAACGATAGCTTGCACAGACGTGATAGAAGTTGGACTGCATCACGACTTGGTGACCACTTCCCTAGCTTTGGAGATCTCTGACTCGCTTCGTTTTCCTGGTACTTCTAGGGTCGCTTGTAGTTCATGTTTCGCCCAATTTGCCGTCTTTACATCCTGGATTTCCTCCGCGCTACCAATCACGCCAATCAATCCAGTAATATATCCATCGCACAGTTCCACTGAGCGTAAATACCATTTCAGAGCCTCGCTAAAGTCTTTCTTGCGGTAACAGAAGTCACCCAATTTAGCGCAAATGGGATAAGCAGTTGGGATGATAAGGAGTACCTCGTGCAAGCACCATATGGCCTGATTGTCCATCCCTAGAGATTCATAAACGCTGGCCAATTCGGTGTATGCTTCTACATCAGTGGCATGCACCTCAACAAAGGTAGCAAGCTCATTTGCCCTCTCTTGACCATTGAGTCGCGCAATCCTCCTTTTCCACGACACCTTCTCGGAAATTGCAACATCCTTGACCTTGCCGAGAACAAAGTTGATTGCATTGAACCTAGCAGTACCTGGTACTAATCCATAGAGTTGCTTCAGGCAATGTTCCATGAGGTCGGTGTTGCCAGTCATGTAGCATGCGATAGCTGTCTGTTCGTAGAAGAGGAGTCGATCTGCAGGAATCCCTCCCATTCGCACACGCGCATCCGCCTCCTCTGTGTATCTGATCAACGCCTCTGGCTCGAAGTTGGGCGTCTTCAGGAAATCCTCAAGCATTCCCATGGCTCGTGGGTGTTGGTGGGCGGGCGGTGCGGGGCTTTTTGAATTGGTTGGCAATCCCCGGAGCAGTCTCCATCGTCAAATCAGCACAAAGCAGAATAGAGAATCGCTGTGCAAGCGAATCCCCGGCGCAGGAGGCGCATGAGACGGAATGTTCGAGAAATCTCTGTATGATTTGATCCGAGGAATAAGATCCCACAAGGGCGCGGAGGACAAGTACATTCAGTCTGCACTGGCAGAATGCAAACGAGAAATCAAGGCTACCGAAATTTCCACAAAGGCGTCAGCTGTCTTGAAGCTAACCTACCTGCAAATGATTGGGACGGATATATCTTTTGCGTGCTTCCAGATTCTGGAAGTTATGTCATCGCCATTGCCCACCAAAAAGATAGGCTATCTAGCAGCAAGCCAGTCTTTCGACAAAAACACGGCCGTCCTTCTACTTTGCACTAACTTACTAAAGAAAGATCTCAGTTCCTCAAATACGGCTGAAATCTCAGCCGCGCTGACCTGTCTCTCTGGAATAATTACCCCCTCTCTAGCCCTCGACCTGAGCCTCGACATTGACAGATTGACGGCTCACTCAAAACCATTAATCCGCAAAAAGGTCGTTATCGCAATGTTCAAAATGATGTCGATGATCGAGACTGATATGCTGAGTCGAATACGCGAACGACTCGTTGATGACGACCCAGCAGTTGTTTCATGTGCTGTCAGCACGGTTAGCGAGTTAGCAAGACTAGAGCCAAGAAGATACCTGCCTTTGGCTCCACTTTTCTATGGCCTACTTACAACCAGCTCGAATAACTGGATGCTGATCAAAATCATCAAGATCTTTGGAAATCTCTTACCCTATGAATCCCGACTCGCTAATAAACTACTGACACCTATCTCTTCTCTTATTGCCAGTACTGGTGCCCCATCATTACGGTATGAATGTATATCATTACTCGTCTCTTCCAATATGCTACAAGGGAACGACTCTCTGGCACGCCTCTGTTCTGACAAGATTCGTGGACTCTTTGGCGATGGCGACTCGAATTTATCATACGTTGCACTTCTTGCGCTGAATGGACTCTATGCAACGCATCCTGAGCTCGTCTACAGTTCATCGGGTTTGCTTATGCCATGCCTCGACTCGGAAGATCCGTCGATTCGGTCCATAGCCCTTGAAGTGGTGGAAAAACTGGTTACACAGGAGTCCCTACCAGAAGTTGTGAGAAAACTTATATCGCATCTGCTTCCAGGTAGCGCTTGGTCTCTTTCGGACGAGCATCGACAAGAAACTGTACAGAAAATAGTGGAAATGTGCAAAGCCAATACGTATGAGAATGTTGCCAGCTTTGAGTGGTACACTGCCGTGCTAATTGACATTGCCAATCACGCCCATGTGGATATCACCATAGTCGGAAAAGAGCTGCTGAACATTGCCATCCGCGTCCCAGATATACGGCGGGATGCAGTCGCGCAGATGATCGGACTCCTCGAATTTGGCATGCCAGAGGTGGTCTTCTGTATCGGCGAGTTTGCTCGTCTCTTGGATGATGGCTCTTCGGTTCTCCTTCGTCTTCTCAAGCTCGGTGAAGATGAAAGCATCCTTCCAGCCAGTATTATTGCGATCCCTAAGATTTTTCTCGTACTATCTCCTTCTGAGCAGCGCGACATTCTTCAAGAAATTCTCTCATTTCTCTCCAATAAAACGTTACATCCGGACCTAGACTTACAAGAAAGAGCCGTGCAGATGTTTGAGCTCTTTAAGTTGGTGGAAGAGGCATTGGAAGGGAAAAACGATAACTTCCTCTCTATTGGCATGACATCTCTGTTTAGAGGAGAGCTGAACCCGGTGGCTCCCTCTGCTCAAGGAAAGGTCCAAGTACCGTTTGGTCTGAATCTGGATGTGCCACTCCATTCTCCAGTTGAGGTATCTGATAGCGAGGAGGAACCAGCCTTGGACAATACGAATCCGGAAATCATATCGACGTTTGAGCTGGAAAGTAGATCCGACGACCCATTCTACATTGGCAAGCAACGGACTCTCGATGTTGACACAATACCAATCACTCCCTTTCAGCTTGCAAACAGACCTGCTAATGGTACCGCGCTGGGCATAGCGACCAAAAGACCAACGTTACTGGCAGAAGAGAGTCCAGGGGAGTTGCCCAAGCAGCAACCAACTCCTCCAGAGCCTACACCGCCTGTGAGGGAAATGCCAATAGCACCCGCTGGAGAGACAAATCATGCAGGTGTTCCCGTCAAGAAGCTGCGAAGAAAGAAAAAGGCACCAAATGCGAATTAATTTATTCAGTGTTGTACATAAATAGGAGCATTAGCAGTTGCCTGCCAAAATTTTCGTGTTGAAGTCATGATTAGCTCTCTCCAATGATTTTGCCTTTGTATCTGAGAACTGTGAAGTTGTTACTCCGAGAATGCAGGTTCCGGAGGAAAAAGAGTTTCGATTTTTCCCGTCCACGCCCTAACCTAATACATTTCCGCCTGACGAAGAAGCAGCTCTATGCAGTCTTCAAGTGTAGCTGTAGAAGTCTTCACTGGCGAGCAATTACGCGGTCAAGTATGGATGCCGGATCTTGTGTCAATGGTCAATGAAGCATACTCCATTAAAGGAGCTCGCCTCTTTCCACCATGGCGCAGGATTGACTCGAATCATTGTCTTTCTGAAGGAGATTGGGAATACTGGACTGGTTGCGGTAGCCTTCAAAGTAGTCAAGGATCAACTGACCAAGTTGCACGTGAAGAGAGAAATCGTGGCTATTGCTTCTGCAAAACAGTGGTTTGCGAGTAACCCGTTGATTGAAGATGAAGTCAAGATGAACCCGAGAGTTTATAGGATTTCAATGATGTTTGGGAGTTGGGGATGACCTGCGTGGCGGTACGTTGCGGAAGTCAGTATGAAAAGTGAGGACTGGTGGGACACGCACTGCGAGCTTTGGAAGAAGAGATTGTACTTCGCTGCGGATCGCTGGGCAAAGATGCAGCACCCGAGATGAAGAGCCGAAACTTTCGAATGAGGGTCTGTGTTGAATTGAATGGGAGCTATTGGACCCGGAGAGGATTCAGGGTAGTAGATGAGCTGTGATATGATAAAGACACGTTTGGCTCCTTCCGAAAGTTTCAAGAGAATCACATGGAGAAGGAAATGATGACTTATGAAGAGGCCGAAGCATCAAGGCGAAAATAGCCAGTCAAATGGGAAATAACTCTATTTCAGCTACTGACGCGCTTTTGGTATAAAAGGAAGGATACAGAGGTATCAAGTAAATTAGAGTTCAACGGTCTAGCCTTACATTCCTTTGTAGATCACCAATAGAGGAAAGTCAGAGAGCGAATGAAAACACTGGGCAATTCTTCGTCAGAGTTGACAGGTAAGATCCATATCGGACAATGGCAAAGTTATGGTCCACCTGAATCAAAAATTACAGCCCTCTCCGAAAATGCCCTTGAACAGATTGTCGACTAAGACTCACTGTAAAACCCAATCCCGGCGACGCCAGGGACGGACATCTTGGGAGCTTTCCGGAGTGTCCTTTGGTCTTAAAGGACGATACGGTGCCCCCGAAACAGCACTATCCATTGTATGGGAAATAAACCGTGCCAACCGGTCGTACAACGCGACAAAATACAAACAGCCGTACCAAATCATAATAATAATATTATCATCTGTTATTCTATATGTCTCGGATTGTCTCCACTCCAATTGTAAGTCACCGCCTCCGCAACTCGGAGAGCCCTCAGTGGGATTACATCCTCAACATTGTCTCAAGCGGACCGTATACGGAAGCAAATCATACAATCAGCTAAAATTGCACCCCTTAAATGGCTTTAATATTCCCTTCCGAAGTTCCTATTGATACGTGGTCCTTTGCCGTCCCTCCGTCGCCAGAGTTTAGAGTCCAAATGACATATACGGGCCACGTACAGAGCTGAGGCTGAACAAGATATGTGCAGTTATCACGGAGAGGAGCAAGCGCGCAATTCTAAAGTACTGACGTCTTCGGCTTCAAGCCCAGACCACTGCGATCGACGGTGAGTGTGAGGTATATCAAAAACTTGGTTTCATTGTAGTCCGGCCTACCGGCCGGGGGCAATATATGAGCAATATATAGGGGAAATACTATACAGGGGCAAAGTATTTCCCCTATATATTGCTCATATATTGCCCCTGGCGAGATGGGTCTTTGGGCCCGACTCTAACCTGATGAGGAAGACTCGCAGCTCAACAAAGAAGGACTAAGAAGACCTTGACAAAGCTAATGGACAGCGCAAAAGACAGAAGAAAATTGCAGCTCATCGCGCCCTTCCAACCCGGGAGCCTGGGATGAAGCCTACGAAGCCTACGAAGCCTACGCCTGAGCCTGAACCAGAAAGGGGCCGTGTCGTTACACACTACGACACTCAGGAGACAGAGCCAGTCGTTATTCACCACGTCTTCAAACAACCAAAACCCTGTCCCCTCGTTTACAGCAGAAACGTCATCTCAAGTTCCAGACCCTTCTGGTCTCTCTTTCAGAGATATTCATGACCAGTACCCAACAGAGGAAGGATTGACGTTCGATGCAAGGCATTATGTAGACATTGAGGATACTCCTCAAACACCAGGGATGTCACTAGAACGTAGCATCTTACATCACAATAACCCGCGTCTAGGTAGAAACGAAGAATTCTTTATGCTTGAGCACAAACCTGGATAGGTTTCAATTGGTTCTACGTTCCCTGAAGAACCAGTCCCTCAACCTCTCTATACATGGGTGGACAAGTTAGAGCAAATTAGGATGTCAATGTCAGCGATCACTGTAGGGAGTGTGAGACACATGTTGAGGAACTTGAATATGAAGGACGAGATCGTTAAAACCCAGAACCTGCGGCTATCTTCTGGCTCATCCGGCAGGCGGCTTTGGCGAGTCTGACGTATAAGAATTGGCAAATTAATGGCCTTTTTCTCGCTCCAGACCCAGGGAGTGAGGGAGGTAATTCTCCCCAAGACAAAAGCAATTATCGTGGCGATGGGTTTCGACGCGACATCCCTTCCCCGCCACCACCAGGATGGTCCTCAGATGGAAGGTTAAACGTAGGACCGGGCAGTACCCCAGGCGGAAGGCCAAACTCGGGACCAGGCTCTAGGGACGCAATGCATAAGCCCAATGAAATCTGCGGTGAAGACCCATTTCGTGATGAAGTGGTAGAAGAAATTGAGAGGTTAGCTATGCCATTTGAACAGTACGGGATAGAATCGTGACACGCTCGGGGATGACGCACATGTAGCACCTAATCCTATCGAGACTAGATAATTCTTGCATTTCACTCGGCAACTCCATGCAAGTCCTGCTGAAGTGGCCAATTCCAACACCACCCAACAGACCCCAAAGGCAGTCGCATGATTCCTGTCAATTGAAAGCACAAGACGTATTCCTTGTACACGATAATCAGCTCAGAACATCCGAAGGTCTTGAATTTTGTAGACCTTTCCAATCTTTGGCAATTGTTAGATCGTGGAGTATCCTGACCACCAACAAGATGCCTCCAGACCGCTCCCGGCGAACCCAATCAGCGCCAGAGCTGGAAGCCCCAGACTTCATCCCAGTGGCCCCCACGCCACTGACCTCCAAAGACAAAGACACGCAGCGCCTGATTGTGGTGCTGGAGCAGGCGTGTCTAGAGACCTTCCGAGTGCCAGCCAAGCGGGCCGGCAAGGGCGAAGACAAGTACACCCTCCTCAACTGCGACGACCACCAGGGCATTCTCAAGAAGATGAACAGAGACATTGCCAGCACGCGCCCCGACATCCTCCACCAATGCCTGCTCACGCTGCTGGATTCGCCCATCAACCGCGCCGGCAAACTACAAATCTACATACATACGGCGAAAAATGTGCTTATTGAAGTCTCGCCGACGGTGCGGCTGCCGCGCACGTTCAAACGCTTCTCCGGACTGATGGTGCAGTTGCTGCATAAATTGTCCATTCGGTCGGTGACTAGTCCGGAGAAGCTGCTCAAGGTGATCAAGAACCCCGTGACGGATCACCTGCCCACGTCGTGCAGGAAGGTTACTCTGTCGTTTGACGCCCCGGTCATGCCAGTGAGGAAGTACATGGAGACATTGAAGCCGGACGAAAGCATTTGTGTGGCGGTTGGTGCCATGGCGAGTGGGGACGACACGTTTGCAGACTCCTACGTGGACGAGAAGATTGGCGTCAGTTACTATCCTCTGTCGGCAAGCGTCGCTTGTAGCAAGTTTTGTCATGGAGCAGAGGATGCATGGGGGATTTTGTGAATCGTTCAACCATAGAGAAAAGGTACATAAACACAGATATCTAATTGGGCTTAGTGGTTATCCCTCGGAATAGACTTTTGCGCGACTCGTTGAAACTTGACGGCCGCCTTGAGCACCATCCCCTCGTTGAGCTGTGAGACCTCATTCCGAAATATCTCTTGCCATGGCGTTTGGCTTGCCGGCATTGGGAATCCGCCATGTGCCATGAGGTCTTCCCTGCGCCGCTTGATTTCGGTTTCGTCCAACAAGATATCCGCAGTGCATGTATTCAGGTCGATTCTGACTCGATCGCCAGTCTGCAATATAGCCAGCCCACCATTCGCAGCAGCTTCTGGAGATGCGTTCAGAATCGAAGGCGTGCCACTCGTTCCACTCTGCCGTCCGTCTCCAATACACGGCATTGTGTTTACGCCTTTGTGGAGGAGTGCAGTAGGAGGGTGCATGTTGACAACCTCGGCTGCACCCGGGTATCCTAATGGCCCGGCGCCTCTCATCAGCAGAATCGTGTTTTCGTCAATGTCCATACTATCTAGTCTTTCATGGTAATCTTCCGGCCCATCAAATACTGCCACTGGACCCTCAAAAGCGTTGAGATCGCCTTCGCGCTCGAGGTATCGCTTGCGAAATTCCTCAGAGATGACACTGGTTTTCATAATGGCGGAATCAAACAGAGTTCCCTTCAGGTTGAGGAACCCGGCATTCTTAACTAGCGGCTTATTGTATTCCTTGATGACTCGTCGGTCCCACGAGAACTTGCCTTCACAGTTTTCACCTATTGATTTACCATTGACATTCATGGCACCCGCGTGCAGTCTTCCCGCCGCAAGAAGCTCGGCTATGACAGCCGGGAGGTTGCCTGCTCGATTGTACTCCTCACACAAGAAATACCCGGCAGGCTGAACGTTCACCAAAAGTGGGATTTCGTGGCCGTACTTTTGCCAGTCATTGTTGTCGAGCTCTACTCCAATATGTTTAGCGATCGCGTTGATGTGGATGGGTGCGTTTGTACTTCCCCCAATAGCACTATTGATGACAATAACGTTTTCAAAGGATTCTCTAGTCATAATATCAGAAGGCTTGATGTCCTCAAGCACCATCTGAACAATGCGCCTCCCCGTCGCATAGGCGCACTGGCCTCGCTCGCGTAGCGGTGCAGGAATAGCAGCTGAAGCAGGTAGAGCCATTCCAAGCCCTTCGGCCAAGGCATTCATGGTAGAAGCAGTCCCCATAGTATTGCAGTGACCGGCACTTGGTGCACTGCTGCCAACAATATCATAAAACTCTTCCATGGTGATTTCGCCTTTAGCATAGCGCTCACGAGACTTCCATACCACCATGCCGCTGCCGGCTAATTCATTTGCATGATATCCATTCAGCATGGGACCCACATTCATCACTATGGCCGGTAAGTTGACGGTAGCAGCCGCCATCAAACAGGCAGGCGTAGTCTTGTCGCAACCAGTGAGGAGGACTACGCCATCCAGAGGATATCCAAAAAGTATCTCCACCAATCCGAGATACGCTAGATTTCGATCCAAGCAAGCAGTTGGTCGTTTCCCCGTCTCCTGGATTGGATGCACTGGGAATTCCATCACAACTCCTCCAGCAGCGCATATACCCTCCCGTACTCTCTTTGCGAGCTCCATGTGATGACGATTACACGGGCTCAAGTCTGAGCCAGTCTGCGCAATGCCAATGATCGGCATCCCGCTCTGAAGCTCCTCTCGTGTGAGCCCGTAGTTTAGATATCTCTCCATGTACAAAGCAGTCATTGACGGGTTATGCGGATTATTGAACCAGTTTTGACTACGAAGGGTTGTACCCGCAGGTCGCTTCTCTGTCCCATTCACTCTCTTCTTGGAAGACGTAAAGTCTGTCTCCATTTGGGCCAGTAATTTCTCTGCTCGTTCAGCTCTTGCATTTGCTTGCGCCAGCTCCTCGGCATGGCTTGATGAAGATGAGGGAGTCAAATTGTTTGCTGCACCACAAGTACACCCTTCACACGCCATTGCAGAAGTGTCAGGACTCAAGAGACCTGTGACTTATCAGTGGGAAAAGGACGGAGGAAGTTCGGACTTCGGCCTTCCCCACCCCGGCCGTCCGTCTGGGGAAAACTTGCACAATGAAGTAATATCTGTTTAGTTGTACACAATGACTACGAGAAGCTACTCAAGCTCTCCCATTCACCGACTTAATCGGTCTCTTTGCAATATCCTTGGGCTTGAAGTCCATGAAGAAGTGCATGAATCCAGTTTCGATCAGCCAAGACAGGCAGAAATCCAAAAGCATGACAAATGTGAGAATCCATTTGAACTCTACCGTGAACTTCACAAGCTTGAGCTGCTCGTTGATCTCGGGAATGAACTCTGTAGCACAAGAGAAGGCAATAGCCCCGACTCCAAGTAGGCCCCAAAACATATACCTGTTCTCACGAATAGACTCCCGGTGAGGCTTTCCTTGGTAATTCACAGCAAATGTCGACACTTGTTGAGAGAGTTGTAGCAGATACACGGCCGAGTTTAGCAGGCTCGGAGAAAATCTCGCGTCGAGATCAATGTCTGGATCTTTGCTCTCGAGCAGGCCAACGTAATTACTGATGTAGATTAAAGTGTAGATGTGCACCGCAAATTGGCCGAGTATACTTCCAATGATGTAGATATTGAAAACATTGGGTTGAGGTCGGTCGGAGGAGAGTTTCTGGACAGGCTAGAGGTCAGTGACTTGTATCCAGCAACGCACCTTTGCACGAGAAATGCACATGAAGCATACACTCATTAGCATCCCACTAATCGTGACTTGACCATCGCCAAATTTGATGCCATCCAAGTAGAGCACACTCAGCGAATACGCACTGATGAGACAGTTGAGTGCTAGAATCTTGTACATTTGAATTGTAGCCACAAGCGTACACCTTCCCTGGCGGATGATGTTTGCAATTGCCATAACGTTTGTGAGCTTTGAAGTGAAAGGCGCAGCTACAGAGGCATCTCCTAATTTAATGGTCGGTGGTTCCGAATCATCTTCCTCTTGCATCTCCATAAATTTGTCGGCAAATCCAGCAGCCAATTTGGAGCTGTTGTTATTCTGCTTGCCCTTGTGGTCCCTCCCATTCTCTCCTTGCTGTGCTTTCGCAACAGCGCTGAATACCTGGTTGTCGTACTGCTTCCGAGCCTCTATTCCCTTTTCTTTCACGATATTCTCTAATGCTTTTTCCCGATGAGGATTCTTTGGGCCCGGAGGATACAGATGCGCAATACCTACAGGAACTGGCGGCGCATTAGCATTGAATCTCGCAGCAAATCCAATTTGCTTTTCGTAAACACCCTGCATCTTCTTTATCTTTTGATGCTCTGCGATGCGTTTCAAATCGTTTTCAGTTCCGTTGAGAAGAGCAACCCCAATATGAGCTTGCTTCAACGCTCCCACATCATTCGTTCCGTCTCCACACATAAGAGTTGTATACCCATGCTCTTTGAGAGTATTGAGTATGAACTCTTTCTGAGTCGGCGACACTCGTGCATAAACCCAGGTCTTTGCGATGAGTTTCTTGACTGCTTCGTCGTGCTCCAACAATGCCAAGGCATATCCAGTGATGCAAAAGTCAAACTCGGATACATCTTCCCCCCACTTTTTGTGTATCTTTTCATCGACAGACTTCCACTCAATCTCTTCGCTGTCCTCCGCCTTGTCTAGGACCAGACAGTTCCTTTCAACAATTCGGACTTCTTGAGCCACATGTACGGCAGTCAGTGGGTTGTCGCCAGTAATCATAACACAGCGGTGGGAACTCTCGTTGAGCATTTTTATGACTTCAATCGCATCTGGCTTCAAAGGACAGTGGAAGATCAAGAAACCCACAAAGGTTAGTCCGCTTTCCACCTCCTCCCGGTTCATCAAATTCACCTTTGCCTGAGAAATAACTTCGTTAGATACTTCCTTGTAGCCAAGAGAGAGGACACGTGACCCCATTCGCGAGTAGTTTTTGTACTCGTCGTAGTCGGCCGGAACTTCTTTGAGGAAGCTTTTTATGGTCTCTGGTGCTCCTTTGACAGACACAAAGGTTTTTTTGTTTGAAGAGACGGTTGACATTCGTTTTAGGACAGAAGAGAACTGGAAGCGCCTTCGCACAGTCACATCACCAACTTTATCACCAGGGGCTAGATTCAGTCGCAATGCCGTCAATGTTGCCTTCTCCATTGGGTCCCCTACAATTTCACCTTCTTCCAGTCGAACCAGGTTCTGGGCAGCACTAAGGACGAGTCGAGTCTCAGCAGCTGTATCAGAGACAGGTTGTACAGGCTTGCCTGGAAAGGCTACACCCTCTACCACAAGATTCTCTCCAGTCAGCGTCCCTGTCTTATCGAAACAAGCAACATCGACTCTGCCTGCAAAGGGTATGCGGAAGGGTTCGGTGCAAAATATAGCGTGCTTCGACAAGGCTGCCAGGGAGCTATTGACTGCCAACGAGAGTTCCATAGGGAGCTCGGGCGGTACGACAGATGTAATGATGAGAATACAGTCCAAGAGCAACTTGCTCTTCTTGCGGTCCATGGTCGAACCAACCGTCCAGACATAGTAGGATGCCGCAATCGCAAACACCAACAAAAACAGGATGAAGAGAAGAGCCTCGAAATTATTTGCAGACACTCGCTCTGTCGAGAATATCATAGTCCGAACGAGACTTCCTTGAGAAGTCTCAAAGCCAGTTTTGGTGACGATTGCAAGTGCGCCATGATCAGGCGACTTTTCATTTGCAGCAGGAGTAAATTGTAAGACCTTTGTCCCTCCAAACAAGAATGAGTTCTTATCCACCCCCGTGGCATCCATAATATCCGTACTCCGCCGTAGTGCGATACTCTCCTTCAGTAAAGGAGTTGACTCGCCGCTCAGCATCGCTTCATTGACGATAGCGCTCCCGTCCGTGATGATCATGTCACAGGCAACGCCACTGTCTTCGTGACTGCGTACAATGGAGACGAGATCCCCAGGGACCAAGTCTGCGGAACTGACCTCTACCCACTTCGAATCCCGCTTCGCCCAGACGGTGTATGGGGCAATGGCCATGCCGCGAAACTCAATCAGTGTGCGCTGGCGCTGCCACACCACCGAGGATTCAAAGGCCACGAGCATGAAGAGCGTAAAGAGCGAGTAGTACCAATACTCATCCAAGCACCATAAGCCGACGCAAAAGATCTGAAAGACGAAAAAGGGAGCAACGGCATGCTCCTGGAAGAGTTCCTTGAAGGTGGGAATGGGGATGTCGAACTTGTTTTCCCCATAGAGGTGGACAGCCTCCTGGACCTGCGTGGCAGTCAGGCCCCTGCTCGATTGATAGACGGATAGGGGAGGGTCTTGCTCCACAAGATAGACTGGAGGCGCAAACGTCTTTCGCTCCGCGTCAAACACAAACCTCCGCTTCTGATGGAAGAAAGAGATCTCGTCAGCGTCTCTGATGAGTTTTGCAATTTCCGGCTGGCCCCCGTTTGGTTTGGGGAAGAGCATGATCCGGGTGGCTGTGTGCAAGGGAGCCGGGCCCGTCGTAAACAGCGCTCTGATCCGTATACTCCAAAAGGTCGACAGCCAGAGTAGGCCGTGCGTGGTGCAGATGGAGCCAAAGTAGACAAAGGTCCATTCCTGGCTGCCTATATACTCGTCGTATCGCTGCAGGTAGAGGTATGCAAAGGCGGAGTAGAGGAAGAGGTAGGGCGTGATGTAGGGCACGAGCAGCAGGTTCCGTGGCCGCAGCAGGGAGAAGGACGCCACTGCTGGGCTCTCGATCCGCGGCGGCATGTTGGTCCCTTGTGGTTGCGGTAGTACGAGGCCCGTAGTTTCGTGGGAGCACGCACAGGAACGGAGGAAGGAGAGGACGATGGCAGAGGAGGAGGTCGGAATGCGCTTATGGACACGTGTCGGATGGCTGGTGGTGAGTGGGAGGGTCGTGGAGGAGGCGGTCAGCCAACAACAGCCAGATAGCCCTGCTGGATCAAGCGTTCCACGTCACCCTGTCGCACAAAGAACTGCGAGTTCTTGGTCAGCGTGAGCACCCCGTACTCCGTCTGGATCTCGCCCGCGTCCTTCATCACCCGCACGTCGACAAAGAGATCGCGCGGCGGCTCCATGCTCCCGCCCAGGTCGATGTCCGCGTAGACGTCCTTGTAGCCTCCGATCAGGTCGGCGTACTTTTGCCTGTACTCCTCCTCGGCCGGCGACAGCTCGCCCTTGCCCCCGTGCCACGTCTGGGCGTCGATCCGGTCGGCCCGGGAGCGGTGGTAGGCAAAGAGGCAGCGCTTGTTGCGCCGCATGGCCAGGTGGCGGGTGAGGATCTGGCACCCCAGGGCCGGGTCGTCGTTGGGCTGGAAGTCGGGGTTCTGGTCCTTGAGGAGCTCGGCCTCCCGCCACAGATGCTCGATCTCCCGGCTGATGGCGGTGACCAGCTCCCCGTGGTACTGGGGCAGCAGGTCCAGGTTGGCTGCCCGCTTGGCCTCGGCGACCAGCTTCGCCCCAGCATCCCCATACATGGATTCTCAGATCACGAGCATCGCGAAAAGTAATGGGGATGGATGGGTAAATGGATGAGGAGGAAGCGGAGGAGTTTGAGCTCGACCAGGATGATGTAAGGCAGCTGGAGAGTCTGGAACTCGGGCAGACACAGCAGCCGGAGCCACAGAGGGCGGAGCCGGCGGAAAGCACCGACGTCAGGAGATTGATCCAGAGCAAGGATGGCGAACTGGCTATCCTACGGGCTCAGCTTGCAGGCCTGCACGGGAAGCATCAAGCAGCCATGGAATCTGTGCGCGTGGGCTACGAGAAGGAGATTCAGCGCAAGGGAGGTGAGATTGAGACGCTCAAGGTAGACCTGGAACGGATCCGGACGCAACACGAGTTTGAAATGCAGGAGCGTGGAGAGCCGAAGCGCAAGATGCAAAAGCTGGCAAAGCCGTCCCCCACAAGCAATAAGTTTGGTGGTGGCCACGTCAAGACGGAACTGGTCAGAGCTCCGACGCCCAAGAGGATCGCCGTCGACCAGATCCTGCCCCTCATCCAGTCCCACCGTCACCAAGGCGAAAATACGCTTGCATTTTTGCAAGCGAGGGAGCAAGACGGCAGCGATCTGGGCAGCGATCTGGGCAGCGAGTTCCTGCGTGAGATTTCTCAGTCATGGGATACAGCCGAGATCCTGCTCACGGTTGTGTGCCAGACCCTCTTACGCATGTGCGACCGATGCATGAAGCAGGAGGCCTTTGACCCGCTGGGGCACGCTGTGACCATGCTTGCCGTCCTCCTGTCGGCCTCGGTCGAGGTGTGCTCTTCGTTTGCAGCGGTCACTGCCATCCTTGCAACAAGCAATCTGAAACTAATCTTTGCTGCTCGTGCAAGACAGGAGAAGCAAACATATTCCTACCTGGAACCGCATCTATGGAACCTCCTACAGTGCGTGTGCTTCGCTGCGCCTTCGCAAAGGCTGACAATTTGGTCGCATATCCCAATCGACTTTCTCCTGACTGCTGTTTCGTCACGACAGCCTCTCGCTACGACAAGGGCAGCCGTTGCCATCCTTCCCTACTCCATCACGCCCACATCGGTGGGGAGCATCGTTGCCGAGGAACAGGATCAATACGAGAGCATGCTCATCGATGCATCTGCAAAGATTCTCACGGAAACACGCGGTGCCACGGCACAGGAAATCGTGCACGTCCGCATGCTCTACTGCGACTTTTGCTTCTCCCTGCTCGACCGCCGTCCCAAATTTGTCAACAGCCTGTTGAAGAGCCGTCTGGTGCGGTGCTGCGCAACCCTCATCGACGCAGTCCTCCAGCAAGCATGTGGCAACGCAGATCTGGTCGAGTTGATTTCGAGGATCACGGTGCTGCTGGCCTCCTTCCCGCCCTCGGAATTGGATCCAGCCACCTATCACAAGTACCTCCTTTGCTCGTCGCGTCTAGCGCTCGGCGGGAATAGTATTCCAGTCAAGGGCTATGTCGTGGATGCGGCGAGAGACTTGCTGGAGGAGTTGGTCACCATGGACGAGGCAGATGCCGTGTGGGAGATCTTTGACACGGGCAGTTCTCCGAATCCTAGCGCTTAGCAGGTGCATTTGGTATATTTATATCTATATTTACATGCTCTTGCCCTTTCCCTTGAACACGATCGTCCCAATTCGACGGTTCATTTGCTGCACAGCCTGTCGGATTTCAGATCCCATCTCGCGGTCCATGAGATTCACACCCAATGTAAACAACCTCTCGCAGTGTCGCGCAAACTAAAGTCAGTCAGAGGGAAAAAAAAAAGGATCTTACATCTTCATCGTGGAAGTGTGAATATCCAACCAGCATCTCAACGACGACCGGCCGCCATGCAGAGATATTCCTCGCTTGCGATTCCACCTCAAGTTCGACATAAGAGGAAACAATCTCGTCGCAAAGCGGGAATAAGGCACGCTCGATATCCTTCTTGCTCGAAACGCGATCCGGCGCTTCATCAATATACATGCGCAGCAGGATGTTGATGTAGGTGGCAGCCGAGCTGGTTTCTTGCTTGAGCAGATTTGGGAGCTGCTTCATGAACCCAATCTTCCACAACCGCATACGCAGTTCTCGGTCATTGTTGAACTTCTTTGCAAATTCAAAACTTCGCCGCAGCGTTTGCATTAATGCCAAAAGTTCTTCACTGGGTATGGCCACGTAAACCTCGTCACTGCCAAAGAGTTCTGCAACTGTATCAATCATTAGTAGTTGCAGCACGCATTTGACGATGAGCTGTTTGAATTCCTTCTTCCGCGTGGCAGGACCCTCTTGCAGATCTAGACGCCGAGTGCCATGGGATTTGTCTCCGTCCTCAATATTGAGCGTGATCTCGACCTCTTCAACCGGCGTCGCTCCTGCCGTGTTGGTGGTGAATAGTGCGTGCGCCGTCGTGGTCTCAAAGAGCTTCACAAGCGCATCCACAATCATCTTCCAGTGCTGTTTCTCAAGTTTGTCGATATTCTGCAATATGAGTTGTTGAAAGCAGGAAGAGCCTATTCGGGCAAGCGTATCGTTCTCCTGGCATATGCAAGCAATGAGCAGCTCCAAAAATCCGTCAAGCATTCTCTCCAATGTACTGAAATAATGGGTGAGCAAGGAAATCAAATTTCGCAGGGCTTGGATCATTGTCGTACTCAGCCATACGCTCATCTCCTCGTGATTCATTCGTGAGCCCTCGTGCCGTGACTTGAGAATCGTGAAAATAGGAAATAACAGATTTCGGCATACTGTGTCCCAAAAGTCAGGCGAAAAGGTGCCTCCGTATAACGTTAATGTCTCAAAGAGATAATTAAGAGCGCGGCTTCGAACTTCCAAATCTTCACCGTTCATAATGATGTCGTGAAAGCCATAGAGGATGGGAAACCATGTCTGCATAAACGGGTGGCCAAGGGCCAAGTTGTCGGATCCATCGATCTTTTCCTCCCCGGACTGCATGGTTTCAATCATTTTAGAAATCGTCCTCTTCAGGCAATCAACTGCTTGAAGAGATGTCTTTTGGAGGCGCCGGTTTTTGGCTGTAGTACTGAGGCATATCACCAGCTCCCGATAGTTTCCTTGTCTGATGACACTCGCAAGGTGCTTAGAGGATATGGCACGTACTGCATCGAAATTGAAAGTGACAATGGAATCTTGTGGATCGTTTGCAGCTAAAGAATAAACTCCAAACATAGTCCGCCAGCCTGACTTGAGATTACCTGCACGAGCTTGAACCATCTGATTTACACACCTGAGAATCATATCTCTTACCGCAACATCCGGATTGTTTCCAAATATGAATTCAAATGGCTTGAGAAAATCCTTCTGAAAGCGAAAGTGTGGTAGTTCTTCTATTTCCAAGAACCGCATCGACAGTTGTCGAAGAGAGTCTATGGCGAAGAAGACAACGGATGTATTGGTATGGCACCCGACTTGAGTAAAGTGCTCGCCTAGAATCATCCACAATTGCGACCATTCAACCCGTATCCTGCCCATATTGTAATACGACGTGTCAACAAGTTTCTGCAATGAGAAAGTCCTCGGTTGCTCATTATTGCCTGAAGATTGTATTTCATCCCACGATATTTCGCTCAACGCTCGAACAAAGTAGACAATGCCTTCTCCGTTAAGTGAAGCACTTTGTGAAAACACCTTGTCGCTCGCAATAATGATCTCCCTCGAATGACTCAACTTACCCACGTCTTTACTGAAATTTGTCGTTAATGAGCTATTCCTAGACCTACGAGAGAATTGTGATGACGTGCGAGGTCTTTCCAACGATTCTCCTTGGCGTCTGGCTCTTGTGACGTCAGGAACAGTGGCTTCGTCGACACCAAGACTCAACAACTGAAGGCGTTCGAGCTGACTAACGCAGGTCAGAACCTCCTTCCAATTGTTCTTCAACTGATTCCCTTCATTCAGTGCGACATCAAGTAGGACCTTGACCGCCTCGACATTCTTTGACTTCATTTCTCCAAGATTGTTGAGGTATGTGAATTTTGCCAAAGATGAGACATACGCATTTCGAGCCAGATCCAAATCAAACATACAACTTATGCGAACTGCTAGACGAAACCCTTCAACGCACAAGTCCACCAAGTTGGAATCTTCATCGGCTTCTTGCATTGTGCCGGACAATCCCGCCAGTATTGGCATCCAAGCAGCCTCAAACATCGGCCCAACATGTTCCACATGTGATGCGTTATAGTACTTTGCCGTATTTTTCAGGGGACCCTTTTTCTGCGCTCGCATTAAATCTTTAAAGAGAGCTTCAGTTTTCGTGGCCATCTCTTCAGATAACTGCATATACGCCTCCCGCGGAATGTCCCTACCAAGAGTTGCAAAAGCAGCACCAATACCAGCAGCAATGCCCTGTGAATGTTGCACGGCAGATAATGTGTTTGCCAAATCTTGCTCAGATTTCAAAATAATTTCGTTGCCTTGTATCTCGTTGTAGATTATCTCCAGATAGTCATCAGGCAGATTCCTTCCTTCATTTATACCCCCATTGTTCCGAATAAAGTCTTGCAATGTCATCCGTTTTCTGATCTGCGGACTGTGCTGATCAGTGTTGAGCAAGATCACAGAATAGGCCAAGATATAAGCGGTATCCGCATTTGCAAAAGAGCCAGGGTTGCACACAACATATCTTTCGGCAAACTTCAGCATTAGACGATCAATTTTCTGTGCTTCCCCTGGCAAGCGGAATGACTGCAAAAAATGACGTAAAGAAGATACAAAGCCAGAATGAGAAAAGTCCATTCCGTCCACAAAGGCATGCATAACTGCGATATCCGATGGCTCACCCCCACCCAAGTACTCACCAATCACAGCTTTGTTAAGGCCGTCGGTTTTTAGTAGGAAATCGGCGATTTCTTTCGGATCTTCTGATTCTATGAATCCATTTGATATTAAGACTTTAATCCCTCGACTGGGCTTGAAGTTGAAGTTGCGTATTCCATCCATGAGTAGAGTCTTTCGCTGCTTTATGCTTTCAAATTCACTCGGATCATCGACGAAAACTTTCGATCCCTCATCATTTGCTAACTTCCTATCTGCCGGACGTGGTGTGGACACTCGTGATACTCGAGAGATTTCACCTTCAGGAGAGGTGGTGCCATTTGTCTGTTGCTCAAGCGAGGCTTGCGCCTGAGCGATACCTTGTTGAGACCAAATGACCAAAGACCTCAACATGGCTACCACACACTCCAATGCATTCCTTTTCAGGTAGACCTCTACAGGTACCTGTGTAGGTGTGTCATCCTTTGAATTTGACACTGCAGAAGTGGAAAGAGAAGGAGGCAAATCAAAGCTCCCCTGAGGTAGTTTTGGAGACAAAGGACTGTCTTTTTGTGCTATGTAGTGCTCTTTTTGAAGACTCGTCAGAACGACTCTCGTTTTGACCAGATTGCTCAAATCATTCATGAGTCTTTCGAATATGTTGTCGAGAGCAGAAGCATCACAGTCGTAATTAAGGTATAACTCAACAACAGCCTTTGGCTCATTGAATAATTTCAGAAAAACGCCCAGTAAAATGTTCTTTTGCTCCGATGTTGAGTTGTGCATTTCAAGTAGTGGAAGATATTGCTCGTGTAGGAAGAGCTCTATTTCCTTTTTCATTAAATTTCGCATACTTGATATAATGATGTAGAAGATGTCAGACGCGATGGCAAAGACGGAAATGAATGGTGAAGTTCCATTGCGCGACAATGCCACAACAAGGTATTGCTTGACCGCCTCAATGAACAGAACTGGGTCGGCACCCTGCCTGTTTGAACGAATGCTGATGTCTGGAGTTGTAAAGATTATGATGTGTGTTTTGAGAATAGTATGAATCAGATGTAGTGAAAGAAGCTTTGATCTCATTTGTTGTGATCTCATATCAAATTCTCCAACCTTTTTGTCGGCTAACTTGCACAAAGTCCGGAAGACAAGGTAGGCGTCTTTTACAAAGAGTTCGGCCTCATTTGTAGCGCCGTTTTCATCACCAAGGTTAGGCCGCTCCTCCTCGAAAGATTGCTTTTTCTCAAACGATTCAAGTGTAACCTTCTCGACTGCCCGAGTACTATTGTTTAAATGGCTAGAAAGTTGATCCTGCTCCGTTGGTGGAAGCCGCACTTTGACTCGGTCAAAAATGGTATTTAGCATTTGCGTCAAAGTTCCTTGTGCCAATGCTTGGGTACTGGGGTTCCTACTGAAGAGAAAGAGATTATAGATCATCCTTATAGCCTTCAATAGACTTGCATCATGAACCAAAACTCGTTCATTCAATACAGCCGAGACCAGAGCCTTGATGATTTGCAATTGTAATCTCTCGTCGGTATTCTCACCATCAAAGCAGTTGCATATGACATCAATCGCCCGGTCAATGAGAGGCCTTTTTGGAGCACCCGCCCGTCGTTCCGGCACCATCGAAGTGGGGGAGTGAGGAGCTGATGCTTGCTCGGATACCAAGTAGGAGTGGGACAAGAGCCTACTCAGGCAGTCCAAGGCAATGACGACACTCGTCGCCGTCTTGGAAGCGCACACCTGCGCAAGAGGCTCAAACACCAGTTCTGGGGGTGGTAGGTTTGGCTTCGAGTCTTCAATAGCTTGTACCGCTCGTTCACATGTGTCGTGGAGAGGGCCCTTTCTACGCCCGTCTTTGGTGCTGAGAATGTTTTTCAACGATGTCGCAATCATTGCCATGAGAGATAAAACGTTTGTCGAAGCTTTGGAGGAGTTTGATTGCAGTGACGGAGACCGACCGTGAGTGGACGGATCTTCCTGGGAGGTCGATTCATTAGGGTGTGTTTGCCGGTTCCTTTCCGAATCAGTCTCCGACTCCTTGCCGTTTTCTGCCCTCTCCACTTCCGTGCCCTGATGTCCTTCATATATCTTGCCTGGTGGTGGTGTACTTATCCTGTCTTGACCTAATCTATTCCCGGTCTCCTCATTCGGGGTCGTGTCTTCCTCCTTTCCCTCATCGCTGACAGCAGGATCAGTCTGCAGGCCTGCAGCTGTCGAATGAGGCCCTTCATCATCGACGACCTCTGTCATGGACAAAATGCGTGATCGTCAACCAATCCACACCCTGGC
>JAABUO010002239.1_pt1 | contig 23854 bp, 34 predicted proteins | sample 5559291 | NCBI WGS metagenome assembly JAABUO01 (sample SAMN10711878, study PRJNA513372) | rock metagenome | isolation source: Antarctica rocks | place: Antarctica: Victoria Land, Finger Mt sud
AGCCCTGAGGGCAGCAGGGCAGGACCGGCAGCCCCAAGCAGCCCCACTGGCCTCCCCTCCTCAGGTGGCCAACCCCATTCTTGCGGTGAGGAACCCCTCCTTGGATACAGAGAGTAGTGGCAGCAGAAAGTCTAAAGCCATGGCTGGTGCCTACAGCTCTACCTACAGCAAGCTGCAGGCTCAAGGACAGCTGCTGCACCCCAGCATGCAGCTTGCCATGGCAGAAGCTGGTGTTTCTGCCAATCAGGAGCTGATGATGTCAGGTACTGCATCTGCTAACTTCAGGGTCTGGGTCAATGGCAGCTGTGCAAGGGCATGAAGCTATGCTTTTCGGCTGAACAGATGGTGGAACCTCTGCTTGCATCTTTGGCTGGCCAGTGCTTTGCGGCCCTCAGCTAATGGATGTTCACTTGCAATCTTGTGTTGCTACTCATTCTGTACTGAACAATAAAACATGAGTGACCATTTGGAAGATAATGCCATCAGGCATCCGCTACCCAAAATGACTGGAGGAATCGTTTTCCATTCGAATGCAATGCAGAGTCTTTGGCCGCCAGTCTGATATAGTCTGATGCATATGCTGTGTCAGCACATGATTTGGCATATCAGTAATTAGCCACGGTCTCTGCCGTAAGCCACCATCTGGACATTGCAAATGCAGAAGGTGACAGAGCAGCCGCAGAAGCTGATCCTGCAGCCTTCTTCAAGCAGAGGGCCCTGGGCCCAAATAATCTGGGGGGCCCTTCTAGAGGGCCTTTGGAGGATGCCAGCATGGCTATGCAAAGCACACTGCTAGACGCTCCTCAGTTGCTGCAAGGCAAGCAGCTGCGTCTTGGCAAGAAGGTGACGTCCTGTTTCTTGGATTAGGCGACCTCCATTTGGCCCATGATCATCGGCTGCAGTCAGTCTGCCACCTCACTTGCCAAAACTGCGGATGGTTTGTTCACCGTTTGGTCCTTTGGGGAGCAACCTGCTGTTCATCTGCTGACACGGAAGAAGGGATGAGGTCAACTATGCTGCAGACTTTGATTGTCAGACTGGAACAGCTAGCTGGGCCATGCTGCATTGTGCCCTTATACTGCAAGTTTGTTCACTCATTCACCTGTGTTGCTGTTATGCAGCCTGGGCTTCTTTGGTCTGGGAGCAACAGGTGTGTTTTGACTATGGCATGCTCCTGACATGCCAGAATATCACATTGTCCTCCCAAAATTCTGTGTTGTCAGCTGCGTGCCTGTTTCTGCAGAGCAAGAGAGGTGAAAGAGATGGCAATGACACAGAGAGTGCAGATGAGCAGACAGGCAGCCCCCTGCACGTACTTTCAGACATCGCCCAGAGGGAGGGGGAGCTGGAAGCAAGGCCTGAGGCAGCCGCCAAAGGTGCTGACAGTCAATTGTCCCCTAGGATGCAGACCAGGAGTGGCAGCAATGCTGCAGCAGGTGAGGGCAGGTCAGCATCAAAGCATCACGTCCAATCTCTCCAGCAATCTGTCAATACAGCAGTCGTAATAGACCTTTGGTGGTCATGATCAAAGCACGCAGTTTCATTTCACACCAGCTTGTGGATGCTCAAGCCATGTTTTACAATGACGCAAGGGTGACAGCGCAAGATTGCACATGAGTTTTTGTTCTTGATCATAATCCATTGGTGACCTGATTATGGCTCAGCTGAATGCAAGCTCTGCACTCAAACATGTGTTATTAGTCAGGCTTTTGGCCAAATGTCATGTTGACACCCGGGGTGCAAACTGCATCTGCCAAGTGGCAGCCCTGAGCTGCCGTGCTCACAACAGCTGAAGCATAACAGTCCAACTTCAGGCCAGTTGGCAATACCAGTCACAACAGTGTCATGCAGGGCAGGCCATCCAGAACAGCCCTCGCCACCGCCTTCAGCAAGTGAGCAATGCTGAGGAGCTTCAGGGCCTGTCCCTGCAAGCAGCCCCAAAAGCTGCTGCTAGCATGTGTCAAGGGGATACTGGTGGTCAGGAGCAGAAGCCAACAGCCCTACAGGCTCAGCATGGTTCTGCCTCTGCAACTGCTTTACCATCTGCTTCAGAGGGCGGCTCTGGAACCCGGCACAGCAAGCGTCAGGTCAGAAGATCTGAAGCAGCTGCGTAGTGGTCACATGGGTCAAGTGCATCGTCAGCACATCTTGCATTGAGGTAGAAAGCCACCCCACTGCTAACCACACACGCACACATGCATCTTGTGGGTTCGCAGTACAAAGCTGTCATAATGCGCATGCTTCTGTGCTTGCATCATAGTGCCTTGCTGATACTCACGCCATTAACGTCATGCACTGGCTCTGCAGAGACCCCTGTGATGCATTTCGCCTGTTGGTTGGTGTCCAGTTGCTAACAGTGTGTGTGGCCCACCTTCAGGCACTGGCCAAGACTGACAGCCCTGGATCTGACAGCACAGCCCCTGCAAGAGATACAGAAGACACCAGCTCTCCCAAGCAGGTGCGTGGCTGCCTATCACACCTGCTGTTGTAGCTACAATTGCGTGCTCTCCTGCTGCTGTTCACTTGAATGAGCTTGGTGCTATGAGTTCAATCATGTCGAGGCGGCTTCTTTCACAATCTTGTGGGCTCATCTTTTGCCTTCCATTTGTGGGGTCATCTTTTGTCTCCACCTGTGGGCTCATCTTTGTCTCCATCGGTGGGCTCATGTTTTGTGGGCTTATGTTTGTCTTCACCTGTGGGATCATCTTTTGTCTTCACTTGTGCGGCACATGATTCAATACTCACCTCACTCAGCTGCATCGCAGCAAGCTCTTGCCTGGCCTTTCAACCATCACTAGGTTTCGTAAAGTCTGTCAGGAATGTATCCTTGAATGCAGCAAACAGTGCTTGCCAAACTGGGTCCATCAGTTCTGTCCGCAACCCTCTGTATAGACGAAACTTGTTGCCACAGATCTTTTCACTTTCACAGAATCAAGGTAGATCATAACAGGCAACAGCCCGTTCTTGGCATCTTTGCCTTGTTGCTCAGGCTTGCCATGAAACAACTCAATGGGCTTTGACTGGCCAACATTGTTTTGATTGTAAGGCTAACAATCACTTGCCTGGCAGGATTGCTTAAAGGCACATACGGCCTCCAAGCATATTTCCTGACTTTGCTGTAAACCTATGGTACTCCTGATCACAGATCTGTCAATGGCTTGTGCAGCTGCAACCGTGAACCATTAATGAAGCTGTGATAAAGAGTATCATGGACTCTCAGCAAAGTCAGGAAAAATGCTTGGAAACAGTACTTGGTCATATGCTATCCTGCCAGGCATGTGATTTTCAGCTCTGCAGTCAGAACGGTCAGCTAATCCAAGCCCATTAAGTGTGGCAAGTCTGCGCAGTGTGGCAAAGATGCCAAAGGTTGGCTGTTGACTGTTAGGATGTACCTGGATCCTGTGGATGCAAGTATATCAGTGCCAATAGTTGACAATTGCTACGTACCTACAATGACAATCATGTCAATAATATAAATGTGACGCCCCCCATAAACGAACAAACTAAATAGGTGAAACAGGTGTACATCCACTGCAGGCCATTGGTGGTGATGTGCCTCGTCGCAAGCGTGACCGGACCTCCCGTCTGGGCCGCAAGGCAGGCCACAAACCCAAAGTGGACCGCTTCCACTACTTATTCGAAGCCATAGAAGCTGACAAGGCTTCAGACAGCGAGACGGCCAATGGCACAGGCAGCAGGCTGAGTGAAGGGGCTGATCCAGACAGTGCCCAGGCCACTTCCAAGCAGCCTAAGCAAGACACCAGTGCACAGACTCCAGCAGAGCCTTGTGACGCAGGTGTTTTGCAGCCACAGGAAACTCTGCAAGACACAGGATCTGGTGCAGAAAGGCCTGCTAGTGATGCAGAGCAGCCTGCTGAGGGCCCTGCTTTCAGTGATGCCATGGCAGCAGCAGATCAGGCTGCTCAGTTGCGAAGTGATGCTGCTCGGACTGCAGTTGCAGGTGAGGTCTCCTGACTTCAGCTTAAACCCTAGCGCAACTTTTTGAGTGTACTGAACTTTGAAGCCTTGCTGTTCTGGTGAGCATGCAAACGAAGGCAAGCGTACTGTCAGTGTCACGGTGTATTATTTTCAGTCCTTCCAGGTTTGGTCGTTGTTTCAGGAACGCAGCTGTCTCTTACATGCTGGATTTGTTGTGTTCATCAGCATTCACAGCTTCACATTGCTCCTATTGCAATGCTGCTGTTACAACAAAGTCCTGGTCAGATCGACATGGGTACATGCAAAGGAAGGCATTGACTCACTTTGTGCTGCTGCTTTGTTGCTCTGATTTGCTCAAATGCTGAATAGCTTACCAGGTCCTTCCTGCTGCCTTTTCAGTTCTGGGATGTGAGCACCTTTGCCGTCTGCATGTCGTGCGGTATGCAGACACCTCCTTGTTGTCTTCAGGTCAAAGCAGCTGGCCTCGTGCCTTGCACCAATCCTTGGTGCCTCTCAGTATGCCACACACAAGTGCCCAGGCACTTGCACAGCCCCTACAGGGCTACGCCCAGCAGCCCCAGGGCCAGGTCATGAGCCACTACCAGATGCCAGGCATGGGCCGCCACCTGCACCCTATTCGCAGCTCACATCTATTGCAACAGTATCCCGCCCAGTTTCAGACTTTGCCTCAAACCCTAGCCCAGCAGCAGCAACAACAGCAGGCTACGCAGATGGCAACAGGAGCTGCAGTGCCCAATGCACAGCACCCTGGGATGGCTCCTGTTGATCCAAACATCCCCAGCTTCTTTCAGCCACACATGGGCCCTACAGGCAATGAGCAAGGGCTGCTTCAACCAGCCGTGGGGGCATTTGGTGCCGCCCAGTACCATGGCTTCCTACCTGGTCAAGTGCCATACGCTCAACCAATGCCTTACGGCTACACAACAATACCAGTCTCGTATGGCAATGCTGCTGCAATAAGCAGCCTGCCAGGGACATCCACTTCTGTCCTGGTCGCCCCAGCTGCACCACCTCTGCATCCAGACTCCACAGCTGTGAGACCAATGACATCTGATGCAGCCACAGCATCTGGTGCACAGATGTCTGACACAGCAAGCCAGAGTGGCGCAATGCTACAGCCAGGTGTGCAGGCTGCTGGCCCCCTGCAGGCTGGCATTGGGGTGTATCCCCATTATGGTGGGGGTATGCAGCAGCATGCAGGAATGATGCCGGATTACCAGATGGGCTTTGGCTACCTGTTGACAGCACCGCAGCTCCCTCAAGGCGTTGTGTATCAGCAGATGCCTGCAGAGGCACCTGGATCTGCACCTTTCTCAGCAGGTTCTGATGCTCGGCCTGCCCTACCTAGCACTACCACGCAAGCAGGTGTGTCCTTGCCTGCTTAGTCTTGATGTAATGAGTGCAAGCATTGTATGCTTTGTGTTTGCATGCAAGGGTCTGACACTGCACAGAGGGAACATGGCAATGGCCACAAACGCAGCCTACTGAAGGTTGTCAACCGCAACAGCTATGATTCGCCCTGATTGTATGCCTGACATGCTTTGCAGATGTCTGCTCTCACAGGTAGTTGCCTGTTGGACTGCTGCACATGTGCATTGCCAAGCATGAAGGAACACCTGTGTCTTTACCCTGCATGACCTCAAACGTCAAATCAACATATATTGCAGCATGTCACTCAGTTGCAGTGCAATTGCATGCTGGGGACATCAGAATACTTGAAAGCCACGCTGTGATTTGATGCATCAAGCAAACCTGCATGTCTAAAATGCATGTTGTTTTTCAGGCAGAGGCCCTTCTCACACAGCCACAGATCAGCAAGCCAATTCTGTTGATAATGCTGCAGCAAGGTGTCAGCCCTTGGCATCTGCCATCACTCAGGTGGGAGACAGTCAGCAAGTGGCTGGGTTGCAGGCACCAAGAGGAGTGCAACCTGCATAGCCAGATAGCGCCCTCTGTGAGTAGAACTGCCCCTGAGATCTATACAAAGCTGGCGAGCAATGCGTCTATTGCACAGCAGCTTATCAGATGTAATTGTGTGGGCTTCAAGGGGTGGTATGCATTCTGGCGACTTTTTGAGGGCAGGTGCCTCAGAAAGGTTGCATCAAGCTTGTGTGTGTGCTGTGTGTTGAACAGATGGTCTACTTACAAGGTGTACAATAAACATGCGCGGACTGTTGCCATGCCAGCGGCGTGAACTGACTTTTGTAGCTTGTACTGGACTCAAATGACGATTGTGGACAGTACCTTACGTAGCTTATCACAGTGGTTGCTGTTTGAACATCTGCAAATAAAGTCATTGCAGTCCTTGCTGTGTGCTATTGCTGACATACTTGACGGCTCCGGTTGCCTGGTAGCCCCGTGGTAATTGAAGTTGACTGAGGTGGCATGTTGATGATATTAGCTTGTCAAGGCCAGAGCAACAAAAAGGCAATACCTGTAGTCGAAGTTGACACTACAGCACTCAAGGTTCCCGGGCGATCACTCAGCCGAGTACTATTTAAGCCCAATCCAGTTTGACTTCCCTGATCGGACGAGAAGGAGGTATGTTCCGAGTCTCTGTGCTGTCTCCGCATGTCTCCGCTGACGGTGGTTGGACCGTAAGCAGGCCGGGAAGACCGTAAGGGATCACGCAATCCGGAGATTTCGCACAAATTTCGCCTGATTCTGGCTAGGCCAAGCTTAAAATGTTCGAACATGTGGGTGTCCTTGAACAGATAGAGTATGTGCTTTATAGGGGCTGCTTTTTGAGGTAGCTGATACCTTGACGTCTATGCGAGACGTGGAGAACGCCCTCAGACAGCTCGGCTGCAGATCTACTCAGTCAGTCAATGCTGCTAATGCCGAACTGGGGCACCTAGATGTATCAGTGCCAGCTGAAAAGCAGGTTCAGGCCGTCCGATCCATCCTGTCCAAACTAGTGGCTTGTGTAGAGCAGCAATCAACCGCTCTGACACTGCATCCTGTCCCTCTGAGTGAAGCAAGAGCTGTCCTGGAAAGGCTCGGTCACAAAGTAGAAGCTTTGGAGACAAAGCTTACCAAAACAGAGACAAAGCTAGGAGAAACAGACAGCGTATGGACACAAATCAAGGAACAGACTTTGTTGGGACAGGCTGCATACACCTTTGCAAATTTGGTGGAGGACTTTGTCTTTGATGGCACTCCAACAGAACAGTTTCAGACCTTAGCTCTCAAGGAGTATCCTGATTTTGGCTTGACGACGGAACAACAAAGGCGCTGGGACCAAGTACAGAATTTTGCATCAGTTTATGTTGGGCGTGGGCAGCTCATCAAGATTGACAAAACGTTGCGCAAAGTACGTTTTGTGCTAGCTCATGGTGAAGAAAAGTATAAGAAGAAGGCAGACTTGAAAGCAATGGAGGGCTGGGCTGCACGTTACTGCCAAAAGCCAAGTACAGTCAATGCCACAAAGGGATATTTGCGCATGCTTAATCAGTTTTCTGACAGTGCTCACCCGCTTTTACCAAATAAAACAATGGCTGATGTGTTGTTACGAAAGAAATAGCTGGACTACATAGTCTTGGAATGTACATGATTAGCAGCTCAGCAGAAAGGTGTCAGGACACTGAGTTTTGATTATTGTTTTCAATTGAGTGCACTGCTTTAACAAGAGCGCGCTCAAGAGGCTATTTTGGTAGTATGTTCTCTGTCTCTGTGCTGTCTCGGCTAACGGTGGTTGGACCGTAAACAGGCTAGGTAGACCGTAAGGATCACACAGGTGCCCGGACCTGCCCATGCTCTGAAGCGTCAGGCCGGTGAACAGCAGGGTGTTTGCGCTGTTTGATAGCTTGCTGACCCGTTCAATGAACTCTGCCAGCTCCTCTTTGGAAAAAGCTGTCTTGCCCTGATCGACGCTCCTGCGCTGTCTGTCTGTGAATGCATCCACTGCGATGTTGTAAGCCTCCTTCTTGAGGTCTGTGTAGACCCTGGGGAGGTGGCTGTAGTGGAAAGGTTATGGCAGGTCGCCATAGAAGTGGCACAGGTGCATCATGGTGCTTCTGAAGCACATCCAGTGGTGATAGCCTGAGAGGTTGCTTCTGTAGTAGTCCATCCCCCACTCCATGATTGCTTCGTACTGCTCTGGGCTGGTGATGGGCTTGATTCCCTCCTTGCCGCAGTACTTTTGCACGCATACATCTCCAGTGTCAGTCTCTTGCTACAGTAGCAGCAGATCATGTGGCATTAAACTGTGACGTTATGGCAAAAGGTTATCTAGATGTTAACTGGCCCATTATAGGGCAACAAACGTTACATAAACTGCGATGTTGACGGAATAAGGCCTACCTGATACGCATTCAGCCCCTCCAGCCTGTTGGGGCCAGGTTTTGAGTTTGTTCTGTTGGACAGGCGGTTCACAGTGACCTTGTGATGCTGAGCAAGTTGCTCGTTGCTGCTGGTGAGGTAATGCTTGTACAGGTTGATGGCCAGGCAGGGATGCCTGGCCAACTTCAACAACTGTTTCCAAGCATCTGGCACTCTGCAGCAGAACACAGGCACGTCAGGGACCTTGCTTCTTTCATGTGTTGACAGTGCAGCAACATGTACGTGGAGCTAGAAGACGTGCTGACGGTATTTGCAGAGCACCCTGATGCAGCCCAAATTGTTGAAGCCATACGTGAGACAGTCAAAACAGCAAAATATGCCATGCAGCCAATGAACAACTTTGCCGAGTGCATATAAGGATGGAGAAGCTCAGGAAGGAAACGATATAAAAGACGGAAAAGGATGCAGAGCTGCTGAGATTGGGGTGAAGCGTGATGCGTCTGGTTCAATGCCCTTATGTGCCATATGAAAACAAGCAAGCTTGCTATGATCTGCAAGAAAGAGGCATCGTTGACGTTCCTTGATTGTGTTTTTGATCAGGCATGCAAACTAGAGAATGCCCTTGACGACGCTGTTCCCCAAGTCCTGGCAAGCAGTGTCGATGACACCCTGGCATTGTACAGGCAGATAAATAGGCTTGTTGGCAAGCTGAACAAATTCCGAGATCTGAAGATCGGTCAAGCAGAGAAGGTGGTGGTCAGGCTCAGAGCAGGCGAATGGTTGGCATACTTGTCGGGGTCGTCAAGGTCAATGTCCTCGATGTCTGTGCTGATGCTGGCATCTGAGCAGGGCTCGGAGCTGGCCCTCTTCTTGCCCCTTGGCTCGTTCTGGCGAGGGATGCGCCACTCCGGGGAAACGGACGAGGCGTGCCCTCTGTGGTCCATGATCAGGCTGATCAAGTACTCGGCGTTCCACAAGCCGTTGCCTTCGCCGTTGGCTCTTTTCTTGTAACGTCTGGTGGGTCTCTTGTCGAACACCTTGCAATGACCTTCCAGGGACGGAGGTCGGCTGCCGTCTACAAGAGGTTTGTCCTGCACGCGTACGAACTCCAGCTCCTCTGCCAGCCGAATGCCATCTGGCGTCACGCCGGCAGGGGCTACGTAAGGATTGGCTGTCACCCTCGTGATCAGCTTGTGACTCGTGCGATTCATGTCCGAGGCGCGACCGCAGCCGTACGTTGGTAAAGCTGCTGTCGTATTGCTGCTGTACAACGCTGATCACAAAAGGCAGAGACAGCAAACGCAGATTTGCCTGACTGCAGCAGTCCGTGAAATCGCCCTTTCAAATTTCGGAAATCTTCGGAGTGGGTTTGTGGCTCAGCCACCGTCACGCGGAGGTAAGGCCAGGGTTACCACGTAAAGGCAGAGACAGGGGATGATGAAGGGGCATTTTCTGGATGGCCGTAGCATGGACGAAATAGTAAATTGGTTTAATCAGTACTCAAGCTCAGGCTGCACACTCCGCTGTCGCATGATTGCAAGACAGGCCGTACTTGTTTGAGATTGTTACCATGGCAAGAAAGCGATCAAGGTCCGAAAGCAGCTCTGGCAGAAGCTTTGACAGCAGGTCGCCGCCACGCTCCAGAGCGAAAGCATCTCGCAGCAATCGCAGTAGGAGCAGAGATCACAGGAGAGACGGTCGTCGTACCTCACGTGAGACGCCGCGTTCGGAGCGCAAACTACATGACTCGCCACGCGTTCGTCGACGAGACAGATCGCCCCAGGACTTGCGTCGTTCGCCCGTCAGGGTTCATAGCAGAGGACATGCACGTTCTTCAGAACGCTTTGAGCATATTTCCAGGCCCGACGCCCGTCACGATAGTAGGCAGCGCGTAAGAGAAACCCTCAGCGACGGTCCCCCCGACCTCTTGAGTATTCACAGGTCAGATCCACGTTCAGGTGCAGGCGGCACGCACTGTCTGCTCTGCAAGCAGGAAGCCTCTGTGTACTGTTGAGAACAAATCTTGAGTGCTAATACTCAATGCTGGTTCTTATGCTTGTAGAGCAAAAGTGCAGTCAGTGCGCCCGTTTGGTGTCTTTGTCGCGCTGTCCGGATTTAGAAGGAATGGCATGGTGCACAGCAGTCAGGTTGCTGACGAAATGAGTCTCACTAGAGAGGACGAAGATGACATGAAAGTAAAGACCATGGAGTTTTATGCGCCTCCAGGCTCAGAGGTGATCACCAGTGTAGCCTTGGTTTTGAATGTGCTGATGCAAATCGAAAGTGCACCCTGTTGACCTAACTGCTCACGGCTCCAAGTCTATCAGTTTATACAAGAGAACCAGTTAGGCTTGATGCACACGGTGACACTTCGTGGTTGGTGTTGCGTCTGCAGAAAGCGTGCTGACAGCTTGACAGTGTTTCCAGGTCTGGGTCAAGGTGACAGAAGTGAGGGAAGAGGGTAATGGAGCTTTCAAAGTAGCATGCAGCATGAAGGTAATCTGCACAAGCATTGCAAGCTCGATGCCTTACAGCAAGAAGTTGGCATCATGATGCAACAGTGGTTATCTGAAATGCCAACACACCATGCACAATGACTACAGGCAGTGTCTCAAGAAGATGGCACAGATCTAGACCCCAGCAATGCTCAGAGGGCCCCCAGGGGTGGAGGTGGGCCTCCAGGGGGGTTCAGGGGTCCTGTCAGTGATGCCCCTCCCGACATTGGCAGTGTGCAAAGGGCAAGCATACGCAGCATCAAGCCATATGGGGTCTTTGTCCAAATGGAAGGATTCAGATCCAATGCGCTGGTTCATCTGTCTCAGGTGCCGACTGGCAGGTCCGCTGCGCATCATGCCTGAAGCTGTGCACTGTGGGGCTGCCCATCCTTTCAATGCTGCTTCTAGCAGCTGTCTGCACTCATGCCACAGGTTAAACATGTCTGGTTGTTATGTATACAGCTGCAGTTCCATGTGTGATCTCCACCATGCTCGAAGCTTTAAGTTACATCAGAGTAGAAGCCTGCATGCTGTCAGCACTGTAAAGCAATCCACCATGATGTGCGCCACACCCTTCTTGTTGATGGTCATTTTGTGACACGCTGACAGGTGGCGGATGGCATGGACATTGGTAAGGAGGACTCTGATGAAGACAGGATTGCTGCCCTCAGCGCTGTGGTTGCACTTGGGGAGCAGGTGTTTGTCAAGGTAGTAGAGATCAAGGAGGATGATGGGTCTGGCCGGTATACCTCTCCCAACCAACAGTCTGACTGCCTAGAAGTCATCAGGGCTTTTTTTGGAGCTACTTTGTGCATACCCAAGCTGTCTTTGGCCAGTGGTCACCAATAATTTTCAGCTAATTGATAGATCTGCCACATAGGAGTGGTCCGTCTCAGACACAGCAAAGTGCTGGTCAGATTGAGAAAGAGCATTTTTGTGTTGTAGTTTACTAGCTGAACATCACTGGTGACCTTTTCTGTTTGACAGCAGTCCAATGTCTCAGCTTGGCTTGCCCAATCACTGTGCAGGCGAGCAGCATGCAAGAAATGCTCCTCACCAAGCAATTCTATTCTATAAAAATGTATTTTTGGGCTTGGACTCATCACTCTGCGTGCAGAGCATTATAACCTGCACCCATGCACGGCCTTGCCTTACAAGTATTGTACATCTGCACAGATAATTACCCTCTTCCATCTTGACCGTATGATTGAGGGCAGTCTCTTTGCTAGAGGAAAAGCCTGCCTTGCATGAGCAGGGCTACCCCACTGTCAGCCCCTAGGTAGCCTCACCACCTGCCAGGGCTGCAGTGTCTGGCAACATCACAACACTGTCCTGTTCGATATCCCCAACTTTACTGCTTTTGTCAGAACCCCTGACACCTTGGAACAGACTTGCTGGCTAACATACCGATGCGTTTACTTAACGAAACTGTCAGCTTGGAACTGTGTAAATGCTGCTGCCTTGCTTCTGGACATGACAACTGAGCTGACTGTCAACCTGGCTGTCTGCTCACCTGTGCTTTGACGCCCTTGTTGTCACCAAGACTGCAGCTGTTCTGATGAAGCAGCGTGCCAAGCAGTTAGATGTGAGTCCATTCTGCACAACAGGCTGTCTGCAATTTGCAGATACTGGATCCTCACCTTGACAGAAGATCAGCCTCTTCATCACTTTCTGTACAATCATGAGCTGCTACAGAGAACAGACATCACAGAGTCTCAAGTGACATGTCCATTGCATGTCCACAGGATAAGCAGCGTATGCTTTGCAATTGCACTGGCCACCTCATGTGCTATGCTGCATTGATGCAGGGGACCCAAGATAGGAGCCTCCATTAAGCTGGTATCCCAAAAAGATGGAGTAGATATGGACCCACATGGGACTAAGTTTCAGCCAAGAGGTGAGGGGGGCCTTTCAGGCCCTGGGGGCCGGCGGGCGGTAGGCGGTCATGTTGGTGAGGCAGTAGGTGAGCAAGCCATAATGAAGTTGCAGACAAGTCATTGGGCGAGCATTGTTGCCAGAGCAGGCTCTTCACAATGGTGTCTTCTGCATTTGTTCAAGTACGATACTCACCATAGCATGCTGAGATCAACACTGAACATAACACCCCCTGAGCAACATGCATACCCATTGGTGTACATTTCAGCATGCAAGCTGCTTTCAGCTTGAATTCTTAGCTGTTGGAAGCAGCTGACGCTGCAAACACTGCACCTCCACTACTCTGCGTAGCTGTTCACTCACTTTTGTAGGCGGCAAGGTGGAATGGGGTCACCTGGCAGCGGGTGATGCTGCCCTGAATGCAGCTTTCACTCGGGATGGGCAGCAGTATGACATGATCGGTGATGAGGTGGATCACATGGACCCCCCAGGTCAGCAGGGCAATAGTGCTGTTGCACCCATGGGTCGAGGAAGAGACATGGTCCAGCCCGCCTGGATGACTAACAGTGGCGCTGCTGCAGCTCCTGGCTCAGAAGGTGAGTAGTTTGAACATTTTATTTTGTTTAATGCTTGTCCAGCCATTGGGTGTCATAGGGCAGTGAAGGTCTGCGGGAACTGAATAACTCGTGCATTGTACAAGAGCTTGGTTTTGTTTGTCGATGCTGTCATTGTGTCTTTGCAATATGTTCTGTCTGGGTTTGAAGACTTTGCTTGACATTTATGTGACTGTATATTCTTTGCACAGAGGCTGTCATCAGATGGTGCTTGTGTCAAACAGAGCCTCAAGCATAATTGTGACCTGCAGCTTCACAGTACACCTTCCAGATTACCTGTTACATAATTTGCAGCGGATGCACACAATCCCCCAAGCACTGCTGGCTGTCAGCCATTTTCTGCTCATTTACCACTGTTGTTTGCAGCTGGGCCCCACATCACAAGTGTAGAGGAGGCGCTGGCTGTGTTGGCAGCTAGCAAGCATGGCAAGAAGGGCAAGAAGGACAAAAAGCACAAAAAGGAAAAGAAGCAGAAGAAGGAAAAGCATGCAAAGCACAAACACAAACACAAGAGCTGAGTATGTGTGCCAGCAAACAAATGCTGGCTGTGAGGACACAGTGCATGATTAATTCATTTCAAGATCAGCCAGCAGCGGTCCATCAGCTGGACTGATGCAGCAATTGCCATCACTTGCATGTGGCTGTCAACAGGCAACGAGTGGAACCACCAGGTGTTCTTTGCATGGCGTATGATGCATCATACGACCTGGACCCCATGAACCCTGCTTCTGCATATCAACAGTATTTTAATGCCTCACAGCAGTTCAGGGCATCTGTTATCATCAGCACACTGCCTTGGCTGTAGACCCTGCAGGCCTTTGACTTGTTTACTACAGCAGCTTTGTCGGACAATCCAAGCAATGTCTGCGTATTAAGATTTTTTGCTCAACACAGCCTGAAACTGGGTGGCATTTGCGGATAGCATAACAATCTGGTGCGTCCAAACATTAGTACCCAACAGCTACGGGAAAAAGCTGTGCCCCTCAGTGCGTGCAAGCATGCTCGCACACTCCCGCCTCACTAGCTCAACAACCTGCGGTTTGTCAGGACGGCAGCGTCACGGTTTGACCATCGCAGTTCGCTCATACAGTGGACCCCGCCGCTGTTCAGATCGCCATACCCAGCTGCAATACCGTCAGCTGCATGCAATTTTAGTACGGCCCTGGCCAAGGGTAGTGTGGCATGCCCCTGTGCCTCAGCAAGAGTCAGCTAAACACGATGCAGCCTCACACCGGCCTTGGAAAAACTCGCTGGTGAGCTTGTACTTGCACCACATTTGTGTAGCGTTGATGTATGCGTCACAGGAGCAGCGCACAATGCACATCAGCTGTGCATCAGACACAGACAGCTTGTAGAAGCACCTCAATACCAGATATAACAGTACATATTGCTGCGGGTGCTCTATCACAAGGATGTTGCAGTTGTGACAGCACAAGCCTACCTGAGCAGATTTGCGATGTATCAGAACAGAATGGGTCTAAAGCACAACATGGTTGCGCCATTCTCTGGGACAGACTTTGGCAGTGCTGCAGGTGCCCACAGCTTATGAGATTGCCTTGTTCAGGTCCTGAGTATACAATGCCCCAAATCACAACAAGCTTGCAACAAGGCACTTACATGCGTGTCTTAGGATATCATTATGTCCAAGGCAAGCATTGCAGCACCGCTTATGTACATAATCATTCAGTCCCTGCGAGCACGTCCAGAGGAAAGTCTAGATTTGGCAGATCTGGACGGTGTATACAAAGGCTGTTGGTCTATGTCAGTCTCATCTGACTCATCACCGGCCTTACTAGGAGGTGTGAGCACCCCACTCTTTCTATCCACAACGTGCCCATTGGCCACGAGCTTGTTGTATGTAGCGCTGTTCAGCTTGATGGTCCTGCCTGTCATCTCATTCAGTATGTAACCCCTGCACACAGGGTCAATGACGCTTGACCAACAGTAGTTGAGTGCCATCTTGGTGCTAGACTCCCAACCTAAAGACCATGTGATTGTTGCCAGCCAGCCCAAAAGCAGTGCTAGGGTATACAGGCACGCCAAATGCAAGAAGCATATGGGCTGCATTGCACAAAACATCACAGCAGGCCAGTCTGAAAACCCTGTCAGCCCACACTGCATGTGTTAACAACAACAGCAACAGCCCAAGTGACGAATGTTACAAGCGAAAACCTCATGCAATGAAGCTCAGGGACAACATCATGCAATGATGCACTTGGCTTCATCACAGATGTCATGCCAAACCTTGCAATGCAGCATATGCCTGAAGCAAGTTAGGTAGAAAGCAAGATGTGGACCACAAAACTGCACCTCTGCACCAGCGGGCTGACATTGTCTTGGCCAGGAGCCTGATGTTCAAGGGTGGGCAAGGGGCTTTGGGCTGAGGATTGGGGGGCAGGGGGTGTGCTAGCCTCATACTCCCCAGGCAGGGGTGTGTCTGAAGCTGGATGCCTCCAACCAGAGGTGCATGCTTGCCTGGGCTTTGCAGACCCTGCAGACTTGCAAACACTCAATGTCAGCTGTGCACATGATCTGCGTCTTGTGCTGTGAACATTTGTGCTGTCCATTCTGACATACCAAAAAGCACACACGCATGCTGCTGGGTGCAGAACTAGCTGTTTGCACACCTGGTGTGGAGATGACTGTTGCATCATTGCATGTTTTTGAAAGAGCGGCTTGTACCAATCCATGCAGCGCAGATTTAGAAGCCTTGAGCTGCTACTGCATACATGCATGAACAGATGTGATGGGATACACTGCAAGCCCATGGTGTGAGTAGACTATGACTCTCAGGGTTTACAAGTTTGCTTGGCACTGCGTGAACAGCCTGAGACAGGCGAGGCAAGGCAGCTTTTGGCGCATTGCCCATCCCAATCATTGCAAGCTATCTATTAAGGCCCTGTTTGTGGGCCCTGTTTACAAGGCAGCCTGTCTATGGGTGCTGGGGATTGCAGCATGTGTCATTGTGATTTCTCAGGAATTCAGGAAGTCGAGTGTGCGAGTCATTTGCTCTATACAGTGACTGTGTGGCACTTATTAACGATCACGATGCCCAACTGTCATTGTGGCTGTCAACATAATGACATGCAGGGGGTGTCAGCAGAAGCAAGCCTGGGGTCTGGGAGAAAGCAGGCTGAGGCTCTCGTTTCTGCGTGAAGGCATCCTGGCAAGGAGACACGTCCATGGCCGGCTGCAATGCTGGCTCCTCCTGCAACTGCTGCAGCTGCTGCTTGCCAGCTTCCTTCACATCTGCCCATGTGTCCTTGATGCGCTGTTGCCTGAGGATTCACAACCAGGGACTGCTGTCTAGTATTGCGTTCCTCAAGGATGCGTGATTTGATGTCCACATGAAGCACGCCATGCATTGCTCATCAAACATTGGCAGGCTAAGTGGGAGTCAGTGGATGCTAGTCAGACAGAACAGGCATGCTGTGTTGTGCCAGCTTGCATTTTGCGGCTTGATAACAATCTGTACCGTGGCATGATTGATTGTATGAATGGATGAATGAATGAACAAACGAGGGAGGGAGTAAACTGAGAAAGTGAGAGTGGGAGTGAGTGAGGGAATGGATGTGTCAAGAGGAGCCAGTGGCCTGTCAATGCGCATGCTTGCATTGCAACATTTACTGCTGAGGGTATGTCTATAGATCATGCATTGTGTGACACTGCAGTTGCACCGTGTATGCTGGGCATGGGCAGATGTCTGAGTACCTCTTATCCCAGATGACTGATGCAGGAAGTGAGCCCAGCAGTAGCACACACAAAGTTGCTGAGGCTTCTGTCATGCTGGTGCTGCAGAAGACCAGTCCCAACCCCAGCAGCATCAGCCCATACTTCAAAATATTGAGCAGCTTCACGTTGCCCTCATCATCGTAGTAATAGGTGAGGGCTGCACCGCTCAGCCCTGAGAGAAAGACATAGGCCCACGCCAGCTGCAGCAACACAAGCAGCCTTTGAGTGAGACAGTCAAGCTGGGACAGACCAAGCAGCATTTTCAATCCTGAGACCAGTCGGAACAGAACGCCCACCAAAGCTACAACTGAGGGTACGTTGCATTCCCATGGGCTGTGTAGGGCAGGCTGGCTCTGACATGAACGCAACCCAGTGCAAAATTGCTGCAGCAGATGTGCTTGGTGCAGTACTAATGGCGACTAGATGTATCATTATACTTTACCTTGTTGTAGACCAGCTGCTGCCAAGATGGAATCCAGCGGCCAAAAAGATACCTCACCAGACCTGAGACACTGCTACCAAACACAGCAAATGCTGCGGCCATGCTCTTCTTGTTTGGTGTCATCCTACAAGCATTCCCATGTATTTCACACAGAAAGCGACTTGCCTTGCACGTCAATTGGGGCTGCACATCAATCGCCAAGTCTATGTTGCTGTTTCTGTCACTGTATGTCTGTGTATAGCTCAGCCAGCTTTGGTGCATAACCACAGTGCCTTGCATGCGACAAGTCAGAATGGTGTTTTTAACAAAGCAGTGCCTCTTAACAACACGAGAGCAATGCTGCAGGAGATGCAATCTGCACCACGAGCAGCCCTAATAGCAGGGCATGACATGTTGTGCAAAAAGCACATGGAACAATGGCTGATGGGGATGTACAAACCACAAGGGTGACAAAGCCCTCTTGACTCACCTTGCTAGAACAAAGACAAGCACCAAAACAGCCAGCAGCATGAAAGTGAGACTGCCGGTGGTGATGCGGAATAAAAGTGACTGGCTGAGTAAACCAGCATTGAAAAAGAGTGCCATTCCCAGGATGCCAGCAATGATGAGAGGAACTGACAGCTGCTCTGATGTCTCCAGATAGCATTTCACTTCACCTGCAGGTAAGTCATCCTGCCTCAAGGGCCACACCATTGCGCAAGAATGCTGATTGCGCAAAATTCAGTTCACTGTGGAAACAATGACAGGCTGCAGGTAGCTGGGCGTCGGCAGCTATAAGAATCAATGCTGTGTATTGCATGGGATCACAGGACTTGTATATCCGGAATCATGACCAGAAATTTGGGCAAGCAGCGCAGGATGCTCAGGGCACACTTATAATCTCATGTGATGTTGAGTATTATGTGCTTAGAGTGTTCATTGTTCAATGCATAAGTGCCTTGGTGCCTTGTTTCCACGCTGCTTTGCTTTGCAACAAGTATTACCCACTTGGTAAGGCTTAGAAGGGAGCAAACACCTGCAGCAAAAAGGTGGTGCCCCCTGGTTGGAACTACACCAACATATGTTGTCTCAAATGGTGTGATGCTGATGCTGCACTTGTGGCGATGCCCTGACAGCAGCCGCTCCATCCCACACCAGGCCGTGTCTCCGTCAGATGCCTTGTCGAGCAAGAGCTCCTCATCTTTTGCAAAGAAGACGTCGAAGTCCTGCAGGGTTGGGTGAAGCAAGCCTGAACAGGACCACACAGCAGCAGGCACCGAGCTGCAGTATTCTACCTGTTGGTCAGGACAAGAGATGTCGACCGCGTTGTACGACCATAAGTGAGGGAAGAGGTGCCACTTGGGCACACCGGGTATTGCCTCAACTTGCGCTACTGTGCCGTCTGCCAGAGGCCTATACTCGGTGCTTGCCACCGAAAGGATGCCCAGGACAAACACAAACAGGGCTGCCTGCCCAAATAAGCGCATCAAGTGCGCGTCGTCACGCTATGCAGGCTTCCGCTGGTCTGGCTAACTGATCACTCGCGATGTCCAAACACAAGTCCGTGCTGGCGCCAGCTTAGCATATGCACGTTGGATTGCAACTCATCAGCCACTGACCTGGTGACCTGTAAGCAACGTCTCCGAGTGCCGCAAGTATTGCTGTTACTACTGAGCTGATGCAACTCACGGATTAGTCATCTCCCCACCTCGATCTAGCGTTTAAATTCTAACCCACTGCTGACGCTGCAATTTTGCCTCGCAAGTGTTAACTTTGATCTTCATGCTGTAGCTGCAGCGGTCTGCCTGTGCGGGTCAGCATGTTGAGCGCTGTATTTTGCACCACGCACATTGTTGCGACAGCGCAGTTGCCTGCGTTGTCTGCTGACAGCAGGCGACCCTGTGGGGTGCAGTCGCTCAGATTAGCTGGGTTACATGAGCAAGCTTGTGTCACACATAGCCAGGCGTTTTTGGCAAGCGCTCGCAGATGCGGATCTGCAAAGCGGTTGTCTTCGCTGCGAAAGGCAGCTCCTCAAGATTCAAATGGTGCTGACACCAGCGGAGAGTTCAACCTCACGGAGTATGTCGAGGCCAAAGTAGAAAGAGGTGGGGAAATGGTTTGAGGCTGTCTTTCCGGGCTTCCGAGATTCCTGTGCATACCTTTTCAGCGTTCGCAGTCGAGAGGACAGACAAAGACTCAAGCATGCTGTTGCTGAAAATGCTGGACGGAAGAGGGAACATATTGCCTGTCTTCGTGGGTGAGCAGCAAGATCACTCCTGCAGACCGAAGTTGTCTCGTGGCTTTCGTCAATCTTTTTGTTGTTGTACAGGTGACAACGAAAGTACCGCCCTCCTTCAGGAGATGCAGAGGCAACCCTCTGTACGTTTCACAGCTGCTGTGACCTTCCAAACGTTGCAAATAGATCCTGTCTATTGCAAGGCCAGCTGAAAGTCGTTTGTGTTGCAGACGCGTCCCATGACTCATGACTTGATGAAGAATTCTCTGGAGATGCTTGGCTACAGGGTGAGCGCTGCTGACGAAAGAAGCTCTGAGTTTTGCTTGACTTTGCTGTTCTAAGCGTACTGTCTATATACAGGTGTCAAAAGTCAGGATCACGTGCCTTGTAGCAAACACCTACTTTGCGAGAATACACTTCTCAAGGGGCAGAAAGAGCCAAGAAGGAGTGTGCCATGAGATAGATGTGGATGCCAGGCCCTCTGATGCCATCAACATGGCTGTTCGCTTTGATGCTCCAGTGTATGTACACAAGCAGGTTGCCAACAGAATGGCATGTCAGCCCGAAAAGTTTCGACCGCCAACTACCCAGACCACCTCTGAAATCACCAGGAGCTGCAAAGACCTTCTCATGCATTTCCCTGATCCAACAGTGGTCGATAAGCTGCATTTGCAGTTGGCCATTGTTGAGGAGAGATATGATGATGCACTGAAGTAAGTCTGTCCAACTGTACATTCTGCTGATTGCTTTGCAAATTTTTGAAGCCTGAATTCCCTTCAAGCTCATGCTTGTTTTGTTCACAGGCTGAAGGATAAAATTGAGGGAGTTTTGAATACTGATCGGACTGTGCGCCTTGTTGTTCAGCTTGAAGCAGCGCTTCATGACTCAAGGCTTGAGGTAAGGTTGAATTTCAGCCATGTCTCAAGAGAAATCTCATGAATGACAACGTGTAACATAATTGTGGTTTGCAGGAAGCCGCGCAACTAAGAGATGAGCTGGCCTGCGAATATGACAGACGTGCTGCAGCTGCTGTTCGTGAGAAACAACAGCTTGATCTTTGACATCCCACGCTGACCGGGTTTTGCAGTAGGCAAAATGTAGCAACATCATTCCAGCCTTTGGCTGTGTATCATACGGCAAAGCTGACAGTTTGTTTAGGTGATGTCAGTGTATTTTCCTGTTGATCATGCATTTACTCAGCACCAGTTCCCTACCATGCCAATTCTGTTTGACTGTTGCTTTTTACCACTGCTATTGTGTTTCTTCTGTCAGGTCTTGCCAAAGACATCAGCCACATGCATACTGTGTTGAGAAGAGCTGCCAGATTTATGTATATTTACCGTCCTTGAATTAAGTGTGTATTAGCAATGCTCAGCAGGCAGCTGTTTGCTGCAGTTACCTGCCTAGATGTAGAATGGTAAAGCTGGCTTTAGTCAAGTCCTGTAACTCAAAAACTTATAGGGTTGTTTGATGACGAAACAAGTTCTTTAAGCCATTTTTTTTGACAATCATGTCAAGACTGTTGCTGCAATAATCTGCCTTTGTGGCAATATGTTCATTGCTGTTCTCTGCTCTTGAGCTTTGCTCTAGCACTACGCCAATCATCAAACTCCTCTGCAACGCCACTCTCAACATCATAATCATCATGCCTCTGAAAGCGGTTTGCTAATCGGGAAGTCTGCCGATGCCGTATGTATGTTCCTGTGATGGTCTTAGGCTGGCTTGTGGCTTCTCCATTGCTCACACAGACCTGCTGGCTCTGTGGACGTTGTTGCGTCTTCTGCAAATAACAATCCTGTCTTCAGGCGCGCATCATGCAGCATCAGCAAGTCACTTGATGGCAAACAAGCATGTAGGTGCACCCCATGATTATCAATGCAATGTTGACCTTGTAATGCTGCATCCATTTGCTGGCCATGCTGATTTACAAACGATTCATAGTGCCCACATGTCAAGACATATGCACTCTTTCTGCTATGCAGAGAATCTGGATGACTGTTATACCTCTGATCCAGATGCAAGCTTCAGAGCGTGTCTGCCAGTAGTATTTGCGCCAGGTGCCTGCTGATGCTGCAGTGGGCCTTTGCTGCTATGCACCGTTGCTGCATCTGAGAAGCTTGGCACCCTGTGAGCTGAAGCATGGCCTGATACAGCAGCCTTTTCTTCTTCTGCCTCGCTGCTGGCTTCACTGTCCGTGAACAGGGAGCTCGCTGGCGGCAATCCACTGCAGCAGGTAGGGGTGCAGTTCTTGCTGCAGCTTGTACTCAAGCATCTATGTAACGTGCTTCAGCCTGAGACCCAATATCAGGTATATTAGAACAAGCAAGCAGTAGTCAGCACAAGTCTAAGTGAGTGTCCCTTCGATTTTCCTGTCTAATCTTGCACAGACCAGGTAAATCCTGGTATCAATCATGCTGGGTTGCTGCTGCTTTGTATGGCAAGGTTTTGAGGCTGCGCATGCCTGCTAGGGTCATGGGGGTTGTACTCGACCTCCCCACACACCAGCTTCTGGAGCAATCTGTCAATCTCTGTGTCATGTATGGCTGTGGCCAGTTGCACTCCTGGACTCACAGCCTCAGGCACACTACTACTGTGCACAGCCTGCTGAAAGGCACGCTCTACCTCCTCTTCAGTCACAGAACTCATGCCTGCAAGCACCATCAGATGTCCATCATGATGTTGCTGGCGTGAGGGTAGGTGTTTGCTGTCGCCTCCCACCCTTCTACCATGCGTCAAGGCAGAAGATAGTTCAAAGCAATCCTGACCGCATTTCTCTATGTGGTTTCGCGACAGTCCTGACTGCTTCAAATATGCTTGATGCAGGCTTGGAACCAAGAGCTACGTATTGTCTTGAAGAAAGTAGAGCAAGCATCCATGAATGCTGACTGACATTGGGACACCTATAACAGCTGCCTTGGGCCCAACAACAGCAGACACTGCACAGTTGTGGTGTGGTATCATGCACAAGGGTAACTCTCTCACAGGAGCCTGGGATAATGACAAACCTGCATATGTGTCAAGAAGTGGGTTGCGTTGCTCAGCTAAGTTGACTTTGCCAGGCCTGGATGCAGCAAGCTGACCAGCAGCTCCTGTGAACCAGCCAACTGTTGCAGATGCAATGCTCCCCTCATCTGCTTCTCCACGTGAAACACCTACTTCTGCCTTGGCAAGCTTGTCTGATGAATTTTCAACATCACGCTGGTAAGCTTGAGGTGCTGTTGCTGGTATGGTCTGTCTTGATGTGCCTACTCCTGGACTGCTGTGTGTTTGGACTGCAGGACAAGTGGCAAACAATGTTTGTCAGGCTGAACAAGCTAGCACGGCACTATACAAAGAGGGTCATAGCCTTGTCTAGGTCCACACCTGGTGTATCAGGTTGCCAGCTATACTGAAGCTTTGCTGGTGAGTGGCAGGATGCAAAGTGTGAAGACTGAGCACCAACCTGCACTGAAATCAGCTTGTTTTCAAGGCATTACAGTCTGTGAAGTATGAGTCTCAGGTTTCAGCAGACTGGTATGTACTTACAGGCTGACTACCATGAGAGGCGTTGACACTTGAAAAGAGAATTTCCTCAACGTCAGCATCACTGTCACTGTCTTCACAAGAAGCTATAGAAGGAATGTTCTGCAGTTGCGAAAGGATTTGCTTTACAGAGAAACTGCAAGTCGCTTGTGCTCTGGGCGACTTCTCATTGAAGGTGCCATACCTGTGCAGCTTCCTGGTAAAAAGCTGTTGTGAGTGCTGACTGAGTTTCCTGAAGCAGGTAAGCAAGTTTGGGAAATATCTGTCACGTCGAGTAACATCATTTTATGCCGTACATCGTTCGTCACATCAAAGCTATCCTCGTCGCCCATCCAGCTCGACATGCTGTTGAAACTGTTCAGGGATCACTCCAGCAGGGCACTGGCAAATCGGTAACTCTATGCCAGATGACAGATTTGTAGAGTCAGCACCCAAAACCACATACAGTTCGTCTGCTTGTGCGCATAGGGCTCTGCGACCCGGTCTGAGTTGGTGAAGACGCAATCACGGTGATCTCGCGCGCGCCCTGACACACACTGCTCGAAGAAGAAGTCAGGCGCTCCTCCGACACCGACCTGATCGCAAGGGAGGAACGCCACTGTGTTTTCTGCGCTTCTGGTTTAGCAGAGGATGAACATCATTTTGTGTTTGATTGCCCTGCATATTGTGCCATCAGGAGCAGATTCACAAACATATTTTGGGGCCCAGCCCCTACACT
>JAABUO010002241.1_pt1 | contig 23849 bp, 38 predicted proteins | sample 5559291 | NCBI WGS metagenome assembly JAABUO01 (sample SAMN10711878, study PRJNA513372) | rock metagenome | isolation source: Antarctica rocks | place: Antarctica: Victoria Land, Finger Mt sud
CGCGCGATGCCCAAGCAGATCGCGCCGCCCCGCGCGCCCCACGCAAACCTGCAGCGCGCCCGGCAGGCGCAGGTCAGTCCTGCGGCTGGCGCGCAGCCGAGCGAGACATGAGGGGAGAGGGTATGCCCATCGTAGGCCAGACATTGGGCGCGCAGCTTGCAGGCCGGCAGCATGCCCGCCGCAGAGCGCCCCCTCTGGCGCAGTGCTTGGACGGCCGGGAGCCGCTGCCACAGACCCGGGCGCGCGCGCAGGCCTGAGCAAAAACACTGCCGCTCCCCGCACTGTGAACGCCACCGTCCGCGCGAGCACGCGGGCGAGTGCCGGCGGGCGGCAGCCGGCATGCGCGGCACGGGCGCCGCGGCGGCGGGCAGCCGCGGCACGCAGGACTGGGGGCGGGGCGGGCAGCCGCGCGGCGCGCACCGCCGCGGCTGCGCGCTGTCCAGGAGCAGCGCGCGCGCCAGGTCGCCGCCCGCGCAGTACTCGGTGACCATCATCATCTGTGCGGCGCCCGCGCCGCCACGCTCAGCCCCCCCACGCCATCTTAGCGCCCCACGCCGTCTCAGCCCTGACGCCATCTCGGCGCTGACGACGTCTTAGCCTTGCAGCGCTGCTGAGAAATTAGAGTCTGGGGGCAGGGGTGCGTGCGCTGCTGGCATCCCCGGCGCGCACCGGGATGATGTTCACGTAGGCCGTGAGGAAGGTGAGCACGTTGGGGAAGCGCAGGCCGCACAGCAGGTGCGCCTCCTCGCGCAGGCTGCGCGCCGCCTCGGAGCCCCAGTCGCTGCGCAGCACCTTGACGGCGACCAGCGCGCCGTGCCACCGCCCCAGGAACACCTGCGTGTCCGGTGACAGGTTTAGGTATAGGGTGTCTGGCATCAGGCGTTGGGCAGAACACCTGCACAGTGACAGGTGTTGGTAGGGGACAGAGGCCGGCGCCGAAGCTGCCGCCGGCGCGGCAGGTGTCAGCTGCGGCGCCTTCTGGCTGGAGCGCTGCACGGCAGGGAGAAGGCAGCGGCTGGAGCCGCCGGGCAGCGCTGGCGGGGCCCAGCCGGGGCTGCATCGGGCCTAGCTCCGCCGCACCACCGCCGGTGAGGCACCCCCTGGGCTCCTAATCTATAGAGAGCCCGCCATTCCAAGTGCAGCTACCTGCATGTGGCACGGAAGCAGAGCAGCAGCCCTGCCCCCACTTGTCCCACACTGCGGGGGCTGCCTTGCCACGGCCGCCATGCAGCCACCCTGGCCTCTTGTGCGCAGCACACGAGAGCAGCACGCGCGCGCCCTGCCCCCGACCGGCTGGCCGCTCTCGGCCGGCGCCGGGGCAGCGGCCTGCGCACGATCTGCACACGGGGGCCGCGCTGGTCGAGCAGACGCGCGGCACTTCGAGCCGCGCAGGTTGGCTGCCGCGCGGCCGGGCGCGCGGCACGGGCGCGGGCAGGGGCGCGCGCGCCTGCCCGTACGCGCCCTCGCCGAGCAGCCGCGGCGAGCCGTCCTCGTTCTCGACCAGCCGCAGGTCCACACTGAGGCCGCTCATCGGGCCCTCGGCCATGCCCCAGCGCTTGAGCTGCCCGAGCGCGCAGGGCAGCTTGGTGGGCGTGACCGCGCCGCTGTCGTCCACGCGCAGCGTGCCGCCCGCGTCCTTGCCCTCGACCTGCTTGCAGTCGTGCTCCTTGCCCTCGGACCCGGGCGCCGACCCCTGCGCCGCGCGCTGGTTTCAGACCCGAGCGCCGGCCCCTGCGCCATGCGTAAGCTTGCCGGGGTGAGGCTTGCAGCGAGGGCACGCGATAGCAAGCAGGCGCGCTGGGTACGGAGCTAACGGCCCCTCCCCAGCTTCCATTGCGCTGCCCTCTCCAGCAGCCGCTGGGCTGCCGTTGCAGCATGAGGCGCTGGCGAACTTGTTGATGCAGAGCACACGCCATGGAACAGCCGGAGCTTGTCCTCGGGGCGGGGCGGCAGGACGGGCCGCGCACGCTCGGCGCATGTGCGCTCAGCAGCGCCTGCTTGCTGTACGCGGAGCCCGGCGCGCGCGCGCGAAGCGCAAAGTATGCCGCAGCCAGCAGCACGGCCGTGAGAAGCACCGCGCCGGCCGCGGCGCCACCAACTGCCACCGCCACGATGCTGGGGCGCGACAGGCCGCCAGCGCCCGCCGGCGGCGGCGCGGCCGGCGCGCTCGCGGCCATCACGGCCGCGACGGCAGCGGCCGAGCCGCTGTCCGGCACGCAGATCGCCGCGCTGCCCTCGCTGTCCACCTCCAGCGATCCAACTGTGCGCCCAGTCGCGTGAAGCTCAGCGGAAGAGAGGCCGGTGAAGTGTAACCATCATCTGCTCGCCACCAACAACTGCACATGGCCTGCTGCCTTGCGAAGCATGTCCTCTAAACTTATGCATCATATCGTCCCAGTTTGGGTAGGGTCATTCACAACTGAATGTCTGCACCTGGTGGAGTTATGGGCACGGGGTTGCCGTCGACCACGCTGAAGCGGCTGACGTCGTAGTCTGCATCATATATACCTGTATCCCGTACAACTGTGACGCCATTCTCGCTTGTCGTGGTACGGTCCTGGCTGCCAGGGCTCAACACCTGCACAGGCGCGCCCTAAGCTGCGTCAGTGCAAAACGGCTACAAGCCGTGATGTCAGTACCATGTCATGAGCAAGCTGGAGCTGCGACGCCCAGCAGCCTGACCAAGGCGCCTGGGGGCGCCCCAGCTGTAAATCCCTCAGACAGTCGCAACGGCCGGCCGCCGGGTCACCTGGGCGCCCCTGTCGCGCGGCGGCCCCGCGTGCCGCCAGTCGCAGTCGCCGCGCCCGTAGCGCGCGGACGACCAAAAGAACTGCGTGACGTTGTAGCGGCGCAGCGCGCCGCCCGGCTCTGCCGCCAGCGACGGCCAGGCGAGCAGGCCGCCGGCGTAGAAATAGCTCGTGTTGCTGGCGGCTGAGAGCGGCGCCGAGTTGGTGAGCACCAGGTCGCGCAGCTCCAGGCTGGAGTCGTTGCCGACAACGAGCAGCCACGGCAGCTGCGCGAGGTCCAGCGTCGACGCATTGCCGGACACTGCGCGCGCCCGTGCGCTGCTTGCCGCGGTGGCGCGGCTGTCACTTGCAACCGTGGCACATGACAGTTTTGCACGCCCGCAGCCGGCGTCCGCATTGCCAGGGCAAGCGCGCCGGTCGCAACCATGGCTGACTTTTCTCAGCAGGTGAGGGCCCCTCTAGCCCAGCACAGCTCCTTCTCCAGAGCATCCACGCCAGGTCGTTCTGCAACCCTCACGTCGGCCCCGTACGGCTCTTGCAGGGAATACCGAACGCGCTCAAGGGCCTCTTGCAAACAGCGCACCGGAGCGCAGCACCACGTTTCGCTGCTGCAGCCGCACAGGCTGGCGCCAGTCCTCCGCGCTCAGCCGGAGGGTCCCGCCGCCCACCTGCCGCGCGTGCTTGTTGGCGCTTAGTAAGGGCGCGCTGGCCACGCTTTGCCGAGCGCAGAGCCGCGGGTGTGAGCTGCGGAGCGCTCACGCTCTGGCCGGCCGGGTCGAGCACGACTTGCTCGACGCTCGCGTTGCGCAGCGCGGCAGCGAGCTGCGCCGAGGTGCGGGCTATCACTGGCTTTGTTGTACCTGCACCCCGCACGCCTGGTAACAACAGCTGAAGCTACGTGCTGCATGCTCTCCTTGAGCTCCAGCACTGGTCGGAACACAGGCACCCAACGCAAGCAAGCCGCCGCGTGAGCCTCACCTTGGCCCCATGCGGTCTGAGAGCAGCTGCAGCAAACCACCAGCACCGCTATATATGTGCGAACACTCCTCATTAGCTTTGCTGAGTAAACCGCTCGCGTGTCTGCGCTCCCTGATGATAGCAGAGCCACGCGCGATGCGCTGTGGCCTGCAAAGCTCAGCAGCACGCGCTCATGACGGAGCGCCGTTCGGGACGCCTGGCTGGTCCTTCTGTGTTCGTTAGCAAAAGGAAAGGCATAAGTAAACTGATTACTTGAGGCAACCCTTAAGTTTGCAGGAGTTATAGAGTGTGCTGACATGCACTGTACATCAAACTTTCAAATTTGAAAAAGTTCAAGCCTGCCGCACAACGTTGATCATCTATCCTGCGTAACAGTTTCAACATGGTTCCTAGCTTGACGAATAGCACTGGCATGCACCCAAGCTGGAAGATAGTGCGAAGTTACAGCGTCGTGCTGGGCTCGTGTCCAAAAGCAGCACAGCACACAGAGGGCAAGAAGTGTGTATGCGTCCCGGAGGCAGTGCAGGGCTTAAAGCAGAGCACAGCTCAAATGCGCAGTGAGGAAGAAGTGATGAGGCAGCACACAGGGCACAAAGTAGCGACTTGACTCAAGCCTCAACCCTCACAGTAAAAGCACTGGGTGCCCCGACTGGCAGACCAGGTCGACAACGTGCAGGACCGACACGACATGCAGGACCGTTGGCAAGGGCCGCGCCCCTGCAGGGACGGGGCTGTGAAGCGGTGCTGGATCGCCGCCGCTTGCTGCACAGCCACCAGCGCCTGGGAGTGGGCGCTGTGCGGGCCGCGCAAAGAAATCACCGAAGCAGACCTGGTAAATGCACCGTCTGCACCTGGGCCGGCAGTTCGCAAATGACCCCTGAACCCTTTGCAGAACGCGCCTCAATCAAATTGCTGGCTCAAAATCCCTTCTGGGAGGGCTGACCAGGCAATTTCCAGCTGTGATCAGCTGTGCACGTTGTACGAGTGCAGGGCGGGCCCCAAGCTGCCAAACGTGACCCTAAAACAACGCTTCCCCTAGTCCCACCACCCTTGGCTCGGCCCCCTGCTCCACTTTGCAGGCACAGAAGGTAGAGCGCATGCGGCACGCCCCAGTGCAGGCGTGCGCAAGCCTCACGCCATGCACGCCGCGCCCGCACGCTGGTTCGCACACCGCGACCCAGCAAAGCTTTTGTGGTCGCGCAGGATATTTATCATCTGGCAGGGCTACATGGCGCACGCCTGCGCAGGCACTCGGGGCGCAGCGCGCCAATGCGGTCACTGCTTTGACTGGGACGGGTTTTGGGGGCAGGCGGCGCGGGTGTGACCTGCCGGGTGCGGTCTAATACAGGCCTCCCTGCGCACAGCGCACGGGCGCCGGGCGCTGACATGTACATGCGCTGGCGGCGCCGCACGCTGCGGCGCGCCGCGCTACCGCGCGCCCGTGCAGGCCGACGCGGCCTTGGCGCCGGCGCACGCGCCGCCGCAGTACGCAAGCTCCTCGCCGGAGCTGTCGTCGTCCACGCTGCCGCCCCGTGCCGCGGCGGCGCGCGCGCGGCGCGGCGACCGTAGCACGGGCGGGCGCTTGGCGGGGCTCGTTGCCAGCCCGCACGCGGGCGCCGCCGCGCCGGGCACCCGCAGCGCGCCCAGCAGCCAGGCGCCGCGCGGCGACGCCGGGCGCGGCGCGCCGCCGCCTGGGCGCTTGTCGGCCAGCGCCGCGGGCGCGGGGTGCACGGCTGGGGCGCCGAGCGCGCGCGCCGCGGCGCGCGCACAGAGGAGGAGCAGGCAGGCGGGCAGCGCGGCGGCCGTGGCCAGGATGAGGGCCACGTCCAGGGAGTGCGCGGCGGGCCAGGACAGCGTGTGCTCACGCGTCTTGAGGTAGGGCGCGCCGCCGGTGGCCAGCACGTGCTCCACCCAGTCTGCGCGGCCCCGCGCTGCGCTGCTCACCGGCGCAGCCCTTCAAGCCCTGTGATCGCCGCACTTGTGATATCCGCAGTGTTAGCATGTGTTAACATGAGTCAGTGCAGCGCATGGCCTGCAGTCAGAAAACCAGCCGACTCTTTAACCTTCCTCTTGCCATCAAGCAAAACGGTCTTTTGTTTGGCAGGGCCGCAAGGCTGCGCCGCCTGCCCTGGCACCTGTGGGCGGGCACAATGACGGCTGCTTCGCCAGGACTTTGCGCCGCGCCCCTGGTGCTGAAGTGCCTCACCATGCACGAAACCAAAGGGCGCCAGGAGCGCCGGCATGTCAGGTCGAGGGCCCATGTGTGGCTTGCGGCGCACCGGCCGCGCGCTGCACGGGCGTGACGCGGTGCGCGCGCATGCGCGCGCCCACCAGCGCGGCCGCCCGCCGGAACGCCGGCTCGCTTGCCACGCGCAGCACCGCCGCGCGCAGCGCCCCCGCCTGCGCGCGCGTGCGCGCGCGTCGGCGCACAGCCGCGGCCGTGCCGGAGCAGCGCGGGGATGCACCACGCTTGTCGAGCAGGTCATGGAGATGCCTGAACCGGTGACCCACCACCCGCGTGGACTTAACAAGCCAACCTGACTTGCTATCTATCCCCGCAGCGGCGCGCCCCTGCCCATGGGGCCGCTTGCCTGCAGGTGCTGCGCCGCCACCAACAGGCCAAAGCCCCGGTGCACGGCCTTGGCCACGTTGTCTGGCTGGTCGCCGTACATAGGAATGCCCACCAGCGGCACGCCGTGGTAGGCGGCCTGCGCGCGGCGACCGCGCCGCCCTGGCTCGCATGCAGGGCGAGCGCAGGAGGTGCAAGCCTGCGGAGGGCGGTGGCGGTGGTGCACACTGATGGCCGCGCGCGCGCTGATTGTCCATCTGGTCTGCATACTCTGAGTGAGCGCGCAGATGGACCTGATCTAAGATGCAGAGGGGACAGCCCGAAGCGTGCGACGCGCAGGACGGCTCAACAGCAACTAGCGCAGCTGGTAAGGAGCGCTGGCCTTGCCACACTCATCCGATCAGTGCATCACTTAAGCAGGTGACAAGTCCTTTGCCTGCATGCATGGCCCTGCCCTTGCACAAGCAGGGATCTGATCATACCTCATACACGCTGTTCAGCCCGCCGTGCGTGACAAAGGCGCACACACGCGCGTCGCCGAGCAGGTCCTGCTGCGGCGCCCACTCCACCACCTGCCGCCTCACGCGCGGGGCCTCTTGAGCCTGGGAGCTGTGCATCAAAGGGATAGGGCAAAGTTGGTCCTGCTGCACCCACTCCACCTCCTACCGGCTTACGTGCGGGGCCGTCTGAGCCTGGGAGCCGTGCAGCAGCGGATGCAAGGAGCGCGCTTTGATGCGACAGACATGCTCGTGATCATGCCCCCATGCCCGGCGGGGCTCCAGAAGATGCGGGACCGTCCGCGCATGCGGGAAGCTGCATCACACATACCAGTTGCCTGGCAGCCCAGTCGGAGTGGCCAGACTGTGTGTCTGACGTTCCAATGAGAGGCGCCAGAGGTGCATGATAAAAGTGTGAATGGAGCTGGCGGCTCTTTGAAATATGACCCAGGGAGAGGTAGCCGAGACCAGTCACAGCCTGATGCATGCCACACAGGCACCTGCGCATGTGGCGCGGCGGGGCGCACGCGCAGGTTGGGCGCCAGGCGCAGCGCGCCGAGCGTGGCGTTGCCGGGCAGGTCGCCGGGCGCGAGCTTCCAGACGACGCGCTGCGGCAGCGCGCCCAGCGCGGCCGCGACGCGCCGGAAGCCCTCCAGCCCGAACGTGCACAGCGTGCCCAGCGACGCATACACCACGCCGCTGTCCGTGCCCTCCAGCAGCGCCTGCGCGCGGCCGCCCATGCGCGTCGCCACAGGCAGCCTTGCAAGGGTATGTTTGGTGGGATGCGTTCTAAGGTGTTAAAAGGTGGTAGGCGGATATAGCAGCGTGGGGCTGCAACTGCCTGGCTTGCGGATCATGGAGCCTTGAGCCGCAGCCGCAGTGCGCAGAGCGCGAGCACGAGCTGCGGCATGTCGGGGCTGACCCGCAGAGCTTTGTGCGAGCTCGGACGAGCGTGGGGCGGGGCTGCGCTTGCCAAGCGCGCACACGACGGGTGGCCTGTGGGGTAACCGAGCACACAAGCGCTGCGGCTCCTGCCGGGGCGGGTCACCTCGAACTGCGGAGGCAGCGGGCGCGCGGGCCGCGGCAGCAGCGCGCCCACCAGCTGCACGTTGGGCGGGAGCGGGCGCGGCCACTCCAGCGCAAAGTCGCTGTTGTACCTGCCGCGCGGGCGCGGCGGCAGGCTATGCGCAGTCCTCGCAGTCACCAACAGCCGGTGTAACCCAGGGCAGCACAACAGGGCCAATGTTGCATCCTTCATGTCCGCTCTTGCGCCAATGGCGCCTAGTTGCCGGCAGGCCTGCCCGGTCACGCGCAAGCCGGCGCGCGCGCAGGCCGCCCGAGTGGCAGGGTCAGGGTAGGGTTAGCACGCACAGGAGCATGGCCGTGCCGTGGAGCAGCGCGCAGTTGAAGCATTTGACACTGAAGCCGGCGCACAGGCGCGCATACATGGGCGGCACACGCGCAGGCCGTGCAGGTGCTAGGGTAGGGTAGGGTTAGCGCGTACAGAAACATGGCCGTGCTGTGCAGCAGCTCGCGGTCGAAGCAGTCGACGCTGAAGCCGGCGCACAGGCGCGCATACATCGGCAGCACGCGCGCCTGCTCCACCACCAGGCTGCCAAGGTACACGGCCGCGTTGCGCACGCGGCCCAGCAGGCCCTGCGCGCCGCGGCGGCCCGCGCGGTTTGGGTCTGGCCAGAGCAACAGCCACGCCCACGGGCGAGCTGCGTGCGCGGCCCAGCAGTGTCTGCGAGTCACGGCCCTCTGGCCTTGTGTCCTGTCCGGAGCAGCCGCCGCACCCACATAGGCACGGTGTGCGCATGGGCTCAGCAGGGCCCTGTAAGACGCAGCCGAGCACTCTGGCGGTATGCGCTTGTCATGAACCGCAGCATGTGGCCACAGCAGGGCATACAGCAGCACCCGGCACGCCACGGGGGCATTGGCTGCGGCTGCCGTGGAGCGATTGGCCACGCCAGGCGCGGGCGTTCTGCCCCGGGCCGCCCCGGCCAAGTCAGCAGGGCCAGCAGCCTGACCGGGCGGCCGCACCATGTCGGCGGGCAGGCTGGTGCCAAACTGCGGCACGAAGGCCAGGCGGTTGGGCATGCTCTCCATGCGCCCCGGCACGAGCGGGTCCAGCAGCGGCAGCGCGCTCACCTGCGCGCAGCAGCCCCGGCGGCGCGCCTGGGCAGTGCTCGCGCGCATCTGCGTCCTGGGGTGATGCCTGGCGGCAGGCTCGCACTGGGCGAGGGAGATGCGCAAGCACAGGAGCGGCGCTCTGCACGCCAAGATCGCTCTGGTGGCGACCATGCTGCTTCTTCACAGCACGACCTCCGTCGGCACTGGCGCACTTTCCTGCCACCAGTCCGAGGGCGGCGGCCTTCCAGCCCGTCTCCTCCAGCCCCCTTGTGCTGAGTGAGCAAGCCCGGGACCCAGGCGGCGCACCAGCACGCGCGGCAGGCGCGGCGGCGAGCGCCCCTGCGCGCGGCCCAGCAGCTCGCTCTGGCCCATGGCGCACGCGTAGACCACGTCGCCCAGGACGAGGTCGGGCGCAAAGTCCTGCACCGGCCGGCTGCGTCATGAGCACTTGAAGAGTAACCCCGATCATGGACATGTACTCGCCGCGCTGGACCTGAGCATACAAACAGGGGCTCTGGCAGCATGCTGTGGCCGCGGCGCCCTGTGCAACCTGCTCCTCCGACTCTCATGCAGGCAAGCGTTCCTGCACAGGCTGTGCGTGAACCACGCTCGCACCAGCGGCAGCCGGCCATGCCTCGTGAGCTTCAATGCCATGCATGTCAGCCTCAACACGCCAGTCTCAGCGGTGCTCAAGCATGCATGGCAGAGGGAGGGTAAACACCGTACTACCCTGCCTTACCACGCTTCAACCCCAGAAGCTTGGCAGTGCGTGTCCAGAACCCTGCACGAGCCGCTAGCTCGCCGGTGCACTGGCAGTGCACCCGCCTCTGCGGTATGGCGGGACGGGGCCGGCGCACCAGCATGGCGGCGGTGGCGGCCTCGTCGCGCGCGAAGCGCTCGCAGAAGTGCATCAGCGTCTGCAGGTACGCCAGGAAGCTCTCCAGGCTGCCCAGGAAGCCCGTGCCCAGCGCGTCGCGCGTGCCGCGCACCAGCTCCTTCACCTCCTGCCGCGCGTCCGCGCGCGCGCGCCTGAAGCGGCGATGATGCATGGCATGGCGCTCTGCAGTGTGCCACTGCGGTGGCTTACACTGTCTCGTGTGTGGGTAGGCCTGCCCTGTGTTGCACACACGAGGTGCACCTTCCGCAAGCCACGCGCGCGCGTGGCTGCGCCGTGCTGCACAGCGTGTACCCCGCGCACGCGCGCGCATCAGCACGCACAGCAGCTGCCCGCGCCTGCTTGCTGTAGGCCGAGTCATAGGTGAGCACGCGCAGGCGCGTGGAGTTGACCCTCGCCAGTGCGGGCAGGTCGCTCTCTGGGATGGCCAGCTGCGCAACAACCCATGGCTGTTTCAGAAGCCGAGCACAGTGGCTCACACGAGCTCTCGCATCAAACAGCAGGCAGGCATGCCTTCAACAGAAGCCCTTGACAACTAGGCAAGGATACAGGGGCCGTGGCCTCACCATCACGCTATGCCCCCTCTCTGCCAGTTCATTGACGATGACGGACATAACGAACAGGTGCGACTCCGCGCCGGGCAGCGGTATGGCCAGCACCTGCGTATGCGCGCGCTCAGCGGCCTCGGTTTGCACAAGACTGCTTAGCATTTCAAACTCGCGCCCTAGCGCGCTTTGCTGAGGCCACAGCGCACAGCTGCTGCCAGCAAGCAGCAAGGTCACTGCTAATACTTGGAGCAGGCACTGCTACGCTCCAGCAGCACAAGTGTGCGCAGGAGAACGACCCTGGTTGGAGCTACGCGCGTATGGGCGCTAGAGGCGGGTCACCTTGCCCGCCAACGTAGGCTCTGCCAGGAGCGGTATGGTTGCTACAGCAAGGGCGGCGGCTATGCGTAGTGAAACCCCTTGCCATCTTGCTGCAGGCTTGCGCATCGCAAGGCCCCCGGGCCCAAAGCGAGCTACCCCTTCACTTTGGGGAGGTACTTGAAAACTGGTGCTGACGTTTGTCCTGCTGTGATTGCTGGAAATACACTGAGTTCACGTACTCACGAGTGCGTTGCGCTGCTGTTGCGTCTGCTGAAAGTGCGGAAGTGCTGTAGCTAGCAGAGGTGCAAGCAGATATGCAAACAAGCTAGTACTAAATCATATGCAGACAGGACAGCCTGAGCTTGCTTAGCGTGCAACGGGCATTTTGAGCCCCAGGTGGCGTTCCATCTTGGAAACGGGGTTTTGGGCTGGGGGTAGCCCAAGACCGTAATTGCATAGTCAAACATGCATTCCCTTGAAGATTGCACATTCATAACCAGCAACGCTTTGAACTGACGCAATGAAGTGTGTTCTGCTGATACTAACATAGAGTGGGCTTGCAATGAAGCTGTGGCAGAGCTGACATGCTCTGCTATCCCCCTGCTGGACCTTGCTAATCAGAGGCACATGCAAGCCCACGCGCACGACTTTGGCAAGCCAGGCATGTGGGCTCAGTCATGCTGGGCGGCAGCAACAGGGCCTGGACGCTTCAATTGATAGAAACCCTTACAGCGCTACAATACTGCTGCAAGGTTGAGCAAGTAAGTGAATATGGGCCCCAATGGCAGTGTCAAAACAAGGTTTCATGTGTGCAGGTGAAGCAAAGCATAAAGCATTAGAATGCGCGGCTTTGCACACAATTACGTAGCAAAGGCCTTGACTCAATACAAGTGGGCTGCTGGACCGCCACTGGTGAGCGCAACGCTACCAAGCTTGCGTCTGCCCGAAAGCTGCTGTCGTGCAGCGCCATACGCATTGTTGGACATGTGAAGTGCAAGGTTTGACAAAATCTGCTTCTGCAGACAACCTGGAAACAAGCGCATGGAGCACTGTCGTCAATGTTCTACAGGGGGACTGACAGCCAGGAGCCTCACGACCGTCGCCACCGCAGCAGGTAGTACAGAAACAGGACCGCGGCAACTATGCCACCTGAGATGTAGAGCGTTTGCCGCCGCTGCGGAGAGTCAAAGACCTGCGACAACGCAGCGTTGGCAGCAAACCCATCTTGGGGACGGACGCAAGGTGCACAGCTGCAGGCGGTGCAGGAACGCAGCTCAGATAGCGCGCAGGCTGTGCTGTGCTGCTCACTTGCATGTTGGCCTGACCCACTGTTCGGCACGAGACATGACCAGGTGTGCTGCTAAATTGGGCGTACCGAGCGGGGCGCACCCGTTTAAACCTGGTGGCGGCTGTGCCAATGCCCACCTGGACGCTGTTCATGCTGTCGCCCTGCCGGCAGCGCAGCAACCGGCTTGAGCTTGGAAGCAGGCCACAGGCCGCTGTGCAGCTCTGGCATCACCGGGGCATCACCGGGGCCTCACCAGGTTGTCCAGCACGCGGTTGTGTGAGTTGACCTCTGAGTGTATATTAGTGGTCAGCTGCGGGGACAAGTGAGCACGCCAGTCAGCATCACAGGCCAAGGGTGCCAAGGTGATACCAAGGTGTGCGGAGTTGAGAGCACACGCACTCAACGTTGAGTTACAGCACGGCACTGTGGTGAGCAGGGCCACCTGTCGCAACATGTGCACGCGGTCCCCCAGCGCGTCAACGTCCTTGTTGTTCTCACGCTCCAGGGACTCCGGGTCCACCTCTGCCTGTACGAGATGGGCTTGCAAATTAGTGTGAGCCAGCCTCGGCGAGCAGCCCGGCAGACAAAGACCTTGCGCAGACAGTCTGCACGCACCTGGGATGATGGCCCCGCACCGCCAAAGAGCGGGCCACCCCTCGCCCTGCGCGCAGCTCAGCCTCCCGTCCCTACCAGCAAGCAACACGAACCGATGCAGAGAGTCAGGGTCTGAGGGGCTGTGCGTGGGGCCACGCCTGGCGCCGGGCGCGGCCATGGTGCGCCTGCTAAGGTCAGCGTTAGTTGGCGCCACCTTCCTATGCCGCCCTCGTTCTGTTGCCGAGCGGCACAGGAGCTGCTTCAGAGCGCGCGGGCCTCAGCAGACTCCAGTGCCTCCACACCCGCCAAGGACGCGCTGTGACAGCTTGGTAACACAGATATGCTTGTCGTTGAGCTTGCCGGTGCTGCACTGTACCAATGGAGAGAGCCAGAGTGCTGCTTGAATGAATGAATTACAACCGTGTGTCGGCCAAATCTGGCCCCTGGCTGACTTCATCGTTCTCAAGAACACATGCAACGAGCAGCGCCCACCCGCCGGTCCACCCTCTTCAAACATCCTGCCCTGTGCATGCTGACAGATCTGTCAGCTTGACCAGCCATATCAGCTCCGCAACCCTCTTCAAAACAGGCGCGGACGGTCAGCGGCAGCATTCGTCCCTGCCAACTGGCGGGTGCTCGCGTGCCTGTATGGATGATGAGATCTTCCAGGGCGTCAGCTTTGCGGCGGTCAAGGAGCAGCTGCAGCTGCTGGGGCACGACCTGCCAGATGACGTCATCCTCGCCTATCTGACCGAGGACAGCCCGCCGCACCAACCCCGGGCAGACGCATGGCTGGAGGCCAGCTGCAGCGCGGCAGGCTGCCATGCAGACGGGCACGCAGGCGCCAGCGGTGAGCGCTGCCCGTTGGAGCCCGGGGAGGGCGGCCGGCCGCGGCCCTGGTCAGCCACGGGAAGGCCGGACGCACGCTGCAGCTTGCAAAGCCACAGCGACGTGGACCAGCACCCATGCAGTGTTGCTGGGAGCGCCAGCGCGTCCGACCTGGAGGGCACCAGGGCGCGCGAGGCCTACGATGAGGAGCAGCTGCTGTTGCTGCTCAGGCTGTCCGAGGTGGGGCGGCCCGTTACGCATGACCGGCCATGCGCGCCGCCGCAGTTTGCCCTGTGCTGAAGTGCATATAACAAGATGGCAGGTGCCGTAGCGCCTGGCACGCCACAGGCTCCACAACTTGGTGTGCATGAGACCGCCTCCTGCGCCCAGGCAGACGGCGCGCGCTCGGCGGATAGCCTGGCCGAGCTCGGCCACGCAGACTGGAGCGGCTACGAGCGCGCGGACTGCGCGGCGACGCTGCACATGTCCGCCAGGTGCGCAGGCCAATGCAGGCTCAGCCCGGCCTGCTTTGGGGGGGCCACAGCCTTGTCTGAGTGGGAGGTGTTGCATGAAGCGGACATGCTCTTCGAGGCGCAAGGGGTGGCCAGCATTCCTCTGGCTGCCGGGGACGTCTGCGAGAGCGCCGGGTCCCTTGCTTCGGCAGGTGCGTGCTATCGCCCATGGCGCAGCAGTGGCCGAGCGAGCAGCGGCGGCCGGAGATTAGCCGCAAGCGCTCAGCAGCCGCGAGCTCAAGCAGCGTGCTGCCGGATATGCCGCGGCTGAGCTGCGGGCCCCTGGTCAGCCTGGCGGCGACGGCGGGCGCGTCGCGCAGCTCCCGTGCAGCCCGCCCGGCAACGCTGGCGGGGCCACGGGCGTGCTGTCCCCGCCCTGCGCGGAGGCGACTGCCGCCCACGCGGCGCCGGCAGCAGGGGACTGCGCCAGGCAGGCTGGGAGCTCGCATGCGGAGGCGCCCTGTGACCTCGCATGGGGCGGCGTAGTGGCCCAGGGACGTGCGTCGGCCGCGCAGCGCCACGCTCGCGAGCGAGGCGCAGTGGCGCGTCACACAAGCCTGGACCAGGCGCGCCGCTGGCGCCCCGCTGGCGCCGAGGGCGCGGGCAGCGGCAGCGACAGCGGCGCGGGCGGCGCGGCCGCCCCAGCAGACGAGCAGCCATGGCCGCATGCGGGCCTCCAGCCCAATGCCGCGCCGCCGGCGCGCCCAGGATACTACGACCCGCCGCCGAGCGGCCGGCGCGGGAGCCAGCCGGCGCGGCCGGCTCATGTGCACCGGAGGAAAAGCGAGCCCGCTGCACGCTGCGAGGCCGGCGACCACCGCTACCATGGCGACTGTGACGCGGAGGGCTATGCGGGCCCTGGCCGCGAGCGGCGCCCGGCCAGCGGTGCAGGCCCCAGAGGCTTTCACAGCCCTGAGCGCTGGCCGCGTCTGCGCGGCCGCGCCGCCGCGGGCGCATCCGCTGACAGCTCTGCTGCAGACTGCGCGAGCCACCCTGCGCACGACCCCGCGCGCAACCGCGCGGTGCTGGCTGCCGCCGCGCGGCGGCCGCCGCGGGTCGACCGCGTGGCGCGATACCAGTGCGTGCTTGCAGCTCGCCTGCGCTGCCTAATCCTGGCACAGTTGCACTGTAACACAGACAGCGTTGAGTCATGCCATCCTGTGTGCAATTTCGTGCAATCCCTATGCGCGTGTATGCTACAGGCTGAGGAGTGGTGGGGTTTTTTGCTCTCAGCACATCTGCAGCACAAAGCTTTGCGCCTAGCCAGCGCGGACGTGCATGCTGCTGCCATGGCTGCCGCATTCACTGAAGCCTTGACCTTTGCAGGGCATGCTGGAAGGCGTGTGCGGTAGATCGTGTCCGCACAAGCGGACTTTGGAACAGGGCGCGGCCTGTAGCGATGCGCCGCGTCGTGGCCTGCCGCGCGTGTGCAGCGCCCCCAGGCTCACAACACGAACGCTGTGCGCGCCAGGGAGATCAAGCGCATCTGGGACAGCGACCCCTTCCTGCGCGCGGGCGGCGGCGGCGCCATCCCGACCGCGCACCGGCCGCCGGCGGGCTTCCGCGAGGCGTTCGAGGCCGCGCACGCGGCCGAGGCGGAGGAGCGCGCGTACTGGGCGCGCGTGTATGCTGCCGGCGGCGTCGACTGCTCCGGCGGGCACTGGAGCAAGTGAGGCGCCCGGGGCTCGCATGAGGAGCATGGTGCGGTAGGGAGGGCGCGCCGCGTCAGCCAGCAAGCTTATACGAGACGCCGTGCGCTTGTGCATGCAAGCAAGGCGGGAGAGTGCGCCTGGTCCTGGCTTGTGCGTGGTGGCGCCTGGGGTGGCAAGGCTGGCATGGCTGTGGACAGTCATCGGGGGTCGGACGCATCATGCATTTGCCGCAAACGCACGCAGGCATGTCGGTACATGCAAGTCTGCTCTCACCAGGTCGCCATGCGTCTTTACATATGGCGCCTGAGCATGCCTGCAGCGCGCGGCCATGTTCACGGCGTGCCAGCATCACAAGCCACAAGCTGGTGAGCTTTGCCAGCACCAGCACTTCTGTGACCGTCCGCAGCGGCCCCCACACAGCAAACACTTACTGTTGCGAAAGCTCAGTAACTGACATTTGTCACCGCTCTGTAAGTACACCCTCGCACCCTCAACTCACTCAAACCGCACAAGGCCGGCACGCAGCCTCAGTTCTCGAAGGGCGCAAACACCACCACCGAGTTGTGGCCGCCAAAGCCGAACGAGTTGGAGATGCCGGCGGTGATCTTGTGCGCCTGCTTCACGTTGGGCACGGTGTCGATGTCCGCCACCTCGTCCACCAGGTTGTCCTGCGCGCGCGGGGCATGCTGATCAGATCAAACCAAAATCGCTGGTGCTGCGCTGTGGTGGCAGTCATGGTCCACCAGGCTGTCCTGCGCGCACGGGGCATGCTGGAAAATCAGACCTTTATTCCTGGTGCTGCATTGGGGTGGCAGTCATGTTTGCTGCTCGACCACCAGCCTTTTTGCATACAGAATGGCATGCATGTCAGTGCGGGTGATGATGGATCCTCGGCGCGGGCCTGCACGAGGTACGGCTGAGCGCGCCTGGTTGAGCGTGGGGTGCACGTAGCCGGTGCGGATGGCCTGGATGGTCGCGATGGCCTCCATGCCGCCGGCCGCGCCCAGGCAGTGCCCGATCAGCGACTTGGTGCCGTTGATCTTCATGTGGCTCACGTCGCTGAACACGGCCTTGATCGCCTTGACCTCGGCCACGTCGCCCACCAGCGTGCTGGTCGCGTGCGCGTTGATGTAGTTGACCTGCCGCCCGCGCCGCATGCGCTCATGCACAGCTCACGCCCTCCGCATGCAGGCCACGTTATCCACAGCTTCCCCGGACCACCCGCCCATGGCAGCGCCAGCCCGTGAGGAGACCACAGGCGCTCCCCTCGCCCTGGACCCTCGGTGGGCGCGCCTGGTCGCGCTCGATGCCGGAGTTCTTGAGCGCGAGGTTGATGCAGGTGGACACGCCCAGGCCGTCCGCGCGCGGGTCGGTCATGTGGTACGCGTCGCACGTCACCGCGCCGCCCAGGTACTCTGCCAGGATCGGCGCGCCGCGCGCCTGCGCGCGCAGCGCCCGCGGTGCTGCCCTGGCTCGCACGTGCCTCGGCAAATGCTGCACTTGCGCACAGACACGCTTCAGGCACGAAACCTTGACATGCATGCGCAGAAGTGTTTTGCACCTGTGCAGACAACTTGCAAGATTGGCAGTGTGCCCATCGTATCTTGTACGGCACATGAGATCAGAGGCCCAGCTCATGCGCTTTTCAAGGGCCAGCAGCAAAACTGTACTAGGCATGGAGCACGCACATGCTGAATCACACAGGACTGCTCATGCAAGTGCAGGCAGCAGAGAGGCGCGGTAGAGAGGCGCAGGTGCGCGGCCGCACCTGCGCGTGTGCGAGCGACTCGAACACGAGCACGCCGGCGCCCTCGCCCATGACAAAGCCGTCGCGGCCGGTGTCCCAGGGCCGCGACGCCTTCTCCGGCTCGCTGCTGCGCGACGACAGCGCCCTGCGCGCCAGGGTTTGCTCTCCTGGATCAGCGTCGCGTGGCGGCGCGCACCGGCAGGCCATGGAGCGGCTTTGCACGTAGCGCATGAGCGTTGCAACGGTGTGCGCACGCATTCATGCATGCACTGTGAGAAGTGCAGGTGCGACGAATGGGCTGATGCATGCCCTGCTTCAGCGCGCCCCTGCTGACACACTGCCAATGCTGGTGTGCGTATGAGAGGGCGCACCGGCACGCAACAAAGCCGCCCAGGCCGACGGGGATGATGGGCGCCTCGGAGCCGCCCACGATCATGACGTCGGCCTCGTTCTGGCGGATGTGGTTGGCGGCGGCCACAAACGCGTAGTTCGCCGTCGCGCACGCGGTAGAGATGGAGTAGTTGGGGCCCATGAAGCCCGTCTCGATGCCCACCAGTGCGCCCCCCCTGCCGAGCAGCGCATACCTTCGAAACGCTCAAATGGCAGCATGCACCGGTGCAGCCTCGGCGTGACCGGCTCCGGCACGAACGCGCGTGTCTGCATGCCTGCAGAGCGCCGGGACTCTGGCAGCGCCTCCACCTACTTAATTGCCAACGCACCCGCCAGCCAGAAAATTCGTTCATGCGGGGCCACGGCTGCGCGTGGCGCGCGGCGCGGGCGCACATGTTGGTGATGGCGTAGGGGATGAAGAAGGGCGTGATCTTCTTGTAGCCCTTCTCCACCAGGTTCTTGACGCCGTCCTGGAAGATGGTCAGCCCGCCCATGCCCGACCCGATCAGCACGCCTGCGCGCGCGGCGCAGCGAGCCTCGCCCTGCTGCATGTCCGTGCCGCATGCCGGAGCCTGGGCTGCACACAACGGTTGTGACAGCGCCCGGCGTCAGAACGGCGCCTCCGCCACAGCATCGCTTGGACTGCATATCCTGAACATGCCCACTGTGCGTGGCACCACTCCAAAGCTGACACGCTCGGCGCTGGAGAGACAACGCCTGAGCACAGCACACCACGCGTGGCTCCTACAGGTCATGTCAAGTGCGCGCAACCACGCCCCGCGCACACCCGCACGCGTCTTGTCCAGCTTTGCGACCGCGTCAGGGTTGTCATCCTGGCACAGGCCCGCCGCTTTGAGCGCCTTCTTGGCGCTGACCAGCGAGTAGGAGATGCAGTCGTCGTACCGCCGCGCATTCTTCTTGTCTATCAACCTGGGTGCAAAACACCCATGGACGTACTCACCAGCTGTTGAGGAGCGTTGCCGCCAAGGGGGGCAGTTCGCTGGTCAGATCGCACTTTAAGCAAGGGAGGTGCATGCTGTGACCATCAGGGCAGACCGTAAGAAGCCAGCAGCGGCTGCACAACGTCTACGCACAGCAGCGCCGGCCAAGCCGACCGGGTGGGCGGCGCACCCCTCGTTGTCAAAGTCCTTGATCTGTGCCGCAAACGTGGTGGGGAACTCAGACGCGTCAAAGCGCGTGATTTGGGACACGCCGGTCTTGCCCTCCAGCAAGCTGCGTGCACAGAGAACACACCCATCAAACACACGAGCTTGGCAGCCCTGCACAAAGGAAGTTATTAATGAATCTTGTTCGACAGAAAGGGGGGTGTTGCAGCTCGAAACACTCAAATGCATGGGCTCACATGCATGCGATGCGCATGCATGACCATCCAGCACTGGGCACCGAACACGCCACCAGGCACCCTCAAACAAAACAATTATTGGCTGTAACTGCCATGATTTGTGGTAGGAAAAAGGAACAGGCAAAATGTATACATCCGATTGATGCAAAAGTCCTGATGGATTTTTAGCAGAAACCTGTCATCCATGCAGCAGGTGCACGCCTCCCATACAGAAAGCAATGACCATGTCGAGCAATACAGCGTTGCAGCACTTAGCAAGAGCCTTCCTTGCCCCCCAAACACAACCAGCGGCGCGCCTGTTGTAAAACTGCTCGACATCGTTCCCGAACACCGATGCCACGCCCATCCCAGTGATGACCACACGCTTGTGAGGGTCAGTTTCCTTTACGGCCGCCCGCACGACCACCGCTCCTGCCGCAGCCACTCAAGCCGTCTGCAAGGTCAGGTGAGCTCGTCTAGCACAACAAGGCACGCCTACATAGAAGCTGTGCAGTGTGCACTTGACACTCTGGTCAATCTGACCTGGTGCGCTCACCCGTGAGCCCTGAGCTCAGCATTCAGCTGGACTTGAAACTGAGGTCCTGCACAGCCTACAGCGAGTTCCCACTCCCACCAATGCGCATAGTGTAACTGACAAGCAAGCATGCTCTCACTCTGAACTACCAATACGGATTTCGCCAAGATACGGCACTTGCTTTTGCATAGCAGTTGCTATAAGCAACTAAACTCCTCTAGGACTCCTGTAAGCATGCACTCCTTGCCAAAGCTCGCTTTGATATGCTCGGCAATACTAAGGGCGTGCCTCTGCGTGATGCGCCGCACTGAGCGCTGCCAGCCGCAGGTGCGGACCGCCAGCATTGCCTATCCAACCTGCACAAACCTGTGTAGGCGGCCATGCCGCTGTGCAGCGTGTGTGCAGGCATGCTATTGACGAACGCCCTGTGCCAGATGTGATGGCCTTGCCCAGGACAATCCAGGGAAGTACCTACAACCTGGCTCAAGCGCTATAGTACAAGCTTTGTTTCAGTGAGATCAATGCGCTTGTCAGGTGCAAGGTGTGCGGTGTGCGCCACAGCCATTGGGCCTCGAGCGGCCCAGAGCAATTGGCAGGCCCTGGGAGTAGCACTGGGTGGTCCCTCCTCAATGGCCTGTCAACTCACATCCTGGCATAGTGTTGTACTAGCGACGACACTCCACTGAACAGACACACAGAAGCTTAACAAAAAGCAGAATACAGCTGCATTGTACACTTTCACAGTCTACTGACTCAGAACTTCAGCCACTTCTTGTGGCGCTCGCGCGAGTGTACGGCCTGCTCTGCGCTCGCGCCGGCCGTCTCCGCATCTTCCAAACTCCGCTCTGCTTCCACCAGCTTGCGTGCAATCTGCAGGCCGTGCAAATCTCGTCACGTCAGCACTGCTCATCACTTGCATCTGGCGTTGTTGTTTTTTTATGATTCACATTACAGCCCGCCTCTGGCACACAAACACAGAGTAAGCAATCAATGCGACAAGCGTGCAGCAACTGAGTGCTGCACCACTCTTGGTACATCAAAGCCAACGTCAACAAGTTGCATGCTCTTAGTAAGAAGTCAGCACGAACCTGAGCAGACATGGCCTTGTCTTTCACGTTCCGCACAGCCATGGCCTTCAGGCGAGCGACCTGCTGCCGCAGCGCAAGCATGACGTCCTGCACCCCACCCGCGCACCAGGCACCACAAATCAGAGCTACTCATGCATTCCAGATGCATCACATGCCACATGTTTGCATAGCGCCCTGCCTTTATTCCCTAGTTCAGGCCTGAAACATGCAGAGTGGAAGACTGCATGTAGTTCTGCACTCGACAGCGCATGCATGGTCAGCAACATGGCCTGTCTGATCTACTGGCCGCAGGATGCAAACGTTGGCATTAACCATTGCCGCAGCACTGTAGGACCCTGTTTTACATACCAAAGCATGGCATGCCTGCTAGAAACCTGACATACAACACCGAACACTGGCCCGCAGTCTCGCGTCCGCGCCTGCTGCGCGGCCAGCGCCTGCCGGCTCGGCGGCGCAGCCTTCGCTGCGCCGCCGCTCGTGGCGCCAAAGTACCTGCCGGCCGCGGCAGCGCCGCCACCGCCATTGCCACTGGCGCCAAGCGCGCGCCGGTGCACGGCGGCGGCGGCAGAGCCGTCGCCCAGGCTGGCGTTGATGAACGCAAACAGTCCCGGCGCGTCAGGGTTTGCGCAGTCGACTGCATTCTGCGCATCGCGCGCGGCCTCGCGCGCCCCGCGCGCGGCCTCCGCGCCCCGCCTGGCGCGGGCCGCCGTGTGAGCGCCAGCACTGCTGAACTGGTCTGCAAAGTTTCATGCACAACTTGACGCGGTACCCTGTCTTGAGCAAGCTCACAAACGCTGCACCATGACGTCAGTCCTACAAAGCTTTGCCTGCAACATGCATCTTTGCATGAGCTGCGCATTTGAGGACTGCATGCCGCTCACCTGTCCAGCGCCCATGCTCCCACATGGCGAGAAAGAAGGGCCACTCTGCGGGGTGCGCCCGTGCAGATGTGGCGGAGCCAGCGGCGGCACCGCCGACCTTGCCATGGTGCAGGTCCAAGGCGTCAAGGTCACAGTATGCGGCGCGAGCGCACCGCCTGCGGCTCCGCTCCCCGCCGCGCCTCTTCCGCTTCTTGCCTTCAAGGGGGCCGCCGCCACCGCCGACGCCCAGGCCTGCGCCCTTGTGGAGCCTGCCGACCTGCGCCGCAGCATGCCGTTCCATGGCAGCACCACACAACCTTGAACAACTAAAAGGGTTGCTTTGACTTTTACTGGTTTCTCCTTTGCACATCCAGCTGGCTGTGTGTGGGTGCAGGAACAGTCACACGCAATACAGTGTTCCAGTGGTGGCACAACACCTTGGCGCACAAGCAGGCCATGGGGCATGCGCCTTTTTTTTTGGTGTCTTCGGAAGCAGCCAATATCAGCACCACTTGCCAGTAATGTTGCATGCTTCCATACATAAATTCTAATAGCAAAACAGGGCACCGTACATCAAGGATGCAGACAAACGCGTCCCTTCCCTGTAAACAGCAACAGATAGCAAATGCAATTTTGCGAAGTGTATGACGGCGCGCCTCCAGAGGCGCCGACATGCCATTGCCGCGCGGTCCGAGACCGCGCCCGCTGACAAAGCCCCAGCGTGCCAGCAGGCGCGACCCAATCCCGCGCGTGTGAGCCTCAAAGTCTGCAAAATGGGCGGTGTCGCTCTGCGGCCCGGCCTCCGCTGCCTGCCCGCCGCACGCGCCGCAGTCACCATCCCAGAACACACAGGGCAGAGCTGGGGAAGGCGTAACAAGTCTGCTGCACCTGCTAGCCGCTGAGAGCCTAAAAACAACTTGCTCATCCCGCAGTGTGCTGCAGGGCTCCACTGCTGGTCTCTGCCATTCTATGCTGCCTCGGGGGGCTCGCGCCTGCATGATGGCTGCCGCAGACGCGGCGAGCGCCATGGAGGTCCGCCCGTACGCGTCCTCCTCCTCATCCTCCTCGCTGCACCCGCTCCCGCTCTCCTCGCCTGCGCTCGCCGCCGCTTCGGTTCTGCTGCCGACGAGCACGCCGTCATCGTCGCTGCCGTCACTGCCGTCGGGACTGCCGCCCTCCGCCATGCCCTCCGCGTAGCCGCTGGCCGCCACGGCCGCGTGCGGCACGCGCGCGCGCGCCCCGCTGGCAAGCAGCACAACGTCGCAGCCGGCGGCGCCGGCCGCGATGATCTCGGCCGCCTGCCAGAGCGCGGGCGCGCCGCTGGGCTCCGCGCCTGCGGCCCTGCGACAGAAGCGCATGCTTACCACGATGCCAGGTTCAATATTGTTGCACGTGTGGTGCATGCGCTACACCGGCGCCAACTCTGCTGCCGGCCTAAGCCGAGCGCGCCGCCGGTTGGCATGCAACGCTTCTCTGCATGCAGCCTGCTGGGTGCATGCAGTCTTGTGCGCACTGGCAGCACTGCCTTCCGCAGTGAATAAGAGACATATTCCTTGCTGAGCCTGGCATGCCAAGCCTGCCATGCGAGCAAGCCTTGGAAGGGAAGGTATGACTGCCAGTAAGATGCTCAGGATGATAAGGAGCGATGATCAAGTGCCAGCACGCCTGCATGCGGGCCTGCACATGGCATGGCTGCCTGCAGCAGCGTGCCCTTGTGGGCGCTGTTTGCACAGCACGACAGCGCAGAACTGGCGTGCTTCCTGGCCACACCAAGCCACAGCCTTGACATGCACCGATTCGTGTATGTCACAATCAGTTGAGTGCGGTCGTGGGTCACTACCCACTGTGCAGGACAATGACTCGGTCTCCAGCCACTGGGAGCGGCGCCGCAGCAGGAGCAGGCAGCGCAGGCAGCAGCGCGGCGGCCGGCACGGGGACGGCCCCGAGCTGGTACGCCTTGGTGGGCCGAGCAAAGCGCAGCAACGCATGGCCGCCCTCCACGCCCACGGCCACGCCATCGTACCAGGCGCCATCCGTGCCGCGGAACCTGTGCAAGCTTTGATGACAGGTGTCAGGCGACACGGCAACGGTGAGCTGTGAATGAAAAGGCGTGTCCGTCCTCAGCTGAGTAACACATATGCGCTCAGGCGCAACACCCTCTCTCAGCTTTGGTGTGACTACGGCTTGTGGGCAGCAAGAATGCTGCGAGGACCAGGCAGAGTGAACACCGGTGCAACAGGTGCACGTTGGAACAGACAGGGTCACGCGCCTGTATGCCTGCCCAACAACAACGCCGCCCTCCCGGCCTGCCCCGGCGTCAGCGGCGCT
>JAABUO010002246.1_pt1 | contig 23815 bp, 26 predicted proteins | sample 5559291 | NCBI WGS metagenome assembly JAABUO01 (sample SAMN10711878, study PRJNA513372) | rock metagenome | isolation source: Antarctica rocks | place: Antarctica: Victoria Land, Finger Mt sud
TCCCTAGGCACCTGCTGTGCCAAAGGCAAAAGCCTACCAGTATCTACATGAAGACCATGACATCCACATCTAAATCTGCTGATGAGTTTTCGGTTCTTGAAGCCCTTGACTGCTGAAAGGTAAGGTGCTAGGACATATTCTGGCTGTAAGGGCTGGTACCTAACAACACTGCTGAGACTACTCTGATGCCATGTCTGTGCATAATGGTTTTTGGCGCTGCCGCGGCCGCGCTGCAACATTTGAAAATTGGCAGATTGCGTCTGTCGGTCTTCTTCCTCATTAAAGTCAAGGAGGCCAGCTGCAGTTTGGACTGGGCTTTCAGCCTATAAGGCAAGCTTTGCCGGCCTCAAGCTCAAGTATTATTGTTGCGCTATCGCTATGGACAGCGCAACCGAGGATCGGCAGGAGCTGGTCAGGAACTGTCAGAATTTCCTGGTGCCCGATCACGAAGACGGGCCCTACAAGCGGGTGCTTGAGCACGATGTCCTGACAACGGAAAAGCTTGACACAGGCAAACTACGCCTGGACATCAAGTTGCAGGATGTACAAGACTTTCAGCAGCACCTGCACCAACGGTTGGTAACAGATCCAGAAGCAGTGATCAGAGCATTCGAAATCGCGGTAGAGGATACGGTTAGGAACTTGTTTCCCAAGACACTTCAAGAGGACCAGCAGATTAAGATCGGCATAGTGGGCGAGCTTGGACCTCACACTGTGTCGCCCAGAGCCTTGTCATGTGCTCACATATCCAAGCTTGTCAGAGTGGAGGGAATAGTGACCAAGTGCTCCCTAGTCAGACCCAAGGTTGTCAAGTCAGTGCACTACTGTGAGAAGACAAGACAATTCACCACCAAGGAGTACCGTGATGTCACCTCAAACAGTGGCCAGCCAACAGGAGCAGTGTACCCACAGCGGGACGATCAGGGCAATCCTCTCACAACTGAGTTTGGTCTGTGCAAGTACAAGGACCATCAGATTGTCATTGTCCAGGAGCTGCCTGAGACTGCACCAGCAGGCCAATTGCCCTGTTCAACAGAGGCAAGTTCATCTCTAGAGCTGCTGTCCATGCTGCCTGCCTTTCAAATGCACACCAGTATGTGTCACACAGCTCTCGAGGAATTACAGCCGTCCTTTCTACAGCACGTCAAGTGATGGCACCTTGACAAAAGATCACAATCGCATGTAGGCAGCTTTGTCAATGCAAAGAGACAGTCAAACTTTTTGCTGTTCAGATCATGTTGGAAGATGATCTCGTAGACACATGCAAGCCTGGAGGGCGTATCAGTGTGGTGGGTGTCTACAAGGCCATTCCTCCCAGGGCAAGTGGTCAGGTTGGTGGCCTGTTCAAGGCTGTTGTGGTAGGCAACTCTGTGCGCCAGCTGTCCAGGGAGGCTGATAGAGACCTGACAGCTGATGACATCAGGTGTGCTTGCTTGCCTTGGTCAACAGCACCAGCACTATTGTCCAGCCAGTAAGCCAGGCCCTGAAAGTCTGATACTGTGGACAGATGTGCTCAAGTCTAGGCATAACTACATCATCACCTCAGGGTGCTGTTTCTGCAACATCATACGACTTTGCTCTGTGCCCCAATACCCGTTTTGCTTTGTTCAAGCACACCTTGATCTGTTGCACTGCAGGAATGCACGAGCCCTAGCCCATGAGCCTGACGTCCTGAGTCAGCTAGCCAACTCAATTGCTCCCTCCATCTACGGCCACAACGTCATCAAGCAAGGCCTCATACTTCTACTTCTTGGCGGCAGAGAGCGCAACTTGGCAAACGGGCATCACTTGCGAGGGGACATCAACTGCCTCATGGTGGGTGACCCTGGTGTGGCCAAGTCTCAGCTGCTTAGGGCAGTGATGAATGTTGCAGATCTATCCATCAGTACCACTGGCCGAGGTTCCTCTGGAGTGGGTCTGACTGCTGCAGTCACCACCGACCCTGACACAGGTCAGTGAGCAAATGGTTGATCCCAATGGAAGGCGAATCTTGGTTACTGAACAGCATTTACAGAATGGCACTGGTGACTTGAGTGTGCAAGGCTTACCTCTTGTATTGCTTGCAGCAACTCTTGTTACGTAGCAACAGCTTGCCCACAGCTCGAATCTAGCATGCCTTAACACCAAGACGCATCAGATGACAGTCTTTGAACCACCTTTGCTTGTGTGGCTTGTGTGTACAGCATTGACAGTGATGCATGCAAAGCATTTTCCTGTTGAATTTTCTGCAGCCTCTCAGGGCTGTTAAGGAATGCAAATAACACTGAGGTGTGTGCTTGCTGCTACAGGTGACAGGCAATTGGAAGCAGGAGCCATGGTTCTGGCTGACAGAGGGGTGGTGTGCATTGATGAATTTGACAAGATGAACGATGTAGACAGAGTTGCCATTCATGAGGTCAGCCAATAGCTCTTGGCACTATTGCATGCATCTTGTACGCTCATCACATCATAAGACCATGCCCATCTTGTCTTAGTGAAGTTTTATATCAAGTTTGCCAGGCTTGGGCTTTCTGATACTTGCAATTTTAAGCTAGACTCATGTTGATGGTGTTACTGAACGTGTAGCCCATGCTACCAGCAAATCTGTATTTCCGGATACGCTCATTGGGTACGTGCCCTTAGACGATGGGCCCAGCTGATGGGCAGCACTAGTCTGTCAAAGGCCCAATGCCTCAGTTGATAGGCCTCCGCTGCATTGCAGGTGATGGAGCAGCAAACAGTGACAATCGCCAAAGCAGGCATCCAAACACAGCTGAACGCACGGTGCTCTGTTGTGGCTGCTGCCAATCCTCTGTATGGCAACTATGACTTGACCATGGGCCCCCACAAGAACATCAACCTGCCAGACTCACTGCTGTCACGATTTGACATGTTGTTCATTGTGCTGGACAACATGACCAGCACAAGAGACTTGCGGGTAGGACACATCGCATGAGCAGCTGGTCCACACACCTGGCTTGTTGCATCTTATGTCACTGCATATGTGCACATACGGGCTACAAGAGGGATTCCCAAGTGGTCTGGCAGACCATCACATGCCTCATGCCTCAATCTGACATGGCTTGATCTAAGACACCGATGTGCTCTTGCCAAGCAGCTGTGGATCATGTGAATCTCTGCTAAACGGCAGGGATATTGCATGTGGGTGATTTGGGTGTGTCGTGCAGATAGCAGAGCATGTGCTGGGGCAGCATATTTACAGAGCGCCTGGTGAAGACGGCCACTCCATCATCACTGATGCCCAGGAAAGGTGAGACTGCTCAGCCTGCATGCTTTGCACGCTGAGCTCTGCACAGAAATGCCAGCGTCAAGCTTCCAGATGATCATGCAGCCGGCCTGTCACACTCAGATGTGTCCTCTTTGGTGTTGCTGCTGCCCACTCTCCACAGTTTTTGTGCAAATACACACACTCAGTCTGCCTGTCTGCCGCATGCTTTTCTGCCTTTTCTCCTGTGTGAATAGGCTCACAGTCACTCACTGAGTCCCAGCCTGCACAAACCCAGACCATCAATGCAGCCCAACACCGCACCCTGTCATTGTTAAGGCAGTAATGTTCAGTGCATGACTGTTACCTTGGCAGTAATGTCATTGTCAATGTTATCATTCAGCGACGTCATCATCATCATTATCATGGCAGTAATGCTCAGTGCATGACCATTGTCATGGCATGCACAGGATGGATATGGAACTGGATGACGACGAGGAGAATGATGAGAACCATCCCGACCCACGCAAGGGCATGTATGTCAAGTATGACCGCAAGCTGCATGGCCCAAAGCGGCCAGGCCAGAAAGACCCCTTGTCCATCAACTTCCTCAAGAAGTTCATCAAGATTGCCAAGAACAGGACCCAGTAAGCTCTCACTCACACCACGCCACCACCTGTACCGCAGTACACGGGTTACAAGACAGGCACTTGTGAGCTAACCTGTGCAGATGTGTGCAGACAGCCATGCTTTGGTCCTACTCTGGCACAATGAGATGGCATCTGTTAAGCCTCTGGCATTGCCATGACAACAGCCACAACATCAACGTGCAACAGAAGTGATTATGGTGAAGCCACTCAAATGAATCTGTTTCCTCATGTGGCACACACAGGTTGTCTGCATTGACAAGAGTAATCAGCTCTGCAGTACAGTCCACTGCAATGATGCTAGATCAGCCCACAACATTATCTTGTCTCTTAGCCGCATGTCTCACTCCCAGGCCATCCTTTTGCTGACTGCAAACAACAATGCCGACTTGCTCCATCTTGCCCTGACACTGTACGTCCACAGTAACAACAAAAGACTACTGCTTGTACTTAACACTGACAGTGATCGTGTCCTGATTCACCCAGGCTCTCTTGACAAGACTTTTGACCTCATCTTGTCATTCAGCTTGTGCATAGCTGCTAGCTGGGGCACCTCCAGAGTTCTTCTTGTATGTTGTCATAGCATCACGCCAACCCGTGCATCCTCAGCGATCTGTTTCTGGATCCTACAATTCAGGAGTATGCATCCACTGGTAACATTCAGTCACCTTGCTCCGATGGTTGTCTTTGTTCAGGGTTTGAGGATTTAGCCTGAATTCTAAACCCTGGTGTTTTCAGGAACATGGAGCTGACAGCTGGAGCCATGGAGGCCATCTCAGAGTTCTTCTCACAGCTGAGGGCCAACAGTGAGCACCTCACCCTGCCCATCACAGTGCGTACTCTGGAGACTATCATCCGCCTCTCCACCGCCGCTGCCAAGGCCAGGATGTCTGAAGAAGGTGTAGAACAGGTCGGCGCCTCCCAGCCTGCTGTGTTCAGGGACAGGGTTTAGATTATGACCCCGAACATAGTCTCCCAGTCAGCATTCACCCTCACGGCTGCCTTGCAAGTTCAGGTGCAGCGCTGCAGTGGCAGCATGCATGATAATTCTTACCTGTCTTTTTGCAGCTGACAAGCATCAGATAGCATAGAACGTGTCCGCCCGTCTGCTTGTTTTGCTGCCTGCTGCATGTACACTCCCTCCATCCAGTGTAGCTATCAGCTCCAGGCTGTTTGAATAAGCTGTACAAAAAGGTGGTACCTCCCAGCCTGCATTCACATTTACAGCTGCTTTGCACTGCAACAGCATGCAGCTTTGCTGGTGCTTGAAAGGCCAAGATGACCGAAGAAAGCACAGAGCAGGTCAGCCTATACTCAATATGTCATACCTCATCAGTTCATGTCAATGCCACACCGCCCCAATTGCAGGGGCAGGGTCTCTTGAGGGATATGCTAAGAGATTTGGAAAGGTCAGTGTGCCGCGGACAGTCTGCTTTCACTCTGCATGCTGAGCTTCAACCTACGCACTGTGAAGACCTCAGATCACCACTGCTGTCAGTTTTAAAGGCAGCATGTCACTGGTATTGATGATTTTGTTCATGGTTATTAGTAGTATAATGTCAATGGTATAGGTGGACGTAGAGGTGGCGCAAAGAATCCTGACGTATGTGCTGGATGACGTTGCCACACAGAGGGCAGATGGAGACGAAGGGGAGGACAGGCACCCTGACCAGGCCTCGGATGAGGAGGGCGGTTCCCCACGTGCCCCACTGTAAGCACCTGACTGTTGTGCTTACCTGAGTAAGCAAGTGTGCCTTCATGACCTTGTTTGAATCCCAGGGTTCATCACTGTTTGCAGATGATCATGGCTGCATGCACATTCAGCCTGCCGTACTACTGTGCGTCTGCTGCTGTAATTCAAGCCTGACCTCTTGTCATGCTTTACATGTTGTGTTGCGCCCATTGCTGCAGTGTATGCCGTTCAGGCCCAGCCTATGCTCAGCTGGGAGTCAGACATAGATGGGGACACCTCAAAAAGCTGCTGTCTTGTTCTACACAGCTCCATGCGTGCTTCCAAAAGCCATAATGAAAGACGCACCATAGACATCCCTGGCTGTGCCTTTTTGCAACTCAGCCCTCTGAAGAGCTGGCCATTGGCTTGTCTTACAGGAGGGGCAATGGAAAGGGCCGTGGCAGGGGCCGTTCAGGGCGCAACCACCCAAGCAAGCGCCTCACACGCGATGATGATGACACTGAAGCAATCTCAGGTACATACATGCCCTGCTGCATGCATCAGCAGTAACTGGTGTTCAAGTACCACCTCATGACTGCTAGGTAGGTCATGTTGTCATCATCACATTGAGTCGCTGCACTGCGGCAAACATCCCACACAGTACAAACCATCACATGTTGCTTGCTACCTTGTTCCTACCTTCCTTGTATGCCTCCTGGTCCATTCTGTATTTCTGTTCCTGGTTTCCTGGCTTGATCATTGGCGCCACTAGCTATCATTGTGACCATAAAGGTGGTAACATGATGTTGCAGATGATGATGACCATGCTGCATCTGGAGCACAAGGCGGGGCTGCCCGGGCCACCAGGGCATCAGCAGGGGCTGCTGCACAGGGCCCTGACACAGGTACACGGCAGCCCACATGTGGCGACGCAATTGTCCTTGCATGTGTGCTGCGTGTGAATTCCAATGTGTGGCAGCTTCTGCAACCCTGCTGTGTATAACGTGTGTCAGGATTGTCAGCAGAGTTTGTCCATGTTGCGCTGCTTCTCATCAGTCGATGCAATATGCACGATGGGTCAATCAGCATTACCTCAAATGACTCTGTCACTAGACCCACACCCACAGGAGGTGATTAGCACAACATGACAGGCCATCGTGCACCGGGTGACTGTCTTCCTTTGTAGACATGATGGAGGAAGATGAAGAGGCTGCCCCAGCTGCAGACCCCAACGCCACAGCTGTGCCCACCGCCAGCGGCGCCCAGGCAGGTCCCATGACTGTTGCGCAGAAGACCAACATGGGTCTGGTGCTGAGAGGGATGTTCCTGGATAAGGAGAGTGGCACACATAGCGTGAAGCTGGCGCAGCTGGTTGAAAAGTACAACCAGAAAGCCAGTGTGCGTGCCACTGCCTCTCAGGTTGATCAGGTACCATTCCTTTCACTTCTGTGCTGATTGGTAAGCTGACAGTAAGCCCTGTTGTGGCCTCTTGAACTGTCAACACGGGGATTGCTCATGTCGTGTCAGCTGTATGTTTGCATATGTAAGAACGAAGCTGATCAGCCATACTTGGATTCAGCTCCTGAGGGATGTCAGGCTTGCGCACAAGCTATTTTCCCACATTACCACAAAGCTGACAATGTGTCTGCGTTCGCTAGCCAGACTGGTCATGCAACCAGACAGCTGTGCAGTGTATGTGCAAGCAGACCCTGACTTTCTCATGCAACATGGCACAGTCAGCACTGGTGTCACCACCTGTTGTATGTTTAACAATGAGCACAGTCCTTGCAGCATCATCATGACCAAATTTGAATCAGCAAACTTGGTGGATGTCGCAGGCTCTCACAGAATTGGCTCTTGACTACGAGAATGACAAGGCAAATGTGCCGGTGCCCATCATGTACGATGACGAAACAGCATACCTCTGTGACCAAGGCTCTGCCTGAGCACCAATTCGGAGTTTCAGAATTGATGGGAGCTCAGTTACTGAGCGCTCAGCTATCATGCCAATCCTGTGAGAGCTAGCATGCCAATTCTGTCAGGGCAGCGCGTGCTTTTGACACTGCGAGGAAAATCAAGCTGAGCAAGTGAAAGCTCAGCAAGGCTTGTGCCTCATAGCTCAAGTCCAAGACTGTTTCATTGCAGCTGTCAGCTTCAAGGCACGCATTTCGATTCTGCACCTATCTGCTCTAGCTGTAAACATTGAACGTCGAGGAGCATGTATTATTCTGAGCCCAATTGCGATGAAAATGCATCCTTGCTGAACAGCATGGCCAATGCTGAAATGAGCATATGCATGGCCATGCATGCCAAATCCTGAAATGTGGAAAGCGCAACTAGCTATTACCCATAAAGAGTGCTGCAAGGCTCACACTCTGAATTAGTCTAGTGAGGAAGCTAGCATGCGTTATTTTCGTCACGTGGCCCCTGGCCATGTTAATTGTCTCTTCAGCCATGCGTGGTTTCGAGATTGCGGCAAGCCTTCCGCAATCCTCTCATGATTTCAAACGCAACATACGGAAGATTGTAGTGCCCTCCTTGTTTCGGCTGCATTACAACACGCACGGAATAGGAAAAGCATCAGTCTAAACCGCGACTGCACGACCTGGGTGCCGTGCGCCTGGGAGGGCCATTGCTGGCGTGGCTTGGTCAATGTGTTTTTGGCAATGCTTTTTTACCATCGCGTTGATCGTGTCTGCATTCTCGCCTGTGAACTGCCGGAACAGCCTGCCCCTCGTAGACGAGCAGCAACAAGGCGAAGCTACCACAAGTCTGTCTTTGACCCACAGCGTCAAGCTTTACGAGCAACATCAAGATGGCTCACCTCGTCTTCGGAGACGGGCCGACCGCCACCAGCGGCAGGGACGTCCACAACAGAGCATCGGTACCGATCAGTCAGGGGCCGGCTTTAATTGGGAAGCATATCCTGCTCTAAACCCCGATCTCTCACCGCAGCGATACGCGTCTCAGAATAAAGCATGGCGGGATTACAGGTTGTAAATCAAAGCCACGCAATGCAGACGTGTCCACACTTGGTTGCAAGCGACAAGCTGACATGATGTCTTGTAGTCAGTTCAGCGGATTTGCGCCGTGTGTTGTAGGAAGCATGCTGCTCCATATGGCGATAACATGTTCAATACGCAACTACTGAAACGCTTGCTATGCTCTCTGAGCATCCAAACTCATAGCTGATGCTTACTGTGCTGACTGCAGAGATATTGGTCAGCAAGAGAAGAGGCAACACCAATTACCGCAGATCATCTTGCGATACACGGCAGCCACAGGCTTGAGCAACCAACACTACTGCCACATTGCAGCTTTCAGCCTTTGTGCTGTGCTAGGCAGGTGCTCGGTGAGCTGCAGCTTGACCCTTGGCGTGCCCACAGATATTAATTCTACACCTGCACCTGCCTCGCAAGATCCTGACCCTACAGATCTGACTGCTCGTGATCAGTGTGTTGCAATGCTGAAGATTTGCAGTATTGTGATTGTCATAACTGGTGTTTTGCCCTTTCCAGTTTTGCACTAAATTGCGCTGCCAAGACATCTTTCATGCAGTCGAACCAGCAACAATCACACTCACCTTGACCATGCATGCACAAAGCATTGTACATGCAGATTGTGTTGCCGCCAGCGGTGGCTCGAAGCTCCTTTCAGGATGCATTCAGCGTCTTCAAGGAGTTCAACAAAGTGCAGTGGTCTGCACAGCCTCTAGAGACTCTGTATGACACAGACAGGATAACAGCAGAATGGGCCAAAATGGGGTTTCAAGTATGGAAGACGCCAGCCCTGCAGGAGCTGCCTGCCCTTGTACAGCCTGAGAGTGCCTTTCCTAGGTGACTTTGATGGGCAGTGGGAAACTGCTGTGTGTACGACATTGTTTACTCCAACAGCAAGCCTTTGACAGATGTAGAGGCTCTAGAGGCTTGCAATGACACTCCACATTTTAGTCTTAACAAACATTGCATGGTTATTTACCCACAACATTCACCGTCGTATTTGGAGTCTGTCTGCCCTAGAAGCAGCAACCAGTATGAATTGCTCCTGTCAGCAACACAAGTGCTTCCTGTTTGACGCCTTCTGGGCCTCAGCAGTGCAAAAGAATGCCAGCATGACAGCTATTTGCACCACTGCAGGTATGTCGATCAGCACGACGCAAGGCTCATCACAAATGTATCAGGTGTCTACCTCAGAGCATACGACATGACTGAGCTCACGGAGCTGGTCACACAAGCTGCGCTCAGAACAGCCAGACAGTATATGCTGCTCACTGACACAGACGAGGCCCCGTATATTGTTGTGGACCTTCCCGTCACGCTCTTCATGTTCAGAAGCAGTATACAGTTGGAGCTTGTCTCCAAGGTTGCAAGGAAGCTCTTCTTTGCTCCTGTGGTGCATCAACTAGCAGATCAGGTCCTGCGAGGTATGGCTGCACATGCACCATATTTCAATGGGGCTCATCTGAGGGTGGAAGCAGATGCTATGGATTGGGCTCGGTCCATGGGTGGGGTAGATGTGTACTGGGGTGAATTTTTGAAAGCTATGCAGACAGCTGGCTTTGATGACAAGGCGCCAGTGTACATTGCCACTGGACTATTGTCTTATGAGGCAGGTCATGCAACCCTAGACCATTTATTGGCAAATTTGACAGCTGAGGGTCTGTGTGATCATGTTGCCTTCAAGGAGCAGTTGCTGCATTCTGCTGAGCTGGATGCATTGCATTCTGAACAGAAGGCTCTGGTTGACTTGCTGGTTTTGGCACAGGCCCATAGATTTGTAGGCTTTGAACCGTCCACCTTCTCCTTCTTCCTTAGTCAGTACCGAGTGTTGCAAGGCCTAGAACCGTCTACTTCAGTTTTAGTGGAAGGTAAAATAATAGGCACAAATACTTTGTTCGAAGCAGCAGCTGTTGTGGTAGAACACGGGTTCCAACAGCAGAAGCAAACCTTGGAAGAAACTCAAGTGTCAAACATTGTGACTAGTCGCCGCTTGGGGCTATAGATAGACAAGCCGACTGTTGAGCACAGTTTGCATTGTGACAGTACAGCAAAATACCCTCAAGCCCCGTTTTGAATTTGCTCGGCCCATGCTTCTGCTTTTGCTGCCCCAATCCCCCCCACTCCCCTTCCCCCCCCTAACTATGCTGCCTTCCTGCTCCCAGTTGTTTTAGGGAGCGGGAAGGCATGGGCAGGGGCAAAGCTTCATTGGTGCAAAGCTGTGTACCTTTAGGCCTGTGCTATCTTGCTCAGAGGTAAACACTATTCAGGAGACATATGTACCCACAACTATAGATATTTGACCATAGTGTCATACATGATCAGATCTGGCAGATTTGTTCCATTTGATACGTTGACAATAGACAGCTCAATAGTCAAGATGAATCAAGTAGAGTAGGAGCCTTCAGATCAGACTTTGAAATGATAGAGCTTGAGTGTTAGCATCCTAGACTGCCTAATGCCGCGGCCTGAATGGGTGACCATCAACAGCATGGCAATTGCATGCCATGTTCTAGATTTTATCATGTGTGCAGTTGCCAAAGTTACACGCTTTGCGATTCAGTTGAGTGCCATACCTGCTGTGCAAACTTGAAACCCTTGGCTGTTCTGATGATACACAGGCAGTAATGTTTACAATCATGTGCAATGCACTCACTGAGCAGACATTTCTCATATGCACATGGTGCGTTGAGGTGCTGGCACCTTTGGCAGGTCTCATCTTGCTGTGACACATGCCAAGAGTTTGACACATGCCAAGAACGTTGCTGTGCAACACAGCATTGTTCATGGCTTGCGCAAGCTGGCAGGCTCTCATGTGTCTGATGCCATCTGGCAGCATCAGATGTGATGACTAATGCTTTTCAGCCAGCTGGCGAATTTGGGTCAGATCCAACTGGCCCTTCTGCCCCCACCCCTTCTGCCCTGATGCTACACTAGGGCGGAACTGCTCGTACAAGTGGTAGCAATGGTTACCGATCTCCTCTGCCTTGTAGCTGTTGGCCAGCTCTGCCAGAGCATCCTTAGCAACCTGTAGTCAATCACTCTCTCAGCCACTCTGCTACCGCCAGAAGGCAGGTAAGGAAGAAGGTCTGCGCCCTGAGCTGATAGGGTGAGCTTAGACTTTTTATCCTCACTCAGGGCGGACCAAGAAGCAAGCAGGTGCTGCTGGGATAGCAGAGCAAACATGCAGGAGGCAAGTGCTATGTGCACCTGAGTTATGCACATGATTAGAATCTATATGGTGTAAGAGGCAGGTTCTAAGCGCACCTGAAGCTGCTGCCCAAAAGCCCTCTGCAGGTAGCCCTCCACCTGCTTGTGATTCAGTGCCTGCAGCATGGTAAGCCAGTGTAGAGGGATGGATCAATCAGCATCATGTGTGCGGCTAATGTGGGAGGATCCTACCATGAACTCAGTGGATTGGTGCATACAAGGCTGCATGATTATTGGTCATGACATGAGCCCAATTGTGCAACATGCATCAGCCTCTCAGGATGTGCAGCTCGCTGTTGAGTCTTGCATCTGACAGAGAGCACAGACAACACATGGACTTGGCCTTGTCTGCAGGCCTTGGGTGCTCTGCAACCATACAGCATCGTGAAGTGTACTGGTAGGCACATTGCCGGTAGAAGACAGGAGCATCTAAGACAGGCAAGCAAGCGCATATTCAAGCCAGGGTTGCCCAGGCACACAGTCTGAACCCCAGCGATGAATTGCATCGGATCTTGGCTGTTAGGGTTCCCAAAAACCCTGACTTTTTCCAAACTTTTCCAAACTTTTCCAAACTTTTCAGTTGGGGGAGTGAGGTATGATGTAGGATTTTGGGATTATAGTGTTTCTTGCAGTTTGCGTTGTGAAGCTCTGGGATCTGATGCGATTTGACGCTGGGGCAGTCTGAAGGCTGAAGCACTGTGCACAGCCCAGTGCAATGCAAGAGCAGCAGGGAGTGTCTGTCATAGGAAATGCAGCATTTTTTGTCAGGTTTTTGTTTCAAAAGGTCAATTATTTATTTATTTTACCTTCATGTTGGTATCCATAGCGCGCACATCACCCTCATCACCAACGTCCCTGGCTTTGATGCTCATGCCAAAGACATCGTGCCTGGCAATGCCTTGTGCATGCTCTTCTTCCTCCCTCTCATGCTTGGCGTTGTCATCGGTGTCCTTCTTGTCAAACACGCCTATAGACCTGCAATCACAAATGCGGCTTCTGTTTTCACCACAACCAACAGGTGCATGCTCATGTGTCGGCTGCTGGTATTGTTGATGTGAGCCTTTGGGCCCGAAAGGCTGTTCTTAGTCTTTTCAAATTGCCTGTGGAGCTGTTGTCGACACTGGGGAGGACCCTTCAGTAGCATGACTTGGCGAAAACAGCAGCAGGAGTCCAGCGTGAGTTGAGGACAATGGCAGGCTTTGCAATCCCAGTGACTGTCACCATAATCCCAGTGACTGTCACCACAATCCCAGTGAATGTCACCACAATCCCAGTGACTGTCACCACAATACCAGTGATTGTCACCACAATCTACTAAGGCTTGGTTCAGTCAAAATCATGCTGGTCATTGTCAAGCGCGCTGCTGGATCGAGACTCGCTGATGTGTCGAGCCTCCCGACTGAAACTACTCATGGCCAGCTTTGCAAATTTGTTGCTTGAGCTACACAGACACAGCTGTTGTTGGCCTTGTTCCAGACAGTACAGGGTTTGGTCTTCGTTAGCAAAGGTGTTCTACAGCTGGGTTCATGGGGAGTAGCAATATAGAGTCTGAAGACAAAGTGCCAAGCTTGCAAACTGGTTACCTGCCCTTGCTCTGTGCCAGCATGCCGCTGATGGCTTTGCCGAATGTCAGCCCTGCCTCTTTACTAAACCCTTGTCGCTCAGCAACAACAGCCACCCACAGAGTCAGCACAGGCGCTCTATTGATTTTGACGTATTGCTCTTGGTCAGATGTTGGCTCTTGCTTGGCTGATGCTGTTGATGGGCCAGCTTGATTACTGTCGGTGGCTTCTTCTTTGACACTTTTGCCACTGCTTGGCTTGGCAGCTGGCTTGCTTTCTACAGTAGCTGCAGGGTCAATGGCATGACCAGTGTTTGGGTCAACGAGCTGGCCAACTTTCTTGCTTTGTCCTTTGGGCTTGGCTGCTGCCTTGCTGCTGCTAGCTTTGTCTGGTTTGTCATCTGAAGCAGCCTGCACCTCTTCACCTGTATTGGGGTCCACCAGCTTTGCGTCTGACGTGGATGCTTTGGCTGCTGAGAGGTCCTCAACTGTTTCTTGGACCATGTACGCACTTGACGTTTCGTCTTTGTGTTTCTTCTTTTTGCTGGCACCCTTGCCTGCAGCTGGGGACTTCCTTTTCTTGTTCTGTGAGCCTGAAGCAAAGTCCACGTAATCGTACGCACTGTTCCCCCAACACCTGGCTGACGATTGCTCTCGTGTTGTCGCTTGAGTCTCTTTACCTTCAGGCACCCCTGTCAAATCGGCTTGTTTACTATTCCTCAGCTTGCTTTTGACCTCAGACATGGCTCAGCTACTTCCGTAACGCGGGGCTGACGTCTGATCAATGCTCTCGTGCAATCTTCCCGTGATCAACGCTGCGATGTCTCGGAACAGATGATGTCCAACTTCGACAGACTGCACTTGCTGTTTGACCACGGGTCAACGCTAGGTCAAACCTGTCGCTGATTGTTGGCAAGCCTTGAGTCGTGCCTCTGAACAATGGCTACCGCACGCGTTCACCAGGCTGATTAAAGTATTAAGCTGCGTGAGGAGGCCGCCATCGTTGTAAGCCAGCAGTACCGAGCGTTTTTTGACAGACAACCGTAAGGCTGACCACGCACGGCAGCGGTGCAAACACACTGTTCTGGCTGCAGAGTGGCATGAGCTACCTGACAGATCCGGTACGTGTTGCAGATGAGCAGCAGACATTCACTCGCAGAACGTGCAGCGAGTTTCGCCGAGCTTGTCAGAGAGATCTCAGCACCTGATCACCGAAACTGATCCGGCCAAGCCGGTCTTCGTCATCCCTTCTGCACGGCAGATATCTCTTTGTAGCAGCCAGTCATGCCCCGCCTATCGCGTGGCCTACTGCTGCAAGACTTCGCTCGGGAGGGCGAAGATCTCCTTGACACCCTGCTTACCAGTGCCCAGCGGCAACCAGTGCTGCCTGGTGGGTCCAGTGATGGGCAGCAGAGCAGGCAGTACAGATCAGCATACACAGGTCAGTACATGGCTTCTGAAAGCACAGTAGTTTGTGCACGGCGTCACTCAATCATGTTACCTCAAGCAACCACTGCAGGCCATGGCGGCATGCCAGCCTTGTCAGAAGAAGCAAGCTCTGGATCTGGCAGATCAGCAGACGCTGTCCATGTGGACATTGCCTCTCTGCAGCACTACAAGAACAGGATAGGCCCAGAGCTAAGGCAGATGCGTCAGGCTCAAGGGAGGAACAGGTATTGCGACAATCACCAACTTTGGTGTTTGCCCAACTGCACACGTCCTTGGTCAGTGCTTGCACCATGACGCTCACATGACCCTCTCTGCATGCGTCCTGTGTGCATGCATGTTGCTCCTATGGCAAAATCACTGCTCTTCGTTTACTGGCTGTCCTACAAATCTGGGCTGCTGCGCACCACCTGCTTGATATGATACAGCTCTCATACCAAGCTTTGAGCTCAGAACACCCTCATACCTTGAGCTGCAGCTGAGCCTTCATCCTGAGCTTACAAAGCCCTGTCATGTGTAACGCAGGGAGTACTACACCCTGGATCATTTGCGCCGCCTGAAGCAGTTTGAGGCCCAAGCGTCATACAATGAGGGAAAGTGCTCAGACTACTGCAAGGACTACCATGTACAGCCATGCAGGGCTTGCACTACATGCCATTTCTGCAGGTATGGTTACATGCCATTTCTGCCGGTATGATTACATGCCCCCAATCACCCAGATGCACCGTACAACTTGATCCACATTGAATACGCTGCATTGCTGCTTGATCTGCGGTGACTTGCATGTCAAAGAACGCAGCCTGCAGGGTCCTCACTGCACTCCTCATGTTACAGACCTTGTCAGCAATGCAAAGGGTCACCTCAACAGCTCATCCCTTTGCCTCCTTGTCACCGTTCTTTGCATCAAGCTGGAAACTGATCTGCACAAAGATCGCCATTAACCGCATCCTGCCACAACCGCCGCTGCAAAGCGCATGTTGAACACAAGCACTGAACATGTGATTGGATGTGCACTAACTGAACACACTGAGCACTGTACTCTGCTCAGTGTGTGTCATGGCACTGAGTCTGCACTGACTTGGCAGGCAGAAGACTATTGATGAAAAGACCTACTGCCCTTGCTACAACTCCACGAAGCGCGTTGTTGGAGGCAAGGGCAGGGGGTCCTGGTGTGGGTCGTGCCTGTACATCAGGATGGGCGAGAACATTCACGAGGTGAAGCAGCGCAGTGAGTGGCGCTGCCCCTGCTGCCGAGACATCTGCAACTGCTCAGGAGCAAACTGCCTGCGTGCCAGACGCAACCTGGCTGTCACCAACCAGCTCATTCACGAGGCCACCAAACAGGGCTTCAAATCTGTGAGGCTTGCTTGTCGCCGTGCTCCTTGTATTTTTGGCTCTGCGCTGTGCTGTGCCTGACATCTGGTGCCTCCCCGCCAGTCTTGATAGTGTCAACAACATCCCAGTAAGGGTTGTCACCTTGAAGTGGTCACTGTTGCTCCTAGCTCTGCACCAAGCAAACCATGTTGCCAGCTTTTGTACACAGTGCTTGCGTACACAGACGGTGACATACCGCATGGCAATGAAGCAAAGCATTGATGTCAGCCTTTGAACATGCTGCATGTGCTCACTAGCTGACTGCTGCCTAGCGTAGTTTTGAGTAGGCTCGTCTGTACAGGTTGCTCATTACCTGATCCTCACTCACCTGAGTGAGCAAGGAGGAGCCATGCCAATGATGGATATCACCAACATGCGCAAACGCACCAGGCCTGAAGAGGACGACCAGCTGGTGGACAACCCTGTCTTCAAGCAGGCCCGCCTTGCTTATGACGTTTCACAAGAAGCACGGCAGAGGGCAGGGTATGCCTTCTGCAGCTGAAAGCTCATCGTGTCTACCAAGAGCAACAAAAATCTGCTTCCTGACCCTGAAAATTGGCTGTTAAAGCAAAAGCCTTTTCCAGAAGACTTGGGCAAGGCTTTTGCTTTCAGACTGCATGATACTGCAAGCAGGCTATGAAATGGCACTGTAGGCACAGCTAAGCAGAATCTAGCTGGCGCACATGCCGCTCCTAGCAAGCTGTGCAGATGCAGCTGCTGTCTGCCCTTTATTGCACCTGTCACAGTCTGTCCGAAGCACATGCCATGTACCACATGTCATATGGCAAACTGCTGTGACATGACATGCTGATAGAGTCCTGGTTTGCACAAGGAAAGAACAGACACAGGCAGCAGTGCAGCATGCGTGCAAGCCATAGCAGCTTCTGACTGAGAGAGCCTGCTCTTACCATTGAATGGAAACAGTTATGGATCAACTTGCAACAGTGCCACAAACATCTGTGCTCTGCTGACGCGCAGTGTCATGCTGAACAGGGCCAAATTTCACGAAACAGCAGCACAGCAGATACGGAAGCAGCTGCAGCTTCTGAAGGCAGAGCTGCCTCTCCCGCCTGAAAATGATTCCAGCCTGGCTTTCATGGCAGCTGCCGGCTTTGGCAGCCATGTGCTGGAGGACGATCAGGATGATGATGGCGACCAATTGAGTATGTCCACCTTTTGCGTACTAATGTGTGCTGGAGTGACACGTCAATTTTGCATGTGCTGGGGCGCAAAATTGCGTTACTTAGTAGTATAGGCGGTCATCATCATGTGTCTCCTTGCCGTAGGCAGAGCCTGGTTAGTACTCTGTGGCCCTTGCTACAGTGAACTTGCCTTGTTACAAGCTTGACAATGCATGGGGCCGAGCGTCACCTGAAAGTCGTGTTCAGTGTATCAGCCAGCTTGTCTGTCAAGCATACTGTCATGCACAGGCAAGATGTGCAGACCTGAGAATGCATTTTGGTTCGGCTGTTGCTGAGTGGGTTATCCAATTGCTTTACACAGCATTGCTTAGCTGTATGAGCAGATGAATTGTTCTGTGCCATCACTTTGTTGCCCATTGCAAGGCACGGAACCTATCTCTGCAGTCGTTGATTATCTTGTACGCCTTGCTTCAAGCCTCCCATGCATAGTCAACCAACCAGACAGCGTATAGAGCTCCACGGTGGTCCAGCAACATGCAGTTACTGACTATTGCCATGGCATGGTGCTATGCTGTACAGGACATTGTGTTGAATTTTTTTTGGGCTTTCCCATACAGGTTCTGGGGCAAGCCCATCAAGCACTGGTCATCAAGGCAGCATAGGCACAGCTGAAGGGCAGCCCCCACAACAGCCTGGGAACAGTTTGCCCTCTGGTGCATCCTGGCGCAATTTCTCTCCAGGACCCCTGCCAGAAGCAGGCCGACCAGTGAGCGCTTGTGCATCTCATAAGTTGCTTTGTATGCGCAGCCTTTGTGACCAAAGCCTTTGACTAGAGTCATGCTGCTTCCAGCATCTGTCTGTTGCTGTTGTCCTTGACAGCCCTTGCAAACTATGCCAGAACCTGTCAAGCTGTGGACAGGAAGCATCACACTCAAGGCAGAAGTTTGTCCTGCAGCCAATGTTCAGCCTATGTTTGTATGTGACACACCACTGATGCAGCATTGACGCCATGCTGAACTCTTGCCCCCAATGTATATATGAGGAAATGCAAGCTTCCAAGCATACCTGGCACACCTGCACTTTGGTAGCCACCTGCTGCTGTCGAGACTGAGATTTGAAGTGTCAAACGTGTCAAGGCAAGTTACGTGAGTGACGTGCTGGGCAGCATGGGACAACTGTCCTCCTGAGCCTGGCACTAGCTCGCAACATGTGAAACCTGCGGCAATTACTTGACTTGCGTTGGGACTGTCAATGTAAATCTTAGTTTGAGGCTTCAGCTGCTACAGATTTGTTTTGCAGGGCTCAGCTAGAAGCGCAGGTCTGCCAGTGGAAGCACGCAGGGAAGGATCTGCCACACATCAGGAGGATCACTTCATGACTCAGGTCGCGACAACTGCATTCAATGCAGCTTGTCTTGCGGCTCATTCCTACAAACTGCATGCCTGCAACAGTTTCCTGGCTGCGCATTTTCATCACTGCAGAGCTTCTGTTTGCACGGTCCTGGTGCCTGTTCGAGCCAAACTGCTGCAGAACAGAAAATGCTGTTGCTGCCCAACAGCAGAACGCCCATGCATTTTCAGAAAATGCCTGAAGCAACAAAGCTGCTCTGCAATAGGAGCTCCTTGCCTTGTAGTTCAGCAAGAGATGTTAGCCTGCTTGCATTGCCATCATGATGCAAGCAATTACATGATGACTGCAGCAGCACTTGCATACTAACCTTCTTCGCATGTACATGCAGGATGGCATGGAGCTCCCCAGGACCAGCTTTGCAGCCTTTGCATGGGGACTCGCCAGACCTGCTGTTAGCAGTGCCTGCAGAGGTATCAGACAAGTTTCTGCAAAGTTGTGTTGTCTGCATGGTGGAAAAAAGGTTCTCTTGCTTACTTCTCTGCAGCAGATGTGTCCAATATATGCTGTCAAGCACGCCTCAACTGCAAGCATGGACAGCCTCATTCTTGAACGTTTTCAAGCTCAGCGGCTGTATACCAAAGCGGTCAGCAACCAAAAACCATATGACCAAAAGCACAAGAAAAGAGGACATTCACTCAGCTTGGTTGCAGCAGCTCATGGGCAAAATTGCAGCAACAATCCAGTCAAGAGCCGCTGATGCTGTATGTACCTGACTTGAGGGGAAGTCCTCGTACTGAATGAATGAGTGAACGAACGAACAAACAAACAAACAAAAGCAGAAACGAACCAACAAACGCACGAACAAAGAAACGCATGAACAAACGAATGAACGAACGCACAAACGGATTAATGAATGTAGAATGGAACAGTGAAACAACGAATGCACCATTGACTGAGTGAATGATGCTTCAGGTGCTGCCCAGCCTCACACAGCAGCAAGCAGCATGGCTGCCAGCACCAACTCTGGCACGCATGTGCCTGATCCTGGGACAGGAAGCATAGGTGTCTCCCATTCAGGTCCAATGTCAGCACACATGGCAGAGTCTACCATCATTGACAGCATCAGTCCCTGGGATGGTCCTCATCCCGGTCTAGCTGTTGGACACACCAGTGTTGGCCCTGCTCGTCAAGTGCGCAGAGCCCCTATAGGCATTGTCAGGTTGCCGGCTAGTCTGCTAGCACCCCAGCGCAGGGTCCTCAGACCCCCCAGGCCGCCAAGGGGGGGTCATGGGGGGTCCAACAGGCAGCCTGTGTCCAACACTCACAGGTTGGCCATGTATAAAGCAGCATGTTCAGAAGTGCATGAACAAGGAAATCTGAACATGTGAGCTAGGTTGCATAATCAGGTTGTCTGTCAGCAAGACTCAACCTTGCCCCTCATCATTGATTGTGGCTTGATCATCATGTCAATGCATGATGCAGCACTCGAGATACACATATTATAGGCTGTAAGTGACTGGTAATTGTTGTCCATGCCTGCACTTCATGTGAAGTCTAATCGTTCAGAGAATTAGCAAGAAGTGTGTAGAGGGCCAGCATTGCAGGTTGCAGTGCAGATTTTTGTTCTTTTTTGTTGATGCAGCACAAAGACAACCCAATCTGCTGACAGGTCGATCGCCCAGTCAGATGTACACAACAGTCAGGCAGGACCTCCTAGTGCCTCGGTGGGGTCACACGCCAGTCCCCAAGACCCTGTCATGTCTGGCTCGCATTCAGCTTGCGCCAATCAGGGGGAGTCTTCTCACCATCATCATCAGCAGCAGCAGCAGCAGCATAGTGACATCGTGGACTTGACTGAGCAAGCTGGAAATGACAGAGGCCTTTCTCAGTCAGGTGCGCAAAGCGCGATCAGAACTCTCTCTGCACACAATTTGTTCTCCTTTGAACACGCATTCAAGTATGGGTTTGCATTTCTCTTCACACCGGGCCATGCAACATGAGCAGGCAGCAGCGATGGCTGATTGATCTGCATGATGAGGTGCTGACAGGCTTTGAGACTCACATCAAGGCATCCTTTCTAAGCTGCAATCGCCACTGACATCTGGCTGAGGATGTCTGTGCGTGTGTGTGTTGTAGGATCAAAAGAGGTCGCATCAGGGTCCCTGTCACAGCAAGGCCCCAGACCCAGACCACCAACAGAACCTGCTACGACTAACACAGCAGTCACTGCTTTGAGAAGCTCTGCAGAGCCAGCAGAGCCAGCAGGTGACACAGCTGCCAGAGCAAGTCCACTCCTTAGTGGACATGGTCCCCCGGGGGAAGATGCTCAGGAAGCTGAGCAAAGTGCTGCCAGGGGGGGGGTTGCAGAGGAGGGACAGGCAGAAGACAGAATGCAGGAGCAGCAGCAGCAGCAGCACAATGGCATGTATGGTGATTTGCCTGATAAGCCCGGGCATCTTGCAACAGTGGAGCAATGCCGCCTGGCCAATGGTGGAGTATGCTGGCACCTGTTGCAGATGGCTGTCAGGGCCAGGCAGATTGTTCAGAAGAGCAATGACGCCGAGGTCAGGTCCAAGTTGTCATGTAGGCCTTGCAGTCTGCACAATTTCCATTCCCAAAATTGGCACTAGGGCCTGATCTCTGTCATCAGCACAGAACTGCTCTGCTGACTTGTTCATAGAAAGAAGACCATAAATAGGTACTCCAAAATACATACAGTTCAAGTTTAAAACATAATTTTCACATTCCCCCCCCCCCCCTCTTTACAGTTTTCCGTTTTACATCTTTTTTTCCAAACATACTGCTGAGCTGTGGTGTTTTCTCCTCAGCTGCTGCCCATAGCAATCAAGCTGTTAGCATGCATCACACTGTCAGACAGACATGCTCATGCTGGAGCATTAAATGATAATACTACCTGCCTGTTTGCAGATGCATGAGGGCTACAGTGAGTTAGTCAAGGGCTTGCTGGAGAAACTGACCCTAGATCACACAACTAGCGTCAGCATCAAAGCCTTGGCTTTCGATCCAGCCCCAGCCAGTGCTGAGGCGGGGTCCCCAGGGACCCCAACCCCCCATCTGAAGTCACATGCCGATCTGAGATATGCCATAGCTCTCCTGCTACTAGCTGCAGAGGCCCTGCCAGAACAGGACGTGGAATTCACCGTCTGCAGGCTGCTGTTCAATCAGGCATGACTTGCGCTGTATGCTGGTGCATTGACTAGACTGGCGGCTTGTGTGACTCCCAAGTCTGACACTGTACTTTCTACGTCTCTCTTGTCATGCTAGTCTGTCTGACTGAAAGCATAGATGTGAGAAGATCCCATGGTACAGTCCCACTGAATGCATGGATGTGAAAAGATCTCGTAGTACAGTCCCCACTGAATGCATAAATGTGAAAAGATCCCATAGTACAGTCCCCACTTGCGGCTGCTGCATTGTGTATTGCTGGATTGCAAGGTTGCAGGCAAGGCAACTGTCAAGTAAGTGCGATGACGATTGAACAACTGTAGAAGACCCATGCTTGATGTGTTCCAGCTGCCACTGGTTTGCGCTGTGAGCTTGTTGCCTTTCCATTGCACTGCTCGAGTCCAGAGCTGTTTCCCTCTGCAATAAGGCCTGTGGGGTGATGCAGGAGCCCTTTGTGGACTTCATGAAGAGTGATCTGCAGGCTAGGGCCATGCTCATCAAGGCCTCCTTTGACCTCTTCACCGTCATGCAGAGGAGGACCATCCAGGTCAGACACCAACACAATCATTCATTCCTTCCTTGATTCATTCGTTCGTTCGTTTGTTCATTCATTCATTCATTCATTCAATCATTTGTTCATTCATTCATTCAATCATTTGTTCATTCATTCATTCAGTTATTCAATCATTCGTCCAATGCACGTACAGGCACCAAAACGCAGTTCATAACGCCATTCCTTCCATCATTCAATCATTCGTACAATGCATGTACAGGCACCAACACGCATTTCATGGCACTGTTCCTCCTGCTTCCATGCATGCATCTTTCCATTGATGCAATGCATCCCAGGCAGGCATCAACATCCATTCCAGCAGCCATCGTATTTGTCTTTGTGCATGCATGCGTTTCAGCCTACTACATGTATGTGTGCTGCAAAGATCGCGCTTCTGAGCCAACCTGGTGCACCACAGTGTCACCATATCGTTGTCACAAGTTTGTGCATTTTGCAGGCAGTCATGTCACAAGGCTCAGGTTGTTGTGCCACATCTGAACCACACAACCTGCCTTAGCTATCCTGTGCACGACTTGAAACGCCCTTGTACATTGCACTCTGCACTTGTGGCAACGCAAGGGAACAAAACATCACCTATGCATAAGCAAGCATGTACTGGGATTCCAAAGCATCTGGCTATTTTGCTGAGGGGTGATGCGACAGGTTGAAGGCGTGTGTCGAGGCATCATGCACATGCTGGGAAGCTTGACAGACGAGTATGCAGAGCTGCTGACAAGGCTGGCTGTGAAGCAGGAGCCGCTTGAAATGGGACAAGAGCTACATGTAGGTCAGGCTCCCCTTTCACTTTGCAAGCTAGGAGATTGATCAGATAGCTGTGCCTTGGAACGGTCAGAGAACAAAAGAGTGGCTGTTTCAAGGCAGAACTGTTGCAAGACAATGCTTACAGAGTGCTGCAGCCAGCCAATCACTGCTGATCTCGACTGTGATCAGTGATCAAGCGTGATGTATTTCGTATTTTCCTCTGCATGCACATGGGTTCCTGGCTTCTGCAAGCGGTGCAGGCTTCATGGCTGCCTGCACACTGCAGCACACAGCACCAAAGCCTGCAGCAATAGAACCTGAGCGGCCTCACCTGCCTGCTGCAAGCACATCCTGCTGGTTGCAAGCTCCCAGGTCAGTGTTGATCATGTGTTACATGACGCATTACATGTCCTTTCCAGCACCCTGCAGAAACCCGCCCTTTGGTGGCAACTCCCATAGCGTGTATCTCATCCCAAAATCACCCTAGACCCTTACCCCTGACAGAAAACGCATCCTTCCTACTTTACAATCATTAAAAATGGACAGGTAAGAACTCTCATCCCTAGTTGTGCAACCTGTCCTCAAGGTGGGATGAGATACAAGCAATGGGGTGTCTGTCGCTGGTCACAGCCTTCTGTCATATGCACAATCTGGACGTGCTGCGCCACTGAGTTGACGATGGCATCATCTTATAAACACACATTGTGCAAG
>JAABUO010002247.1_pt1 | contig 23813 bp, 23 predicted proteins | sample 5559291 | NCBI WGS metagenome assembly JAABUO01 (sample SAMN10711878, study PRJNA513372) | rock metagenome | isolation source: Antarctica rocks | place: Antarctica: Victoria Land, Finger Mt sud
CATATCTGGGCCAAACCTGGCTAGCTCGCTGGTTAGCCCTAATCATTACGCAGGGAACTCGCTAGCGTTCACTGCGAATTGATTAGGGCTTCAGCCTTGTACAGCCTTGGTACGCTCGTAACAATAGAAAAGCTGATGCATCAACGCGTCATTGTGTTAACTGTTAATCAGCGCATGAAGAGTCAGCTGAAGAGATTGAAAAAGATAACGAGCAAACTTGAAAAAAAGTTCATGAAGAAAAGAGAATATGTTGACAGCTGAGCAAAGAGAGCGAGCGTGAAGTTAACGACATTATTTGAAAGTCATCTTGTATTCAACGTCAACATATCATCATCAGTGCAAAATCATTGTGAGAAATTTGAACTAAAGATCTTCATCAAAGAGAAAGAAGAAATAAAGAGAATCATGATGATAACAACGAAAAACATAGTGAAATGAATGAGAAAGATTAATGTCAATGAGACGTTGTTGACGCGCAAGAACATAGAGATGATGAAGAAATAATTAAAATTGTTGATATTTCAAGTCAAGATGAAAAGCAGCAAGAAAACATTGAAGAAAAATGATTTTTGAATCAAAGAGATATCGTTGAATGCATGTCTGCATGAAGTCAGTTTTGAAGTAGTGATACATGAGATTAAAGTTGAAGAAATGTTTAAGAACATAAAGAAGAAAGAGATGAAAGCACTCATCAAGATCAACAAAAACATACATTCAGAAATGATGATCAAGAAGATTGAGTGACTCACAAAGAAGAATGAGCAGAAGGGATACATCTTGCTGATGATACACGTAGTCAGTGCTGAGATGATGAACAAGCTGATCAATAAGAAAGTATATCATGAGATCAACATAAAGATCACACAGTTCTACGACTTGAGCTGCAGAGTGCATCAATGTCTAAAGTGTCAAAAATATGATCACAAAATGTATGAATGCAAAAACAAGCAAAAATGCATTTACTGCATGCTGAATCATTACTTGAAGCACTGTTTTCACAAACAGACTTAAAACATGTGAAAATGTAAAGCATGTTGAGACACACATAAAGTCTTTGACTCTCAATGTCATAAATGACAAGCTGAAAAAGAAAGAATAAAGAGAGTCACAAAACACAGATCTCTATATCATGTCATACAAAAGCAGAAAGAACACAAAACAGCAATGTTAAAAACATTCACAGAAACATCTATCAGTCTGAAATTGTTGATAAACAACGACTTGAAGAGAAAGCAGAGACGCTCAATAAATGAAAGTCATCTGCTCAGCGTAATCATCACATCAGAAAACATTATACTGAATCACTTGATCAAGAAGTCAAGATCAAATAAATTGAAGTCAACATCAATCACATTATTATCAATGTTATCTTCTGTTGAAAATCTTACAAATGAAGTAAGTGCTTTTCAAACACTCAAGAGAATATTAAACAGTCTGAAATGTAAATTTTAATGTCTCAGCAAAAGAAGCTTTGAATACTACAGTACAACGTTCACAAGTTCAGAAACAAGATGATAATAATGTTACTACATAAGAAAAAGATAAAGAACTATGACATTCTGATTCTTCAAGAACTCTGATGATTTGATGACATTTTCAGAGCATACTGCTCAGCAATTGTCAACTTTACGCTGAAGAATAATGAAGATAGAATCTGTTTCTACATAAACAAGAAAATCGACAGCAACATCTGATACTCAACATGACACTTTAAAGATGTAAACACAATTATGTTATAAACATTAACAGATGATGCACAGACGACTCAGAAAGTTATACACATTCATGAAGCATACAATTTGTCACTCAGAGATCATGAAATCATTCATGAAAAAGAAAATCTTTCAGACATTGAAAAGACGCTGCACATGTCGAGAGAAAGCATTCTTGTAGAAGACTTCAATTTGCATCACTTCACATGAGAAGAATCATTCTACTCAAGACAACATTTATTGTTGAATGAGTTAATTGAAATGATCACAAACATCAATGCATCACTAGCATTATCTTAAGACATAATTACGAGAAATTATCAAGAATCTCAAATGACAATAAATTTAATCTTCACGACAGAAAACATCACAAACAGATTGATAAAATGTAAAATCAATGAAGAAATGAAAAACTTTTCAGATCATTTATTGATACAGACAGTAATAAATCTTAGAGTCTGCAAAGAGTCAGCGCAAAGATCACGTTGCAACTGAAAGATAATGAATGAAGAGAAATTCATTAATACTCTGAGAGAACAGATATCAGAATCACTGTCAAATCAAAAAATAAAGCATCAGTGCATAAATGAATACATGAAGCAACTGCTGAATGCACTGAGAAAGATCATCGAGATTTTCATTCTTTGAGCGAGATCACATGAAATGATCAAAGCAGAATGAACGAAGAAGTGTACAAAAATCATCAAGAGCATGCAATGAATGAGAAAAGATTGTCAAATCATCAATGATTGAATAGAGTTCATTCAAGCATGTGATAAAAAGAGCAAGATTATCAGAAAACAGAAGCGCAATGAATATTGAAAGATCATGCAGAATGTCGAGCAATTCTCAAGAAAACTGTTTCAAATTCTAAAATGAGCAAGAAATGCAATCACAGACACACTCACTTAAGTAACAATTCTCTCACTGACAAAGTCAGAATGTTTTGACATCATCATAACAACACAGAATAAAGTGAAGATGATGTTTCAAACTCACTTTTCATCATCTTCAGAGATTTTTATGCTGAACACAATAAACTTTAAGTACTCGCTCTTGACTGAAGATGATGCTTCATTGACACATCATGAAATTAAGAAAGTCATCTACAAAGCGACATCTGACAAAATGTCAAAACACACAAGATACATAAATAAAATAATGTGCAGACTCGTTGACAACACATCAGAATAAATATGCTCTCTCTTTGAAAAATGTTTACAAAAGAGAATATAATTAACTCAGTTTAAAAGCGCAGTCACAATAGTGATGTGAAAGTCAGACAAGAAAGATTACTTCAATGCAAAAATATATAAATTAATTGTGCTATTTAATACATTGAGCAAAATATTGAAGTTCATCGTATTTGAATGTTTGTGAAATATCATAGAAGCTTGCGACTCAATATTGAACATTCAGATGAGAGCTTGCAAGCACAGATCAATAGATACAACTTTGCAACTAATTACAGAAAAGAAATATACTGTGTGAAGTGACATGAGAAGAAGAGTAGTATCACTGCTGAATCTGAATGAGAAGAATGCATTTGATAATGTGATGCACAGCAGACTCTTACATGACATGAAGAAGAGAAAAGTTTTTAGACTGCTTCTCGAGTTTGTGAAGAACTTTCTGAAAGATCAACACATCACGATCACAATTGATGATTACATGATGATGAAATGCAGCATGAATGTCAATATATCACAAGACTTTTTGTTATCATCGATATTATATCTGTTTTACAATGCGAACTTGTTAGAAGCATATAATGACATCAAGCTGAAAACTAACTTCACAAACTTCATGAATGATGTTAATATCTTGATATACGAAGAATTTATAAAATCTAACTGCAGAGTTCTTAGCAAGATTTATGATAGATGTGAACAGTGATCAAAAACGCATGACATCAAATTCTCAATGACAAAGTATAAGTTGATTCACTTTACAAGAACTTCTAAATGATTTAATATAAAAGTTGATGTAAAGCTGATAAAACATCAGATTGACTTGAAATCAAATATCAGAGTCTTGAAAGTTCAACTGAATTTCAAGCTGAAATGAGTGATTTACATGCATCATGTTGAAGCAAAACTAGTGATTAAACAAAAGATCATGCTGACAATCATCAAGTTTACTTGAGACTCATCAATGATGACGAGTAAGTAAATATACTTTGCGATGATGCACTCTCTGCTTAGTCACGAAGTCATCATATGATATACATCACAGAAAGTGAAAGATCATCAAAAGAGTTTGAATGTTAAGCTGAGATCAATGCAAGAAAGAGCATTGCAACAGATCATCAATGTTTATCATGTGATATCAACAAAGATTCTACAGATGAAAATAAACACGACATCAATAAATATTCACTTATAAAAGCTGATACAAAGATCAATAATAAACATGAACTCTTGAAAATTAGACGAAGTTATCAAGATGATAATGCGTTGAATTTGTAACGACTTGATATTCAAAAGAGATTGAAAATCAAAGCTGCATAAGACATCTCTACAGTTGAAGTGAAAGTGAATGAAAGAAACACTTGAATAAATGAAGATGAATTGAAATCATCTTTACACAGCGACTTTCTGATCAGAGTCATTGAAGATAGTTATAGTTGCAAACAAGAAAATGTCAATGAAACAATACAATCTCGACACATTCACATTGAAGTGAAGAGTTTACTCAAATGATAGCGACAGCAAAGATGATGTTACAGTGATTGCAATGAGAATGAACTGAGAGTTAAATAAGAGATTGAGAAGATCGACTTTAGTCATCACTCATCATGATGAGCTGAAAGAATTAGTCGCAAGAATGAAACATCTTGCAGACGTAGCAATAATAAATCAAGAGTGTCATGAAAAGATATACAAAATATATAATGACAGTCAGATCTTTCTGAAAGCAGTGAAAGTCATAACATCAACAAAAGATCAGACACGTCTGTGATGAATTCAGACTGCACATGAGAACATTTAATCTTAAGAAGTCACGCTGAAGTTACATTGAATGACAAAACATGCAGAAGTGCTTGAAAATGAAGCAGCAAACAAGATGACTGACGATGCACATAAGTTGTCTCTATCACTGATCAAGCATCAACGCACTGAGATGACAACATGATTGATGCTCATACAGAAACAGATTAAACAAACATGAAGAGTAGTCTGAAGAAAGAAATTCAACGCAGTTCATTTTCAATATTTGATATCAAAGATGACTTATCAACATCTGTGTCTACACAGAAGTCATGCAAAGTCTCACAGTGCATTACTGATGCAGCTATGCATGAGAAAAATTGACTTCAATCAATTTCTACATGAGAGACGAGTACTTGATATTGCTATGACAATGTGCAAGTGCAACAAAGATCAAATGTTGATTAAGCACATTTTATTAACATGTTTTAAATGAAAGATAAAATGAAAGATGATGCAACATGAAAAGAACATCACGAACTTGAGAAAGCTTCTAAAAATCATAAGCATGATGACAATGATCATTTGAATGATATTCTCGACAAGCATACTGTATCAATTTCAGACTGTGACATCATCAAAAAATTAGATGAAAGAGAGAGAAAGTAAAAAAGAAACAAGCTCATAAAGTTCTTGCATTGAAAACAGTTACAGTATAGAGTGCAGAGAAAAGCGATAGTAGATACAAAAAGAGCGCTACGCTAGCGCAGCGTTCGCTACATTATATAAAATCTTGCATAGATTCATAATGAGTGTTAAATCGAGTAAGAATCAAAAAAAAAGAATGATACAAACTTAATGTCATTTATTTATCACATACTGCAATGTTGAAACATCTGATAACTTGATATCATCTTAATGAATCTTGTGAATTAGTTGCAGCATATTCAGACGAAGATGTCATAAATCAAGCTCAAACAATAATCAGTCAAAGCAATTAAATGATTGTTTCAATATGTTGCAACGTAATTTTTTAATGAAACAAATGCAAGATTAAGTCTTGAAATTCTTGTATATGAGTTGCAGTACATGATGAAAGATGAAATCATTCACTTTCAAATTGAATTGATGCATATAAATATTCTCAATGATTTTGATATTGTTGAATGTTGTACTTTCGTTCTTCATGATTAATTTCAAAGAAACAACTTTCATTTTTTCAGATTTAAGTTTTTATAATGTAAGCATTGCTGTGATTCAGAAATATTGAATGTCATCACTAAGCAAAACATTCAATATGTAAAGTGCTTGAATGATAAACTTTATGTGATGAAAACAAATCTGAAATAGTAAAATAATTAACTCTGCTGTTTGAAAGTCAACTTGCAAAAGAATGTACTTTGTAATTCATGTTTTCAAGCAGTAAACGCTTGATAATCTTTGCTGATGACAGTAAACTGCTACTGAGATGTCACATATATTATTTTATGAGTTCATTATTGAACTTACAATCAGAAATAATGAGACAGAATGTGATTGATCTGAAAACTCATTGATCATTCACTCACATTTACTCTCTGTAAATTCAAGATTATTGTACGTGAAAATATCATTAAAAACTTGATTTATCACTTGAACTCTTCTTTCAGCTTCAATGATTAATGTTTTCATTCATCATTGAAGTGTGATGTAGAATGCTATGAGTTTAAGCTGATATAATGTATTTAAAACTTGATATCTTACACTTTCTTGATACAGATAAAGTTTCATTACAGTCTGAAGATTGATGAATCAATTGAATTGCATTATATGAGTAAGAATGATGAATATAATTACAACATATCATATGAAAGAATAATTCATCGCTATTGTTAATGACTTTCATGATTATGTTTTCTGATAAACAACTTCAATAAGTTTAAATCATTGAGAAGTCAGCAGCTCAATAATGAGCACAGTTTGTTTGATTAAATTCAACGATTCAAGCTTTGTCATTTTGATGAGCGATTGAAATGATTCAAAAACATCATGTTTTGTCAAAGTTTTAATTTCTTGTCAAAGTATTTTTGCAATTTAATTTCAATCTCATTTTGAAAACAAAGTATCTCTTCTATTAATTTCAATAACTTGCAAGAAATTTTCATAATTTGACAAATCAACATAAGCAAAGTTCAAAAACTAATCATGCACTTTGCACATAATATGTCAATGACGATTCTTGCATAAAGTGAATAGAAAGCTTCGTACAGATTATTTCATTTCTTGAAGTTTCTTTATTATTAATTGAAGTTTTTCATACTGCATGCATTGATGTTAACGTTTTCAACTTCGTCTGCTAAAGAACATAATGATAAAGAGTGAATCAAATGCAATGAAGAAAGCATCATTGATTTCTGAGAATAATTAATGCAAGTGTTTGACTGACTTCGTCTGATTATGCTGCTTTGAAGAGATTGCAAAATCTGATTGACTTGAGCTTGTTGACAAAATGATCAATGAGCTTGTTGACAATGTCATTGAGAATAAAGAAAATTTCTTTGATGATGTTACTATCTGAACTGCTTAATCTTTATGATGATGAGTATTAATTATTGTTAATGTTGTTGATTGATGATAAAACTGCATGACGCGATTTTGTCTTACATCAATTAAGTTTATTATTTCAACTAAATACAATAATGAAGAGATTCAAAGTTTTAATCAACACTACTTTAACAATGTTAAGAGTTATAATAACTATCAAAATCATAATACAATTGTTTCGTCAGCTTAATTCTTTTAAAAATCATTTTGAAAGCATGCAATGCATTCAATTAAATGTTGTTGATTAATGATAAAACTGCGTGACGTGATTTTATCTTGCATCAATCAAGTTTATTATTTCAACTAAATACAATAATAAAAAGATTCAAAGTTTTAATGAATATTACTTTAACAATGTTAAAGATTATAATAATTATCAGAATCATAATACAATTATTTCATCAACTTAATTCTTTCAAAAATCATCTTGAAAGCACGTAATGCATTCAATTGATGTTCTTCAATCTTTCTTCATGCATTCACTTGATCATTTTCTAGTATGATATATGTTTAACTTTGTACAACAAAGTCATTTCAACTCATTTAACAAATCAAGACTTAATTGATTGATGATATCAATATTAATTATGTTGATGAAGAAAATTTGTATGATATAAATTTGAAGTGATTAACAATTTTGAAAAAAGTAAAAGATATCATTGTTTAACTTACGTGAATCATCATCAAATCACTTCATTTGTCTGACTTTTTATTGTTGAATGTTTCTTCATCTTCACACATTCTTACAAATTAAGACAGCATGATTTTTTGCACAGTTTCATCACAATCAGAAGTTGACTTATGAAATATTTCAAATCTGATCACTTGAATATCATCACGTCAACATGAAACAGAAACAAAATCATCATAAATTAAGATGTCATCTGAGATTTATAATTTCTTAAAGTCATGTATATGATCATTCATGACTCGCTCACGAAAACACACATTCACTCATCAATTAATGATATGATTATGAAAATCAAATACAAACTTCATGCATTCATGAATATTTTCATCATCAAGTAAAACTGAATCTTGAATGATATTTACTTCATGATCACTTTCGATGTACTTTGATATATTCATATCAATATGTTTAAAGTATGTTGCATTGTTGATTTGAGCATACTTTGCATAGTAGAAATAGAAAACTAAACATATCTTTCAATTTAATTGCAGATAAATGTATAAAACTCAATACTGTAGATTCTGATGAATGATCTGCTGAGTCAAAAAAAAGTACATAGTTTAAAGTCAATTTTTGTTTGACTGTTCATTTCATTCACATTGATGATGAAGATATAAATTGAATTCTTCTTCAATTAAGTTTTCAATTTTAAACTCGTAGAACTCTTTAATCATCATTTCATTTCACAATTAACTAAAAACATCTTTCATGATCAGATTTTCTGTCTCAATTCAGTTGTTTCATGTCAAAAACTTTGCAATCTTGTTGATGATTGCTTTTGCTTGATTGAATTCAGATGATCTTAAGAGACTTGATTTGATAAAACGTTTTGCATATACATCATGATCATCATTTTCAATTCATGATCTTGACTTTAAATATCATCATAGTGTAAACTGAAAACTTGTCTTGAATGCAATCAGATTGCTGCAATGTTTTTAACACTGACACAATTGATTTTTTAACTCAGCTGAATTGAGCATTTTGACTTGTAAATTGAAGTGATTAGCAAGATGAAGAAGATGTTTATGATAAATATACATTCAACTAGTTTCTTCAAAATCTGTCTTCACAAAGATTCTCAGTGTGTTAATACACTTCATTTCATTCATCATGTTGATGATTGTGAATGACTTTCTGCAAATTTTCTTCAATATCATCTTGAGAATTTCGTTGCATTTACAGTTTGAAGTCTCTTCAATTAACTCATCATTCTCATATGTTTCATCAAGTACTTCTTTATTTAGTATTTCTTTATTGCTATTGCTATCACTCATTGATCTCACAACTTCATTAACATCAATTATCATATTATTGTCTTTCTTATTTCATTTAATCTCATCTTTATTCTTTCAATTGACATATCATATTTATTTTCAAAACAAAGACACTTCATCAAATGTTTCATGTTTTGAAAAGATTAATTTTAGCAAGTTCAATTCAAAAGTAATCAATTTCTCACTTAATGATGTCATTTTCATTAATAGCTTAATTGCAATATCATGATTCATTCTTTTCAAGTTCTATCAATTGTTAATAATGATTTGATGCATTGATTCTTGATTATTCTTTACTTTTCAAAATTTAGTTACAATAACTTAAATGATCATTATTGTTGCTTTCTTAAAATTGTATTGTTTAAATATCATCATCATTGCATCGAGATAGTTTTCTTTCAGTTGATTAAATGATCAATCATCAATGTTATTTTTTCATCTCATTTTAATCAGATGCACATACTTTTCTTTATGATTTCGATTGCTCAACGCTCGCTGATAAAGTTTCTTCAATAGCGAAATGTCAATGACTTTCAGTGTTTCAATCTGTGTGAAAAATTTTGCTCTTCAAATCTTTCTGTTCAACAAGACAGCTCAAATCTTTAATAAAATTTCATTCATGAATTTCAAAATCTTTTCAACAGTCTGAAAGAAATTTTGCAACTCATTAAATTGCTCAATAATCTCATTTTATGCAATGATTTATTTATTTATCATAATTTTGATATCTGCTTCTGATCTGATCATCATGCTGCTGATAAGATACTTCATTAAGATTAGACTGATCGCGTCGAATTGAGTACTTGAGTTCAAGTCGAGTACTCGACTCAAAAAGTATCGAGTTGAATTGAAATTTTTTGAAAAAGTGTTGAGTCAAATTGAGAAGTTGAACTCAAGCACTTGAGTCAAATTGAGAAGCTTGACTCGATAACTCGATTCGAAAACTCGATTCGATTCAACAAGATATTAGATAGATGTAAATAGCTTGATTGAACAGTCTTCATGATCTTCTTCATGACTTTCTATCATGTTTTCTCGTCATGACTCTCTATCAAAGTCAAACGATCTTCATGTTTTCCCTTCATGTTTTTCTTCATGTTTCTCTTCATAATTCTCGTCATGACTTTCTTCATGTTTCTCTTCATAATTCTCGTCATGACTTTCTTCATGTTTCTCTTCATAATTCTCGTCATGACTTTCTTCATGTTTCTCTTCATGTTTCTCGTCATGACTTTCTTCATGTTTCTCTTCATGTTTCTCTTCATGTTTCTCTTCATGTTTCTCTTCATGTTTCTCTTTATGACTCTCTATCAAACGATCTTCATGTTTCTCTTTATAACTTTCTATCAAACAATCTTCATGTTTTTCTTCATGACTCTTTATTAAAAGATAATGCAAAAAGATAATGCAAAAGTCAAAAATCGGAAAATTTTCTATATTTAGTTCTCTTGATGTCAAGCTCAAGTTCTTGACGAATCGAGTCAAATTCACTCAATTCTCAGTCAAGTCAAGTCACGTCAAGTTGAAAATATAAGCAATTTGACTTAAGTTGAGTTGAAAATGTGAGCAACTCGACTCGATCTCGATTTGAGTTCAAAATGTCAACTTGAAACTCAACTTGATGATCAGTCTAACTGAAATATTGATTACAATCATGACATCTTTTTTTGAAGCATCTTGAAAGATTTCAAACAACATTAATGCAATTGCATCTGATATAATTATTTAGACTGAATGATAAGTTTAAGAGTGAGAAATAACATTCAACAGATATGTTAGAAGTCAGCATAGAGCGAGTCATATGAATGTAATGTAACGAGTATATAAATGCTAAGGAAGAAAAGTATCTAGAAGGGAAGGATCGACTATCTATATGACTCAGAAGAACATAAGCTAATCCTGAATAGGGTTGGCTTCGGAACAAGTCTATGCTCTAGCGGCGAGCGATCGGCGATAGCTATCAGAATAGTCATCAACATAGTCATCAACATAGTCATCAACATAGTCATCAACATAGCTATCAACGAAGATGCGTAGCTAGGATCGTAACATTATTCCTCTTCTTCAACGATTCATGTTCGCATGAATGTATTTTCTTAGCCTTGTGTAGAATCGAAATGCCTATTGTAGCAGGCTCACTATGCGAGGTAGAAGTGCCATTGAAGCAGGCTCACTAGTTGCACGCGAACGAGTTGACAGACCGATTCACTGGTAGATAGAGCGATGTGAGTAGGTAGATCATCGCATTGACGGAAGGTGTCATTGTAGCAGACTCACTAGTTGCACGTGAATGTATGATCAGGTTCACTGATGGGTAGAACGATGAGAAGATAGATCATCGCATTGACAGTGTCATTGAAGCAGGCTCACTGATCGACTTGCTCATCGAAGAGGTCGACTTTGGGCTCGCCATTGTAGCAGGCTCACTAGTTGCACGTGAACGTATGATCAGGTTCACTGATGGGTAGGATGATGAGAGCGAGTAGGTCATCGCATTGACGATGCCATTGAAGCAGGCTCACTGGGGATTTGCTTCTCGAGATAGAGACTTCACGCAGTTCTATGACTGGTCTCGTTTGATTGTTCAACAAATTCGAAGAATTCCTTGCGAATCTGAATGAACGATTAATTCGCTGATCTTTGACCTAGTCGGATGGTTTCAATCGTTTGTTTATACTCGCTGATCAGCGCACGAGTCCGAATCTTTTGTTTATCCTCGCTGAATCAGCTCACGAGAAGAGAAAGATGAGTGCTGCTGCACGAACGCAAGTCGCTAGATCAAAGTCGATAGAGAGTTGAAGAACTACTAGCAGAAGCATTCGAAGAAATCGATGCAGATTATTTCACTTCGCCTGTAACGAAGAAGCATTTATATAATGTTAGAAATCAGCATAGAGCGAGTCATATGAATGTAATGTAACAAGTATATAAATGCTAAGGAAGAAAAGTATCTAGAAGGGAAGAGTCGACTATCTATATGACTCAGAAGAACATAAGCTAACCCTGAATAGGGTTGACTTCGGAACAAGTCTATGCTCTAGCGACGAGCGATCGGCGATAGCTCTCAGAATAGTCATCAACATAGTCATCAACATAGTCATCAACATAGCTATCAACGAAGATGCGTAGCTAGAATCGTAACAAGATAAAGTGAGTGAATTAAAGAAGTAATCAGAGTGAATTATAAGAAGCAATCTGTTAAATGACATGATTAGAAAAAATTAATTGAGCAAACATGTTAATGAAATGAAAAGAGAGAAATGAGATTGATCAAGCAAGATAAAGATCAACAAGATTAACAACAACAACATGATGAGTGAATATATTAATTAGTAAGAAGAATAATATTAAAAGAAATAATAACAACAATCACAACAACAACAACAGAATAAATCTCATTATATGATGATTTATATTAATAGTTCTCAGAATAATAAATTTTTAAAAGATGTTTAAAAAATAAAAGAAAAGCATTAAGTGATTGAGCGAGTTAGTCAATTAAAAAATCAGAAGTAAAAGATAAAATATTTCTATCATTTTGTTAGAAAATATTTTTATTAAAACAGCTTTATATTTAAATTTCTTTCTTTGAATTTCAGCGCACATTTAAATTTAATCTTCAAAAAATCTTTAAGTTCTTATAGTTTTTGACACATGAATTTATTCAAATTCTTTCTCAACTTGCTAGTAATTTTTAACTGCTCAAATACAATTGTCTTATTTTACAGTTACTTCATCATCATGAATATTGAGAATGACATGATACTTGATGCTGAAAAGATAAGTATCTTCGCTTTATCAATTAATCATTATTATTTATTGATTATTTCATTTAAAAAGTGTCTTTTCATGTAACTTTTGATTCTGCTCAGTCAAATGAACTCAAAAATAATGCAAAACTTTTTCAAGTGTTTAAAACTATGTTCTTTTTGAATAGTTTCATCAGCACTTTTCATACTGTCAATACATTTCAATTCTTCAAGCTCATTGAGAAGAATGAAAAGATCTTGATGAAAATGACTAAGAAAGTTGTGAATAAAACTCTTAAAAATATGAGGGAAAAAAAGACAGAAATTAAGAAAAAGACTGTAATTTATAAGATTGATTATTGAAAAATTGAAACAAACATAATGACAAAAAATAATGATGATTTAACAGTTAATGAGATGAGAAATAAGAAGAATAAAGAGAAGAAAATGCTCAAAAATCGCAAGCAGCACAAGAAAATCAATGAAGAGTTTGAGAAATTCAAGAATGATTTAAATGAAGAATTCAATAATAAAATCAATAGTGATAAAAAGAATAAAGAGAAGAAAATGCATCAAAAACGCAAGCAGCATAAGAAAATTAATGAAGATTTTGAGAAATTCAAGAGAAATTAGACTGATTATTGAGTCAAGTTTTCATATCTACTTTCTGACTCGCTCGAGTACTCGATATCAATGTCGTGACTCGACTCAATTACTTGATATCAATCTCATGATTCAACTCAATATCAATCTCAAGTCGAGTCAGAATTTGAGTTTTCGACTTGACTCGTCAAGCAATCGAAAATTCAGAGTTCAATGAAAAGAAATACTGATTACTACTAGTAGAAGTTTCTTGAGCAGAGTCAGCATCTTCAGAATTCATGAAAATATTGACTACTACTAATAGAGATTTCTCAAGCATGATTCATAAATAGTGATCAACATTTTCAGAACTCATGACTCATGAGAATATTGACTACTACTGATAGAGATTTCTCGAGCACTATTGATAATGTACTATTGATAATGCAACAGAATAATGCAATTGATTAAAGCTTATGCTTGACTACATAGTAATTACTAAGCTGAAAAAACACGTATCAATAGTAATCAGTATTCTTGTGAGTTCTGATCAATACTCGTGAGAAAATCTCTATCAGTAATAGTCAGTATTCTCATGAATCATGAAGATGCAATCGAATCAATTGCATTACTTTATTGCATTATCAGATAAATATTAGTAGTAGTAAATCATATCTTGACAAGTCAAGTCAAGAATTCAAATCAATACTCAATATCAACATCATGACTCAACTTGAATATTCAATATCAAAATTCTGACTCAGCTTGAATACTTGATTTCAAAATTCTGACTTGAATCGAGTCTTGTCATGATGTCAGATCATCAATTCAATTTAGAACATAAATCATCGATATCTTAGATAATCTCAATTCATTGAATCTGTTTCGCAGTTCAATGAATCAAGTCATTAATTTAGTCATCATCATCTTAATTTAGTTTCAGCAATTCTGTTTCAATCATTTCAGTCATGTGCGCGAACTTCTGCAATCTTAAGTCAATAGAATTACTGTCTAGTCTTGATTCTGCTCGATTCATGTATATAAAAGTCAAGCTCTCATTCTTTTCTTTCATTCTTTGTCTTTCATCTTGTACATTATCTGATGTATTGTCTTGTATCTAGATTCTATCAAAGTAATAATAATAATATCAGTCTTTTATATTAATAGTATTTCTAGTTTAACTCAGTTTTTGACAAGTCTTGATGAGTTGAGAACTTGACTCAATCTCAATGACTCAACTCAACGCGATCAGTCTAAGAGAAATTTAGACGAAAAATTCAATGATGAAATCAATAATAAGATTTCAAATGAGTTTAATGATGATATGTTCAATGTTGAGAAGAATGAGATCACATTAATCAATAAAAAGAAAAAGATCATGAAAAAATGTGAAATGAAAATGATCAAGAAATCATTTAATTTCAAAATAATCAAGACAAAGTTGAAATCAAAGTTTAAGTTAAAGCATCATCACAAAACTGTCTTAAGTGATGAAAAGAAGAATTTCAAGAAAAAAACTCATTTCAAGAAGCATCAAATTAATAATTTTTCACGTAATTTACCTGCTGGTGTTTGCGCATCCGGGTTTGGCGCCCCCTTAATTGGGGAAAGCATGCCGGCACAGCCCATCGCCGCTTTCCCAGTCCATAAATAATCGCCCGTCCCCCCTCGACTTCCATCATTCCTCCTCATCTCCTTTGTCTCTTTCGCCTGGGCTTTCTGTTGGCTCCTCGTTTCCGTCCCATGACCCTTCGCTCGGACCTCAACCCACATCTGGGAGAAGCCTCACCTTTGCGATGATCGATTCTATTGGCCCAGTTTCCACGCCGCCCATCTGGCCCGAGACTTGTTTCTTGCGTTTCTACTCACGGTCTCCCCCGTTTGAAGGCGCGCACTTTTCCCCTTGACTTCTTGGATCGCTGTCCTTCGCGTCCCTCACCTGCGCCTCCTAGAGTGATCCTTGACCTTCCTGTCTCCCTCTCTCAGCGTCCTCCTGTTTTCTGCCCATAGCTGGCCTCCTACTCCTCGCTCCATTAGCGTGGCAACTATTGTTCATGGCGTGTTGGGCGATCGCCATCGCCACGACAAGGGCGCGAGCAAGGCGGAGCCTGCTCAGAGCTATCGCCTGTGCGCCAAGACCAATTGAACAAATGCCTCACACCACCCTGACCGTGTTTCCTACTGTGCCACCGGCGAATTGATGGCGTGATGCTGTTGCTAGCGGTCTGGTGACATCTCCTGCCGGAGCCTGGCTTGCGGCAATTGGGCAGCCTCGTCGAATTCAGCTCGGCTGGGTTTCAGGCACCAGTTGGTGCTGACGTGGCAGCGGCTTGATTGAGAGGATATGCATGTGCACTGCCCAGCACTGCCTGGATCGGGACTTGGGCTGTTGGAGAGGTGACATTCTCCTGTGCCGTCCTGTGCCATCTTGCCGAACACCCTTCATCCTTGCCATCTGCATCGAAAATCCCTCAGCTCATGAAGAGATTGTCTCAGTCGTGCCGATGCTGGGCCATGGAGTCTTGGTGGGTCATCGACGATCAACTTTAGGGGGGACAATCCGCGCAGTCTGGGCGCTACCCAATGTCCTGCGAGGCATTCTACGAGGCATTCTGTGAGGTTTGATCCCTGGAGATACCGGCTGGCTGCTACAGAGGAGACTTTCGGATACACATCCTGCCGAGGGATACCGCGCGTGGATTGGATGGCAAGAGAACAGAGGAGGGGAAAAAGGAATCATTGGGGGCTGAGCAACTCTTGAGGGTTGCGTGTAGCCAAGAGGGGGCTTACGAAGGTTCAGAGGGACAGCGTAGAGATGGTGTGGCTCGCAATGGGATTGGGTGTACCTCTGTACAGAGAGCGGCTAATGGGCCACGACATATAATCCATCTTGCGCTCTCCTTTAGAACAGGCAGCGATTTCCACTGTTTTCTTATTTACAAGATTCCCTCGCAATTTTATTCTACAATGGCTGCCGTTGACATGACCTCCATCCACTTCTATCAACCACCGCCGGTCACGAGCCCATGCCCCAGCCTAAAGCCATCAATTTGGGGTATTGCTGACGAAAAACGCGATGCGACTTTACAGCGCGACAGGTGGGACAAACCTTTCAGGACGAATCGCAAGATCGAACCTCAGCTCCAAATCAAGCTGGCTGGGGAAACAAGAGCCGGGGATGGAGGTATTTTTGGAACCCAGCGTCTTGAGAAATCCATCTAACGAATGCAGGAGACTCGGAAAGAGCTGGGAACAATCGAGGCGGCGGCGACAGTAACACCAATAACGAGGAAGACCTTTACTTTCCATCCACCGGGCCTTTCAGAAGCCACCGCACCCCTTCGTGCGAAATCGAGAAGGACACATCTTTTTCACTGGAGAAGAGGATTGACCAAGCTCCGCCTGATGACGAATTCCTCGATATTGACCAGTTCTTTCGCTCTGACAGCTCTTGGACAGCCATGTCTGTTTTTGTACCGCAATTGGCTTCAGGCCAGTCTCAACTTCAAGACGACGCCGCCGCACAACCACCGGTAATTCAGAGTCCTACATCAAGGACAGTGAACCTAACCCTCCCTCTGAACGCCGAGCCTATGGAGGCAATGGCTACGCCGAAGATTTGGGATTCGTTCAAGCACAAAGCAGACACCGCAGGTTCGAATGAGGGTAGTGAAGTTGGGATTCAGGGTAACGCCATGTACGCTTCACCTTCAACGTATCTAATGACTACAGAACAATTATTCGGAGTTCTAGACGACACCGGAATCAATTGCGGGATCAATATGTCAATCATCAAACCAACCTTCGAATCCAGCGATGGGTGCTTCAAGCCACTGAGCAAGCCGGCAGTGGCCTTTTCGGCACTGGGTGGGCACAACTTCAAGCGTAAAACACAGGCTGAGCGTTCAGGTCAGTGTTTATGTCTCAACCGCTGTGGGCACGTCTAATGATTCTAGAAGACTTAATGGTGATCGACGATACTGGCGATAACAAGAGCGACACTAGTGATCATGATCGCCCTCCATCAAAGAAGCACAAAGGGCTTACCGCTTCATCGAAGAAATCGACTCTCAAGCCCGTATTCAAATATCCTCCCGGCCTAGTACCCAAACACCAGGGAAACATTGCGAGCTCTTATTGGTCGAGTGAGGTTGGTGGCAAAAGTCCAGGTGGGTGTAGAACGTGATTATTCAACCAAAAATTGAATTGCTGTCTGACATTCTACAGATGACCCAATCTTGATTCAGGATGAGGACACAAAAATCGGCGACGAGGATATTCCTGCTGAGACGAAGAACAACAGATCCGAGATCGGTACTGGAGACGCTCAGCTCAACGCATCCTGTTCAACAGAACGGTCAAATACCCATTTCCATTTGGATTCTCATGCAACGACCGAGTATCTTGATCGCCCATGCTCTCCTAGCATACCTTCACTCGAGATCCGAGAACGGCGGAGTGTCGAAAGAGACGATGACGACAGGAGATTGTCAGCAAAAGTCGGTCCCGTCGGCGCTATTACCACCAGCCCACCTGCCCTTGAGCGGCCTCAGGGCCAAGGTGGTCCAGCACAAGCCGAGGAGCAGGAGTGGGCCATCAAAGAGATCGTTGGCAAGAGACAGACGAGATGGGGAACGGAATACAAAGTATGCTGGGAAAGTTCATGGCTGCTGCGAAGTGAGTTAGGAAATGCACGGAGGTTATTACGGGAGTTTGAGGCAAAAAGCCGACCACAGCATGGACACAAACGGGGCAGACCGACTCGAACAGGCAATGGCCGGTGACTGTGCATACATCTATCCACTATCGCATAGCAGGTGCGTGCGCTTGACGTACAGTACTCGTTCTCTTTATAGGTGCCAATAAATCGTATTACTCTTTCTACTCTAGGAGCCGTTCGTTATTCCATCTATATTCTAAGCGCCACTACTTCTTTCCCCCCTCCCCTTCCCCCAACGACCCTCCGAGAATTCAATAGGTAACCCTCCTCTTGCTACACACCTTCGATAGGATACGTCCTTTGTGTAGCCTGCCACCATCCTTGTTCTTGCCAGATCATCCAAAAGGCTGTTCAGTCCTGCGAGAGCATTCATTAGACAGTTGAGCTGATGGCGTCATTTTATCCCCCATACATCTCAAAGACACAGGATATGAAGGCTGAAGGCAGAACCGAGACGACTCCTCTCTGAATAGTGAGAGCGCTGGGCTCCTACATCTGTACGTAGTAGCTTGCAGCCTTCAATCGATCTGATTTGTTGGACAGGCCCAGGTCCGGTTCGGGCTCCGGCTCTTCTGCGGGGAGTGCTTCAGTGGGGCTGGTGGGGGTCTTCTCGTTGGTTTCATCCTTAAGTGATACTGTCCGAGAATTTTCCACCACATTACACGGCGGCTGAGTGTAATCCCCAGTATACACAAACTGCGCGAATCGCGCAAACGTGCCTTCATCTGTATTTTCCCAGACAGCAGTTCCTGTTTGAGCTTCTTCCATGAAGCCCACGACCAAATTTCGTAAGGTAGGGGACTGCTCTGCTACAAGGGCGGTATGGATCGTCATGGGTTTTTGATGTTTGCCGGTGAGGAACCTGAATACAGGGCTCTGAACAATCCTTCACACATCATTAGAAGAGAGCCGGTAGGAAACATGGGCAGGATATACTTGTCATAGGAGATGGGCATCTTGGTTTGATGGCTCTTGGCGGCCTCTAATCGGACTCCATGGCCAAAGGACTGTTGGCGGACGCTTGGAAAGACATTCAAAGGTATTTCTCCCGAGTGGGGAATGGGGCAGAAGAAGGCACAACAGTAAGAAACAAGGTCCAAACACCAACAATGGTATCCTTCGTATGTCTGCCGGCTTACGCGCGGCCGTACGCCGGGTGCAATTAGGCGGCCCTATTAGTCATCCAAAAATGCCCAGCATTTCTCCTTGCGTTCTTTCGCACCCTAGCACCCCCGTCACCCTTCCAAGATGGACGTCGGAGGGGACTTGATTTGGGGCGATGATAGTGAATCGGAAGTATTCGCACAAGCTCAGAGCCAGGAGATGTGTGTTATCTTCAGATATTCTTTGAACCCGAAACTCCCGGAGACTCTTCCGAGCCGGATTGTTACTTGCTATCATGACCTGCCGACAGAAGACGCCTGCGAAACGTTCCCCAATCGAGCTTCGATGCGCGAAGCGCTATATTCATCGATACGTGGGGTGTGGGATCAGTGCATAGGGCACCCGTCTGTCACGGCGCCGGACGTCACTGTTGAGATCTACGAGGACGCAGAACGGCAGAATCAATGGCGCATCTCTCACGAAAGCTTATATAACCAATACGTGGAATCGTTGTTGTCAGTAAGCAACATTTTCCGATGCGGAAAAGTGAAATTTCAAGTCCATAACACCATAGACTATTCACGCCTCGCTCAGATCAGGCATCTAGGGGGAAGGGGCAGGACTGCAGTGGTCCGCAGCTCTCCAAGCTCTAAGGCTCTTTACGTTTTCAAAGGGGTTGACTTTGGTGCGTTTCTAGAGTCCCGTGCCGATTTTCAACACCAAAGGGACGTTTGTTACCATGAGATCCGGACCATTTCGTCGCTGCCAAAGCACCCTAACATAATCCCTCCACCAAACACCTTCGTCACTGTCAGAAAGATCGGCGACGACCAACAAGCCTTTATCTGTGGCGCTCTGTACCCTTTCATGGAGCATGGTACAATAGACGATCAAATCCAGAACACGAAGGCTGCCGGAGCCCGTCTACCGCTGATCAACAAAGCAGCATGGTGTTTTCAAATGGCTTCGGCGATCGCTCACGCCCACTTCACGGCTCACACCTTCCACATGGACATCAAACCAGCCAATTTCGTCCTGAATTCTCGGAAAGACTTGGTTTTGATCGACTGGGAGCAGAGTGGAGCAGCACTGTATACCCTCGCGCCCGAAGCCGACGGGTCTTGGGACGTCAAAGAGGCGAGGACCGGTTCTTCATATCGCGGGGGCGCAGACTCAGCAGGGCCGAAGTTGGTGTACGAAAAGTACTGTGGTCCAGACCGGGAAAACCTTTCCTGGGGTCGACCCAAGTGGAATGTTTTTCCACGCTGGAGGGATTTGTATCCCCGGGCCTTGGAGGCAGCAGAGGTTTTCAGCCTCGGTCGAACCATGTGGATGCTGTTGGAGCAGGTGACACAGAGCGAGGTGGAGGACCTTGATGAAGTCGTTGTCTCCTGGAGCGACATGGTAAAAGACATCCCGGAGGATTGGAAGGGCGTTGTGAGTCGCTGTCTCGATCCTGATCCCAACGAGAGAATTGGCTTGTTGGAGCTGGTGGACTTTTGGGCAGCAGTACAGTGCAAAGGCCGGGCATGTTCCCCTTGCGCCCCAATGTTATCATCAGTCTAGGAAGCATCCTGTAGCTCGCTCAAGCATTCGAAAACGTGAACTGATGCATTTTTCTCTGCTCGTGAGTGAGGTCCATCAGTCGGAGGCTCCCCTAACACCGAAGCTTTAAGTCCGAATATAAGTCACAACCATCCAGCTGCTGCCTAGAAAGCCAGCCACACATAACTCGACAGACCTATGCTTTCGTTCTACAACATCGACCATACGTGCTCAAGTCGCGATGGCTCTTCACGTCCTGCCTTACGCTGTGGAGCATTACAACTCCCTGCCCGAGCTTCGTGTGGCAAAAGACCAATTCGAATCCGCCCGAGCCTCTGAGATCCTGTTCACGGAAATTGGGAAGGCATTTGTGAAACACCACGTCGAAAACACCCTGGGAATTGCCCTACTGCACAATCATTTTCTCTTGGAGCACCATGAAATGCTGGTGAATGTCGATTCGGTGGCAGTGCCGTGGGACACTACAAGCGGCGCGACGGAGCTCGCGGGTGTCAATGCCAGTGCCTGGCGCTTCACGGATCAGGGCCTCGCGCCATATGAGTTCGCCCACGCGGCTGTGGAGGTATCTCTATACCGCCATCCGATGCAATCCTTCCTTCTGGAACTCGGGGCCATACTCGAGAAGCGGAATCTGGCCAACATTCTTGGCATCTGCTCCCTAGGTGAAAAGTCTATCGAAAGGCCCACGACCATGGAGTTCACCAGTGGGCGCGCGAACATCACGCTTCCTTTCGACATTGCACCGCATGATGGCAACGTCATCGACGCCATGTGGCAATTCAGCTCCGATCCGTTGGGCTCCTCTGTTCATGCAGGACCAACGTCTCAAGGTCAGCGAAATACAAACAGCGTCCGTAATCCTTTCAAGGCTGACTGACTGACCAACATTTAGGTCCAGAGGATGGTAAGCGACCTACGGTCTTCGGCCAGTGCAAGAATCGCTGCAAGGGAAAACCGCACGAGTCGAGGCATACCTCCAACACGTAAAGACTACTGCGGACAGTGGAGAACGCTACAACCGAGAAATATAGATAGATAGTCGTGAAGATGCATTGTTAGAATCGGATCATTAACGGCCGTGGTAGATATTATAATGCCGCCGCGTATGAGTGGAAGATAAATCCAATCTTCTCCCCTTTACCTTAGTAGAAGATACTGCTCCGTGTGAAAAGAGCGCTATTGTTATCTTTTGTGTCTACATTTCTATGCCTAACCTGAAGCCCGCTTCTTACAACTACTGAAGTAGATAAAACATAGCAGGTTCGTGAGCCAGGCAGAGATGAATCGAGAAACTTCTAGACTGCCAAGGCTGAAAAGATGGAATTTCTCTGCTCAGAGCTAATTGTGACGAGGATTACGAGGGTGTAACCATTGTTGGGAAGGGACATACGACATCGATGTGATGCACGAGAGACATAGCAGAAGCCGTCGATTTGCAAAGCAGCGGGAGAGAAAATGCGCTCTACGCTCTTCGAGCCGCCGACTATAACCCTTGATTTACTATCAGCTCCTGTATTACTATGTCGAATCTCCGATTATGTCCCGTGCCACTTAAGGACAAACGCCAAGAGTTATTCGTCCCCTTCAGAAATTTCCGACAGAGAGGCCCTGCTCCCAAGGCAGGCAGAAATGTGTCCACAGAAGAGGCACCCTTAACTCACAACTAGAATCAAAACCCACCCACGTCATTCGTTCCTCAAGTCACCGCCTCCGTCCTGCCCCACCCATCTTCGCCTCCATCTCCATTGCTACCAGCAGCCTAAACGTCACCCTCTGGCTCCAAATAGATCCCCTTCTCCACCCGCACAGCCGGCGCCAAAGTGAAGCGTACCACTCCTTCTGTTCTAGGCTAGAACTAAATTAAGTCCTATCTACATAAATGGCGTTCTTCCACTTATTTCAACACTTTCTCCTCTTCTGCATCTGCCAAACCGTATCTATCTACCATCAAATCGTCAGGATGCTTACACTCGGAACATCGCGTATGAAATCAGTCAGCGCATAGACCATCGGTATCAGTCGCAGTAAAGGATCGACACCGACAACATCTAATCAAGTTGTAATCCATTGCGTCGCTCAAGGTCTGCTTCTCAAGTGCCTCCATCTTGTGTCTCCGTTCCGTTTTGATTTTACTGAATTTCTCGCGAACCAAACCTCTTCCTGCTTCGATATCCCAGATATCAAAATTGTCGATCTCTATGGAGGTTTGAGCGGATGAGGGGGCTGACGACCCGACAGCTAGGGAAGTCGTCGATGCAGAGTCGTTCTGAGGCTCTCTCATCCCATCATCCGCATGTTGATAAGCAATGGAGCGCGTGGAGTGCTGTTGGAGTCCAAGTGCAACCTTCTTCCGAATGTCTTCGCTTTCCCTCATTGCTCCAGTGCTCCGTCGTTTACGGGTTTGATTTGGGGGTATTTTTAGTTCGGACATCTCCACTGGGAACTTGCAAATGTTAGTATTTTCTCTGAAGTGTTCAATTCCCGTACGCACTCTGAGATGACTGGTATCTTGTGGACATGGAGCATGAAAGAGAAGGACGGTTTGCTGCTGCTGCGGAAATGAGCGAACGGCAAGAATCTGTTGCAACAGTGACAAAACGTTCTCTTGTCGAGGGCACCATGGATTAAGAGAAAAAACGATGATGGATGGGGACTTGGGCGCTTTTGACTCTAGAGCAAGACCGTCAGTAGGGAAGTGTGGGGCCACCAAGCTCCATTTGCCGATTTAAACCCAATCAAGTCCCAGGACGCTCACTCGTTTCCATTCTCGATAAAGATCAAGTGTGGCCGGCGAGGATTTCATTGGTGCAAAGATTAACTTACGAACTACAGCTCGAGATACCACTGATAGTTTCACTTCGTATGGAAGGTAAATATTGAGGTAAGGACGCCGGAAGCG
>JAABUO010002251.1_pt1 | contig 23788 bp, 29 predicted proteins | sample 5559291 | NCBI WGS metagenome assembly JAABUO01 (sample SAMN10711878, study PRJNA513372) | rock metagenome | isolation source: Antarctica rocks | place: Antarctica: Victoria Land, Finger Mt sud
TGCCAGATCACCAGTGCTGGGTCTGTCTGTATCAAGTCTGTCCATACTGGGTGTGTCTGTGCTCAGTAACTTACATGTCTGTGCATGTGCACCAAACCCCCCTACTGACTTGTCTGTCAAGGGCCGTCGTCCAAGTGAATGTCTCCGTCGGTCTGTCAGCTTGTCTGTCTATCCCATTGTTTGCAATTTGACCTGCATGCACATGCAAGGTTCTTTCTTAGTGACCTTTTGGATTTAGCTGGGCCTTGATGCGGCTCTGCAGCTGGCCTGTGTTAGGCTGCGTCAGTTGTGCTTGACACAATCTGAATACGGCCTGTCTAGGCCTTTCTGTAGGATGAGTGGGCCCTGTCAGAAGAAGCATCAGCTTGTCGCTCTTCAAGGCTGGTTTGTGTAGCATGCAATGGCTGCCTTTAAACCCTCATAAAGGATCTTTCCCTCCTGCCTTTCAACCCCTGCAAAGTTATATTCCCTCATTTGCCTTCGGTCTCATGCTGAGTGGCTTGGTCTGGGAATCAGAATACTCCTTGTACCAGCTTGTAGTCTTTGACCTAAGAACTTGCTGGCCTTAATTGCTACTCCTGATGCTTTCAATGACTGTTAGCACAGTAGGCTAATAATTCCTGCTCAAGTCATGCTTGGAGCTACAAACAGGCAGTCTGTAGCAGTTTGTTGACATGAAGACAGACGTTTCCTGTGTGCTGTGCGCACAAAGCAATAAATCATCTAATGCTTTTGGCATGCAGCTCAGTATGCTCAGTCAGCTGTTCACAAAGCCAATGTCAGCCACTTTGGTTAGAAGCAATTCCAGGGATAACGCAGGCCCCAGCAGTCCTGGGCTGGACTTTGGTGGGGACAGTTTTGGGGCTGCAGGTAAAAGTTTTTCTGCTTTGTTTGCTTCTTCTTAGTGCTTCTTGTGACAGCTGGTGTCCGACTACATTGGCAGTCAAATGCAAAATATTGCCTGTGCAGCAATGGCTATTGATGCAACTGCAAGACCACATGTGCTGGCTTACAATTCATGCTTACCTTTGAGTCCATTACCTGCTTGACTAGCTTGTGACTAGGGTCTGGCCGATGAAGAAAGGAGTATAATCAGAGATGAATGCTACAAAAGGCGTTGATTTTCTCACGTTCAGTCACACGTCCAGTCTTGAACCAAAGTCTTGCAGAATGCACCTACATAACTAGTGCCTCGAGTACCTGCTCTTGGTAACAGCTTGGATGTAGTCATGCGCCGACTTTTGCAATGGCAGCCACCAACTCATGTGCTGTCTTCTTGAGCTATTAGACTCAAGCTTTACAGATGGTATTTGCAGATGACGGGGATGGAGGTGGTGGCTTTGAGGACTCAGGAGGCTGGGGGGATGCTGACTACGAAAAGGATGGCAGCCTAGGTGATGCTGGGGACATGCTTGAAGCCCCACGCAAAGTAGAGAAGATCAGTGTCACCTACTCCAAGGCTTCTAAACAGGTGTGTTGACGGCAACAGAGTCACAATGCGTTAACCCCAGGCCCAAACAGGTGGACATTAACAGTTCATCAGAAGCACCTTGTACAAGCAAACCGCAACAGCGTGGTGGCAATTGCATGCTTCACTGCCTGGCGATCTTACTGTTGCACTACAGCATCTGCAGATCACTCTGTGTTCCGTTGGGATCTTTGCCTGGAGAAGTTTGCCAGAGGTCACTGATGGCGGCTTCTGGCAGTATCAGTAACAAAAGTCATGACGCCCTGCGGTATAAAGGATTTGGCACAACGGCGTTTCTGGTGCAGCCTTGGTGTAAGCCTGTTGACTTTATTGTGTCGTGACACATACCGCAGGTGGATGTCAGAGCACTAAAGGAGACTCTGTGGCACAGTATGATGCCCATTCAGGAGGCCAGCAATGCAAAAGACGTGTCCTTCCAAGACCTCATAGCTGATGTTCCACCTGTCAGCGCTGCAGGAAGATCAGAGGACCTTTCTGTGCATCTCTGTTTCATTTGTCTGTTACACCTTGCAAATGAGCATGGACTTGCAGTCAAAGGTTCTAAGGCACTGGACCATCTTGTTGTCAGCCACCCAGTTGTTTGAGCCGTAAAACTTTCCCTAGCAGGTGAGAGAGACATATTACAATATTGTAGCCAGCCAACAAGTTTGATCACATATAGAAGAAGACAAAGGTCAAATATCTTGTGCAAATAGGGACCTCATGGTGTTGGTGTTCGTGGAAAACAAAGGAGCATATTGCTGACTAAGTGCATGAAGAGCCGGACATTCAAAAATCATTTGCAACAGCCACACCACAACAATGTGTGCACATCCTACTGGCCCTGGTAACATGCTGGCCCCCAGCAAAACTGCCAAGTACAACTGGCAATCTATGAGAACCAAGTCTGAAGTACAGAAAGCGCTGCATGCGTCTACCAAAAACAGGTAGGTGACAGGGCCGCCTATGCTGGCTAAAAGCCTTAAACCAATAATGGTATGTGCGATGCCTGGTGATGCCAGCTCGAAGGACATCAGTGCATCGTTTTGAGCTTGGGTGCTGACTCACCTCTTGTACAAGTTGAGGATCTCACTTTCCAGCAGATGCAACAGCGCAAGGGCCTGTCCTCAGACTTCTTGGGCCTCAAGATCAGACTTCAAGCCTTTCTTCACCAGAAATACAGGGATGGTGGAGTGGTGCGCCAGTGTGCCAAAGGAGGGGCTAACAAGATCAGACTGCCAGTTCCTACAGTTCCTGGCCCTTGCCCAGCTCAGAGGCCTGAGCATACCAGTGTGGCAATGGATCCTACTGCAGGGCAATCAAACACAAAATGATGTTCATCCTCCGCTGAACCAGAAGCGCAGAAATCACAATGGCGTTGCTCCCTAGGCACCTGCTGTGCCAAGGGCAAAAGCCCACCAGTATCTACATGAAGACCATAACATATCAGACTTGTTGGCTGGCCAAAGCTTGTAATCTGCTTCTTCTTCCTCTTTTTCTTTTTGATTTGTAGGACGCACAGCATGGTGCCAAATGATTGCAACCTGTGTCACGTGCACATGGCCGTTGCATATGTAGCTACGGCCTTGTCTGCCAGAGCCGCTCTGGCCCCACGTTTCTCATCTTAGTCACAGCCAATTCGCTCCGAAACCAAGCTTCCAGGACTGACAGAGCTTTCATTTGAGTCTGACCAGAATGTCGTTGCCGCGCAGAGCCGTGCAACAATCTTGCTGTCTACGATACGCGCTTGTGCAGCGCACGTCAAGTGTAAATGTCAAGCTTTTGTGCCGTTCGTTCTGACGGATACACGCAGGTAAGGCAAGGGTAGACGTCAATAGTTCCGAGCTGATCGTCTACTCCATCTCACCTTATGTCTGTCCCACTACAGGATTTAAGCCCGGTCCATGCTGTCAGAGGCTTGATATGACATACGCCCACGCAGCCTTCTTGCAAGGTCAAGATCACAGTTGTAGGCGTTATGCCAGTCCATGGGACTTCTCGTCACTTCTTTGACACACTCGGCCCGGGGGCGTGTGTTACTTGCGCTCAGCGAACACCCCACCATCTGGATCAATGGCGTTCAAACCAGGTGAACATGCGGAAGGCCCCTGTCGGCGTTTGTTTCGTAGCGCAGCTTTCCTGCGCTATGGTCACTACTTATCGTTGTGCAGCCCGGTACCCAGACAGCTGCTCATGGTGCACTTGCATGCTCAACAGCATCACAACTGCGGACACGTAATTGCTTGCAGATTGCTCATTCTTCCTTTCTGTGGCACTGATTCCTCTGTTTTATTCTGACATAAGTAGCTATGCTGTATGCTTTTTGTACATGGCAAACTGTAGCTGTGCTGCACGAATGGGGACTAAAGCACGTCATGCATGCAGCAGTTCTTGTGTGCTGGCAGAACGCAGCTTCAGAAAAGGGGGCACTGGTAGCAGCTGGGTTGCACAGGCATGATATGATGTGCCTGGGACATGGTGTGCAATAGTGCCAGCAGTCCAGCAAAGACCATGCTGGAACAGCCTCATCCATTGACCAGACCCCTGAGAAGCAGGTACAAAAGCTGGACCATTAGCACAGTCACTTCACATGTCCATCTAGCCTTGCAGCATATGCATCGCATAGCGCTTACATGCACAGCTGTAGCATCAAATCAAAGATGGACACCTCCAAAATTTGTTCACACCCAAGGCTCGCACTTGTCATGAGTTGTATGCTGGGCAGGAACTTCTCCACCCGGTGCAAGCTTACACAAGCAGCATTATCTCAAGCTTTGAACACTGGGCCAAACATTAAAGGTCATGGAAAGCATGAACATGTAAGCTGCATTGCCTTTCAGTGATGACTTTGCACTAGACAGGCAGTACTTTTGCTGTTGCTGCTGTGTTGTAGCTCCAATGGTACGGTTGTGCTGTGCAAGGCTGGGAATTTGTCTTAGAGCACACTGTTAAAGCTTGATAGCATTGCTGATATCCGTTGCTGCTCAGACACAGTTTGATTTAATCTGTTGCATGCATGTTTGTCGCAGCTTTTTGCAGCCAGTGTACCAATGGGTCAGGCAGCTTGGCATGCATGGTGGCTGTCAAGCCTGCATTTTGCTTGCCACTTGTGATCACACTTGCACAAGCTATATTGTGTCAAACACGGCATCGCAATTATGGATGTCAAGCAATGATGGGGAAACATGGCTTTCTTGCATGCAACCATGGTAAAGACGCAGCCATCACACTTGGGCACGATGCAACCCAATCCTTCGGGCAAGCTCGTAATGTGGCCGTCCATGTGAAGACTGTCGTAATACTGACATGTTGTTATCTACCACTAACACCACCAACAACCGCGTCAACTTCCCGCCGGTGCTTGCAGTTGCATGTGGCGCGAATTTTGCCAGATTAGGTCAACGTTAGGCGCCATCTTGGACCAGGCAATCTCTTGCACATCAGCAAGTATCGCGAATTGCTAATTTTGTGCGTACTTGCGCTGCGACTTTGAGTGCGTCGGGCTGCCGCAACTGCCGCGTGTCAAGTCTGCAAGTTCCGGTGAGGTCCTCACAGGCTGTTTTCCTGATGTCATCAAGTGTGCCAGCCTGGTCCTGTCGGTCGCACTGCTAGCTGTGCAAAGCATAAAGTTCTGCACAAATCCATACCTCCTGGCATTCTGCTCATCGTTGTTTCTCGTGGCTGCGCTCCCACAGCTTGCATGCCAGAAACGCATCGATGTGAAACTGTCTTCCTGAGGCGTATCATCTTTGGGGCGTTGTCTGCCACGAGTGCGTGGCTTTTCTAGTGACCGGGACTAACGCAATGTGTTGATCCTGCAGGTCTCCAAGCTTTCCGTACCTTGCTGACCATCTGAGCATGTCTTCAGTGCTGCTCAGCAGGCAACGGCTGCAGAGCTCTGTGCTGCTCGGTCTGCTTTTGCCGATAGGTGCGAGCAGCTCTGATGCTACGTGCCTGTACTTCGCAAATGATATTTGCTTACTAAGTCGTGATTGGTGTTATTCGCACTGACGTCATCAACTGACATTGCGGGCATCAACACTGCATCAGCTGTTCGCACTGACGTTGTCAACTGACACTGCAGGCATCAACACTGCATCAGCGCAATTGTATCCCGTCACTGCACCATACTTTTACTCGGCCACACAAAATGCTCAAACCTGCCAAGAAGTGTGCACCTATGGAGGAGTCACCAACATGACCAACTACTTCTTCTCTGGCTTCTACAATTCCCAGCCCACAAGCTTGTGTGCCCTTGACATCGATGGCAGCTGGGTCCCCGGCTCACAGCCTGCTGGACAAACTGACTGCTCAGTGGTGGTAGAAAACAGTGGTGCAACTTCAAATGGAATGGCGTGTGCTTGCATCAACACCAACAATTCCCCAGGGCTTGCTTCACCTATCGGGTATTCAACATGCTCAGATGCATGTTATGACAGCTCTTATGGTCAAGGTGCTTCTATTCCAGGCAGTGGCTCTGACACCACAGATGCATATGCTTGCATAGCATCCAACAATGTTGGTATCAGCAATGCATTTGGAAATGTGGTGGTTGACCCAGTCAGCAAGAACGCAACATGTTTGACAGCCAGCCTTACTGGTGGGGCTGCAGTGCAATCATCATCGTACTCATGCGCCTGTGTCTTCCCTACATCGTTCCGGAGAAAGTTGAAGTTGCACAGGAAAGATATCACAGGTCTGGCATCAACTGCATAAGCTGTGCCAGGACCTTGTGGTAACAAATGACTGTGTTTTACCATGTACAAGTAGATTAGGTAACATCACTTCGTGACTGTTGTATGCCTTGTCCAGTAGCTAGGGATCTGTTAGCTTTTAGAAATGCTATGTTCAGGTACTGATAGGCAGTGGCTTCTTGCATTCTCTTGCAATAAACCAAGTTTGTTTTTGCTCATTCAGCATGTTACAGTTCATCAATTTTGACTCAAGCTTGCTTTCAACTGACCACCACATTTCTTCTCAAGTGACCTGTTCATTGCTGCTTGCGATGAAGGTTTGCGCCTGCACCTTACTGACTTGAGCTTCAGCACACGTTAAAAGAGTGAAGCTCACTATGTTGAATGACTTTAAGGTGACATCGCTTCTACATGCTGTAACACTCTAATGGTAATTAATGAGTTGGGCAATGCAACCTGTGTGTAAACTGGTTGGATAGCGTTCACTCTGTTATGCTTGTCATACTGCATGCAGTGCATCTCTCACAATAGTCAATTTACTTACTGAATAGTAGACAAGCAGACTCCCGTGCGCCCTGTGGTGCAACAGGCATCACCCAGAGAATGCCCTGTGTCGCCGCTAGGCATCCTCTGGGTGATGCGTGCTGCGGAGCCTGTGGATCCTGTACGTATGGCAACCCTTTGCATCCACCACACACAGTCAGCGTTTTCACAGTGACTGCAACGCGTTTTGCATGACCTACTACGCTCCCGTGAACTGTCTTGTCACAATTTACTGGGATTATGCCCAGAGTTTATCCACATCCTAAATGACTAACTATGTGAAGCTGCAAGTTCGCTGTCGAGATTGACGTCACAGAGTGAGCTCGAAAGCAAACAGCAAGGGGGCAGCGACAACAGGGCCTCATCAAATCAAAGTCTGTGGCCAGCACATTTATGGTGGTAGCCATGATTGTTCGTTAGGTGGAGCGACTGACATGGCAGTTGCCAATGCTGCGCTTCTGCTGCTCGCACCGGCACCAGCAATCACCTTTGACTGGTTCTGCCGCTCTTATAGCCTTAACAGCCTTAAAGGTCATGCAGAAGACGCAGACCCGTCATATTTGAGGGGGTTGCTGTCCTGCTCTGTCTGGCAAGATCAGCCACTGACCACTGTTAATTTTCTATTGATCTGGAACGTGTGCTTCCTTTTCTGGGTGCTGTCATTGGCACAGAAAAGTACATGGGTGAGCCTTCAGTGTTGCTGCAGCATTGACATCTAACTGCTGCTGGTAGATGCAACCGTACTCAACATTTCACAGCCTGCAGTTAATTGATCCCTACTGGACGATCATTCCTTGTCTGATAGAAGCCTATTATGCTTCTCACCCTGCAGCTGCTGGCACTCCTAGGTCAGCGGCTGCTGCGGCCTTGATTGCTGTCTGGAGTCTCCGCTTGAGTCACTCATACTTCAGGAGGTGACTACGTCAAACTCAGGCAGGTTGCATACTTGAAACACAATCTGCTGTGTGCATTCACTATGGCACAAACAGAGTGACAGGCCACCTTGGAAACACTTGACTGATTGAGCTGCTCGTACCAGCCCACACCACGCATCTTTGTTGCACTGTGCACGACTTGAAGCCAATATGACTGTCACAGTCAACCATCACACTGCAGCCAAACAGATCTGTATCTGTGTGGATGTTGTCAAAAGCTGTAATAGGCAGCTGTACTTATAACAGCAAGCACCTGTCAGAGTGCGCACACCTGTTCGACCAGGATACCTTCAGTCATGCACACTACTACAGACAGACTCACCATGAACGCCGGGGTGCAGAGAGGGTTGGCAGCTTGGTGTAAGGGAGGATTGGCGGTTTGCAGACATGAGGCAGAAGTATGGCAAGCACTGGTGGTGGATGTCCTTCTTCCTGGCTTATGTGTCTCAGTACATTATGCTGATGGGACTCACCCTGCCATTGCACCCAGCCAGCTTCTCCACAACCCCATGGCATTGGCTCTGGGATGACGCTGCTGTCGTGATGTGTATCACAGGTAAGAAGAAAGAAAAAGAAAACTCTATGCTTTAGCGATCATAACGGGAGTCTCCTGTGGTGGCAGCCCGGAGTGGATCACAGGTGTTGTAACTGTGAATTCTGAGCTTTGCACCATAGCTTTTGATTGGTACAATCAGTGACATCCTGCACTGTGTATGAGGCATTGGCTTTATTGCTGTTGCCCCAAATGTTCTGTGAGTTCACAGCTGAAATCTTGACAGTCAGCAGTGATAGGGACAGTCAGCAGTGATAGGCCAAGCTGGGAGCTTGATGCCTTACAAAGCCTGCGTAAGTATTTGTCGGTGTGTCAAGTCCAAGCAGGAAAGGGGTGTTGCACTCAGGTCTGGCACACAGTGCGGCATGGCCATCACCACACATATCAGACACCTGTCCCTCTGTCTACCACTGCAGCTGCCATACAGTCCCATTGTCTACCACTTCAGCTGCCACCCAGTGTCCACACCACGACTGATGTTGAGCTTACCACCCTTTGTGGTTGTTTTGCAGGCTTGGTAACTGGGTATGTATCAGACACCTCCCTGCATGAGTTTGTCACAGCCAACAAGGAAAGGCAAGCAGCAGGACAGCCTAAGCAGCAGCTGCTTCAGACTGGTCAGCACCCTTCAATGCTTTATGTTTGGCACCAGAAAGGCAGCACCTGTCTTTCTGTATAGTAGTCATGCAGCAAATGTCCTCTGGCAAAACTCTGTCAAAAGGCGGCACACTCATTTGATGAAGTGCCTGCGACACTGATGTGCCTTCACGCTTTCAAGACATTTATAACCACGTGCCACATCACAGATTCTGTACTGCACAGTGACGTACCTATGTCACAGGCCGTGCGTTGCAGAACTGCTTGGCTGCTGCTTTGTCTTTTTGCACACTATGCACCAGCAGCTGTGCTGTATCTCTGCACAATGGTCACTGTCATCACGGCACCTGCAGCTGCACTGCCTGCTCTCATTGCACATCGACAGCAACTTCACATTTGAGTTTTGCTCTTCAATGGTGGTCTCTGTTACTGCTTCTGCCAGCAAGACAGTATAGCTGTCCTTGCGCCTGATACGGATGTGTAGGCCATGCAGACGCTTTTCATTAATGGCTAATCAGGGCAGTGCAAGCTTTGCTGGCAAGCCAAACTATCATCAGACCTGTTGTCAAGTGAGCTTGAAATCAACACTGCAGGTCTTTGGCGTTATTCTAGACATCCCAACCATGTTGGGGAGCAGCTGTTCTGGTGGGGCATCAGCCTCTTTGCAGTCAGCTCACATGCCTACTGGACTCTTCTGGGACCCCTGTTCAACACAATCTGCATGGTAAGGGCTGACATTGCCTGCCTAGCACCAGTTGCCTGTCATAACTGTTGGTGTCACTGTCATTGACCATCAGTTGTCATTTAGGCCGCTCTGCAACATGCTGGTTCAGAAGATATAATTGCATCAGTCTTTTACCAACTTGGTGTGAGGACCCTGGCACATGTTCTGAGCAAGTACAAATGGCGGTGCCACATGAAAGGCTGCGAAAAGTCAGGCAGTCTATGACTACATGAACCGGAGTTTCTGCTTTGTTCTGGTACAATGTGCATGTCCGGTGACACACGTCTTCAGTGCTACAGTGTGCCTCAACACTCAGTAAAAATTGCGAAAGGTGCGACCTCTTTCTTGCAGGTGCAGGTGACCAGATTGGTTGAGGCCAAAATGATTGAGCAGCCGCACAGAGCAGCAGCATACAGGCGCTACCAGCAAACGACAGCCATGTGGTTACCAGGAGTTGCAGCACTCATTAAGCAGTAAAAGTAGAAACACAGCGTACAAGATTGTATAGTCCTGGTTTTATCAAGACATGTGTGTGGACAGCTTGCCTGGCAAGTGAATTGTCACCAGTACCTGAGCAACTGAGTTGTCCAGAGACCTTGCTGTGTGCCAATGGCAAATAAGTTCCGAGACAGGGCAATGTGACACGTTTAAGGCAGCAGGGTTTGCAATGTTTTATGTCGTAGGTGATGCCTTACTGCTACTTCGAAATTGCAAGCAGTCAAGTATATCTGTTCAACCCTGAACCTGGGGACTTCAATTCCCGAATTACAGGCTGGCATACATTGAGGCAGACTTCAATATGTTGCTATACAGTAGCACAATTAGAACAGATTCATAAACAGAAACATTGGTGCTTAAAAGCTGAATACAGCCACTTTACACATGCATGCTTTATGTTTTTGCTTGAGTGCAAACACAAGAGGGTACAAGTGGCCTCAGAGTCCCAGACCATATCCAAGCTGATGATGATGTATGATCAGCTGCATTCAACCAGTGCAGAAAAGCCTCATCCTTGCGGCTTCATATTGTTTAGCTGTTCTCCCCCAATTTGCTCCAGAGGTCATGTGACAAGAAAGGTGAAGGCTCATGCAGCCTTTTGCCCCAGTGACCTGTGTCTGCTGCATTGGTGCCGACAGTGCCTCCTATATGACCTGTCAGCTGCTGTGCAAGACTTACAGTTGGACTGGTACTATCAAAATTGTTGGTGTCTGGTGATGCCTGCAGTGGCTTCCCCTGTTGCTGCTGCTGCTGCTGCCGCCTGGCTGCTTGAAGGAGCTCAGTCGGCAGATGAAAAATCTGCGGATTGCAAAAGCAGATGACAGTTCTGTTAAACGCCATTACATGCTGCTGCAGACAACATCTTGTGCCCGAAGCTGTAAAACATTTGTGCAGCATGTTGCTTTGTTGTGTTGCAGCAAGAGCCTGGCGTTAACAGCAAAGCAGGTCTCAGAGTGGTGCATCAACAGGCATGACAGAAAGATCCAGCGACCTACCTTTGCATCCTGCAAGCATGTGACATCGGTACCATCGGACTCAAAAGTCGCCGGAGCTTGCAGTACACAGGCAGCCCTGACTGCAAAGGAATGCTCCGTGTCATCTGAGACGTCACCAGAAGCATTGGGATGAGCTACTGACCCTGAAGCAGCTCCTTGCAGTGGCATGGCAGTCTTCTGAGGTGTGACCTGCTGCTGATGAGATATGGCTTGACTATTGTCTGGGGATGGCTCATTTGTGCCTGAACATGCAAGGATTGGTCCTGGGGATGCATCACCAGCTTTGGAAGAGTCGCTGGCTGTCTGCAGCTGACCAGAGAAGAGGAAGCATAGACCTTTTGGGCAGATCTTCTGGCCTTCCTGAACAATTTGCAGCTTTGCCTTCCTGCTTCATAAACAGAACCAACATGTCACCTTGCCAACAAACCCACTGACCTCATGCAGTATAAGCAGCATGTATTGACTGAACTGCTGAGTCCAAGGTAGGAGCATGAAATAGCCAATACTGGCGTTGCCCACATCAGCAAAACCCAGTCTCTACAGTCATGTCTGCCAAGCTTTGTATGTGTCATGCAACACCTGTCTAGGGCTTTGATCATGACTGATTGGGACAAGTTCTTTTTTCTTGTTTGTTCCTTTTTGTCTTTTGGTTTGAAACTGGTATCACGGTGCATTTCCTCGACCCTGTGTCAAGCCATATCAGAAGCAAGACTCTCAAAGACAGGTTTAGATTCCACATCACTCAATCAATCAGCAGGCTTTGCAAACAGACTCGAGACACAGTGCTGTTCAGCTCCAGTTGAGCACTCTCAGTATGGTTGCATGTACAATGGAGTCACACAAACACAACAACCAAGTATAGTGTGGGCATGGATGTGCCTCACACAAATTTGCATGCCTTTTCATGATAGCTAACCTGAAGGCGTTCTGCAGCTGCATCCAGGTTACTTGTTCCAATAGGGGACCACCACGCAGCAGAGCCACATGGGCTGCACATAGCTGCAGCACCCTCACCAGCATTGCCTGGCTTTGCTCTGTCAGGGACTGCAGTCACACAAGCAGCCCAACAATTGTCATTGTGTTGTTTACCTGTACATAATGACAGTCACAGAACAGACACAACAGCAGCCAAAATGCCACAGGCTTTGAAGCGCCTGATCAGCCACACACATGACATGCTTTGCTTCATGCAGGAGCTCTCCTGTGCAACAGTGGGTTCTGAGTGCACACTGAAGGTGGAGCACAAATCACCAGGCTGCTCTCACGTCTCTGGATTGCCTGAAGAGTTTAACATACCGACACTCAGCATGGCTCAATGTGACCAGAGATGCTCACATTTGATACAGACAGCACTTTCACATCAGTTCTATGTATTGCATGAATGAACTGACATGCAGGCACTCAGCGCTGCTGATTATAGCCAGAGATGCTCCCATTTGAGACAGAAAGCGCATTCAGATCAGTCCATTGCAGTGTGCAGTACCTGGAACAAGACCCAGGGTACTGCATAAGCCTCCACAACTGTCTTGGCAGCCACTCTTGTGTTCAGCGGTGCTCCCAGCATGAAGCCTGGAAGACCAAACGCACAGCCACGAGCATCCAAGACATCTTTGTGTGATGCCTGCTCATACTTGTCTGCCAGGGCATCTGAAATTGGTGCAGGCCTCTGCTCAGGAACCACGTCCTGCCTGCCTGACTGTCCACCAGCACTGTCTACCAAGCCTGACTGTCCATCAGCACTGTCTACCAAACCTGACTGCCCACCAGCACTGTCTACCAAGCCTGACTGTCCACCAGCACTGTCTACCAAGCATGATTGCTGACTGCTGGTAGACTGTCCCCTGACAGTGTCCACCAAACTTGATGTATGACTGCTGTTGGCTAGTTGTGAACCTGTGGTGCAATTGCCTGAGGCCTGTGATTGTCCAGCAGTCAAACTCAATACTTCCGACGTCCTGCTAGTGTTGTCAGGCATTATTGCCTGGGCACTGGCACTGTCCACTAGATTTGCCTTTCTACTGACGTTGTCTACTAACTCCCATTGTTTGGGTTGAGCTGCTTGGGAGTCTGACTCTGCTACCTGTGGGTTTATGCCTGCTTGTGCGTCTGGCAAATGCATTGCAGCAGCGGCAGAACCTGTAAACCCTACAGACTGATGATCGTCAACAGGATCTTGAAGCAAAAGAGGCGAAGGGCTTTGGTCAGGCGTCACATGGACTGCCCCAGGACTTGATGTGGTTTGCTGACTGTGCCTGAGCTGGGCAGAGGCTTGCTGGGCTGCAGCTGGGGTCTGCGGGGGGTCTGAGGGGGTTGCCTTTTGCAAGGCCACTGCCCCCCTCAGAATGAACAGCAGGCTGCCCTTGCTTGCTGGGTTGGGATAAACGGTGGTGCCAGCTGGAATAAGATGTAGGGTTGCAGCTGATGTCACCTGCAGGCAACCTAGCTTGTTATCAGTGACCCATACTTGGGTTGCACTGCAGAGCCTTGCCAGCTGATATATTTGCTGATCTTGAAGTTGCTTGGGCATGAGCTATTCTGACAAGATCACTGCATACTGCAGCTTGCCTTGCAACACGGTCATCTATGTATAGCCATCTGCACAATCCTCATTCACACAGTGCATCAACATCAGCAGGACAGTATTATATAGATCAGGGGGCTATGCTTGTTATGGGAAAGCAGAAAGATATAGCATATTGGCAAAAGAGTGCTTGTGTACCTTGGCAAGATCCTGGTCACTCAGGCCTTGGAAGAGAGGCATTTGGCGCAGCTCTTTGCAGGCAGGCTGTACGTGCATGAGGGACCCTGCAAAGTGCAACCGCTTCTTCTGCCTGTCGACCAGATGGATGACCTCCTCTACTTCTGCTTCATCCATCAAACCTGCATGAAGCAGGAAGCCTATGTTCAAGGCAATGCCGGCAGTTTTTGGCACAGGACTCCCTTTCGGGCTGTGTTAGCGTCACATGATTGTGATCAGCTTGTTTACTTGACCATATTTGTGATCAAGCAAAGGCTTGGATGCATTTGACCTCTCGGAAGTACAAGCTGCTTTGCATTTGCATTATATCAATACGACGAGAGAAAGATGTAAGTGCTGAAAAGCTGCTCAGGTGCATCGTTGATGCCAAAAGTCAACCCAAGAACACTTCTCTTTCAAGGCATACCTGTGGCTGCCTACGCGATGCTGCTTGTGTGTCGCCCATTTAGCATGCAAGATGCATCTTGCTGCTCAGAAATCAGAAGCAGACTGATCATGAGGTATCCGAAAATTGTTGACAGATCGATCAGAAGCAACCAACGTGGGACTCGAACCCACAACCTTCAGATTCGCACTACCCAATTGAGCCAGTTGGTCTAGTTGTATGAGTGCCCCTGGTGAGAGGCATTTGTTGGCCATTTGTGCATTTCTGGGCATTATGAGCCTCGTCACAGGCAGAGGGAATGAAGGGGAATCCTGAGTTGTACCACAACAGCTGTCCTCCACAGCTCTGGAGGAGAATCCTTTCATTGCAGCGCAGACACGCAGCAGACTTGTGAACATGTCAGAAAGCAAGTGAGAGAGAAAGTTGCTGAAGAACATGGTTACCTGATGCTTTGAGCTCATGCACGTAGGCTTCTTTCACCAGCAGCATCTCCTGAGCAACCTGCTTGGTTCGTATACTGGCCATCACCTCCGGATACGCCATGCGTAATGCATGCAAGTGCCGCTCTGCAGTCCTCAGCTGGTGCTTGCTTTCCTCTATGACCTGCATGAGATCATGACTGTTGCAGACACTCCTTGCCACCGAACTATTGTGGTCTGAATTTATATGCAGAGGCTCAGAACAAACGTGGGCCGTGAAAGGCGTCCTGTGCAGATCAGTTGCGCAATTCCTTCAGGGTCCTGAATCATGCTGCCAATGCAGCAAAAGCAGCACTGTAAGCAATGTGTTGCTCATTGGTTGCAACCCCTGTTTCATGGATTACAAATGTTGTCATTACTTGGCTGACTCACCTCCTGGATGATCTTGGCTTTTGCAGCTTCAGCAGTATCTATGGCATGCAAACCAGCAGCTGCTGCTTGCGCCCCTCTGTCATGATCCTGCGGTTGCAGGTTCTCTTGCAGTAGCACATCAAAGTGCAGCATGGACTGAGCAGCGTCTGTGTGTGCGTAGTGGAAGGCCACCATGACAGATGCGCTGTGCTCCAGGTAGCTGAAGAGCTGCTGGCGGCAGAAGGCAGTCATGAAGGGCAGGCCTTTCAGCCTGAAGGGCAAAGGGCACTCATGAAGGGTAGCATGGCCTGTTGAGGGGCAACTTGCCAATATGCACAGGCAATTTCAGATTGTTCAGCACTGATTAGACAGTCTAACAAAAAAGCATGGTCACAGTAAATCACTATCGACCCAAATATGGGTCAGGCTAGTAGTTGCGACATTGCTGAGTTTGCAGTACACGAAACCTGCAAAGGACTCAAGTAGTCATCAAACGCAAATGCGCTGATGCTTTCAATGGTGGTTCAACTCTCTACGCCAACACAGACATGCAGGCAAGCCTGCAGCCTTTTCTCAGATGTTTACAGGTATGCACATCACACGTACACATACTGAGTCTAAGTCACACCTCTGCAGCCATTGCAGCCAAGCAGGAAGCTGACAGCTTTCATCCAAGTACTTCCAGTCGCATACAGGCACATCAGTGTGGTCCAATGCCTGGTCAGCGCTCTTCTTCAGCCTGTACACGTGAGCTGGTGCAATCTGTGCCCGCTCAAACACGTCCTGGTACGTTTGCTGCACAGCACGCAGCAGCCGTGCGCGAGTCTCCTGACGCACCTGAGCTGTCTTGCGTTCTGCTGTGATGTGCCTGTGGGAAGCTTCTGCAACAAAAGCAACAACAGAACATAAATGATCAATAACATTGACAGAAAACAACCAGTGGTAAACCAAGAATATCAACTAAACGATCAAAAGCTGTGCCAGTGATAGCCAGGTAGGTGTGAGGCCATCCTTGCTTGTGAAGAAGTATCCTCTGCAGCGATAACACACGCAAACCCAGACGCTGACACAGCATACATATGAAAAAGCTTCAGTGCGTCACTTTCAGCATCAGGAGCGGCTCACTCTGCTTCCATTTCTTGGCACTGTGATGGTCATTCTGGGCCATGCTGCAACATAAGTGAGAACGCTGCATCAGCGTTTGGGAGGCCATCAGTTGCTGCACTGACCATGCTTAAACTGGTAATTTATCTTATTATTTGTCCTGTCCTTGATGATGATCTATCAGTTACATTGTATCCATTGTTTGTATTGCAAAGCAACACATTTCATCATATCTTGCATGCCTGCAGGACTTCAATAAGGGAGGGCCGCTTAGGGTGCCAGCACTGATGGCACGACATGTCAGCAGCTGCGCTGTCATGATTCGCTGACTTGAGACTCAATGCAAAACGCTACCGAAACTCAGCTTACCAAGTTCCACATCGTTTGCAGGGTCCCAGTAAGGGAAGGGGCGCTGCATGGTGTGCACTGAGGCATAGCGCGTCAGCAGCTGCTTGGCATTCAGGGAGGCCAGTGATGAGATGTCCTTCCAGTTTGGTGGTCCCAACACATCAGAGTGCTTCACCATCTGTGCAACAATGCTTTCAATTCACTACGTTCCAGATCTATACACAGCAAACGGTGTCCTTGGTGGACATCACAATCTTCACAGGAGTACTAGGGTTGTTTGGACACATCACTCTTTGTGATCTTGTTGGACTGGTCAAACATGCATGCAGGTGGTGCTCAGGTAGCAGCAAGATGACACAGTAAGAAGCTAGCAACAATCGATACTTGATAGCAGATCGCCACGGAAAATGCTGCTTTCACCGTGCTCAATCCAGCTTGTGGCCAGCAACAAATGCCTTTGCAGGCATGCAGGCAGGAACAGAGACACGGATGAAAGGGCAAACAGAGTTGGGCCTGACAAATGAATGGGCAAACAGATTCAGGCCCAAGTAGTTTAGTTGAGCAGACACACCTTTGCATGGGCATCGCCGTAGCGCTCAACTTGCTGCATGACGTTGTTGAGGAAGGTGCGCTTGGCAGATAGCCGACGCGTCAACCCCAGAGCCTACACTCACAGGTAGTGCCCACTGAATTCCTCCGCCACAGATGTCAGAAACAAAAGTGTGTATCGATACACTATGCGGTGTTGTCAAAACTAACTTGAGGATTTTGCAGGGGATTTGGTATCATGGTGTGGGATGGGGCATGTGCGTGTGAAGACAGCTTGCACCTTTGAGAGCCCAAGCCTCCAGACACGATACTCTGTGGTGGTCATGCCAACAATGCAATGTCTGACTCTGCACTAGAAGAGGAATCCGAGACAACAACCCCCTGAACCTGAGTGGTGATGCTCGTGGCCAAGCACACCAAAGACTGCAATATGTAATGCATCACAATGCAATGCAAGTGTACCAAGAAGATCAAAGTGCAAAGTTGAGACAAGTAACCCCAGCGCTGACCCGAAGATGACCGGTAGTGGTCCCTTGGACCAGAAGGGTGATGGCATTAGTCATAGCCACAAAGAACACAGCAGAAGAACCAGATGACTGGGGGCAATGCTCACCTGGAGGAGAAATCCAGTGGTAGTTCCCTGAATCACGATTGTGATGGCAGCTATTAGGCCCATGAAGAAGAATGCCAGAAGCCTGAAGCTCTCGTCAGAGATCTGGCCATCAAACAGGACAAACAGGGACAGGGCTAAACCAACTGCCCCTCTGAGTCCAGCCCACACCATCACCAAGGCCTTACGGAAGGTAATGCCATAGCCAGTGTACTTGAGTACAGGAAAGCACACAGCAAAGATGACCGCCCTTACTGCCTGTACGACAATCGTCAGTGACAGCACAAACTTTGCGCTGTCATGCAAAGAAGGCATCAGCATGACAAGGTCACTCAGCAATCTGCTTGAGTGCATGCATTTTGACCAGCAACAAATGCATTGAAAAAGAGCAGGCATTGCACTGCATCAGTATGACCATGTAGAGGGTCGAGGAATCTGCATTGCACAGCATGTCCTTTGCAGGTCAGTATAGCAGTAGTTGCCTGCTGCATCAGCAGGCTACCCTCATGCTGGGCATGGTCATACACACTGCAACAGCCCATTGAACATAACTTACTATGAGCACAACCCAGAGCAGGAAGGCATAGCCATAATCACGGGCTTGAATTTGAATGGTGGCGCCAACGCTGTGCTCTGACTGGTAGATGTTGCCGGCGATGATGACTCCTGTCAAGATGAAGATCAGGGTGTTGGCAATGAACTCAAGTTCCTCCCTGTAAACGAAGGAAACTTTGACGGTGGGTGTGTGTGTGTGTGTGTGTGAGTGAGTGAGTGAGTGAGTGAGTGAGTGAGTGAGTGAGTGAGTGAGTGAGTGAGTGAGTGAGTGAGTGAGTGAGTGAGTGAGGGAGTGAGTGAGTGAGGGAGGGAGTGAGTGTGGGAGAGAGCAAGTGAGTGAGGGAGTGATTAAGGGAGCGAGTGAGAGAGTGATCAAGGGACTGACGAGGTGAGCAAGCGAGCAAGTGAGTGAGGAAGTGATCAAGCTCACTCCCAATCCATGCATGGTCAAACTCAAAAGTCATGTCGTGAGCTCATATCCAAATCCTCGCTTTATTTGCCACAGAACAATGCTGCACCCATTGTCTCCACCACCGCTGCGCCTTGCATGCCAGGCTGTGACTCACCAAACAATGCGCAGCGGCTGTTGGACCTGCCGGCTTATGTGGTGAGACCCAAAGGCGGCCATCCAGATTCCCAGGCATAGCACAGCCAGCACACCGGACACCCCCAGAATCTCATTTGCCACAATGAAACAGCCCAGAGCAGCCACGATGGTCATGGTCACCTCCACCACGTCCTGGTTGTAGATGAATCTGAGCCAGATGACAATGACTGACCCAAAGGCAACTCCCACTGCTGGCCCACCAAGTGACAGCTGGCAGAGTTGACTACTGGTCGACTTGACTGTCAGCTCTTGGCCTTTCAGCGCATTCTGCACCACAGAGACTGTCGGTGTTATCGTGACAAGACATATGCAGGGTACAAGGCAAGGCCAGGGACTGCTTTGCATGCCAAGCTGACTTTTGCTGCATACTAGACTGTGTAATAAAACTAATAGTAAGAATACTATTAATGATGTTTATCCTTTCCGGGTCATAATGAGCTAGGTACATGCATGTTGAACCTGAGTGATCACGCTGTGAGGCAGCTGTGGTAGTGGCCGGTGTTGAGTTGTTGCCGCCATCAGCAAGAACAGCAGCAGCAGCATAACATGAGAGAGACTTGACGCTGTGCTGCTTGACTGGACCAGTGCACCATTGTGAGTCCCAGGAGGCAAGACCTGGGAAAGAAAGCATGTAGTGCACAGCCAGCAGCAGAAAGCACATGTGAGGCAAGGCTGCCTGGGAGTCCAGCCTATACAGTCAAGTTGCTCACATGGAAGAGGAGGAAAAGGACGTAGGCGGAGCCGTCATTGAACAGGCTCTCCCCCTCAATGACTGTGCGGAGCTCCTTCTCAGCTCCGACCTGTGGGCCAGAACTGGTCAAGGAAGGCACTACAACATGAACAGCCAACTTTGCAAAAGTTGACCTGCATGTGCACCATCCAACAAGTACAGAGCCCACTACAACAACGGTCTTTGCATGTCAAGTGTATTGGATGTCAAAGAGCCAAAGGCCAGCAGCAAAGTATGTCCAGGCCAGCATGTAAGTGCAGCTGTCAAAATAGGCTTGTGTTACATGTGCAAAGCATGTGCCAGCACAGCGCAGCAAATGGCAATGTCGCGCTGTCATTGAACAGTTAGAGCAGCTCTTGTAGCATTGAAGTTCAATGACTTTTGAGAGTGAGCTCGCAAAGCAAGACAGCCTTTGGCAGGTGCTTGCTCCTGCAGCAATCACAGCCTGTAGCATGCTTGTCACAGATGCGAGCAGTCAAGTACAGCCATGGTCAAGGTTGAATTGGCTGAGGGATGCATAGAGTTGAGGCTTGCATCTATCAGCAATTGTCATCACCAGCATGACAAATAGCATCCATGGATGCAAACACAGGAGGATGTTTCACATACCTCCTGCAGCAGGGCAATGACCGCAACTGGGTCTGTGGCACTCAGCATGGCACCAAACAGGAGGGACTCAAGCCAGGTCCAATTGTAGGGGAACACATACTTGACAAAGACTGCAGTCAGTGCTGTACCTATGACCACTCCTGGCCCTGCCAGCAGTAAAACCTGCATTGCGCGTGCTGTGCTTTGCAATTCTTTTTTGAGGCTTGTCCTAGTGGCGAATCTCACTATGTATGCTTTAAGAGTGACACTACGCTTTTCTGTGGCACTGTTGCTCATGCTGCCAAGCTATAGTCAGAGACTGTTGAAGTATGAGATAAAATGTCATGACAGGTGCTTACTCACGATCTGGTGTTTTGGGTGCTTGGGCAAGTCCTGGTGAGGAGAACACATTAGTCTGAGCTGTGGCAGACAGACTCACCTGACACTTCACATGCATGAGCAGCACTGTGATCATTGCTCAAGCATGAGCCACATCACTTGTGGCAGTCAGTGATGAGGCATGCAGCAGATGATCATGTGCATATTGACTGAAACACTTGAGAGTAAGGCTTACCTGCAACAAACAGCGGCGTAATGTGTGCCAGTGCATGCTGATAGCTGCTGAGTAAATGATGAGGGGCAGCAGCAAAGACAGGAAGAAATTTGGCTCAATGTCCTGCAGGAATACCAGCATGGTTGGTTCACCTATCTCTGAGGCTGTGGTCCACAGCACATCAGGTCGGTGTTTGATGACTTGAGGGCGAAGCAAGGTCAGACTATGTTGCCGTGCAGCAGATGTCAAACTACAGAGGCTATGTCCCGGCTACACAGCCGCAAACTGAGACACAAGGAATGAAAAATTGAAGCACGCACAGCCGAAGTTGACACTGCAATGTAGCTCGGTCTGCTGACCTCCCATACTGTTACTCCAGGTCCCACATAGTGCCAGTTCTTAATGTATGTTTCATTGCCTATTCCCAGCAGCACTCCCCAAACCTGTCATAGCATACATTTCTTTGCTGCAGTAGGACATGAAGCGGGGATGGAAATTACTGACAGCCATCAAGGTCACTGCAGTCACCAGCAAAAGAGCTGTGAAGGGGATCTTGATCCATGCCAATGCTTGCTTTGTGAATGTGCCTGCAGATGCATTGAGCTCACTTAATTACACTTCTGTGTAGTGTTTAGCCTGGGACATGAGTTATGCTGCATACCAAGAAACAAAGCTATAACTACAAAGAACAATGCTTGCAGTGCGCTATCGTTGCCGCCTTCGACGTGCCCCAGCAAAGACCCGCCGATTTCGCTCATGCTTTGTCGTGCGACAGCTGAACGGTGACACCTGATTGGGTCAAGATGTGCGGACGTCCTGACCACAAGCAAACAATAGATCACTGCCTGTGATGTGAGCGTTTCGCTCTACTTGAGCCTCCTAGGTGAGATGGCAATACTTGAAGAAGACCGCATGTGCCTCAGGTGTTGACCACAGAGCTCGTCGTGACATACCATTGGCCAGTATGCCGCTTCGTTTGCCATGATTAGCGCTCAAACCAACCTGCTGGCCTAAGAATGCAGATCGTTGTGAGCCTTGAAACTGTTATTGGCCACTCAGCACTTCATCCAGTTAAAGTTACAGACTACCAAGGAGAAAGACTGCCAGAAAGCAGATGCTGATGTCATTGACACCTGAATTTCAATGTTATTCACGAGCTCAGACGCGCAATTCTGTAAATGGCATACGGCATACACAGCGCCATCATTTCCTGAGCAAATCAACAATGCAAGACATACATTGGGCCTCTAGCTAGGAAAGGCTTTCATGCAGTATCTTTTGCGTTCTCTTTCCTGCCCAGCATGCAACATTGGCATGTGGATGTGACGCATATATGATACAGCTTTCGCATAGAAAGCAAGGCCCTATGACCAACGGATCTGTTTTGGAAGCATCCAAAGCATTGCTTGCAACATACTGATGTGAGTCTATGGTGTTGCGAGCCCGCAAATGATGAAATAATCTTGGTGACAAGGCTTCAGCACACTGCTCATACCCTCCTTCTTCTGCCCAGAAGTGAATTTAGGAACGCAACGATAAGTACCGCTGCAAAGCCCACAATGACCTTAGCTAAGGTTGACGCATGGTTTGTCGCGTGGTCTGCATAGTTGCCTAAGGAAGACCTGTTAGCAGTGACCAAGTCCAGGATGGTGGCCTGCATCAGCAAGAGATGCGAAACATCACATTGTTGCTGTGCATTCTGCACATTGTAAGGAAGCAAGCAGGTGCAATCTGGTGTTGAAGCTTAAGCAAATCTGTGCAAAAACATATACTATGAGATGTCTCAACACTGCGCAGAGTCTTTGCACAGATTCAACATAAAAGCATGAGGTCTGCAAAGAAGAGCAAAGCAACATGACATCAAACACGCAGTGTACATGCTGTCCTCCTTGCGTCTGGGTGCCTCACATGGATCAGTCAACCTTGCACTAATGCTGAAGCACTGCAAGACGCAGCATGCAATGCAGATTGCCTTGAGATAGCCCTGAGGTCCCGGCAATGTGGCCCTGACTGTCAGTTTGCTAGAAACTGACAAGTCTCACCAAAGCACAAAGAGACGCCTTGCAGATGCACGGGTTCTTACCTCCAATTTTGCTGTCAAGTAACCAATGTACTTGATGGCTGTGAAGACATGTAGGCGGGCTTGTGAAAAATAAGGTGCAAATCTCCATCTGAAAGATGTCCAGCTGCTGTATACATTTGTGTAGTGTGACCCTGCAGGCCACTTCATGTGTCCAGATGCTGCTCTTGAGCATCACAATGTGGTAAACATAAATCAGCAATACTGCCATCTATCAGGTGTGTGGGCACAGCCAGGCAGCTCAAGGGGCAACCAACAGTGCAGTCCAAAATCAACACATCATGATTACGCTATTTTCTGGCATTTCAGGTCAATTGCAGCTGACACTTGAGTTGGTTAAGCAACACAAATGTTGTCAGTGCAGTCTCACCCAGGACTTTGCGTGCAGCGTACTCTATAAGACTGCCGAGCTCATCAGCAAGCGCCTGTGCACGCAGCTTTTGTCTTTCCAATGTCACCTCCCATCCAGTTGCCTGTGCCTGGAAAACAATAGGAAAGGCTTGAGGCACTGCAGCAAGGTAGAAATAACCATGCTTTTTTGCTGTAGTGCAGGTGCAGCCTAGTGTCTCACGGTCACTATACCGGGTCAGGCAGCACGCTTACCTTCGCCTGTGCCTTCAAATTGGCGGTACTTGAAGCTGCTGATGCACAGAACAACAGGGACAGGCAGACCACCAGAAATAGCCCCAAGAAAGCAGTTTTCCGACTCACGGAAACCATGCTGATCGGCAGTCGCTGTTTGCCAAAGTTGGACGTACGTATAAACGCAGTTATGTACCCGTTGACTTCCCTTCGAGGCCAATTTACTTTTACAAAACAGATGGGGGCTTGTGCTTGCTCTGTGTTGCTTCAAATTCGTTGTGACAGCGCTGCCTGGGTTCATATTTAATGCCTCTGATCTTTGCACTACTAGCTTCGCAGGACAGGTCGTTGCCTCGGCACACATTAAAAAATCCACTTTCCTCCGGCCGCTGTTTTCTCATACCACCATCAGCTACACTTGATCTATCTTTATAGCTGCGCATACTATGTTGGGCTTCACGTTGCCTCTGCTCGTGTTCGGAGGGCTCGAAGGGCTCATCGC
>JAABUO010002252.1_pt1 | contig 23786 bp, 30 predicted proteins | sample 5559291 | NCBI WGS metagenome assembly JAABUO01 (sample SAMN10711878, study PRJNA513372) | rock metagenome | isolation source: Antarctica rocks | place: Antarctica: Victoria Land, Finger Mt sud
ATGACAAAGATGAAGACAGAGGGCCTTACAGGCGCTTGACCTCCACAATGCTAAGGCACCTATCAGAAGCCGCTGCATCAGCCTTCAGCAAATAGTCAAAGGTCCAAGAATGCTTTGTTTGACATTCCCGCTCTGCCATCTCTTGGGCAATACCCGTTGCAGGATTGGGGACGTCATCTGTCTGCAGAGGCAAATGGCAACAATATCCAGATGGCTTTTGTACATCTGGCATGACTTACAAGCACAGTAATAGATTCAACGCAGACACAAGAAGAAGTACTGCGCCCAAATTGGTGTCCCTGATGCAAACACAAGATTGCATGCTAATTCTTGAAGAATTACCTTCAGCAAATTTTTGCTGTCTGCATCATCTTTCTATCTGTGTTGGGCAAGAGCTTGGGCAGAAGCTTGGGCAAGGAAGGAACACAGTCTGTCATACACTAGGCCAATATGTTGCAGCACAATGCATGCAGAGAGTTGTGCACAGAGCATTACCAGATCTGAATGTGTCTGTGTAGTGTTCCCCTGAGCATGCCACTGAGCGCTGACCCCTGCCTGTCCATCATTTTCCTCGGAGTAAAGTCTGAAATTGATCAAACTATTTGCTGACTCAACCACGACGCTGTCCCAAATCTTATCCACTGCAGCCTCCCTTGCTGCCAACTGCATGCAAGGGCACAACATGAACTTGGCTACCTGGCACTGCAGCAAATTTCTGGAGTAAGCTGTGATTGTATGCAATGGCTGGATGAAGCAAATCAGTGTTGACGCACAGGCAAACCAGACACGGCCACATGTAAAAAAAGTGTGTGTATACGATGCAGTGCGTGTGGTGTCAACTGCATGTGGTTCAAGAATTCTGTGGATATTATGTACACTGAACAGCACATGTGCAACTTCATGCAGGGCAGCGCATCACCATGAATGGGCAAACTGAATAAGTTATAACGCATGCCAACACATGCACTATACCATCTCCAAAGACACGGACGCAAATGATTAACTGGCTTACGCTGAGTTTCTTATAGTCAATAGGTTTGAAGCGTTCAGGCGTGGCAGGCAGATCATCTATGTACGTCTGGACGGCTGGCGCCACATTGAAAGCTTGAACTGTTTTTGGGTGACTATGTCTGGGCTGCTCAGCTTGATTGAGGCCAGACAGGCTTGTAGACATGTCCGGAGCAGGGAGCTCTGACTCCAGCAGTTCAGAGCGCGTTATCATCTCTGCAGAGCCCGAGCACTTGTATGCACCGCCAGTATGTGTACACAAGCTGTTGAGTCACATGGCCAGGTTGTCAACAAACACCATTTGTATTAACGTAAGGTTTGTCCTTGGTTGACATGTACCTGAGCGAAGCCTGCAGAAGTCAAGCAGTTGCCTTATGTCTGACCCATGTCGCGCGCGCAAGTCTGCTCCCGAACGAGCAATGGAAGCACATGAGTGATGGCCTGCCTGCCACACAGCGCTTGCAAATTGCTGCACCTTGCTACTCCCTTCCAACCTGAGGAATGTCTTGAACTCCTCACAACTCTTGAAAGCCTGTGAGTCATCTATAGCAGCACACATTTTCAGCATTGAGACCAAAAAGGAAATTGGCATTAAATGCCCTATCTGCATGGTGATATATCACGATGCGGGCATCACAAGGGTGACTTTACTACCAGCCAAGCATAAACGTGCCATGAATACCAATGAGGCATGTCAAGGCTGGAGATTTGACTTGGCCAACTAAAATGGCCAATTTTAGGTGCCAAATAGACAGTGCCTCAGGACTATACTGCTGGTGCACTCTCTCACCTGATTGTCCAAAAGCCTTCAGGAGCTTGTCCACTAATGCAGCAGGCAACGCAGGAGGGGACTGCAGCCCCTCGCGGGTTGCATCTTGCAAAGCACCCTCATCAGTATATGCCTTGTCTAGCAGGTTCTGTAGGTGGACATCACTGAAACGCTTGGCGTCTCTCTCGCCAAGTTTGTCAGCCAAAAGCTGCCGTAAATTTGAGATGCTCATGGATCTTGCTTTAAGCAAATGCTATCCCTTGCAGGCCCTGTGAACATGTGTGCCCTGCAGGAGCAAAACAGTCAGTGCCTGAGCAGCAAGTGGAGGTCCAAGCTGCAGTGCCAGTTCAAGAAGGTGAATGTCGAGCCAGAAGAGGTGAAAGTACTTTGCAGCACCACGCAAGGTATGTCAATGACACTGCTGATGTTGCTGCAGTCGCGCGACCACACCGTGACAGGCTGCGGTGATATTGTAAAAAGCTCTGTGTGTGCGTATGTGGCGGTTTTGTTGCACTTCTATTGACCGTGGATGCTGTCGATGTCAACAGCTGGTTCAGCGCAACGGCGTTGAGAAAGCGTCTGGTGACGATGGAAATGTTGGGTGGGTCATTGACGGTTTGACCAGGCCTGGTTACGGTCCAACTAGGCGTCGCTGGAGACCGAGAACATACCCCTTCTCGTCCAATCAGGGAAGTCAAACTGGATTGGGCTCGACTAATACTCGGCTGAGTGATCGCCCGGGAACCTTGAGTGCTGTAGTGTTTTCTCCATCATATCATGCATGCTGACAATCAGGGGTACCTGTTTTGCTGCGCATTCTGTCGCTGCTAATTTGCTGCTTGCTGCCACAGTTTTTGGCTGCTTTTGCTGTCCGCCAGCTTGTTCAAAATTGGCGCTAGTATAGCATGTGACACAGGTCAACTACTGTCGTGCTAGTGTAGCATGCGACAAATGTCAGCCAGCCAGGGAATCGTACAGCAACAGTCACATGTCTGCATCCAAGCAAGTGCAGTGCTGTACTGTGCAACATTTGTTGCAATCCCCAAGTGTCATCATGTCATCAGTCAGCCTATCATATAGTGTAGAAGTTTATGTATTGTTTGTGACCAAGCTCCACAGCACACATGCCTACTTGGATGTATTGCACAACATGTATTTCAAATCTTTAAAACAATGCATTACTAAAGGGGCTGTTTTGTAACACTATTACTCACACCCAAACCCTATTCTTGATGACAAACTCTGACAATTCACAGGAAACCTAAGGAATCTGGATGTGGTCAGTAGTCAGTTAGGCAAATATATATGTCCTCCCAAGTGAATCTCAACGCCATGCTGCGCTTACCGGTACGGTACGTCATCCGTTCACGCTGCGCGTTTCTGCCAAATTGTGTGACAGCCTATCGTCTTTTCCTCAAATGACTGGCGCTTTTATAGATCGGATTTCAGATACACGTTCCCACAAAGGCACTGATCTGCAGAGCCTGGTAAAATGCCTGCATCATAGACAGTCTGATACAGTATGCAGTCAAGCAAGGCAGGCTGCACGATGCACTGATATGCATTACAGAGGCGTGTCGGAGGTAATCATTACAATCAAGTGTGAGTCTAACAATGCATTTAGTTAGGCTGCAAGCAAGAAACCTGGTTCAATACAACATTTGCACTCTGTCAAATGTGACATCAGAACATCTTACTGCTTGATCACTGTGTCCACAGGGTGTCGCTGTGGACTGATGAGTGCCTGCTGTCTGACCGAATTGAAGTTGTTGCTGTTGAGCAAAAACCGGTTTGACACAATCAGACAGTGCGATGACCATCTGGACATGGCAATATCTGTCAAGGTCATGAATTTCCAATGCTGTCTTTGATCATTGCAGCAATTGAGCCATCAGCTATGCAGATCATTTGATGCTGGACACAAGCCCTGTAGGTTGTTCACAAGCTGCGGACCCTAAAGGACTCCACGACATGAGACAGCAGCTGCTCTTTTGCCTTGTCATATTGGTCACTCCGAGCACTGCACTAGCACACAAGATTGTGTGGTGATCAAGCTACACAAGGCCTGTGAAGCAGATTATTGGTCTGCCTTACCCATGCGATGCAGACCGCGTGGCACGTGGAGTGACAAGGTATGCTACTTGTCACTGCAAGTGCTGTTGCCCAGAGAATGCACTGCAAAAGTATACCTTGCCCCGCAGCAGTATACAGTGCCCTTGATTGCAGCTGCAACTGCATAATGCTTGCGCTTAATCTGGTAGCCACTGCGCGTGATGGTTTCTGATGGAAAGCGGATGTAAAGATATGTCTACAGAGCAAAGCCAACAAGATTTTATGTGACGCTTGTTGGTGTGGCGTAAAACAATGATTGCCTTCACGATGACTTGTTTTCATATTGTACCAGCACTGTGCAGCTTTTGGAGCTTGCTTGCTCATGCTATGCACACATAATGGATCTTGACACGATGTAAGGTTTGGCTGCTTGCATGCATGTCACTCATAGTGCAAAACTGTTTGGCTGCTATTTTGCTGAACGAGAAGGGATATAGATTGTAGGCTGATTGTCTTTCGAACTTTGACAGCTCAGCAGTAACATGTGTCTCATTTGCCAGGCTGCATTCTGCATGCGTGCCCACATACAGCACAGATGATAGCTTGTATGATGCCAGAGCAACACTTTTGGCAAGGCAAATAAGCACATCCACATGCACTTGCTACCTGGCCGCCAATATCTTCAGAGGCTGTCACAACGTTTTTGTTGCTGGGAATAACAAGGCAGGAGTCTCCTCCAACTTCCTGGCCTGGAGATATCAAATGCTGCAATATGTCAGGGACTAGCTGGCTGTCGTCTTCTGGCTTTGGGAATACCTCAACCACAAGCTTGTCAGAAGACTGCAGCAAAAGCGGTCTCAGTTGCGATGCTGCATAACAGGTGCTGCAGGTTCACTGCTTTGCAACTCACGTTATAGTCGCTGACGGACAAGCCCTGACGCTGCCGGTTTGCACGTCCCACCCAAGACTTTGGGTACTCTAGGACATAATCCTTTTCGGGATCATCCAAAACCCGGAAACCTGGCGTGCCTTTGAGCTGCGGCAAGCCGTACGCACCTGCCAATCACTGTGCGCGTCAACTTTTCCCTCCGATGAACTGGGCGCAGAGGCTGTTGCTTGAGGATCATACCAAGCAAGCTATTAACTATTGTCCGCCCGTCACTTTGATTCAACGCTGTGTCCACAAGGACTGCCAGATTGCAAGAACGCAGTAAAAACCCCCGTCTTGAAGCCTTGAAGTTCAGCGATGCATCCTGACTTGGCTCTTGGCAGACGGTAACACACTTTGCGGCATGTCGAAGTCTGCTTGCTCTGTTTGTGACCGGAGCATGCGATGCATTAGAGCTTGCAAAATGCATGTACGTACACACCGCCATGAGCACGCCAAATGTCTCGGAAAAGGTCTTGAAACTGTTCCGTAGCACACGATAGCGCTGTGCATCTCACAGCACGAGACAAGTGGTTTCGGAGCGCACCAGACAAATGTGGCAAGCCTGGTGGGTGGTGCCCAGTATCGATAGTGAGCTACCAGACCAGTCTGCGAGTCTGAAGTGTGCAAATGGCTTGCTCAGTTTACGCTGTGATGGGGATTGTCAGTGTTAGCATGCTGATGCTGCCGTCTGATGCTACTCCAGCAAATCTTCTTGGGCTATGTGACTGTGCTGATTGTCATCCTTGGTGATGCGCCAGAGGTGGTCAGCATGCTCTCTGGTACCAATCATGTGCGCAAATCTGCACCACAGTCAGCAAACCTGGTTGTACTTCTTTTCTAGGATACCTTGGTGACAGGTCAGATAAGCAAGCAATATCATCAACAGCTGCAAGCCACAAAGACATGGCAAGTGTGACACATCATATGCAAGCAGCAGCCCACATTGTTGGTTGTACAGGCCTCATGCCACGAGGAAAGCGAGATATCACGGCACTGTGCTTGAAAGTACACGGCTTGCATGAAACATGAGACACACCTTTCATCGTGGGTGATGATGACCAGCTGGAAATTCTCCTGTTCCCTCCTGGTCATCATGATGTTGCGCAGTGCCTCTGCCAAGCTTGCACTGTTCTCAGCATCCAGATTAGTCGTTGGCTCGTCAAGCGCTAGGATCCCACAATTCAAGCAGAAGGTCTCAGCAAGTGCCAGTCTGATGATCAGACACGCCAGCACCTGCAGTCAACGCCTGGTCAATACTTGCCAGAGTGATGTCAGTCTCGACTTGCAGTGTGATGATTCCAACACTGCAAGTTCCCAATCAAGTTGAGTCATATGACAAGACAACAGAACCTGTCTTCAACCAGCTCTCCTGTGATTTGTGCTCGTCCAGATTCATATGTTGGGAATTTGGCAATGTCACCTCATGCAATCTCATAGCAAACTTCCCATGATGTCTAATGTGTGGCATAACATGTACAGTGACACACTTCTGATGATGTCTGATGTGTGGCATTATCTGTAGGGTGACACACTTCTGATGATGTGTAATGTGCGGCATAATGTACATGTGTGACACACTTCTGATGATGTCTAATGTGTGGCATAATCTACACAGTGACACACTTGTGACAATGTCTAATGTGGGGCATGATCATTTGTGACACAGTTTACCTTCTGTCCAGCACTGCAGCGGCCTCTCATGTCCAGCTCAGCTCCCCCACTGATCATGACTACCCGGTAGTTGTAGCTGCGCTGCCCACTCTCTGCATCAGCCTTCACCTGGATGTAGTCAATGTCCTGGTTGCGGTACGTCTTCTGCCACAGCTCCTTGATGATCTTGTTGATGTCTGACATCTTGGTGGTGTGGAATGCCAAGAGAGCCTTCTCAAGGGCCTGCAACAAGTTGTCACTGCTCAATGGCAGAATTGTCCTGTGGAAAACATGCTTGACAATTGTCAGCTGTCATTTCACTCTGCTGGTCAAAATGTGCTTAATTGGCCCTGACGACCCTCAAATCTGACTATCGTGTGCTGAACATTGCTGCTGGTTCAGTGCCCTACAAGTCTTGAGTGGGCCATGAAAAGGGCGACGTGCAAGCCAATGCATCAAAGATAGGCTGCACTGCCGATTGTGACAGCATGTGCAAGTGCAGCAAGCCTTCAGCATTTGCCCAGGAGAGACAACACAAGCCATCATGAAGATTTTGTCCATTGGCACCAAGAATGAGAAGCTGCACAGCTTCCAAGTTCCACTTGGCCATCAGCAACGATCTCTATTCGACCATGAGCAGCAGTCGCTTATGCTCACCTTGTGATACTTGTCCAGATCGCTGTTGGCCATCTCAGTGGTCTTCAGCTCAATCAGCTGCTTCCGATACCGCATGTCAATGTCTCTGTAGTTGGGTGAGGCAAGGTCCCGCTGAGCCCTGTGAATGCCATCCCTGATAGTGGCTAAGCTGCCTCGCATCATGTTCTGCTGCTGCACCACATCCTGCTTCTCACCCTCCACGCTCTTGAACTCTGCCACTATACTATCCTGATCACCCACCTGCAGTGCACAAATGCAATTTGACAGGCTATCTATTGCAACAACTTGCTCCTGTCTGTCTGTCTGTCTGTGCGTCTCCATCTGTCTGTCTGTTCATCTGTGTGTCCCCATCTGTCTGTCTGTCTGTCTGTCTGTCTGTCTGTCTGTCTGTCTGTCTGTCTGTGCGCAGGTGTCAATCTGTCTATTTGCCTGCAGTGCTGCTTGTGCATGACAGCAGAAACACATGAGTGCTTCTGCATGCATTCGTTGCACCAACCCACGCTGTCTGGACGTGTGGACTGCTAGTGATTGATGTCCACGCCACGATCATGTCCACACTGTGCTGGAGGGAGCTGCCAGATATGCAATAATAAGCATCCAGCAGTGATCACTAACATTGTGTCACCTACTTTGTATCATCAAATCATGCATGCTAAAGTAGGGACCAGCCAGATAAGCTAGTCATAAGCACACTGACAAATGTACAGGCAAGCACATGCAGCCCAAGGTATGCAGGCATGGCAAGCTCACATCACCAATCTGCGCAGTCACTTGGTCAATGCTGCGTCCCAACTCCTCTTCAGTCTGCTTGCTCAGCTTGTATGACAGGCAATCATTGAGCTGGCGCTGGGTCTCGTCGTGAGTCTTGATGTTTACATCCTGATCTGCACGCTCTGCTTCCAGGCCCTGTATCGGACAGACATTCTATCAGACACAGTAATGCAGGGGATTGTGAGCACCCATTGGGCTGGCAGCACATGTCATTGCTGAACCTTGATGACTGGACCTGCTTTCAGCCCTCTGTTTGCATTCAGAAGCTTTGTCGCAGAACGCGTACATACATGTAACATCATGACCAGCAAGAAATGCATGCTTCACAGATGAGGTGCAGATTGGAGGGTTCTTGTACAGAGTCATTGTCAGCAATCCAATAACAATTTCTGCTTGATAAGAACCAGGCATGCATTTTGCCTACCTATGTTTTGATTATCAGAATAGGTTGCTCAGAGGCGCCTGTTAATCCTAAGGACAAAAGCAACTACTGACTGACATGCCATGTACCCACCAGGTGCCATTACAAGTACTGTTGCGAGGTACCTGAACTTCGGCTTCCAGCTTGTCTTGCCGCTTCTTACAAGCGTCCAAGTCAGCAGTGAGCCGCTGCAATGCATCTGCTTTGTTCTGGCTGATGTACTCCTGAATAGATTGATTGCGGTTAGCCAGCTGATTGGAGAGGTTGTGAATATCTCGTAGCTGAGTCTCACTCTCGGACTCCCGCCGCCGAGCGTCAGCTCTTTGAGCATCCCGTTCACTGAAGAAACAAACACAGAGAGCACTGTTTGTACTGTGTGTATTTGCTCTTCCTGCTCCGCGCACGGCACTCAAACTCAGAACAAAGTCTTCATCCTAATTGAATTTGTCAAGTGCCTTGCAAGATGCTCTTGACAAGCAGACGCTGACGAAATGTGCAAGGCAGTACACTCTGGCTGTCATGGTCTACAATTGTACTGTGCTGATCAGCAGCTCTTCTCAATCCCAAAACGTCTATATTTTCACGAAAACGTCCGTCCTACAGTGGAAATCTAAACTCAGAAACGCCTGGGGACAGTCAAACCGCTTTTCTACATTGTGGAGATGTTTTAGGCGGCCACTGTTCCACCTGACTCAAGCCAACATGCAATTATGCGCAATCCTCAGCTTCCAGCAGAAAGGAGGCTACCTGAGGTATTGACGCTTCTTGGCAGCCAAGGGCTCGCGCTTTGCGCTGTCCTGCTGCACCTGCTGCTGCAGGCTGGTGCATTCAGACTCCAGATCTGTGATGCGTGTCTCCAGACTGGACCGCTGCTGCGCCAGGCTGTTGGCACGCAGCTTCTCTTCCCTTACTTTGTGCCACTCATCATTGGCAGTAGCAATTTCACCTCTGAACATCACACACGCGTGTTGCAGTCACTGAATCAGCCAGATGTTTGTGGCCCGGGATGGCAATGCAAGCTGACATGGGGATAGCAAGCTAACAAAGTAAATAGCCACGATCTGTGACTGACCGCATGCCTGTATATTTCACTGCACAAATGGGATATGTTGTGCTGGCGACACAAAGCTTGGTGGCCGTTGGTGGCATGAGAATGACTGCAAAAGTGCTGCATGAAAGCGCTATCAGGTGTGCAAGCTGACGGGAATGCGGCTCTGATGACACCTTATACAATTGCTTAACCAAAGTTGGACACACCCAACTTTGATTGCAAAGTTGGAAACACTCCATTGCCATCATACATGTGTCAGGTGACATTTGTGTCATCAAGACCATCACACTCAACCCAAGCTGATGCCCTACAGACTGGAGTATATGGTGTGCTGAAGAATGCAAGCCATCTGGGGCACACCTGAGTCTGCCCTGCCGTCTCACCAGCTCATCCTTGGCTCTCTCCTCGGCTGCCTTGTCAGCTTCCACAGTGTCGAGGTCGTTGTCCACATCTCCAACGCTGCGCTGGGCATTGCTGGAGGCACTGCTGACTCGCAGGTGGTCCACCTCTTGCTTGCGCTCCTGGACATCTCGATGTAGCTGCTCTGCTTGCCACACCACCTGTGTCTGCACCTTCTGGCCCTCCTGCAATCCAAACTAAAATACTCTAGGGTTTAGGGTAGGATTTAGGTAACCCTTGAAGCCTAAACTCTGGGTGTCTTGAAGTCTACAGGGTAAACACAGGACAGTCTTGAGCAATTGCTCTACATTGCACTCTTGCTGAAACACTCTGAACCTGACACTTTCACCTGCTGTATGATGAGTGATTGCACCTTGCCATCAAAATATAGGGCAGTATGCATGACCAGTTTTGCGCGTTGCCATCCTCTGTGTGACATGTTATGTTAGCAAGACAGATGACCAACTTGTCAATCTCCTTGATGCTCATCAGCACTAAAGCCATTGCCCAAGCCACAAAGGCTAGCCAAGTACAGAAAGATGATCAAAGTATCAGGTTGTCAAGTCTGACCTGGAGCTCATGCTCAAGCAAGGCATATTCAGCCTGCAGCTCCTCCAGCCTCTGACTGTCGTGACTACTGTCAGCCTCCAGAGAGTCAGCTTTTCTTTGGAGGGCAGGCACATAGTTGTCCCTCAAAGACTGTAGCCTGCAGATTGACCCAAGTTTGAGGCTCTTATCTTCTCACTCTGTGTGTGTATATGCACAGTGCATGAACAGTGTTGTGTGTTTGTCAGAGCTTGACCAGATATGTGATACAGGAAGCCGCCAAGGGTACATAGACGTGACTTGTTGATGAATTGATAAAGCGGCAACCTGGAACAACCTGGAACACAGCCAACTGATGCGCTGCTGCAGTGTTGAGCAGCCATGTCTGGGCTATAATGCTGCAGAGGCATTTAGCAGCAACACAGTGTCACTGCAGGCAGCAAGATGTGGGAGGGGCAAGGGACATGTAGCAGCAACATATTGTCATTGCAGGCAGCAAGATGTGGGAGGGAGCAATACCATTCAGCAGCAACACAGCGTCATTGCAGGCAGCAAGATGTGGGAGGGAGCAGTGACATTCAGATGCAACACAGTGACATTGCAGGCAGCAAAATGTGGGAGGGAGCAATACCATTCAGCAGCAACACAGCGTCATTGCAGGCAGCAAGTTGTGGGAGGAAGCAGCAACATTCAGCAGCAACAGAGCATGCTTGCAGGCAGTAAGATGTGGGAGGGAGCAGTGACCTGAGCCAGAGGGGCTGCAGCCGTTTGACAACTGCCAGCTTTGTCTGTGCCTCCTGCACGGTTGCCTCCAAAGCACGCTGCTTCTGTGGTATTGTGCTAATGTCCTCTTCCTGACAGTCAAAACGCCAAAGTCAGCAGCAATACTGGACAGTGTACAATGTGCGCTTTAGATGTTTTTGGCACCAGGAATGTCTCAAGCTGCAGTTGTGAGTGAAGCAGCAGGAGTGGCAGGAGTGTCATTTGATCTGAGACGTGCTGCATAGGAGGCATTCTGACACTGTAATTAAAGAGTGTGTGTATTTTTGAGAAGTGCATGATGATCATGTGCTGGGAACACTCACAAAGCGACAGACAAAATGTCAATGAGCACCGCCACGAGTAATGCAATGGCAAAGTTCGTTGTCACAAATAGCTGTGTCAATGTGTTGCTTGCACACGCATCCACACATGTGGTTGTCAAGGCAGCCGAAACAGCTTATGCTTAGGGGTGAATGCCATGCAGCACAAACAATACTGCAAGAGATGCTTGGCTGTTGCCTTCTGCATACAGAACAGGACTCCCACTGGCAGGCCAGCTGCTGATGTCTGTGTGTTCATGCTGTAGCCTGCCAGTGCAGCATCAACTCTTCCTGAGCAACAGAAGTGACAGGGCATCCAGATGAGTCTATACAGCCCCAAGCAGCACAAGCTGTGTAGCAGACCTGCTTTCTGATGAACGGCGCAAGCTCGGTGGCAGGGTTGAGGGGCCGGTCACAGGTGCAACACCTGTGGTGGCTCTGGGCAAACGTCTTGTTGTGGTTGAGATGCAAGGCCAGGGCCTTCACCCTTTGCAGCCTGCCAATGTGCTCACCCCTCTGATCATCTATCTGCTGACTAGCCACATTTGGGTCCTCCTCATGCTCTACCTGCACCCAGCCATCAGGTGTGGCATCTCTTGCTCTGTAGCCCCACACACAGCCTTATGAGGTTTCCTGCTCGTAAGGCATGGGTGCGTTCACGTGCGTTGACTGTGTAAAACAAGACAGTCATGGCCATGTGTGAGCTGACATCTGGACAACATGCAAGCTCACATCAGGCTGTGATGGACAACAATGTGTTACAAGTATGATGTGCCGACAGTGACAGGTGCCCAGCATGGCCAGAAGCATCAGCACAACACGCATTGTGGAGCTGTTACTCAACATGGTGGAGCTGCTACTCAGGATTGCATGTCACTTCTGCTGCCATCCTATGGAGATAACGCAGCATGGGTCAAGTTCTGCACGTGTTGCAAGTGCTGCACCTGTTGCAGGCAGGCGAGCAAGCCAGCAAGCAAGCAAGCAAGCAAGCAGCCAGGTGCATTCCCACAGCACAACATAGAGAGCAGCGCGTTGACCTGGCCATACACTCTGGCCAGACCCTGTGAGAGCTGGTGTCTCAGGTCCTCCATCTCATTCTTCTTCAGGTTCAGCTCAGCGCGGGTGTCTCTGAGAACGCCTTCGTTGCTGGCTGCCTTGCCCTGCACCTGCTGCAGCTCACTGCCCCTACCCTACACCCACAAACAGCGCTTCCTGAATCCAAAGCTTGTACAGGTTTTCTGCCATAAGTAGGGCAGCAGTACCAAAGTCAATGGCCCTGCCCTATGTCTCACACATGCATGCGTTACATGACCCTGAAAGGGATAAGGTGTCGACCTGTCTGCAGTGTGCATCAGCACAATGCTGCAGCGCTACAAGCATCCCTGTCAGGCCTGCTGCTAGGTACCGGGCATGGTGACTGCGCCCCATTCTTGACAAATGTAGGCATAAATCAGCAGCGACCGCTAGATGCAAAAGCACAAAGTTGCACTTGCCCGTATAGTGCGGTTCTGGACAGCAGCTAAAGACCAAGTAAGTCCATGATTGCATCTTCTGACGACAGCTGAGGATGCACGGCTGACTCAGTGACTCACCTGCAGCTCTGTCTTCTTCCTGGCTACAGCTTGCTCCGCCAACACCTTGAGGCGGTCAGGCCCAGGCAGGTCTGCAGTGAATACTGAACTTGGACTGACTCTTTCAACAGTAATAAAGCAGTAACAGTAGCAAAACATATTGAAGAACATGTGCAAGCAACACAAGTTGTGATGCTTACTGCACAGCATGATCGCATAGTGCAACTGGACAACAGTCTCACAGAGCAGCCCAAGGATGATGCACGGTATTCATGCAGCATAAAGTGGGACACGGCAGAATACAGCACAAAGCAACCATGAAGGCCATAGAGGCCCCAGCAGAAAGCAACCATAGAGGCCTCGCTGATGTTGTATGCATCTACCATGCGAGAGCAGATCCACTGCTGCTACAGGAAAGGGGTGCAATGACCAAAGCAAGAACATGTTCCCACACCAAAGCAAGAACATGTTCCCAGACCGAAGCAAGAACTTGTTCCCAGATTAAAGCAAGAAAATGTTCCCAGACCAAAGCAAGAACATGTGTCTAAGAGGTTCCAGGTGAATACCTTTACCGCGTGTACCAAGCAAGTTATCCAGCTTTGTCCTGTTGCTGGCAAGCAGGGCACGGACCTGCTCCTCCTTGGCCAGAATCTCCTGGTTCTTGATGCGTAACCTTGTGGCCCCTTCTGCTGCCACAGTCAGCTTGTCACGCTCCTGCACATTCACAACCATCACGCAGAAACCATAAAGATACCTGCCAGAAAATCACCTGCTGGAGTGATAGGCAGCTAAAGGTGTTTCGGTTGCGCCGTGTGTCATGGACCCGCTTTGTATCTACCAGCATCATTGCACGCCATTGCTCTGCTACTACATACAGTGTTACAAGCAGAGACAGTGCATGCACAGGGTCTCATGACCAGTCACAGGTGATTGTACTGGGAGAGGCATGTAGTTCCTTGCTGTCTGACTTGTTGCCAGAAGGTATGGCTTGTTTGAGACCTGTGCAAAACTTGGAGATACAAGCTACGCTCATGCCGGTGTTGCTTCTTGAGCTTGCAGCCAAATGACATGCCCCAATGCAGATGCTGCGCGACAACAGGTTCAGTTTCAAGCCATCATCTCAATGAAATTAAAAGCAATACTTGACAAGGAAGAATGACACTACGTCTTGTGCTAGCATGATGTTGTACATCTGCGAACTCATGCAGGATTCAGTCTGAGGCAGCAATCTGCTCATAGTGAGAGCTGCAGGTCTGTGTGCACACCTGACGCAGAGCAGATGCTTTTCTCTGCAGCTCATCCAGTGCTGTCTGATGTTTGGCAACTTCTGCATCTAGGTTCAGGCGCTGCAGCTTGTCCTGAGCACGCTCTACAGTAGCCTTGCAAGCTGCATCCTGAGCATTGATGTCATCAAGCATAGCTCTGCTTACAGCGCAACCCTCCACCTGAATGCAGCAACCAGTGGTGCTTTGGTAACTGCCCCAGTCCCAGGCCTTGAACGCTTCAAGGGTATTTGTGTTTGTCGTCTTGCAATTTTTACAACTTGTTCCCAGATGACTGAGGCCCTCCAACTGACCAGCACAGACTGCTATTGCTAGATGTTGTATGTCGAGGCTTCAAGGTCCATGTGGCTATCAGAACAGTCACGGCCTGGGTAACATAGGCTGAAGCAACTGCGTTCAGTGTGCAAAAGGACACAGGCAAACAGACTGTTCAATGCTTCCATGATACACAACCAGGAGCTACATGACATGCAAGGTGAATGGCAGATGATGACAGGCCATATTGCACCCTGCAGACATCAAGCCAGTCAAGGACCTACTGGCTGCCATCAACCACAATCAATCAAGCATGCAAGGAAGCAACAAGCTTGCACCTGTCCTCTGAGCTGCTGTATCTGCCGCTCTTTCTGCTTGGTCTGCTGCTGCTTCATTTGCAGGCCATTGGCCACGCTGCTGGACTCAGTGCTCACCTGCTCAATGAGCCGGCCAACTTCGTCATCCTGCTTCCTACAGAACCACTGACTTGTTGTGCATGCAGCCATGCACCCGCACAGCAGTTGAAGCTATGCCGACCGCTGAAAGAAGAGATGGCCTCCATGAGAGGTTGACACAGGCATAGCTGTATATCACCCAAGCCACAAAGGCATAGGCAAAAGCAAAGGCAAAGGCTGCCAAGGCCACAAAGGCAAAGGCAAAGGCACAAGGCTCAAATAACACCATGAGCAGCTGTGGCTGCATAGTTTGTTCCATGCTGATGAGTCTGTTGATGTGTTTTGTTGTTTGCTCTTGCTAGACTAGGTCCTTCTTAGCAAGGAAAGCAGGGAGGATATCTTTGGTGATGTCACAAAGATTCCATAATCTGCCTGTGCTTTGCAAGGACACAGTTCCAGATGCGACCGATGTGAAGACTGAAATGTACATTGATGAGGGGTGAGATCTGGGAGCTTTGTGAGATCGTGAATTTGGGAGTCCAGATGGCAGACACACCAAATTTAATGAGGTTGAGGCCGCCTTGCGTGCACCATGGGTTGTTTATTCAAGGTACCTGTTGGAATCCTTGAGTTGCTGCAAGGACTGCTTTAAAGCCTCCTGTTTGTTGGACAAAGCCTCATGGAATGTTGCAACGAGTCCAGGAGATAGGTTGCTGTCATTGCCTGCACAATCAATACCCAGCTATTGCTGCACACCAGCAGGAGATTTGTCCTTAACCCAACATTTCCTAAGCAGCATGATTCCTGCTCATCAAGCTGCAGCAGCTTATCAGACCTGCACTCTGACCTTGTGCACACTTCATGTATGACCGTGCGACAGATTACTGGTAGTTGAAGAGGTGACAGCAATGTTGGCTACAGATACACATGCTCACTGCTAACCACTGTGACCTAGCTGTTGACAAACACGCATGCTGACCTGGCAGCTGCATGATGCCTGTCTGTGCTGCAATGCGCCGCATGAAGCGGTCCCGCTCTGTCAGGTTGCGTGCGTGGTTGTCAGCGTCAGCAGCCAGCCGACCTTGATTCTTCACATCCTGTAGTCAAGCAAACTGTCATTCGAACAAGCTATTGTCAATATTGCCTTGTCACAGCTGCCAGCTCAGTCAGGACCACAGCTGCCATGACCATTTCACCAGCTTGTGTAGGGGACCTCATGCCAGGCTGTCTGTATAGCAAACTGTTGATTCTGGCCGCATATGTCAGTGCAGCAGCAGAAACAGAGCTGCAACAAGAGTGCACCAGGCTATGAGAGTGACCACACTCAAGAAAAGCAAGCCTGCATGCAGAACAGAACTGGGACACACAATAGAACTCATGGATGTGAGATTGCTTCAAAACACCTGAACAGGCCTTTTGAGCAAGAAAAGTCAGTTGAAAATTGCTGGTGCTGATCGTGACGGCGTCAGGTGCATGGCGGCATGCAACAAACTGGGCTGGGAGGTGCTGACCCGAGTGAACTGGGCTTTGTTTGCCTCTATCAGCTGCTTCTTGCTTAGGATGTTGCGCTCAGTCACTCCAAGCCTTCGACGCAACTCCACCATCTGTTCATCCATGCTTTCAAGCCAAGTTCGAAACTCCTCAGGAGTTGAGTCCAAGTCCTCAGCAAGGCCAGCTTTCTGCAAGGATAGTGCCTGGCAGGTCACTATGTGTGAACACATGTAGCTGAGCATGCATTTGGTGGTCAACCCTCATCTGGCATGTTCTGCTGAGACTACAGCTTGTCTATGCGTGTCATACTTGTGCTGGGGTGACAGGCTGACAGACAAACAGACTGAGTTGCATGCATGCAGGCAGGCAGACAAGCTGATGCAGACAAAGAGAAGAACACACATGTGCCCAGGCAGTCACTTGATAAAGAGCCGCTCTTTTACAGCGTTCTGATTTGACCTGCAGCTTGACAAAGGCATCTGCATTCTGCTTAGCAGTCATCTCATGCCTGGTCTTCAGCTGCTTCAGCTCATCACCATAGTCCGCAATGGCAGTCAGCTTCACATTCATCTCATCCAAGGTTTGCTGGTAAGCCTGCAACATGCTACCAGCACTGCACTGGCAGGCAGATGTGATATGTTCAAGCCATTGTGAATGTGCTGTTCTGCTAGAACCTGGCAATGACACCCAGGTTCCATCACAGCTTTCTTTGGCATGCAGAGACACGCAATGCTGATTGATGGAGCATGCACATTCAGCAAGCACTTTCAAGGATAAGCTGAAAGCTTGACAGTCTCCAAGACCAGATCACAGGTCAGCCACATTGACTGTCGTACAGCATTGTTAAGCACCAGCAGCAGGCAGATGTCAGGTACCCACCTTTGCCTGCTGGTCCAGCTCATTGATCTGTGTCATGTAGTTTCTGTCCTTCTCTTGGCCGTCTGCAATCTCGCTCTTGAGCTTGGTGGAGTGGTCCTTGTGGGTCTTCAGGTGCTCTAGCCGTAACCTGAACTCCTTCACTTCAGCGGTCTTCTCTGTTCTGAGCTTGCGCATCTCTTGCAGGGCCTGTGCAGCACACAGACCGTACCTTGAACCACATGACTCTTAACTGACAGAATGTTGCAGTCAGGGCTGTTTTGTCTGCATGCAGCTGGCGCATACTGTGCAAAGCTCATGGGGTCAAAAACAAGCGGTTACTCAATTCGCAGCTTTACCGATGCACATGGATATTGCGAACAGGACAGTCTATTGAATTTTTGCTGGAGTTTTCAAGACCTGAGGTGTGCAAAAGCAGAGAGCAGAGCGCACACTGTTGTGCTGCTTGTGCCGTAGGCAGGGCCACTTCTGCCCGCAGTGTATGTAAAGTGCATGCATGGATGCTTTGGACATACCTTTGTGTACTTGGTGGCGGCAAAGATGTCATCAAATTTCTTTTTCAGAGTCTGCCCGTCTGACAGTGGCCAATTGCTGTCTTCCTGATGGACAAAGATAACATTCTCCAAGATTGCCTGCAAACCGAGTCCAGTATCTTTGGCTGACATCCCGGTGCAATCTACCTACTTGGCAAGCTGATTTGTATCAATAGCATGTTTGAAAATGGTGGCAAACTGAGTGTTTGCTTCAGCCAGCAGGACATAATGCAACTGCAGTTGCGTCTTGAAATAGGCTGTACCTTTGAGACACCCATGAGCGAAGGGACAATGCGGTCTATGTCTGCGCATCTGTAGGACAAGGCCTGCTTCTGCCCTGTCTCCCTGTTGAAGGTCTGCAAGGTCTGGTCCAGCGTCTTGAATTGAAGAGCAGTCTTCTTCTGTGTAAGCTGCAAACGTGTAACAAGTAGTCAAGAGTGGGTTCTCTCAGTGTGTATAGGAGGGCAACAGGCAGATTTGCTACGTACTTGGAATGTACGGATGACGACCACTGGCTGACTGGTTGCTGTCCTGAAACGCAGCTTGATTTGTGCTTTGACCTCTGTCTCTCCAGCAACCTGTAGTATGCATGACGTAGAAGCTTTGTGCTGGAGTGTGCCAGTTGAGAGTTGGCAGAAGCAGCAGTGCAGGCATGCCTTTGGGTCATGAATGAAACTTTGTCCATTCCTGGTGTTAGGGGGAAGCTCTCCTGTGCATGCCTGTTTGAGGCACTCAATGATGGTCTGCAATAGCAGTAGTGCGGCAGAGGTTAAGGGGTCAAAACGGAAACAGCTAAAGCAAGCCGAGGCCTGTCATGCGCTGGAGTCTGTGTTGCTCACCGTCTTGCCAGCTCCATTGTGCCCTACTATGAGCGTGAGAGGCTTGTAAAATTCGACAACGTTCTGGTTATCCGGGCTGAAAGACCGGATCCCTTTGATCAGCATCTGCAGCAATACACACGGATGTCATGTTGACCGGCGATGCGTACCTCACGAACACATGAATGAGTCCACATACCTTGTCGATCGTGCACATACTGCCAAAAGCCTGCCCGACACATACACAGAGAAGCTTCGCGGGTCGTTGTTACTACCCAACCCGCCCGCTACTCAACGTTTTGCAGAGCAAAAGCGGGCAACGCATCAGTGCAGCTGATCACGCGCGCTCAAATCAGACCGTGCTGCACCGGGTAAGGCCACAACCAGGTTATGTCTATGCTCTGCGTGCTGCGATGTGCTCAGCATTGTTAGGTCAAAAGCTTCTTGAGTAGGTCATCCATTCCTCGTTCAGAGCCTTTTAAATGTTTGCATTACCTCTGCATCTGTTTTGTTGGTTGACCATAACCGCAGCTAAACATCGCGACTGCAAGTTGACGCTTGCTTGTCGAGAAAGACGTGCTTCGATTTCGTAAACAACCATCTTCGGCATACGTCAAAGGCGTGTAATTACTTTCGACTTTGGAAATCTTGACATCCTGAGTTGCAGAGTACCTTGACCGGATAGCTCGGTATTGCCCGGAGCAATCTTTGATATATTTGCCGTCCTTGGCCCCGGTGTTGAGTTCTAGGTAAATTTTGAAAACCGGACACCGCAGCCCCTTCTGCCAGGTGAGTTTGACAAGCAGGTTGCTGAGGAGATGTTATCCCTGGGCAGCTCTTTTGTGGTGTTGTGCCGAGTAACATGTGCTGTCAGCAACAAGATAGTACCTGCGGTTCAGAATGGCGAGAACCAAACAGACCGCTCGTAAGAGCACGGGTGGAAAAACAAATAGGCTTATCTCAGCCAAAACCTCAGCCAAAAAGAAGATAGTCAAGCCTGCTACGCGCCACACGCCAGTGAACACAGAACGTGCAAAGCGCAGAGTGAGGAAGGGCACCGTTGCACTCAGGTCTGCTGACTTACACCCTCCCTAACAGACACTTGCAAGGGCTAGTATGAAACTGAGACTCTCAGCTCTGTGACAGCGTAAAGTGTGACAGCGTCAAAATGACGTGACTGCTGTGCTGCAGAGAGATCCGGCAGTATCAGAGGTCCACTGAGTTGCTGATCAGAAAGGCACCCTTTCAGCGACTGGTTCGTGAGATCACTGAGTCTGTCAGCCCAGAGAAAAATGACAAGAGGTGGCAGGTTGCGGCTATTGCAGCCCTGCAAGAAGCAGCAGAAGCATTTCTGGTAAGCATGCATGCACATTGCTGATGGCATGAATCAATCTTGCGCTTGAGCTGCATGTCATGGTGCGCCAAGTACTGCACACGATACTAAATCTATCACCTAATGGCCTTGAGCATATCTTGAGCTTCCCTTCTCTGTGACGCAGGTTTCCATGTTGGAGGACTCCAATCTCTGTGCTATCCATGCTGGGAGGGTCACCATCATGTAAGCTATGCCTTGCCCGGTGTGCACATGTGAGGCAATACCTGCCTGAGCCACTGTCTCATGTGTGGTTATGGACTGCTTGCTGCAAGACTGAATGGTCAGACTTTTGAGTACCAGTGCTCATTCTGCAACATTGTCAATATGCAGGCCAAAGGACATGCAGCTTGCCAGACGACTGAGGGGAGAAAGAGTTGGGGTGCAAATGTGAGGGAGGTTAACACATGTCTCATCAAGGGCACACATAGGAAGCACCAGGACTTTGTATACTAGAAAAACTGCATGATATTGGCCTGTGAGCGTACCAAATGAATCAGATCACTACAGGTCTTGGAAATGAATGCATGCCATGCATTCATTTCCAAGACCTGTGTTGTCCCATACAATGCATGGGACAACACAGCACGCTTCCCTTTTGATGAATGGATAGGCAGTGGCTGCACCTTTAGTATGACTCGACATATGCTAATTGTACGCAACAGGTGGCAAAGATATATCTCAACTGACGCGCTGTCTGGCTTAGACCTTTGTGTACTAAAGACTGTCGTGTAAACTCAAGTCGACTGTGCAACACATGTGGCATTGCCACTTCACAACCGTTGCACATCGTTGTCCAAATTATGCTGGTTGTGGTTTGCAGAACAAGCTAAGATGGATCAGCCATGACAGGCCAATGTTTTAATCACCACCATGTTATTTGGCATCACTGCAACTTGCATGGTGTTCAACAGTGCGGATGATGCTGTCCTGGCTTCCATGTTTTGAGTAAAATGCTGAGGAAGCTTTCTGTACTTGAGCAGCATGCTCAAGTGCAATTTTTTGTTGCTACCAGCAAGCCCTACCGGAGGCACGCTATAAGCTAGTGTTCAAGTGTGTTGCTGCTGCACATCAAGCACTGCAAGATGCCTTGAGCAGGTCTTGTGCTTTTCCGTCTGACCTGCCAGCAATTGCAATTGTCTGGCCTGTCCTGGCTGACAAAGCAAGGTCTTCTGCTCGACATAATATACAGAAACTTGCACAATCTCACATTGCATCTTCGAGAGCTGTGCTAGCTTATACTTAAGCACGTGTCCCTTGTATGCATGGCTGCTCAAACAAACCAGTTTCTCGCAAGCATCTTGACCATCATGCCGTGGCAGCACTCAAGGGAGAGCTAGCTCTGGCTTGCGCTGCAAATGTTGGGCATGTATGCATTGTTTGCGCATGCAAGCAAGAAGGCTAGGCAGATCACCAGCAAGTCCTTTGATCACAGTCAGTCAGAGCTCTGCAGGTGGGCTTTCAATGTTATACTTACAAGACTTGAGAGGCCCTAGGCTTAAATTCCAGGAGCAGGCCTCCTAGGATGTGGACAGAAGCAGAACATGGTGAGGGGGAACATGCTCAGCAGCAGTGGATTTTGCATGGCACAACATGACCTCGCCCCACACGAATGCAGAGACATTGATGTGCAATACAAGCATCAGCTCGGTGGGCTTTTTGAAGACCACTGAGAGGCCACTGTTGGTCTGAAGAAATGTAATAAGGAGAAGCTTGATGAGCAGTGTCTAGAAACCATGTGTCATTGTAACTTGCAAGCTTGTGATGCAGAGACATGGCAGCGCAGCTGTATCTATACTGACCAGTGGACGCAATCAGGCGTGCACCTAAGCTGGACATGAGGGACCACTGTAATGCTGTATATGTTTGCAGTACCTGGTTTGTTCTGCCTGAAACAGCAACTAATGCTGAAGCAGGTGCTCTGTCAGCCCATCATCAGACTAAGCTGACCGTATGGCATATGCGTTGTCTTGACTGTGGTGTCCTGTAAACGGCGCAGAGTACAGAAGCACTGAGTAGTACTTGACTGCGGGTGCTGCATGGTTTTTCAACTCAAATTTGCCTTTGCCGAGATACTCTGACTGAAGGACATTGTCCCCTTGATGAGGCAAGCATGCACCAATCTGAACACTGAAAACAAGGCCAGCCGTGCGGCAACAACAGGAGCTGTAGTGTTGTTTCATGGTCTTTACAAGTTTGCTGGTCTCAAAAATCACCTCTCAGGGCCCTGTCTGGCCATTTGCCAGACACTGCTGGTGCTCTAGATCACCTCATCTCCATTGATTTGAGTCAAAATCAGTTGGAGGGACCAGTGCCGCTGTCTTGGCTCCAGGCAGATGGCTTTCTGTCCCATGTCTCTTTCTTGAACGTTGACAGCGTCTGGCAGGGCTCCGTGGCCTTGACAAGCTGGAGGCAACAGCTGTGCCTCAAGAAGAATTTGTGCGACACTGATGTCACTGGTCAATCATTGGCGCTTTTACCAAAGCTGGCACAAAGCCTTCCTGATACCCAACTACTATATGAAAATGATGATGATGAGGTTCAATTCTTCTCTGAAAAAGACTTTGAACAAGCTGTCAGCAGACAGTTTTTCTTCCAGGTGAAAGATGGTCTGCAATTCTCAAATAATCAGCTAGTGTCTGTCCGAGATATTTGTGCTAATCATGGCTCAAGAAAGCTTTTGCTGATTGCTTGGCTGCTGTTTGGTGCATGTTGCCTGACCGTCGTAGCTGTGTACATATGTGCACAATGTGTTTTGAAGGGTCATGACTCGGCTAAGTCCAAAGTGAAGTCACTTGTCAAGTGTCCCTGTTTCTGGGCAACAAGTGGCCAAGTGTATAGGACGTTTTCTGGTCTGGGTATGCTAGCGTTTTACCACTATGACCTAGTGACAAGCATTGTTGTACTAGGTCAAGTGTGGGGCACATGGCCAGGAGGTGTTCTGATGACCGTATTTCTTGTTCACTTTGCAACAACAGGAGCTGTAGTGTTGTTTCATGGTCTTTACAAGTTTGCTGGTCTCAAAAATCACCTCTCAGGGCCTCAATTGCTTACATTCATCCTTGGGGCAGCTGTTGTTTTCAGTCCTTTGATGATTCCCATTGTTCTGGTGCTGGATACGCTTGCTTTCGTGAGGCAAGTGCTCAAATGTGCAAAACAAATCGCAGCATTGTCTGGGTTTTGGTGGTCACGTCCAAGAAACTTGGCTGCTGTTGTGATATTTGGGTTGTTACACAGATGTCATTACTTTGGTTTGCGATGGGTAGATTTGGAAGAGTATGAAAGCATGCACAACTTGATTGCTGCAGTGTTGCAGAGTATTCCTACTGTGGTTCTAAACTCTGTACTATTCTCACTAGGAAACAAACCTAGCCACGGCGTTTTTCTTCCAAATGGACTGTTTGTGGCAGCAATTGCTGCATCATGTCTAGTAACGCTCAAATGCTTGGTAGTTGTCCTTTGGCAAGCGTTTAGATCCAGCATAAATCCAATCAGACTTGCTGTCAGCTTGATAGTTGGACAGACTTTAGCAGGCGTTGAGGACAGATCACAAGCATCTGATCAAGTTGGCAGCATTGCTTTGTTAGTGAGACAGTACGAACTGTCAGGCTCTGCACCTCTGAGTGCACCTGTCTAGCCTGAGTCTGCCAAAGTTGTAAATTTTGCAGTCATGCTACAGTAGCTTTATACGCCCTCCCGCAAACCTTCAAGCATTGATGTGTCCTCTGTGTGAAGCTAAAAGCATTGTGTCTCATCTTCTCTTGTGCTCGCACAAGGTGTGCATGAGCACTCCATGTATGTCTTTGCTCATTTGGCCAAATACGCTTGAAGCTCACCCATCAAACTACATTCCCA
>JAABUO010002253.1_pt1 | contig 23763 bp, 21 predicted proteins | sample 5559291 | NCBI WGS metagenome assembly JAABUO01 (sample SAMN10711878, study PRJNA513372) | rock metagenome | isolation source: Antarctica rocks | place: Antarctica: Victoria Land, Finger Mt sud
TAACGGGATACTAATTCTGAACTTTACGGGTAAAGTCACGTACGTCCATGCTCAAATCTTGTGTATTGTTTTCTGGTTAATAGCAAGTACCATACTGATGGCCTTGGTCATCATTACTGCAATCGAATTTCCGCAAAGTGATGCACTGATTTACTCTCAGGGATACTGGATGGCTGTCATGACTGCCATCCTCTACTTTTTAAATGCTTTGTTCACATCCATGAACTTCTTTGGCTATCTGCAAGGACTTTATGGTCCTACCTTTAAATTGAATGTAGAGCAACGTAGTGTTGTCCTTCAAAATTTGGCACTTGTGGTGTGGATTGCTGCCGGGGCTGGTGTAGTCTCCAAAACTTGCTCATTCACTTACGCAGATTCGCTTTACTTCTGCATCGTCACGGTTTTATTGATTGGTCTCGGCGACTTTGTACCGACGAATAATCTCTCTCGAGCTCTTGTGATGCCTTACGCAATGATTGGCTTGCTCTTTGTTGGTCTTGTCATTTCCTCACTTCGCCTACTAGTAATCGGATCTGCCCAACGGCTCGCATTGATGCGACAAATGGAGGAAAGGCGGCAAAAAATTTCGGGTCATCCGGAATCAGAGGAAGCCTTCAAAATGATGCGCAAAATTCAACGTGCTGCTATGAACCGCATTCGATGGCATAATCTCCTAATGAGTTCAACTATGTTTGCCATTCTTTGGCTCTTCCTTGGCGCATTTGTCTTTTGGGAGAATGAACGAGCGATCCAAGGATGGACTTACTTTGACAGTGTGTACTTTTGCTTCGTATGTCTTTTGACAATCGGCTATGGTGACTTTACTCCCGTATCTAATGCGAGCAAAGCCTTCTTTGTCGTCTGGTCACTTTTGGCTGTACCGTTGATGACCATATTCATTTCGAATTTGGGCGATACATTGATAAATTCGTGGACACAGATCTCTGGGAAGGTAGGAGACTTGTTCTTATCACCGAGCGCGCGTGAAGGTGCCCTTGACAAACGGTATCGAGATGCTGCGCCTGAGGACGCGAAGGGAGAGAAAGATAAGCGAAGTACGGACGAACGACTGCGAAATCTTTTTCAAATCATGCGAACCCTTATACTACATATTAGCGACCAGTCACCAAAGAATTATGCCTGGGAGGATTGGCAGGTCCTGTCAAGGGTGTCTGGACAACGCTTTGATTGGCTTGGAAGCGAGACGCCGATGATGCTGCTATCAGATGAGTCGCACTTTTTTCTACTGCAGTATAGTGAAGCGCTGGAAAAATTTATTGCATCGATCTTTGATGCCATGAAGAAGAGAAATGAGGGAGAAGAGGGGCCCAGTAACAACGAAGTCATCGAAGAACTGGCGAAGAATCTGGAAGCCATTAATCGAACAGAAGAAAAAGCTGAGAAAGCGAGAGATGAGGAAGAAGGGGTAGGCCATGGCGTAACTACAGGTGTTCCAAAGCACAAGCCTTGGAAAATATTCGAGAAGCTGGGGACTTAAATGTACATTAACGGATTTACGGCAATACATATGCAATGTTCTTGAGCTTTTGAATTGGCAGTGGGCATTATCTTGTGTAGATGATACGAAGGCATGAGCATCTGCTCATTAACAGTTCGATGCGAGATTTTCTCCATGTAGGTGAAAGTGGCGCAAGATACTAAATCGAACCCCATTGCTCTGCTCCTTAGTATCACACGATCGATAATTCTTCATGGATGGGAGGATGAATATCCTACCTTAATACGTTCTTGCAAATCCATAAGTGCGAACCAGTCAGCATTGAAGAAAAAAGAATTAGAGTAACATCTCCGCGTCCCAATAGGGCCAATACTGAGTCGTTTTGGATATTTGGTTACAGCCTTGAACCGTTCTGGTTGCATCCCCGAGAGGTGACAACTAGTATGTTTACATTGGAGCCACGTGCCGCTCGGCGCCTTAAGGCTGCATGCGTGACCTCATCGTGGGAAATCCAGGTTCTAATACAATTGGGTCACATCAAGACGGATGAAGAATGAACATGAAGAGACTTTAGAGAGAGGCTCGAAAAGGCTCAAAAGAGACCCTGCAAACAATACTATTTCAGTATACTCCTGGAACGTATCCGACTTACGGCCTACCGTACGAGACTTTTTGCACTCCAAGAACACGATCTCATCCTACTTCACCCCAATCAACACTCCTACCAGTCTAGAGAAGACGTCGTCAACGCGATCCAAGCTCCGCAATATACTTGCACATTACGACTTTCCATGTATCTTTTGCATTCAGGAGGTCAAACTCAACCGCGAGGACGAGGAGTATATGCAGGCTGCCGAATTGGCTGCGAACTGGAACAGCGATACAGATGGAAGCCCCCGGTATACGCTGCATTGGAACCTTGCACATGATAGATACGATGCGGGGTATGCTGGAGGGCGCATGTATGGAGTGTGCACGCTTGTTCGGAATGACATTGCTTTGAGTCGAGTTGAACGATTTGACTGGGATCTAGAAGGAAGGATACTTTGCATTCTCGTTGGGAATATCCGCGTCTTCAATATCTATGCTGTGAATGGGACGTTGAAAGCGTACAGGGATCCAGAGACTGGGCATGCAAGTGGGACGCGTTATGACTGGAAACTGCGCTTCACCGAGCTTCTAGCGGAGGAGGTGTGTCGGAGTCCGTGTATTTTGGCCGGGGATTTCAATGTCACGCGATACCCCATCGATGCAACGCAGCCCCTTCGACAAGGCAGGAATGCCCTCGCTCGTGCCTTCTTCAATGAGCATTTTGTCTCGAAGTTGGAGCTATGTGACACCTTTCGTCACCTGCATCCTGAGAGCAGAGAGTACTCCTGGCATAAACCGAGTGCGGCGCACCTCTCTGACTCTTCACGTGTGGATATGATCTTTTTGAGCCGCGAATTGCAGAAGAAGGTCGTAAATGCAGGCATTCGTCAAAAGAAAGAAGATTTATGGGGAAGTGGAGATCATACGCCAATATTTATGGGATTGGAAGCATCAGCATTCCGATGCGACATGTGAGAACGTTTCTTAGGCCTTGCCTTTCAGCAGCTCGTCAACAGTTGAAAAAGACGATTGTAACCAAAGCAAAGAGGTTGAAAGCAAAAGACTCCTCCATCAATTTGCATTGCCGTCGGATCGAGAGAGTTCTTTGAAGCTGAAGTCGAACAGTCTTAGACACGCCGTGTTGGTCACCATGAGAGTAAAGGCATGCTCCAATGCAATCATTCGTTTGAGACCAAGGGGAGATCATATTGTGTAAATAACCTAAGAATATCTCAAACAAAGAAGAGAGTCCCGAGAACAGTTTTGCTGTATGTGTCACGCGCATTGAGCAATAGGTCCAAGATCGCGCTGACCAAACTTTGTCCTTGTCATGGCACGCTTCACGGCACGGGTGAGTCAATGCGTCTACTCCTGCTTCGCTAATGCAAGACCCTGACGGCGCCGGTAGTGGCCTTCACAGCAGCAATCCTGATGCTAGCCTACACCAAAACTTCCATTGGGGCTGCCAGGAGAGAAGTGCGCCAGCAGAGGAGACAAGCACAGATGCATGAACGCGCCACGAAAGAGACTTGAACGTGCCCGTGGGACACTATCAGCATTCAACAACGGCAAACAGGAGTCAGTCAAGATTCGTACGATACTCTATGGTAGCGTGGAGTACGCCGCTCATGCACTGATGCTGCTCCGCGTCGACCATGACTCGAGTTCGATTTTACGTGTACGTATCATGTGACTAGGACGTTCGCTTGACGACGTGCATGTCGCGTGTGTCCACAAGAGCAGCGGCTAATGCCACGCTCGACCAGCCAGAGGACAAATGGCTCTCGCTCATTTCCTCAAGCTCGACGGCACGACCTGAGCCCGCCAGCTACTCCGTGTGGATGCTGGGCGATGCGACGGAAGGAACGCTGCAGGAGCCTATTGGGCGCTGTGGATTAACGTACAAGTACCTCGATATCCTGTCCGAGGACAAAGAGGAGGTTGCAGCACGGTTGCACCTGTGGAACCTTTGTCAGTCTGGTTTGGAATGGAAGGAGACGCTATCCGCTCGTGAATGCGATACGGTTGTGATCCTACTCGATTGGCGCTCTCCCTCTACATTCGCACAGCAACTGCATCAGTGGATGCAGTTCAGTCGACAGGTCATCCATCCTAAACTTGGGAGGGAAAGGAGCTTGGAGAGGAGGTTGAGAGGTGGATCCGATGTGGACGATGTATTGCTTCCTCTTGGGCCTGGGGAGTTCGACCTGCCAATTCCAGTGCGCGTTGTCATTCTTGTGCAGAATGCCGGGTATATGGATGTGTTGCAACGCGAGGGCGGATGGAATGAGGAGCTGTTTGATTATGTGCAGCAGTATTTGCGCACGGTAGCCTTGAAGGTCGGTGCCTCCGTATTCTACACACATGCAGACACGGACGTGCAGCGACTGCTGTGTCAGACACTCGGCATGGACAAGTCCTCGGAGCCACAGATTGTGGACCGGCAAAAGGTGTGTGTGCCGGCAGGGTGGGATTCCTGGAAGAAGATCACGCTACTGCGGGAGAAGTTTCACGTGCAAGGAGTCTCTGAGGGATGGACCTCCGACCCAGCAAGCATGGTGCACCTGTATGAAAAGACGCTCAGGGGGCCTTCGCTCCCCACCTTTCCCATGGATGACACCGTCGTCGCTATGCCGATGCAGGAATTCCTAAAGGCACAGGCAGAGGTGCTGGCGTCGTTGGACGAGCCCCCGCAGCAGTCTCCGCGACATGCGCAGATGGAGCGGCTGACTGGGCCGGTGGATGTGAATGTTGGTGGCATTCGACTTGACGCGGAGGGCCTGAACACCAAGCTGGCGCAGATGACGCGCGAGGATACACCAGAGGTGGAGGCGTCGGTGGAGCAGCCCATGGAGCCCGCAGACACGAGCCAGGAAGATGTGATGGCGGCCTTCTTTCAGCGACTGCTGGACAAGAAGGGTTCGAGATGACGCGTTTCTATACTGGTTGCATCATGATGGTTGGTGTAGAGTGTAGATAGGAGCATGATAATACATAGAGGACATGAGAGTCCAACAACCCTCCAACCAGATCAAACTCACCAACGTGAGCATCGTGCGGCTGAAGAGCCATGGCCTGCATTTCCAGCTCGCCGCCTACAAAAACAAGATCCTCGAGTATCGGAGCGGAGTGGAGACGGATCTGGATGAAGTCCTACAGATCCACAACGTCTTCACCAACGTCTCCAAGGGACAGGTATCCCCCGACGATGCTCTGCGCAAGGCCTTTGGGAGCAAAAGCAAGGACGAGATCATTCTGGAGATCCTGCGAAAGGGAGAAGTGCAGGTGAGCGAGGGCGAGCGCAAGGACGAGCAGGCCCGCTTGCACACCGAGATCCTGGACATCGTCAGTCAGAAAATAGTCAATCCGGCCACCAAGCGTCCCTACACCGTCTCCATCCTGCAGAAAGCGCTCGCGGACTTGAACTTCAATCCGACGCTGAGCAAGAGCGCAAAGGCGCAGGCGCTGGAGGGGATCAAGCTGTTGGTCTCGGATGCGCGCTTTCCGGCGGCGCGAGCACGCATGCGTGTGCATATTACCTCGACGAAGCGCGCACGACAGGTGCTGCATGAGCGGTTGCAGATCGAAGAGGAGGAGGTTGGACCTGTGTGGGAGTGCTGGGCGATGATTGAACCGGGGCAGTATCGGTATGTCACGGAGGTCGTGGGGGAGGAGGGCAAGGGACGGGGGACCGTGGAGGTGCTTGATATGGCTGTTGTGCATGAAGGTGATGAGCATTTCTGATCTGAATACAGCCAGTCACTCTGCGGGGACAGCCCTGTGTGGATGGACCACTCTGCGGAGACGCCCTGAGTAGGTCATGGATGGATTGTTTGCATGAAAGAATCTGTGCATGATGTGTGGATGGTGGATGTCGTAGTCATATGTACATGGACCTGGTAAGCACGGCGACACTCTCGACGTGCGCCGTCTGCGGAAAGAGATCAAACGGCGTCACCCTCTCAATTCGCCACCCCCCTTGCGTCTCCATGTAGGCCAGGTCGCGGGCCTGCGAGCGGACATTGCACGAGACGTAGACAATTTTGCGCGGGCGGAAGTGCAGGAGCTGCTGGAGGAAGGGTTCGCTGCATCCCTTGCGCGGCGGATCAATAATCACCGAGCTGTCGTCTCCGCCACAGGGCAGATCGCCAAAGATGTCCCCTGCGTCGCCCACCGTGAAGCGCAAGTTCGTGCATGCATTTGCCTTGGCATTCCGCTCTGCAAAGGTGACGCTCTCTTGCGAGATCTCAACCCCGTAGACGTGCGTGAAGAGGGGGGCACAGGCGACGCTGAACAGCCCTGAGCCGCAGTATGCGTCCACGAGGTTGGGTGTTGGCGGGTGCAGACAGGCGCGGATGTGCTCGACCAAGCGCGGGAGCACGGAGGAGTTGTTTTGAAAGAAGGAGCCGGCCGGGAAGTGGAAGGTGAGGTTGTTGATCTCCTCGCGCACGATGGCTTTGCTGTCCGTGATGCACTCCTTCTCCCCCTGCGTCGTCGACTCGCGAAGCAGCAGGGTGGCGCCGCGCTTGAAGCTCTCGAGACGCTGCGCCACCCGCTTCCGCTCCTCTGTCAGACCAAGGTTCAGCGCCGGCGTGGCAATCGGGCATTCCTCGATGTCCATCGTGCGACGCCGGCCCTTCTCCTGGAACCCGATAGCGGGCAGCGTCCGCTCCTGGACCCTGCGGGGGAGGTCAAAGTGGGGTGTGATCTTGGTGCGGTAGGCGTAGGTGGCGGGACTGCGGACGGTCTCTTCGGGTGCCGGCTTGTCGCGCAGGACGGAGAGCGCATCCACGACCACGCTGCGCTTGAAGAGCAGCTGCGCGGGGTAGGGCATGTGCTGCAGCTGGCACCCCGAGCACCGGCCAAAGTACTTGCAGGCGGCCGCCATGCGCGACGGGCTGGGCTGCGTGACGTGCAGCAGGTCGGCCAGGGAGTAGGAGCCCATGTGGCGGTAGACCCGGCACGCCACCACCTCCTCGGGCAGCGTGAAGGGGACGACGACCACTGCGCCGCTGCCCTGCACTCTGCCCAGCCCGTCGCCATTGGAGGCCAGCTGATGGATCCGGGCCACCACCTCTCCCTCTCCCTCTTCCACCACCCCGGTGCCTTCGTTCCCTGCATTGCCGCCCTCCATCCTCGCCACCTCGCGCACCATCGGATCCTCCGCCTGCCCCGCCCTCTTGTCGCGCTTCCTTTTCAACCCCTTCATTCTGCCCCAGCTGGTCGTGATCGTGATCGGGGCAACGCGCATGGCCAAGCAACTCGAGCGCAAGCTGGTGATTGTGGGCGACGGCGGCTGCGGCAAGACATGTCTGCTGACCGTCTACGCGCACGGCGAGTTCCCTGCGCGCTACGTGCCCACCGTGTTTGAGAACTACGTCAAGAGCACGCGCGTGGGGGGGCGGGCGCTGCAGCTGGCCCTGTGGGACACGGCGGGGCAGGAGGAGTACGACCGGCTGCGGCCCCTCTCCTACCCCGAGAGCGACGTTGTGCTGGTCTGCTTCGCCATCGACATGCAGACCTCGCTGGCGGCCGTGGAGGAGAAGTGGATGCCGGAGGTCGCGCACTTTTGCCCGCGCACGCCGCGCCTGCTGGTGGGCTGCAAGCGCGACCTGCGCGACCATCCGCGCGCCCGCGAGATCCTGCAGAGCCAGGGACTGGACACGGTGGGGTGGCAGCAGGCGCAGCTGGTGGCCAAGCGCACACGCGCCAGCGGGTATCAGGAGTGCAGCGCGCGCACGGGCGAGGGCGTGGAGGAGGTGTTTGCGGCAGCCATTGCTCTAGCCTGTAGACCGCCCCGGCGGTGTATCATCCTGTGACTTCCTCCTTGCTGGCTCCGCATGGTAGAACTCCTTCCACAGCGTGCTCACGCTCTCAAACTCGCGCCCCACCGCACCAACGCCCTCCAGCGAGCGGTTGAGGGCGTTGAGGTTCTGCAGCACGCTCTCCATGCTGCCCGCAATCTCGCGCACCAGCCCGTCGCGGCGTCGCTCGAATTCTGTCTGCTCCATGGTGGTGGCGGGGATGGGGATGGACGCGACCCAGCAGGCCATCCTGGCCGAGTACGAGCAGCTGCTGCACAACCTGCGCGCACTGGACGCGAGCATTGCTGGACTGGCGCGACTGCCCAGCCACGAGATCCTGGACGGCTTGCGCAGCGTGGAGAAGAAGGCGGGCCTGGTGTTTACCCTGATGAAGGCGTCCGTCTACGCGCTCCTGATGCAGCAGCAGGAGGACGAGGAGGTCAGGTAGTAGGAGTACATGAGAAGGAACGTCAAGAGACAGGAGAGGGAGAGAGAGAGGGAGGCATTAAGAAAAGAAAACACGTCGCGCGTCCACCAGCCGCCGTCCGCGCGCCCGAGCCAGGTCGTCCGGCCGCTGCTGGGTCTGCAGGGCGTGGAGGAAGGCCTTGACCACGTTCATGCCATTGCGACTGCCGCGCACTTTGGCGCTCAGGTCGGCCAGCCCGGCACAGCGACAGACCTCGTAGAGAAAGTGGTTTGTGCGCACGCCAAAGCCAGGCGGGCGCGGGCGCAGCGCCAGATCCACCCCGTGCGCGTGCACCTCCACGGCATGGAAGATGGTGCGGCCCTCGTGTCGCGGCACCACGACCATCTGCTTCGCTGCCTGTCGCAGCGCCTTGCTACTCGCCGTCCCCGCCTCCTCGTGCTTCCCCTGCCCGATCCCCACCAGCCCAGCCCCGTTTCCGCACACGGCCAGGGCGTAGATGGAGGGGATCTTGCCTTTCGGCGTCTGGTTGACGACGCGCTTGCTGATCAGCGTGCGTGTGAGCAGCCGTCGAAGGTCCACTCCGTCCGGCGCAGCCACCTGGGTCTGGCCTTCGTTCGGGTCCAGAGGGATGGGCTGGTGGTGCTCGTCGCCCATGGGCCACCAGGCATGGTCCAGGACGGGGTCCAGGACGGAGAGGTCGTCCGGGTAGGGCAGGGCAAAGGGCGCGCGCTTGGGCCGTCGCTGGGCCCATTCCTCGGCGCGGATCCCTCTCTCGCCCTGCTGCAGTGCGTCCAGCTGCTGCTTGGTGAAGTGGCGTCGTCCGGCCACCCGCAGCCGTGGGCGTCGCCATAGGTGCATCCTCAACGTCACAGGAAGGAACGAATAGTCTATTATGTACACCGATATGCAGAGATGAAGAGGCGACAGAGGCGACGTAGAGGCGAGGTAGAGATGGTCAGGAGGGTGGGTCCTGGTCAGCATCATCGGGCGGGCCCGGGTCAGACCGGAGACGCTGCTTGGCCACCCAGCGGCGCAGATGCGGCGTGTGTGGTGTGGGGGGGTGCGGCAGCTTGATGCTCCGGTGCGCCGTCAGCCCCTTTGTCTTGTGCGGGGCGGGCGAGTCCAGGCCCTCGGCAGACAGGCCGCCCACGGCACACAGCTGGCGCATGGCCTCCTTGGCAAACCCATCCACGGTGAAGCGCCCGAGGGAGGCCAGGTGGGTCAGCTTGCGCCAGATGCACAGGCCCTCGTCCACCCGGCCGTGCTTGGCATACATCCGCAGCATGGAGGTCAGAATCGGCTGCGAGGGCTCAAACTTGCGCTCGCAGGCCCGCAGGTACATCTCGGCATGGTCCACCCGCCCGAACTTGACCGACCCGTTGATCAGCGTGCCGTAGAGCATGAGGTTGAGCGGGATCGTCTGCCGCACCCGCTTGGCGTTCATCACCTGCACCACCCTGCGAAACTCGGCGTAGTTGCCGGAGGCAGTGGCCAGGCTGAGGAGGGCCGAGAGGGTGTACGCATCCGGCATCACGCGCGCCTCCAGCATGCCGACAAACGCCAGCCGCGCCAGCACGTTGTTGCGGAAGAGGGTGAAGCGGCGGATGAGGATGTTGAAGGTGGTTGCGTCGGGGGTGGCCGTGGAGCGCAGCAGGAGGGCAGCCACGTCTCCGATCAGTCCCCGCCGGAATACAGCCATCAGCTGCTTGAGCTCTTTGTTCATCCGCGCTGCATTCCCTCTCGCTCGAGCCTGCGTCTCCTCCCCTTCTTCCTCGCCCCCGCCCTCCCACTGCATCATGCGCTCCATGCCCTGGTTGAAGTCCCTCTCCGCCTGTCGAATCTCTGCCTCCGTGCACGCCCCAGGCCTGCCCTGCCGCCCGTGCCCGTCGTAGGCCAGGCCAAGGCGGGCCAGTGCGCGGCTGGTGCGGTAGTCGACCCCGTCGTGGTACTTCTCCCACCTGGCATGGTACTCCATCATGGCCCTTCCCAGCTTCCACACGGCCGCCACCCTCTCCCCGCTCTGCCCGCCCGTCGCGCACCGCTTCTGGAGCACTTGCCAGCATGTGCAGCGCAGTCTGACAGGCCATCTTCGCATTGCCCACTTCGATGCCGATGCCTCATGGGTGCGGTGTCGTGATCAGGCCCATGTACACGCTCCTGCTGGCCGCCGAGATGGAGGGTGAGTATGAGCACCCGGAGCTAATGCACAGGCGTGTCGCAGCTGCAGCCCGTGGACTCAAAGGAGCAGCCCAAGTTCTACGTCTTCCGGGTGCAGTGCACGAGCTGCTGGGAGGTCCACGACAAGGCCATTGGCATGAGCAGATGGGACAAAGTGGCGCTGCCAAGGAGCAGGGGCGAAGCCAACTTTGTCTGGCGGTGCAAGCAGTGCAAGCGGGACTCGTCGGCGTCCATCGTCACGCAGACCATTGTGCCGTATGCCGGCGAGGGGGAGCACGGGCTGCTCTCCATCGACTGCCGCGGACTGCAGCTCCTTGAGTTCTTCCCAGAGGTGCGGCAATGGATGCGAGAGTGGCTAATGGACCAGGATGGATGGGCTTGTTTTGGGGAATCGACGCAGACGCCGTTCAGCGTGGACCTGTCGGATGGAGAATGGTTTGATTATGATGAAAAGGCAGCGGCCGAAGTGTCCATCTCGGAGCTCAAGTGGTCCATTCGACGCCAGTGATGGTGATATGTATATAGGCAGTAAGATATGTATATGTGCGTGTGCGTGCTACTTCTTGAGATAGGCATGCAAGGGCTCCACTCTGCTGCGGCGGCTGAGCCCCACGCGAAGCATGTTCTTGCCCAGTCGGAGCGGGCTGTGACTGGAGGGTGTCGTGGTCTGCACCACCGTCTCCGAAGCGATGGGGATAGGGACGGGCTTGTCGGGGACGTCACTTGGTGGAGTGGCGTAGGGGACGGATGGGTCCGCGCCCTCAACGTCTTCACGGGGCTGGTCGTCATGGGGGTGCATCTGTTTTTCCTTCTCTGTGCTGGTGGCTCTCGGTGGAGTGCATGTGCCAAGGTCCAAGGGCGCACTCTCATCAACAACAGTCTTTGCCCTCCTCTCCTTCTGTTTCTTCTCCTTCTTCTTCTCCGTGTTTGTAGTCGTGTTCTTCGCCTCCGTCAAGGGTAGGCGCCCCTCCTCCATCCCACCAGCCCCGCTGTCCACATCGCCCTCTGTATGGCGCCGCTTGCTCGCTCCTTCCCTACGACGCCTTCTCTCCTTCGCCATCTCAGCCGGCGATCCCGGCGGCGTCGCTTCCGCCTCCGAGTCGCCAATCTCCGACAGCGTCATCTGGGACTCGTGGCGTGGAGTCGCGAATCAGATGGGATGAGCAGCGATGAGCAATGAGTACTACGACCTCGACGCCATCCTGGCCGACCACCAAAAGACCCCGGCGCACTTCCTCGTAGACGCAAAGGGATTGGGCGTGTTAGCGGGGAGCCAGGAGGACCGCGACGCGACGAATGACTTGGAGGCAGGCGCCAAGCTGGATCTTCCCCTCTGGCTAGGCGAGATGCTGGCCAGCTTTGCGTACGTGGAGATGAACATGCCGCCCGCCTTCTCCACACGCGTCAAGAACGCGCTCAAGGCAGATGCAAAGAGCGTCAACGTGCGCGCCCTCAACACCAGCTTCTATCGCTTTGCCGCCCGCGTGACGGAGCTGTTTGGCGACGAGGAGCTCTCGGCCCTGCTGATTGGGACGCTGAGGGAGCGAGGACGCGCGGTGGCGGATCAGGCAAATAATCCGCGGTCGGTTGGGGACGGCGCCGACTTTCTGCGTGGATTGGACGACACGGAGCGCAGACGTGAGTCGCTCCTCCTGTTGGTCTAATCAAGTCTTTCGTGCGGCCCATGAGTCGGCCAAAGCGACAAAGGCATGGACGTCACAATAGCTGCATATGCACCTCACAGTGCAACAGATATACTATAATCTACATGAGCATGTTGGAGGATCGACCACCGGCATTATGCAGGACGGAGACGTCCCGTCGTATCCTGCTGTCGGAGTCCATGGAGAAGGTCTCGGCTGCCCATTCATACCACACCCTCCTCCCATCCGTCTCACGCCAGAAGGTCAGGTCGATTTCAGAGTCGTCAGAGAGATGCATTGGGTGCTACGTTAGTCATGCCATCACCAAGCCCACCTTAAAAGGGAAGAAGATTGGAAACCATGATATCATATCCGGGCTCTTCTCGTCCATGCTATCTGGATTGGTGGAGAGCTCCACGTCGCCAAACAGCACCGCCTCAAAGTACCCGGCAACGCCATGCATGACGCCCCGGTGCGGGACCTTGAAGGTGCGCTTACTCCGTCGCACATTATGCATGTTGTCGTCGCGGGTGCGAAGGCACGGATGCCGGAATTCCCACATTTTTGGCCGCTGCGCCAGCGAGAGGTTGTCGAATGCTTGCAGCAGGACCACAAAGGGCGTCTCAAAGAGCGCTTGGTCCTCGCGCCCGCAGATGTCCACGTAGAGTTTGGAGGACATCACCGGGGTGAGGTAGTTGGAGTAGCTCTCGGGAATCATGATGCCGCCCTTGGGATTCAGGACGCGTTGCACCCCGTCACAGCATTCCGGCGAGAGTTCATTGTCGGCGAAGCTCCCAAGTAACTCGCTCACAAGAATATCAACATACTTCTTGGGCTGCCAATGGCGCATATCCCCCTTTGCAACCGTCACCATGTTTCCCCACTCTTCGCGGTTGCGTCGCAAAAGGTGAACGTATGCATTGGGATTCTTCTCCAGTGCGTAGATGAAGAGCTGCTTCTTGGTTTCTTCGCCAGCTCGGAGTGCACAGGCCACCAACGGGCCTCGACCGGCACCGACAACTGCTAGCGTAATATTTTTCTCACTACGTGCTTCCATAGCTTTGGTCATGGCCAGCTCGTACTGCTTGTACTTGACTGGGTCTTCCTCAAACACTTCGTAGGTAACACTCTCCAAATTGTCCGTCAAGGGCTGCAGTGGCGATTGTAGGTAGTCTTGGTATCCATTGCCAAACTTCTCTGTAGCCCCGGGCCCTGGGACTCTTGATTGCAGGTGCCGGATGTAGGCATGGAAGGAGGGCGGCCCGCCCGTGCAATTCACGTTCCTCGTCTCCTGCAACATGACAACCGGCTTTTGTTTCATAAAGTGTAGGAAGAAGGCTTGCTGCGCTTTGTAAAGCACTGGCCAGTCCTTTGAATTGCGGGTGAAGGTGTGAGCAGAGAGGACGAGCAGACGAACCGGCTCTGCAAACCACCGCGAGCTGCACACCTCGCCTGCCAAAAGTGTGGGAACTCCTAAAGCAACAGAGAGGCGCGGGTGATTGCCACACATGCTACGAATCACGTTCCAAACCTCCCACGTCGACAGAGCGTCGCCGGAGAAGACCTTCTTTGACCCATCCGGGCTATCCTCGGCCAGGGGAAGTCGAATGGAAATCTGTACATACGAAGAGATGGAAAGAGCCGCATTGATCGCTTGGGCGAATTGAGCGAGGTTGTTTCGCCGTCGAGGACCCGTCACAATGACTCCCGCAATGCCACAGAACGACGCATACGATATCTCTTGAGCCAACACTTGAGTGAAGACTCGTGCAGAGAGCAGGTCGGCTGTGTCCAGATCCAGCCAGGCAGAGGTACATGCAATCATTTGGGTTGTCATTCCACCGGCCTGCACAATCACCTCATGATCCAGGATTGTGCCCACATCCGTCGACCCAGAACTGAGCAGCAGGGCAATGCGAGACTTGTAGGCTTCATTCGTGATTTGGCAGGCTGCATACTCGTATCCCTCGTTCAGGCTCCTCTCGACCCCGTCCATGGAAAAGACATGCTCAGCACAAAAGTACCCCATTGGAGGCCGCTCTCCATCGCCTGCCCCGAGGCCATTGGCGCTGGTGCTCGTTGCGGTGGCATTGCTTGCGTGCGAGTCTCTTGTCTTGCTGACTACGACGCTCTGCTCTTCCTGTTCCGTCATGGCTATCTCTTCTCTCCCAACCTCGCATGATCCCTGCCACCTCACCACCAAACGACCCCGCGAATAGAATGATGCCAGAGATGGGATGGACTTCTCTTACGCAATAGAGCTTACATCTGACGCGTCTCGTGTCCCTGGCCTGTCGACGCTAACGAGGTTATGGCTGCTACATGCGCGGCAGTAGTGAGTGGGACACGTGTCTAAAACTACACTCTCGACCGTTGAGTGTGACTGCGTACAGGTAGTCCTCGTTTCGTCCTTCCTTTGTAATCTCTGTCCTCCTAACGCATCCTGAACGTGGCTTTCATGAACATATCACATAGCAACCAGAAGCTCATGAGCTCGGGACCGCAACTGTAAATGGCTTCAAGCTCGGTAGGGATTCCTAGAGGCTGGCTAATGCTTAGTGGAGGCAGTTCACCTTCTTCGAGTCGGCGAGGGTGCCTTTGCCGGGAGATGACTCGGCACTCACCAGCCCAGACATTACCTCTCTATGCACGGGATCGGGTAGCATCTTCATTGGGACAGGGGATGGACGTGTCAATGTGGTGTCCAAGGCACTACGGACTGTGCAGTCATTCCAAGCGTATGAGGAAACGGGCCGGGTTACATTCATGAAGCAGCCGAAAGGAACCTCCATGCTTGTGACTTTGTGCGAGGATGCTCCTCAAGAACCAATGTTGAAGGTGTGGGCTTTAGATAAGTTGGACAAGCATACGTCAACGCCGGCTCTACAGTGTACAGTGAATATTCACAATGGCAAGAAGCAATTTCCAGTGTCTGCATTCGTCACTGTGAAGTACCTGGAGGAAGTGGCCATCGGCTTTGCCAACGGTGCCGTCGTCCTCGTCCGCGGCGACCTGATCCATGACAGAGGGACCAAGCAAAAGCTCGTCTTCGAGTCCGAGGAGCCCATCACAGGACTGGCATTCTCAGAGAATAAGAAGAATACTACATTGTTTGTTGCAACCACTGGCCGAATACTCACTTATGTCGTAGCTGGAAAGAGTCAAGGCCAGCCGGCGCGTGTCCTGGAATCAACAGGTTGCGCATTGGGGTGCATGATGATGAAGGATTCCACGGCTAATGTCGTGGTGGTCAGAGAAGACGCCATTTATATATATGAGCCCAATGGTCGGGGCCCATGCTATGCATTTGAGGGCAAAAAGAACCTGCTCCACCTTCATGAAAATTATGTCTGTCTCGTACTACCTACAGGTGCTCAGAATGACTTTTCCATGTCGGATAACATGAAGCGACTTAGTTTGGGGGGGACGGATACCGTATCAACAACGCGATTCATCATACTTGACACGAACAATATGTTTCTCGCATATAGCGGAGCATTTACTTCCGACATACGCGCGGTCTTTTCCCAGTGGGGTGACCTATATGTTTTGACACGGAAGGGAGCTCTATACCGACATCGTGAGAAGGATATGACACAGAAGCTGGATATTCTCTTTCAAAGGAATCTTTATGTGCTCGCCATTACGCTTGGAGAGAGTGCTGGCTTTGACAGGGGGAGAATGAATTCAATATACAAGAGATATGGTGACCATCTCTACCATCAGGGGGATACGGACGGTGCCATGCAACAGTATATCAGAGCAGTAAACGAGATTGAGCCGTCACAGGTCATCCGCAAGTACTTGGATGCTCAGCTTCTCCACAATCTCATTGAGTACTTGGAAGAACTCGACAGACTCGGCAAGGCAAATCCAGACCACTCGACGTTGCTGCTGAGCTGCTACACCAAAATGAAAGATGAAGACAAGCTGAAGAGCTTTATAGAATCTCGAGCAATGCTTGACCTCAATCTCGAGACTGCGATTCCGCTATGTAGACAAGGAGGCTACTTCTCCGAAGCAGTGGAGCTGGCCAAGCGTCATGGAGAAACGGCCATCGTGCTTGAGATCTTGGTCGAAGATTTACAGCAATGCGGTAATGCATTGAGGTATGTTCGCCATCTGCCTGCAAGTCAAGTACTGGAGCAATTGCACAAGTATGGGGGAGATTTTATGCAAGAGATAGCAGACGAGACCACTTCCCTCCTGATCGACTTGTTTATGGGTACCTACTCAGCCATACAAGCCGCCACTGTTCCTACAATAAAAGAAAACAACCTGTCTGTTGCAAACTCACTCCTTCACAATTACGCATCCTACCTACCCTACATGAAGTCATCTACTCCGCCCGACTCCAAAGATCCCTCAACCTCAAGTACTAATAACACCATCAAGCCATCAAACCCAGTAGCACCTACTGCTGCAACCTACGAAGTTCCAAATCCGCACGACGTCTTCTCTATTTTTGTGGGCCACCCGCTGCAGTTCATTAGATTTCTCGAAGCATGCCTTCAATCCCAACGTCTGCCTAATCCAAAGTACAACATCAAAGATCTTTCAAGCACGCTTTTCGAGCTCTACTTGGAGGAAGCTAATCGCGCTGAGGATGATGACGAAAAGCGCGTGTGGCGCAAGAAGGCAAAGATGATGGTCGATGATGAGGACGAGCAAGTGGATTCGCAGCTAGCATTGCTCGTGTCCCATTTGAAGGCTTTCGAAGAAGGGAAAAAGGTGATTCGTGAGAAAGGGGGCTTGAAACTCGATAATTTCCGGGCCGCTGCTGCTGCTGGCGATACTGCAGGACTCATTGAAGCGGTGCGACGGTATGGGCCCACGGAGCCGGAAGTCTATCCCATGGCGCTCTCCTACTTTACACAGAGTCCAAAGGTACTGCGAGAGACACGTACAGAGTTTATGGAAGTGTTGGAGAGGATTCAAGAGAATAACCTGATGGCCCCCTTGGAAGTGATTCAGTCCCTGAGCTCGAATGCTGTGGCCACGATGGGGATGGTCAAACCTTATTTAAGCCATACGATAGAATACGAGCGGAAGGATATCGAAAAGGCAGGATTGCTCTTGGCTTTGCTAATATCAGAGTCGAAAGCTCATCGACAGCTACCATCAGGAAGTCACCGCAAAACAAGACGAGATTCAAAAGCTAGAAACAAAGTAAGGTTGATCGATATAGCGCTAAAGTGTAGTCCAACATTGTTACAGCCGACTCGATGTTCGTTTTGCGGCGGCAATTTGGATTTACCAATTGTGCACTTCTTGTGCAAGCACTCCTATCATCAAAGATGTTTGAATGAGGTAGACGGCAATTTTGAGTGTCCCATTTGTGAGAGTAACAATCAAGCCATCAGAGCCATCCGTGATCGGCAAGAGGAGATGGCGAGTCGTCATGATACCTTCAAGTCTTTGCTGGCGGAGTCTGATGACAAGTTCAAGCTCATATCTGATCTGTTCGGAAGGGGCATTATGGATGTACATAGCGGGGATGAGCTTCAGAGATAGGCAATGCATCTCGACTGGTGAATCTCCTATCCTTTTCGTTTTCTGGTCGAAGTTTTGGGTTTCCTGCTCCTGGTAATTGGAACCAATGCCGGAATGCTCTCCTGATCCAATTCATCAAACCCCTGCCAGCTCTCAACCTCTGCACTTTCTGAGTCATCTGAGTCATCTGCTGAGGCATCATTAGCAGGACTAGAATCCTCCTTCGCTCGTATCAGAGGTGACTCAAACACTGCCAATACTTGTGGATCCCGTAGTATCTCGTCTTGGATTTGTTGACGCATCTCTTTCCTACGTGTCCCCTTAGCTAGCGTCTCGAAAGGTCGCATGAGTGCTCCCATCGGAGCTGTCCCCCACTCCTCTGATGGAATCACCCTACGGAGTTCCTCTAGATAGATATCCATGAGATGAAAGCGAATTCCGTCAGATACGTTGGCATCGGTAGGACTGGGGTTAACAGTGCATGTAATGACTCCTACTTGAGCGGCCACTGGGAGAGCACAGTGACGTATCCCTCCACCACCTTGGACTCCCACCCCGAACCAAGCAGCAGCTTGAACCCTGCCTCGACAAATCTTCGAAGGAGAAGGAGGAATTTGTCGATTCGTAGAGAATCGATGCGTCCCCATTCTCGACACATGATGGACCAGAATGCAGCAAGGAATTGAATAGCATGCTTCTTGTCAACGACTGCCACCAAACTGGCCATGTCGTTTGCAAGCCGTTGCTGCGCTCGCGGCCGGTCGCTCATCCACATGCAGTAGAACAAACCCTTCCATACCTTCAAGAGTTCCAGTTCTGAAAAAGAGCGCTGGGCGCCGAGGTACGTGCGGACTCCCTCCATGGCGGCGTCTCTGGTGGGCCGGTCTGGGGGTTAGCTGGCCACAACCCTACTCCTACCATTTGCTGCCAGTGTCTTCACGAACTTGCTCTCCGCCTGTGACTGGCTTTTGGGCATTCTCCTTTGTCCAACCCTTCTTTCTTTCTTCTTCCGTCGTCCCTGGATTCGTGCGGGGAACGCGGTGTTTACCAACAGCACTCGGGACTCGCCGGCGCCATGAAGGGCAACATCGACGAGCCCATTGACCTCGATGACTCGCCGCAGGACAGGGGACGCGCTCTCTCCTCTGATGGCGTGGAGTTCCGCTCTGATCTGCCCTGTCTGAATGTGGGGACATGGCTTCCACAGGACGGTGCAAGAGTAGCTCCCAAGACGTACACGCTTACGAATGAGGACCCGATTATTCTATCCAGCCCTTTGGCTACCATGACGGGAAAACGCGCCGCCGCTTTCCACGCGTACGCTGCCAACGTCTTGAGCGAGCGTATTGCTCAACACCCTTCCGCCGTCGAGATCAGGGGAACCATAGACGCATTGAATGAACTAGCTGCAAACGCGATGTCTGCTTCACAACATTCGTCTACCTCCGTTGAGCCCAATCAACCCAACCCTCGGCCGAAAAAGAAACGAAAGCTCACAGCGGATGAAGACGGGAGCGTCAATGCAGCCCAAGATGCGGCGAAGATGGAGAGAGTACAGGCCAAGCAACGTAAGGATGCAGAAAAAGAGCAGAGACGGCTCGAAAAGGAAGCAAAAATGGCGCAAAGAGCTCGTGACAGAGACCTGGAAGTCATCAACCGACTCAAGCTGTCCAGAAAAGACAGCGTCAAAGAGATGAAGGTCGACATGGACGTGGCACTCTATAATACGTCTCTAGGAGAACTTACAAGAGAGTGTTTGGCTGGTCTGGAGTCTTCGGCCGTAGCGTGGTCAAGTGGTTTTGGCAATCTCATTAAATGGCAGCGCTTCATCACGGCTACCTATGACGAGAACCTCGGGCGGTTCGTTCCCACTTCACCGAAGCACTCTCCCGAGCAGCATATCCTCATCTACTATAAAGCAAATGAATTAGTCGATTTATTATCACCAGACGCACAAAAGCTTGAAGACGCCTTGAGAACAGTTGTGGTTGTCCATAGCAGCTGCCGGCCTATTTTGTTGATTGAAGGCATGCACGCACTCTTTCGCAAAATGCAAAACCGGCGGAACCGGGTCTTTGCTGCGGCAGTTCGTGGCGAGGATGCAAATGGAGTCCCTGCAGACGAGAAGATCGACATCGACACATTTGAACAAATCATGCTCAATCTCCAAATCAACCACAGATGCCTTATTATCCACACTACGACTGCTCACGACAGTGCCGCGATGATTGCCACCCTTACACAAGACTTATCTACGATTCCATACAAGAAGGCAAGACGGATTGTCGACACCTCCTTCTGCACCGAAGTGGGCCAAGTCAGGACAGGAAGCGACCCCGCAGATACTTTTCTGAAAATGCTGCAGGAGGTCCTGCGGGTGACGCTGCCCATTGCGCGTGCGATTACAAGCCGGTATGCGGATGTCACTGCGCTGACCCAAGTCTTCCGACGAGCAGGACAAGACGCGCTCGAGGATGTTTGCATTGGCAATACGAGGGAAGGATTAGCCTCCACGCGCCGCGTTGGGCCGACCCTCTCTCGCCACATCTACAACATCTTCACAAACAGCAATCCTCGAGCAGATGCTTGAGATATATACATGATGGGGAAAAATAGAGAGTACCTTGTTGAAAGGCTGTAATTCGATAACCTTGTTGAAGGTTCCTTCTTGTCATTATCATGAATCGTGTCTGTTAGGGTCTCGTATTACGAATCCAGCGTAAGGCCTTGACGCACTGCCAAGATTGAATCCACAATGACTGCATCCACACCATTCTTCACCTGTCTCTTCACATTTGAAGGCTCGTTGTTCATTGCCCCATAGCTCACGCACACGAGTCCGCTTTCTTTAACCACCCTCACTAGACGCGGACACAGAATTAACGGCTCACATGCTGAGACGATGCCCAAAAGGTTCCAGCGACTCGCAAATCGAATGGCCTGCTGCAGACTTGAAGCGCGCACATCCGCCATAAATTGAGTCCCACCGTCCGTCAGGAAGAGTATGGGTATGGACGGTTGCTTCATGGATAGCATGAGACACACATCAGGGTGAAAACTAGAGAAAATGATGTCCCGGCCATTGGCGTGGTCATAGACAGTCGAAAGGATGGTGTCCACATAAGAGTTGAGCTCAAACGCGACATTTTCCATATCCTCCTTTTCGCTTTCGTCAAGCATCGGGTACTTGCATTCGATATTGAACCCAACACCTTTTGGAAGTGTTTGGAAAACTTCTGCAAGAGTAGTGAAGGGGCCTTGGATGAAAGATCCGCGAGCATTTCCCTTGTAGCCTTTGAGCTTGAAGCCTCGCGTGAATCGCATACTGTCATTGACGTCGTCGATTTCTGTGTTTGCTCCGGTCAGTGACGCACTGCGAGCTCTTCTCCCTCGCTCCTTGCCGTTCGCACAACCATCCACAATCGTGCTCTTGTTGTATGCATCTCCATTCCACTTGCGAACAGGGGATGACGGGCGACTTGGCCGAACCTGTCTCTCGCTTGCAGACATAAACTGCTCCAAAGTGAGAGCATGCACTGGCGCATCTATACCAGTCTCACCCACGAGGAAGTCGTGGTAGATGACTGGAACGCGATCTTTTGTCAATTGAACATCAAATTCAACATAAGAAGCACCAAGATTTGCCGCGGCGATGAACGATTGCATCGTATTTTCCCCAAGCTGTAAACTCTTTCTCGCGGGAACATTCATGCCCATCCCTCGATGACCAATCACTCGAGTTGTGGTAAAAGACTTCCAGTATGTCAGACTCTTGTGAACAGCCATCTTGGGATGCTCAAAGGGGAGGACGATAAGAAATTCAAACCGCACCATGCCAATTACGTCCAGCGTATTGATCTGCAAGATGGGGATTGATACATTTTGTTCTAGCGAACTCCGAGAGGGTCCGATAGCTGACCTCACTGAGTCAAGCATAGCAACCGCTCTGCCAAGGATGTGTCTGTCATTGCCGGAATATGTCGGAACAATGTCAAAAAAGAGCTTGGCCTTTGAAACGTCATCCGTCAGGAAGACAATAGGTTCATTGGACTCCTGTTCTGTCGGAAGATCAATGATATTGGCATCACCGGAAGCACCGCTCGCAGAGACCACCAATGACAACGCCGTGTCAAGCTGTGTAGAATGGACATTGGCAAGAGGCACTTGATCAAGCTGCACTGGAGATACATTTTTCCGCACATCAGCTGATCCAAGTGTAACTACAATCATTGCCTTGCCTACTAGATAACGATGCCCAAAAGACTTCACTGGCTCCATAGTCGATTTCACTGGCACTTGTGGTAGTCTGAATGCATCCACAGCCGGACTTCCAGGTACCGATGATGAGCTTGACGAATCTTCTTGTGTTACTCCATCCTCAGCCTGGGCAACGTTTTCAGCAATCGTTTTTGCGACATCAAGGTGGCCCCGAAGAGTTGCGTGTTCCATTGCTGTCCATCCCGAGTAGTCCGTCTTTTCAAAATCGCATCCAGCTCCAAGAAGCAAGCTAACAGCTTCTACATGCCCTTCAACAGCTGCTACAAATAGTGGAGTCCATCCATATGTGTTCTCGACGAGCTCCGTGTCAACACGTTGAATGTCAGTACCATTCAGAAGGATTTTTAGCGAGTCAACTGCATTGAAAAGACAAGCGACGTGCACTGCTGTCTCGCCATCGGTAGATTGATGATTAAGATCAACCTCTGCATTCACGAGTAGAGCCACAATGGTATGCATATTAGCCTTCACAGCCGACTTTAGCGCCTTGTGACACAAAAGTAGAGGTTTCGACGAGTCAGAGAGTTCCTCCTTATTTGCAGATATCAAGGCAACGACCGTTTTGGTATGGCCAGCCATGACAGCCTCATCCAAGGGACTCAAGTTATCATTATCAAGCCATTCTGGACTTTCATAACCATTTGAAGGGATCGCGAGATTCCAGAACGAGATATAATGAAGTAGTAAGCTGCAGATCAGTGGTAAGCCAGCACGCGCAGCATAGTGCAGAGGCGTTCGAAGAAGGTTGTCCTTGGCAGTGATAGCGGGCCTCTGACTTGGGCGCAGATGTTCAAGTAAAAATTTGAGTATGTTTATCCTATCATCATCCCCTTCAGAGTCGTCCTCTAATATGGCTTGCGTGGATGACAGCATTGGAGTTGTTGCAGGTCTGATGTATAGGAATTCATCACTGTCGGCCACTTCGCTTGTCGCTTTGGTAGGGCTGTGCTCCTTTCCAATTCCAATGATATGACGATGTAGAAAATTGCGTCGATTAAGATCTTCCCCATCACTTGAAATATCCACAAACTCCAGCAAGACTTCCATGCACTTGTACGATTTCCCTGCAACGGCTCGCTGGAGGAGTTTGCTGAGAAAGATATCGCTAACATAGTCAACGCGTTTTATAGCTTGTCTTAGTGCACAGTCGTCATCTTCATTTATGCAGGTTTCAATAGCCTCTAGAAGCTCGGATGGAATGCCCAACGAAATGGAAGACGGGACACGGTGTAAAGCATTGTTGTCTGTGTCATCATTTGACCCCATATTATCCACAAGACCAGCTTGCGAAAGCCAACTGTTCACCCTATTCATGTGACCAGCAGTTCCTAACGCGGAAGCGAAAGGAAGTTGCTGGATGCGATCCAATTGTTTTTCTTGTGCCGCTACTCCCAGTTTTTTATCCAGCCTGATGAATTAGTCAACATTACATGGAACTTACTTTTTTAGAATCTTTTTGAAACCTCTTGTATTGACCTCTGCATACCATTGAATCTTACGTAGCTGTCCACGTAACTCCAATAAAATATCGATCAATTCCGTCTTCTGCTGCCGGTCCAAATTTTCGACAGACGCATTCAAATTTCCATAGAGAGCATGCTGTCCGTAAAAGTCGGTCAAAAGCTTTAGTCGCCTTGAAGCCTCACTTGCTCTTTTGCTGTAGAAATTGTCGACAGTTTCAATGTTGCGGTCCAGCTCGTAATAGAAGGCTATGTCAGTTAGATTGCCTGGATCATACGAATAACATCGACATCATTTCCTCGTTTGCCGGTTGCCAAGAGAGCCGAGATCTGCTTCTTGAGGTTTTTGTAGTCGATATAGTAAGCGCTCCATTCGGGAACGACAAGCCTGGGAAGAGTCTTGCCAAATTTCATTTAGGCGGATCGCAGG